>JAAHTG010000077.1_pt1 | contig 98054 bp, 88 predicted proteins | sample 6116081 | NCBI WGS metagenome assembly JAAHTG01 (sample SAMN13939989, study PRJNA603662) | sponge metagenome | isolation source: marine sponge | host: Mycale hentscheli | place: New Zealand | collected 2005 | reverse complement strand
TCAAACCACGAAAACCATCAATCAACCTCAAATCAATCGGAAATACAGCCCTTATTCCGAGTTGACGTTAAGATAGGATAAGGACATGAACTACGATTTGCTGATTGATCTGCACAAAGGCAACAAACGCCAAGGCCCCGGTGGCGATGAACACACCATACAGGCATTGCAGCTGGCAGGTTTGGCAAGCAGCTCTGAGCCTTTAAAAGTAGCTGATATTGGCTGCGGTACCGGAGCGTCGACGGTAACATTAGCCAAACATTTAAACGCCGATATAACGGCAGTTGATCTGTTTCAGGATTTTTTGGATATTTTGAACGCCAACGCAAAAAAGCATGGAGTTGCTAATAAGATCACAACGCTGGCGGGCTCAATGGAAGAACTGCCTTTTGAAGAAGGAGGTCTTGATGTTATCTGGGCTGAAGGAGCCATTTACAATATGGGCTTTGCCAAAGGCGTGGAATATTTCAAGCGCTTCCTGAAGCCCGGCGGCATATTGGCAGCCTCTGAAATCACATGGTTGACCAAAGAACGTCCTGCAGAAATCCAGCAACACTGGGATGCAGAATACCCTGAGATCGCAACGGCCTCAGATAAGATCAAAGTGTTAGAAGAACACGGTTTCGTTCTTAAAGGTTATTTTCCGTTACCAGAGTCCAGCTGGATTGAGAACTATTACACCCCACTGGAAAATGCCTACGATGCTTTCCTCAATAAGCATAAATCTGATGATGCCAGAGCAATCATTGAGGCCGAAAAAGTGGAGGTTTCCCTCTACAAAAAATATCAGAGTTATTCCAGCTATGGCTTTTACATCGCCCAGAAGAGTTGATGATGATAGCGGTTTCCAATGAATCCCAAACAGGGATTCGAATGCATGATTCTTACGGTACTTTCGCCACTATGATTGAAGTCATGCCAAGAGCGGAAATCAAACCCGCAGAAGGTGTTGCAACATAAAACTTGCTTTCTATTGTTTTCAGGGCGATTATTTGTTGCAACACAATGGTGAGTGTAGAGGATTCGAACTCAAAGGGGTTCAATACACCGCCATTTTTTCTTACGAAACATATCTGACATGTCCGGCAGGCACTGCAAACCACCACTGGCGGTTTACGATCGGGCAAAAACTGACTTAAAAGCCCACGTTGCCGTGTCTAGTTGCTGTAATAACCGCTCTTGGTGCCGTAATAATATCCTTGATCACCATAGCCATAGGACTGGTGGCGCTTGATATTAACCTGAGTAATCACCGTACCGGCAATCGTGGCACCAGCTTCACGCAATTGACTAATTCCGCTTTCGACAGATTTCTTGGGCGTAGTTTCCCATTGAACGACATACAAAACAGCGTCCACAAGGTGGGACAGTACAATCGAGTCTGAAACTGCCATAACCGGCGGGGTATCCAGCACAATCAAATCATAATTGTCTCGCGCCCAGGAGATCAACCCAGCGAATTTCTCGCTTGAAAACAGCTTCTGCGGATCAGGATGCCCTTTACCGCCTAGAATATGAAGGTTAGATGCTTCATCACGGTAAAGTTGCTGCGTCGTCGGTCCCGTTTGCTCAAGCACGGACACCAGATTGGTTTGCTCGCCGGTAATATTAAGGCGCGCATGCACAACTGGCCCGCGCAAATCAGCTTCCAGCAGCAATACTTTCAATCCCGATTTGGCCATCAAACGGGCATAACATAGAGAAAATGTTGACTTGCCTTCGCCCGGCACAGATGACGTCGCCATGATTACTTGCGGGGTATTTTGCCGCGGCCCCGAATAGAGCAGCGCCGCATGTACGTTCCTGTGCGCCTCTGCAAAAGATGACGACGGTTTCGCCAGCAGATAATCTTCCACCGATGTGCCTTGCAATTTGCTAGCCTCTAACATAGGGATTATGCCAACTCCGCGCAACCCAAGATCAGCGCGGATTTGATCGAGCGTCCGATAACCATTGTCCAGGGCTTCGAGCAAAAATGCCAAACCAACACCCAATCCACCGGCGGCAAATACCACCAAAATAAAAATCAGTTTTTTCTTCGGAAACGATGCGTCAAGCGGTGCCTCTGCACGGGAAATAATCCGCGCATCCGCCTGCTGAATATCCTGCTGGTTGGTTGTTTCCTTGAAGCGCGCCAAAAAGGTCTCCAGCAATATGCGGTTTGCTTCTGCTTCGCGTTCAAGTTCGCGCAATTGAACCTGCGCCCGGTTAACCGCGACATTTTCAGTCTTCAATTGTTGCAAGCTAGCTTCCAGAGCACGCACGCGCGCTTTGGCAACATCTACTTCGCTCTGTATGCCGTTAACGACCTTCCTGATCTCCAGCCGAATATTGCCTTCAATATCGAGCAACTCAGCCTCAACGTTGATCATCCGGGGATGCTTGGGACCGTACCGGGTTGCAAGCTCGGCCCGGCTGCGAAGCACTTCAGACTGCTGCTCACGCAGGCGCTGGATCAAAGCAGAATCCAATACTTCAGCAAGACCTTCATAGTCAGCCACTGCCGGGTCGACGATGTCGCTCAGTTGGCTATAGCGTGCCTCGGTGCGTGCAAGATCGGTGCGCGCATCAATCAGCCTAGTGTTCAACTGGGTTAACTGCTGGTCAGAAACCAGCCCGGCGGTGCCAGACCTGATCAACTGGTTTTCCTCACGGAAACCCTGAGCGGCAACCTCGGATGACCGCACATTTTCCCGTAAATCAAAAATGCGTTCATTCAGCCATTCATTGGCACGCTGAGTAGCCTCAAATTTAGCTTCAAGCTGGTCGGTCAGATACAAATCTGCCAGACTGTTGGCAACGCGTGCGGCTTTGCGTGGGTCGGGGGACTCGAATGCCAATGAAATACTATAAGATCGTGCCGGGTTAGAAACGGTAAGCCGTGCCGCAACCGCATCAATCACTTGGGACCGTTCGCGCGCGGCCTGCTCGTCCACGCTTACGGTCTTAGCGTCACCGACTATCGACCGCGCCCAGCTATCCGGCAACCACGTCAAAGGGTTCAAGTAGGATAATAGGCTTTTTTTAGTGTCCAGGACACCGTTAAACTCCGGGTCTTTAAGCAGGCCCAAGGCGTCAACTGTTTTACCCAGCAAACGCCGTGAGCTCAAAACATCTATCTCAGTCTTAATCGCAGCCACATCAGTGCCGATACCGGACATAACAGCCTGTACATCGACAATCTGGTTTTGGCGGGTTTCCAGTGCCATCATGGCGGTCGCGGTATAGCGCGGCGTTAGCTGGAACAATACCAGCAGCGCAAGAACTGAACAAAAGAAAGTGGTGTTGATGATAATCCATTTACGGCGCATCAACACCATAAACAGGGCACGAATGTCGATCACATCGCTGTCGTCATCCTGCTGAGAGCGATCCATCCCCAGTTGCGGATCAACTTTATCCGGGTAATTTTGATCGTACATTCAATTGTCCTAATACCGCGAGCACAGCCGTTCACCGACAAGTTGCACGCTTACCCAACATTCCAAGTGTTCGCCAGCTAGAAAAGGCGTTCCGGCACCCGGAGAATATCACCGGGCAGCACCGCTGCCGTCAACTTGATCCGGACTTTTTGTTCCTCACCGTCAACCCGGCGGGTTACTTCAATCTTGTTTTCGCTGGCCCGGTAGGTAAAACCAGACGCAAGCGCAATGGCATTCAATACCGTCATACCACTTACATAAGGATAACTGCCCGGGCTCTTAACTTCACCCAAAATATAAAAGGGTCGGTAATTCAACACTTCAATGCTAACGCGCGGGTTGATCAAAAAACCGTCAGCCAGTTGCCCAGCGATCTGCTTTTGTGCAGTAGACAGGTTTTGACCACCAATGATCACAGCGCCGATCAGTGGCATGCCAATAGTGCCGCTGCCGTCGATTTCAAATTCGCCGGACAGATCTTCTTCACCGTAAACGGTAACCCTAATCTGATCACCAGAGCCCAACTGATAGCGGCCAATGATCGACGCAGCGTCCGCATTTGATGGCAATGCGTCTTGAGCCTGCGCGCCTGACGCAGGAACAACAACGGCACCTCCCAACAGAAGTGCCGTCGCTATCAGATATTTTATTTTCTGTATCACCATCAACTCAAATACGCACAGTTAAAAACGATGGCCCCACCAACGCCGGGCTGTTACGCCTTTACCTTACCACTGAGACCGCAAACTAACCATGAAAATGTGGCTCTTGTAATCCTGAAGGGCAACGCTAGTGTCACGCGCATCAAAGGTATAGCCTGCATCAACGGCAAAATTCCTGTTCAGCAGGTACCTCATACCAAGCGACGCTTTAAACAAATCATCTGAGCGGTTAATATTTTTGAAATCCTGCCGAGTGTATGTCGTTGTACCTTTAAGCAAGACATTGCGCTGCAACTCATGCTCGACCTGCAAGTCAAAGATCGTACCCAGAATGCCCGCCGCTGGTGTGTTAACTCCAGCAATTACTTCATTAATTGTTGTTTCGGTCACCGCCCGGGTCACAGAAGTTCGCACCGATGTCAAACCGGTTGGGTTCCACAATAGCGACGCACCAAAAGTAAAGTCATCCACGCCCTCTAGAGAATTCGAGTCGTAATTTTGTCTAACATAACCACCGAAAATTTCGCCCTGGGATGTTCCGGTAATATCAAATGAAGCACCTGCAACAACTTGCCAGCCATCGGAGTTACGCTGTGGACCGCCGTCTTCCTGGCTATCATCATATTCCACGCGGTTGGCCGTGAGGCGAATGAATGTTTCATAATATTGGTCAACTTCGTAGCCAAGGCGCAAACTGCCTCCCCAACGCTCACGGTCACGATCATCATTGTTGAGTGTCCCACCGCCATTCAACGCTGTGTCATCAAAATCGAGCTTTTCATAGGTACCGTTTACTGCCAGCGAAACCCGTGACAGATCACGGGCAAAGCCCACATTCGCCTTGAAGCTTTCAAAGTTAGTCTGTTCTGCTGCATTGGTGGCAGTATCAGGTGCGCCGCGGTCTTCATGCAGATCGCTGAAGGAAGCGCCGTAATTGATTGTTGTACCGCGGGAAACATCGATACGACCATTGGCGCCGATATTAAAATCTTCATAGTCCTCGCCGCTGTTGTCGCCGTATTTAGCGATATCGGCATCAGCATAGAAAGAAAACATATTCTGGTTCCAGTCCGAGTTCAGCTTGAACCCTGGCTTAATCTGGAAAATAAAATCATCAATCTCGCCAGCATTGGACTGGGTAACCCCGGCGCGCGCCTTAAAAATATTCGAGTCGTACTTAACACCGCCCTCAATTGTCGGGAGAAACATGAAACTGCCCGTACGAGCACCGGGCGCCGAATAATCCGGACGCGAACGTTCGTACACTGAAACAACCTGATCGGCTGCAGCACCATCCTGAGCGGTGGCTGATACACTGATACCTGCAGTCATCGCGAGTGCAAGAATTGAGGTCGTTGAATAGAGTTTCATCAAAATAATCCCATCAATCTGAATGTTTTCGGCTCACCATCGGCGAAACACTCGAAAATTTACAATAACTTCCGACAAACTACCCCATCGCACGATGAATTGTCATAGTCGATTATGACCAAAAAGTCTAATTAAATTATTATCTTGGCTGCTGTTGCGTCCATGCCACACTGTGGTGTTGGTATACACTAAGTCGTAATAAATTCAACTGTTTCGGCGTGGAGCGCAACGGCGGTCAATCGGCCGGTGGCATAGGCGATGGTATCAACGGCAATTCGGCCCGGAAGTGACAACGGGTTTTGCACGCCGGTGTGTCCGTGAACCACTCGCACGCCAAAGTCTCGGCGGCTTTCGGTAAACTCCTGCCTGATCGACATCAGGTCAAACGGGTCTTGCGCGTGCAGGGACACACCAGGGCGAATGCCCGCGTGAACAAAAAAATAGTCGCCAAGCTGGTGCGAAGCGGGCATGGAGCGAATAAAGTCGCGGTGTGCGCGGGGGAATTTGTCGGCAAATGCCGACGCGGTTGCAAGCAGGTCGGTTTGACCCGACTCGGCCTCTTCCACCTTGGCGCCGTAGCTGGCCAGGGTGGCCACGCCGCCGAAATGCAACCACCCTTCGCTGCCGACCGGGTCATCGATAAATTCCAGCATCATGGCTTCATGATTACCGATCAGGCAGGTCACTTCTGCCCAATCGGGGTTAAAGGCCTGCAAATAATCCAGTACCTGCTTTGACTGAAAGCCCCGGTCCACATAATCGCCGAGGAAAATAAGGCTGCACTGTTCAATGGGATCATTGGCTTTGCGCTCGGCGGCGTCCGCTTCGATCATGCCAACAAGTTTTTCCAACAGGTCAAACCGACCGTGTATGTCGCCGACCGCATAGACCAAATACCCGTCGGGCACAGTATACACCGGGCCGGGCTTGGGCGCTTTTCTGGAAAACAATTGGGTTAAAAAATTCATGAAGCCATTCAACCGGAATTTCACGATAGACGCAAAACATTAATCTGCTGATTCATGCCTGGGTCAAAGGACACATTTGGGTCGGAGAAAAAGAAGTCAGCCATCAAAAAAGGGTGAAGACAGCATCTTCACCCTTTGGTCTTGCCGCATATGCGAACAAGAAAATCCTTAAAGCCTTAGGTCGGGCTGCCCCCCTGAGCCGGGTTCGGCTCAGGGATCGGAGGAACAACAATTATTGTTGGCGGCGGTGGTGGCGGAGGAGGCGTCACGACGGCCGCGGGCGCTGGTGGAGTAGTAGCGCCCGTCGTCGCACCAGCAGAACCGCCATTATTCACATAAGCCGTTTGCACTGCCGCTGAAGAGCTACTTGCAACCGCTGTTTCCACAGCCGACGCAGACGAAGTGTCACCACTCGCTGCCGCCGTTGAGGCAACTGCACTTGCCGCCTGCCCAACAGATGCCTGCGTCGCCGCACTCGCTGTTTCAGCAACTTGCACAGCCTGCACAACAAGCGTCGCAGCAGCAGCAGGGTTTGTCGCAGCCACTGTTTGCGCCGCAGCAGCCAAAGATACTGCAAGGCCGTCGGTATTACCAGCAGCCTGTTCACGGGCAATAATCGCTGCCAGCGCTGCCGGATCACCCGCCGCGGCCGCAAGCTCTGCTGCCAACGCATCGGCCACCGGGGCCGGCTGCGCCACCGCAGCATTCATCAATGTTACTGGCGCCAAAACCGGTGCACCAAGCACCATGCCAAAGGCTGCAACCATAATCGCGTAACGCATAAAATATCTCCACATCCAAATATTTACTCGCCCCACATAACAAGGACAAGCAGGGGAATTTGTTAATTTATCTCACAAGGGCGCGACCAAGTCAAAGGTTTAGAGTCTATTTGCGACAATAATGTTGCATTTTTACACAAAGCTACGCTGAAAAGCAGGAAAAGTCGCCAAAACATAGCGTTAACCATACGAACCTGTATCAAATTGCGACAGAATTTTGGTCAGCTCTGTCCACAAATTATGACATTGTGACAAAGATAAACAGCGTGCGAATCGCCTTGCTCATTGGCGTCCATATCCATATAGATTATGCAACAATCAGGATGGGACGGACGTTCATGAAGATATTGGTTACAGGCGCAGCGGGCTTCATTGGCAGCCATGTGTGCCATTTTCTGCTGGCACGCGGCGACGATGTGGTGGGGCTGGATAACCTGAATACATATTATGATGTAAGCCTGAAGCACGCCCGGTTGGACCAAATAAAGCTGTTCGCTGCGGGCAAGCTGGCTGACCCCTGGTTCCCAAGTAATGATAAGGTTGGCACCTTCAAGTTCATCAAAGAAGACATTAGCAACCGCGAGGCCATTGCAGACCTGTTTGCAACAGAGGGCTTTGACGGTGTTGTGCATCTGGCCGCGCAGGCCGGTGTCCGCCACAGCCTGGACGCACCGTTTGATTATGTAGACAGCAATGTGACCGGTTTCCTGACCATGTTGGAAGGCTGCCGCCATAACGGTATCCAGCATCTGGTTTATGCGTCAACCAGTTCCGTATACGGTGCCAACACCAACATGCCGTTTACCGTGAATAACCCCGCTGACCATCAGGTTGCCCTGTACGGCGCCACCAAGCGCGCCAATGAGTTGATGGCGCACAGCTACAGCCACCTGTTTAATATTCCCACCACAGGGCTACGGTTCTTCACCGTCTACGGCCCGTGGGGTCGGCCAGACATGGCGTTGTTTTTGTTCACCAAGGCAATTCTGGCGGGCGAGCCGATTAATGTGTTCAACAACGGCCATCACATCCGTGACTTTACCTTCGTGCATGACATTGTACGCGGCGTAGTCGCGGTGCTGGACAACCCGGCCACACCCGACCCCAAGTGGGACAGCAACGCACCGGCCAGTGCTTCCTCCAAGGCGCCGTGGCGGGTGCATAATATCGGTAACGGCCAGCCGGTTGAATTGCTGCGCTATATAGAAGTGCTGGAGGACTGTTTGGGCAAAAAAGCCATTATGACCATGAAACCCATGCAGCCCGGCGATGTGCCCGACACCTCTGCGAGCGTGGAAACGCTGGTCAACGCGACCGGCTACAAACCTGAGACGCTGGTCGGCGAAGGCATCGAACGGTTTGTGAAATGGTATCGGGGCTATTATCGGTAAATATGCCGCAGAAACCTTGTTCACTGTCATTTTCCGCCTAATTATGACAATAGAGTTTTTCTTGCCGAGCAGGATGCGGCCCCCTGCTGACGAACGGCATGATCAACCGCGCGGTAAAAGCCAGAGCTAAACAAGCCAGAACTAGATTAAGAAAGAACAACCTCTATGAACCGCATGCTGAAAGCCCTTCACGTGTCGAAAAAGTCGGAAACAGCTGCAGGCATGGTCCAGATCCTGTTTGTTATATTGGTTGTGGGCGGCACTATCGGCGTCACCACCCTGTTGAAGCTAACGGCCAGCAGCGGCCCCGCGCTTTCGTCTGCGCCCGAGCAGATTGTGGTGGATGTTTTAATGCCGACTACGTCAACCCACACAGCAGCCCGGTCTCTGACCGGTCAGGTGGAAAGCCGCGCCAATGTAGCAATCAGCCCGCAGGTAACCGGCCGCGTGGTTAGCCTGCACCCGAACCTGATCCCCGGCGGCACGATTGAGGCGGGAGAGATATTATTTAGCGTTGAACCAACCGACTATGAAATAGCGCTGAAGCGATCCCGTTCGGAAGTGGCAGGCGCCGCCGCTGACCTGACCCAAGCCAAAGCCGACGCCAGCAATTTCATCAAGGACTGGCAGCGCGTTTACCCGGACCGGCCAGCACCTTCGCTGGTAGCCAAGGAACCGCAAATCAAAGCGATCGAAGCCCGGCTGGCCGCAGCTGAAGCCGCTGTCGAACAAGCGCAGACCAATTTGGCTCGCACTAAGGTGACCACCGGCAGTACGGTTCGCATTATTGAAAGCAGCGTCGAGGTTGGCCAACTGCTGTCGCCCTCTGGGCAATATGGTAGTTATTACGTGGCCGACGGCCTGCGCATTCGCGCCAGCACCCAATATGGTATTATCCGCGATTTAGGCCTTAAAGCGGGCAGCAATGTTGAGATCATTAAAAACAACCAAAGCAGCAATAATGGCGGCAACGGACCCTACCCTGCAAAAATCATCAGCGTCGGGGCCGCACTGGATGACAGGACGCAGTTACAGCCTCTGATTATATCGGTACCAGCCAATCACAATCTGACACCCGGTACCTTTGTGACGGTTCGAGTATCGGGCGGCGAGAACATCGGTGTGTTTGCGTTGCCGGCTGCAGCGATGGCCACCCGCACAAGCGTGTGGCGGGTGAGCGATGGCAAGCTTGAGGAAACCACAGTCAACATCATTGATGTTACGGAAGACCAAGTGATAGTGCGCAGCTTCGACGCCAAGGGCGGTATTGTTGTTTCGCAGGTACCAACCAGTTTCGTCAAAAGGCCGGTTAAAATTCGCGACGTGATTTCGGCCAGCGAAGGGCCAGCCTGATGAGCGACGATAGCCCAACAACAAGTCCGAAAAGCGCGGGCGGACAGGGTAGCGGTGTTCCGGCTGGTGCCAGCGGCGTTATGGCTTTGGTGGCGCAGTTTCTCGACAATTCGGTGATGACCAACCTGTTGATGGTGCTGTTTATTTTCGGTGGCCTTATGACGGCGATTACCATGCGGTCGGAGGTTTTCCCGGTGGTGAACACCGGCACTATCAGTGTAAGCGTTGCTTACCCTGGGGCCACGCCGCTTGAGGTGGAAGACAGTGTCAGCCGCCGCATTGAAGAAAGCGTGCTAGGCATCAACGGTGTTGAGCGAGTTCGCTCCACCGCATTCGAGAACCGTGCCAGTGTGATTTTGGAGCTGGAAGACTTCATTGATCCCTACCGGGTGAAAGACGAAGTGCAGGCGGCAGTCGACTCGTTGATTGACTTCCCACCCGGAAACGCCGAGCAACCGGTTGTCACCGTCACCCAGCCACTTTCAAATGTGGTGACATTAGTGCTGACCGGCCAGGTGGGCGAGGACGAACTTAGGCGGGTTAGCGAAAACCTGGAACGCGACCTGCTGGCGATCGACAGCGTTACGGCGGTTAGCATGCGCGGCGCCCGCACCCGGGAAATATCCATCGAGGTCAGCGAAGAAACTCTGCGCCAGTATAACCTGACTTTCAATGAAGTGTCAGATGCAGTGCGGCGGTCATCACTGGAGTTGTCGGCTGGCACGATCAAATCTGCTGGCGGACAGATATTGCTGCGCACGGACGCACGGGCGCGAATCGGCACAGAATTCCGCGATATTGTCGTGCGCGCCAACCCCAACGGTCAAACTGTTTACCTTAAGGATATCGCCAGCATCATCGACGGCTTTATCGATGAAGAACTGAGGAACGAATATAACGGCGAACAAGCGATTTTGCTGGATATCCTGAGGAACGAAAGCGCTGACATTCTAGCGGTAAAAGAAAAGGTTATGACCTTTCTGGAAACCGCAAGTTTGCCAGAGGGCATTACCATTTCGCTGTTTCGCGACCAGACCAAAGTCCTCCAGCAGCGCATCAGCCTGTTGACCGGCAACGCCCTTTTGGGCTTTGCACTGGTTTTCCTGATGCTGGTTCTGACACTTGATTTGAAGCTGGCCTTTTGGGTGGCCATGGGTATTCCGATCAGTTTCCTGGGCGGCTTCCTGCTTTTTGGCTCGGCGGGCGTGTCGCTTAATATGGTGACGCTATTCGCCCTGATCGTGGTGATCGGCATCGTGGTTGATGACGCCATTGTGGTGGGCGAAAATATTTACTCCGAGCAGCAAGCCGGATTTAAAGGCAAGCGAGCCGCATTCGAAGGCGTCAAAAATATATATGGACCAGTTCTGGTGGGCGTTTTGACCACCATGGTCGCCTTCGCGCCCTTGTTGTTCCAAACTGGTACCTTTGCCAAAATTACCCGCCCTATTCCTGTTGCGGTCATCGCCATTTTGGCCATATCGCTGATTGAAGCCTTTCTGATCCTGCCGCAGCATCTTTCCAACGAGAAACGGTGGTCGAAAGGGTTGCTGCGCAAAATTCAAGTCAGAATTTCGCGGGGTTTTGACAGTTTCGCGGCCAACGTGGTTCAAAAACTAACAATTCTATCGGGAAAATATCGTTATGTGACGCTGGCGATCTCAATTGGCATTATTATGATTTCCTCGTCGCTGGTTAGCAACAACCACGTAAGAGTGGTATTTTTCCCCGTGATTGAAGGCTCTGAAATTACCGCGAAAGTTGCCTTGCCAGAAGGCGCGCCCTTCAGTGCGACCGAGCAGGCCGTAGCCCAAATGGAAATGGCCCTTCGCAAAGTTGAAGCCCAGATTAAGGCCGAGTCCGGCGAGAATGTGATTGGAGCCATCGCAATAACCGTTGGCGCGTCTTATGTAACGGTGCAAGGGCCAGGTGATCAGGCCAGCAACGCGACAGCCACACACTTGGGGCAAATGAGTGTCGAGCTGACTGACCCGGACGAGCGAACCTATTCAACGGCGGAAATTCAGCGCCGCTGGCAGATGGAAACCGGCAATGTGCCCGGAGCAGAAACTCTGAGTTTCGTCTCCACTCTGGGGCCACAACAGGCGGATATCGGCTTTGAACTGACACACATAGAAGAGCAGAAACTGTTTGAGGCTACAGCGGGGCTTGCCGACAGATTGAGCGCCATCGACGGCGTGGGCCAAATCGATTCCGGCCTCGACCTGGGCAAGCGGCAATTTGAATTTACCATGAAAGAAGCGGGCATTGCCGCTGGCCTGCAGCCCGGTGATTTGGCGCGCCAACTACGGCAAGCCTATTTCGGTGAAGAAGTGCAACGCATCCAACGCGGCCGCCAGGAAATTAAAGTCTTTGTTCGCTACCCCTTTGACACTCGGCGCGCCCTATCGGCGCTTGACGAACTGCGTATCAGGCTGCCCGATGGCCGCGGCGTGCCGCTCAGCGTTGTCGCGGAAATCACCGAGGGCCGTAGTCCGACCTCGATTGAGCGGGTAAACGGTAGGCGCGTGCTTAATGTGACCGCCGATGTGGACGAAAGCAAAACAACGCCTAACACCGTGCTCGCCATTGTTGAGAATCGAATTATGCCTGAATTGATCGCTGAATTCCCCGGCCTTCGCTGGCAGCCGGAAGGGCAATCCCGCGAGCAAGCCGAAGACTTTGCCGCGCTGGCCAACGGCTTTGTTCTGGCAATCATTGTGATCTATGCGCTAGTGGCGACCCAGTTGAAAAGCTACATCCAGCCGGTGGTGATTTTATTCTCGATCCCGCTGGGTATTTCCGGCACAATTTTCGGCCACTTGCTGTTAGGTTTCGACCTGTCGTTCGTCTCGCTGTTCGGCGTAGTTGCCCTTGCCGGGGTGGTGGTAAACTCATCGGTGGTACTGGTTGACCGCTTCAATATCGAGTACCGCGAACCGGGTGTTTCTGCGATGGATGCTGTCGTTCGGGCAACCATCCGGCGGTTCCGGCCCATCACCCTCACCACCATTACAACGGCGCTTGGCCTGCTGCCGATTATGTCTGAGACCAGCCCACAAGCACAGTTCCTGATCCCAATGGCGGTTAGTTTGGCAACTGGCCTGGTTTTCTCAAGCTTCATGATGATGTTTGTACTGCCGGCGCTGGTGTTGGTGATGGAAGATGTGCGTAATCTTGTTCCCGGCCACGCCCACAAGACAGCCGACGAGCTTGCCGAGCAACCGGCCCAGCAATCTGAAACCAGTTAGACCCTAATTGTTTAAAACCCGGAGTTACTTCGGCCAGCCGGCCTGAATAGTCAGAAAATCTATCGGGTCCATGCTAGCATCTGATAGCCACTCATCGCTTGGGCCGAGCCAACGATATGTGCTCCAGCTGATTTTGCCGGAAGCTGAGAATTTTATTCCCTCAGCTTCAAGCCGTTTGCGTTGCCGTTCGGCGCCGTCACGTTCGCTGATTTTCCCCATCGAGTTAACAACCCGCTGCCACGGAATATTTTCGCCTGATGGTGTACCCGCTGTCGCGAAGCCAACAATGCGTGCCGTCGCGCCCGGAACCAAGCTTGCGATCATACCGTAACTTGCCACCTGCCCCTTCGGGATTTCCTTGATCAGCTGATACACCGCCGGAAAACACTTGAAGTTTCTTGCCATTGAACTTCTCTTTCAACCACGCCCAAATTTGAGGTCGCTACAATGCTAACAATCGACCACGGTCGCTGCGATGGGAACAGTAACCGCCAGACCGCCTTGCGCAGTTTCCTTATACTGGGTTTTCATATCACGCCCGGTGATGCGCATAGTGCGAATGACCTTGTCGAGCGAGACAAAATGATTGCCGTCGCCGCGCAGCGCCAGCCGCGAGGCGTTGATAGCCTTAATCGCTGCCATAGCGTTGCGTTCGATACAGGGCACTTGCACCAGTCCGCCAACCGGATCGCAGGTCAGGCCCAGGTTATGCTCCATACCGATTTCGGCAGCATTTTCCACCTGTTCGGGGGTGCCGCCCAAAACCTCGGTCAAGCCCGCCGCAGCCATCGAGCAGGCACTGCCCACTTCTCCCTGACAGCCAACCTCCGCGCCAGAGATAGAGGCATTGGTTTTAAACAGGATCCCAACCGCGCCTGCAGTCAGAAGAAACCGGACAATGCCGTCGTCATTTGCCCCCGGTACAAATCTCGAATAATAGTGCATCACAGCTGGCACAATTCCGGCAGCGCCGTTTGTGGGGGCAGTGACCACCCGGCCGCCGGCGGCGTTTTCTTCATTGACTGCCAAGGCATACAGGTTAACCCAGTCCATAATCGTCAGAGGGTCAGTGAGCGCGCTTTCGGGCCGCGACGCCAATTGTTTATACAAGCTATTGGCCCGTCGACCTATATTGAGCCCGGGCATATCGCCGCCGCGCGAACAGCCGTTTTGCACGCACTCTTCCATCACTGCCCAAATTTCCAACAGCTCCGCGCGAATCTGATCACCACTTCTCAGCACCAATTCGTTGGCGAGCATGATATCACTGATAGATTTGCCGGTTTTTTTGCAATGCACCAACAGTTCGTCTGCGCTGGCAAAAGGATAGGGTTGCTTCACAGATGCCGTTTCGAAATGATCTGCTGCGGCTTCGCTTTCGTGAACGATGAAGCCACCACCAATAGAATAATAGATTGTGCGAGCAAGCTCGTTGCCGCTGGTATCGTACGCCCAAAATTCCATGCCGTTGGGATGAAAATCCAGCTGCTCGCGAGGCAGCAATTCCAAATCTTTCTCTTCCTCGAAATGGATAACATGGCGGCCCAACAGCGGCAATTTCGCGCCCTGCCTTACCTTGTCGACTTTACCCGTGATTGCTTCCACATCAGTGTCTCGCGGTGTCTCGCCGATCAAGCCCAGGATAACCGCCACGTCTGATCCGTGACCGCGCCCGGTTGCACCCAAAGACCCGTAAAGCTTAACAGCAACCCGAGCAACGCTGGTAAGCAAGCTTTGCTCTGACAGATTTTCAGCAAACTCGAGCGCAGCTTTCATCGGCCCAACCGTATGCGAGCTCGATGGGCCAATGCCGATATTAAATAAATCCAGAACGCTGGTCGCCATGTCGCGGTTCTACCCTACACCCAAAAGAAGCCGCAGCTTAGTGCCAAAAGCGCAGCCGAAACAACAAAATATAAATGACTTTCCGTTTCTAAGAGCAGGCCAACAGTTAAACACCCGGTTCAAGCGCAACATTTGCCAACTTATCCGCTTTGCTCCCGGTGCTGGCGCCGCCTTCAATACTATCAGGCCAACTGAAAAGGAGACAAATGATGAAAGCGTTAAAAACAGCAGCAGCGGTAGCAACTTTCGCTAGTGTTCTTGCATCAGGGCAGGCGCACGCAGCCCCGCCCGGCGACAGAAATTTCAACTTTAACTTCGGGCCAGGCGGGCAAAAAGTTATTTTCTATTCATACCGCGGCAACGCGCGCCCCGACATATATGTAAGGGGCCCGAACGGCGAAGAAAAAAACCTGACAGCACGGGCTGACACCTGGGACATTGAGCCGGACTATTCGCCGGACGGCAGCAAAATCATATACGCATCCGGCCCCAATATGGGTGCCCTGACGCTGCGCATCATGAATGCCGACGGCAGCCATGACCGACTTTTTTACGACGGCGACGATAATGAAGTGGCCCCCAACTGGTCACCAGATAGTCAATGGATCATTTTTTCAAACAAGATCGGCGACGACGGCCAGGCCGACCTATACCGGATGCGGCCAGACGGCAGCCACCGCCAACGCTTAACTCATGATAAATTGAGCCAAACCTCGCCAGTTTATTCACCGAGTATGAAAACGATTATTTTCATTGGCTTCAACGAGGACGGACTGTCAGATCTTTATTCCATGCCCGCAGACGGACTACACCACGGTGCGACTGTAACGAAACTAAGTCATAGCGACGAAAATCTGGAATATTTTCTGACCCACACGCCTAACGGAGAGCATCTGATTTTTTCACAAGGCGACTGGGACAAAGGCTTCGAAATGGCTCACATCCCGGCACCCAAATAGACGGGTACTATCTGCGTAGCAAAAAAGCCAGTCAGCAAACAGCTGGGCGCAATTACGCACCCAGCTGCGGCGTTAGTGCTTTGCGTTAAAGCGTTTGTGCTCGCCGGGTCTTCCCTAGCCGCACCGCGAGATAGGCCGGAAGTGCCAGTGAAAGGCCAACCAACAGGGTAGCAGGTATCACAAGCCACCAGCCGCCAATGGATTTATCTCTGGCATCAAAGAACGACCAAACCCAAAAAGCGGTTGACGAAATGACAATGTCGGTGGACAGACCCGCCGCAGCACCGTTGACAAAAAGCGCAGCGATAAAATCACCAACAGCGGTACCGTTTTCCGCCATAAATCCTGCGAAATAGTACCAAGGCCCTATGGTGCCAACAACGGCGAGGGCGATGAAGAAAAACCTGAGTCCGGTCATATCCAAAATCCTTTCCTGGATTATTTTCATGAACCGACACCAGCACCTCGCTTATCACCTGTTATTCCTAGCTGAAGCGGTAGACGAAATTACCACGCCACCGTTCATCAAAAATCGCATTTCTTATCAGCGGCAGGCTGCCCCAAGGAGCAAGCCCTTGACGTATACGAGATCGCGGGCAAATGCGATATCATCGCCAGGGCCGATCGCCAGTTGCTGGTCCGGTTGCCCGTATAACGTCCCAACAAGCTTTGCGGTTCGTGCAACAGAGAAATAAGTTGCGCTGATAGCCATTTGAATGATCTGGGCGGCGATGCTGCCCGGGGTTGTGAAAATGTCATGCCGCTACAACAGGAGGTAAATATTCAACCACTGTCACGGGCGAATCTACTGAAACGGCACAGTTCAAAGTTGCCGAATAAGTTCGGGCCGCCCATCAATTGTCCTCGCACCTGAATTCAGGTGTCAATGGACCAGCCTATAAGGGCCAGTCTTTTTGCTGTTGTTAGGTGGGTTTTTTTGCTATTGGCGCTAGAATGCGTGCTGAAATTGCACAAAAGCGCGCGCAAAAGTAATTACATCCGTGCCGACCAAAGACACACAGTCATCAACTTGGTCCGAGGCACATAATACGGAACGCGATAAAATGGTAAAAATTTCAGTCACCGACCTTGCGGGTCAAACAAGCAATATTGAAGCTGAGGTTGGTCTCTCGCTTATGGAAAATATCCGCAACAATGATTTTGATGATCTGGCGGCTATTTGCGGCGGGTGTTGCAGCTGCTGTACCTGTCATGTTTTTGTCGATGCCGACGATATGGAACGGCTCCCGAAAATGGAAGACGATGAACAATTTTTGCTGGAAGACAGTGAAAATTATGACCCAGCGCTATCCCGCCTGTCATGCCAAATTGAAGTTGATGACAGCTTGAATAATCTGAAAGTTACCATCGCACCAGAAGCCTAACCATCCGCCCACGGAGAGTTACATGCCCATTCCTACCAACTGCCTCTCGTCTGCCAAAGCAAAAGATTGCACGATTGTGCTTGTCCCGGTTGGTCATGGCTCGTTGGAGGATGTGCTCCGGAAGCTTGGCAAAACACAACAGGCTTGGGTGTTGGCCAGCGGCTTTGAAGGACAGACGGGTACCTTTGTCGCCGTGGCGGACAAATCGGGTGCGATTGGCAAAATCCTTGTCGGCACAGGCACTGCCAGCTTGCCAACAAATAGCCCGTGGTGGCTAGCCGGGGTCGCGAGCAAGCTGCCTGCAGGCGACTATATTTTTGATGCCGCAGTGGATGCAGCATCGATTGAAGCCGGGGCGCTGGGCTGGTGCTTGGCGCATTATGTTTTCGATCGTTACAAAAAATTAACGACAACAAAAAAACGCCGACTTGTTGGCCTGCCAAAGGCAGCCTGCGCTGAAATCAAACGCGCTGCAACCGCCATGGCCACTGTACGAGACCTGGTAAATACGCCAGCGGAAGATATGGGGCCGTCTGATCTGCAGGACACTGTAGAGGCGTTGGCAGAAACATACGGTGCAACTTCGGAAACTATTGTCGGGGATGACCTGCTGGAAAATAATTTCCCAGCAATCCATGCGGTTGGACGCGCTGCAGCAACTGGCCGTGAACCGCGCCTAATTGATCTAAACTGGGGCCCCACGGATGCACCCAAACTGACACTGGTCGGCAAAGGCGTTTGTTTCGACAGCGGCGGACTGGATATCAAACCCAGCGCAGGTATGAGGACCATGAAAAAAGACATGGGCGGGGCGGCCCATGCGCTGGCGCTGGCGCAATTGATAATGGCGAGCAAGCTGAAAGTGAATTTGCGCCTGCTGATTTCCGCGGTGGAAAATTCAATCTCTGCCTCATCTTACCGACCGGGCGATATTATCCATACCCGCAAAGGCCTAACCGTCGAAATCGGCAACACCGACGCCGAAGGGCGTTTGGTTCTCTGTGATGCGCTTACGCTGGCATGCGAACAGTCGCCAGACCTTTTGCTGGACTTTGCCACCTTAACAGGCGCAGCACGTGTGGCATTGGGTGTCGACCTGCCAGCAACATTCACCAACCGCGACGAGGTTTGGAACGCGCTGGAAAATAGCGCAACCCTTACTCAGGACCCTTTGTGGCGCATGCCCTTGTGGCCAGGCTATGATAAAGACCTGACCAGCCCTATCGCCGACCTGAGTAACGTTGGCGGCGATGGGTTTGCAGGCGCAATAACCGCCGCACTTTACCTGCAGCGATTTGTTGAGCCGACCGTTTCGTGGGTACATATCGACGTTTTTGCCTGGAACAAAAAAACCAGGCCGGGTCGACCAATCGGCGGCGAAGCGCAAGGGCTACGCGCCGTATTTAATGCTGTTAAAACATACTTGTCGCTATAAAAAAGCCTCACAGATTTTACTGTCAGGCGTTAGGACAGTTTTAAGGAACAACTGCTACACAGAAGCCCTTGCCAATGTTTGCAAAGGACCTCTGTGTGAGCGAAAAGACCAATCCTCGAATGTTAAAAGTTTGGCGCGAAGCACACCGTGCATGCGTCCGTTCGGATGATCCGGACCTGACATCACGTCAGATGTCCGTACTATTGTCTGTATACATGACCGAGCCGCCGCACACCGTGCGGGGGCTGGCCGCTGATTTAAATATCGCCAAACCGGTAATCACACGGGCCCTGGATACGCTGAGCAAAATGGAACTTACCAAACGCAAAAAGGATCCGATGGACGGACGAAGTATTCTTGTACAACGCACTGTAAAAGGGGCAGTATTTCTCAGCGAACTTTCAGACCGCATCGTGAAGGCTGACAAATCGATACCTCACGATGATTGAAAATGCCGATGCTTGATAATGAAGGAGCGATCGACTTGGCGAAGAATTCCCAAATGGGGCCGCTTAAAGCATATGGCTTACCTGCCCTGTTTGATCCCCAAGAAGAAATGGCAGCCGCACCCCAATTATTTGAATGCGCTGCTATAGATGTGCAATGCACGACGCCGTGGGCTGCACTGAAATCAGAACCGTCGTCAGCGGCCACAACCGTCAGCGAAGTGCTTTTCGGCGAACCATTGCAAATTCTCGACCGGCAAAACGCATGGTTGAAAGTGGCAGCTATACTTGATGGCTATATTGGCTGGATTCTAACCGGAACGACGGCACGCGGTATGGTGCACCCAACCCACCGAATTTCTGTGCCCATGGCTCATATATACCGTTCGGCTGATCTTAAATCGGAGCCACTGCTTCCTTTGCCAATGGGCAGCTACTTAAATGTAAAGTCCCCCACAGCTGTCACTAACGGTTTCCTTGCGCTTGAAACCGGCGGCTTTATTTTTGCTGGCCATATTGCTTCTCTTGGTGGGTTTTCCAGTGATCCGGTAACTATTGCGGAAAGCTTCCTAGGCTCTCCTTACCTGTGGGGCGGCCGAACAAGTATGGGCATGGATTGCTCTGGCCTCGTACAGCTAGCCTTGGCTGCGGCAGGGCACCGTGTCCACCGGGACAGCGGCGCACAATTCACAAGTTTGGGCAGAAAACTGACCGATCAAGAGCACCCGGCGCGCGGCGACCTTGCCTTTTTTCCGGGTCATGTGGGTTGGATGATCGACAGCGTTCACCTGCTGCATGCCAATGCGACCAACATGGCAGTGACCATCGACCCGGTTGACCGCGTGACAGACTGGGTTCGCACCGCCGGAGCGGACGAGCCCTTCCTGGGCTTCAGGCGGCTTTAGCCCATAAAAAAACGGGCCGAGTGGCCCGCTTTCCAAATTACCAGATCAGTCTAAGCTTAATTGCCGCCAGTCGTTTCCGCCACCTCTTCAGCTTGTTCAACTGCTTCTTCTACCGCATCTACCGCTTCTTCAACTGTGGGGAACGGAACCGGCTGATCAGAGAAAGTTGCAAGATAGGCAATCAGGTCAGCACGCTGGTCAGGCTTGCGGACCGCCAGCACCATTTTTGACCCTTTGGCCATCGCTTGCGGGTTTTGCAGCCATTCATCAACCATTTCATAAGTCCAAACCGACGTGCCAAGCGCTTCCAGCGCACCGGAATAACGGAAGCTGTCCAGCGCAGCCACGGTGCGTCCAACGATACCATAGAGGTTTGGCCCCTGGCCGTTTGCACCGTCTTTGTCGATTGTGTGGCATGCCCGACACTTCGCCCACTGGCGCGCGCCTTTGTCGGCACTGGCACCTGCCAGCATTTCTGCAAAACTTGGCCCCTCTTCAACCACCACTTCCACCGCACCTTCAGATGCGACTTCAATCGTGAAAGCTGGTTTTGTATGGTCTTGGTGAAATGGCGTTTCAGCAACAATTCCAATCACCATAATAAACAGCACGGACGCAATTACGACTGCGAATACTTTGTTCCACTCAAAGGAATCCACTGATCTTCTCCTTACAGTCGGCCAAATCTGACAGAACTGGTTGTTTCAGCGATGACATATGACCTTAAGGCTGCTCGCGCGGGCACAAGACCAGTCAACTGTCACTTTCGGCGCGACCATACCCGTTGATGGCTAGAAAATTCAAGTCGAGATTTAACCGAATGAGGCATCTAATCACTTTTGTTGACATTTTTCCCGCGACAAATGGGCGCAACGACCCGCAAACCTGTCAAATCCATGTGCTGCGTTGACTTAACACCCCGCAGTTGGCACAAACATCCGTCCTAACGCGAGCAATCAATGCCCCTGATAAAAATTCCGAGTGATTCTTATGCCAATCAAGATAACAGATACACTTCAATCCGATTCCAAGGCGGCAACAGCGGACAATACCATCGCTTTTCAGGGTGAACTTGGTGCCTATTCACATATGGCCTGCAAGGCGTGCTATCCGGACATGATGGTTTTGCCCTGCCCCAGTTTCGAAGATGCACTGGCCGCGGTTTCCAATGAAAAAGCCCGACTGGCGATGATCCCGATAGAAAATTCAACCGCTGGCAGGGTTGCTGATATCCATACCCTGTTGCCAGGCAGCGGTCTGTTCATAATCGGCGAACATTTCGAATCGATCCGCCATTGCCTTTTGGCAACAACCGAGGCCGATGAGACAAGCCTTAAAACCGTGACCAGCCATGTTCAGGCGTTGGGTCAATGCCGTAAAAACCTGCGCGCCATGGGGCTAGCGCGTGAGCCCTTCGCCGATACGGCAGGTTCAGCTAGATAGGTTGCCGAGCAAGGCGAAAATAGTATTGCCGGTATCGCAAGCGAGCTGGCCGCCGAAGTGTACGGCCTGAAAATTATCCGCAGGGACCTTCAGGACGAAGGAAACAACACCACACGATTTGTTATTTTGTCGCGCACACCGCTTGATTACGGCCAAATCGACGGGCCGGTTATGACCAGCTTCACCTTTGAAGTTCGAAACATACCGGCCGCGCTATACAAAGCCCTCGGCGGATTCGCCACCAACTCGGTTAACATGACCAAGCTGGAAAGCTACTACGAATCAGGCAGCTTCAAAGTCAGCGAGTTCTACGCAGATATTGTTGGCCATGAAGGCATGCCCAACGTTGCCCGTGCGATGGAAGAGTTGCGCTTTCACACCAAACGGGTGCGGCTGTTGGGAACATATCCAATAGCCCGGAAACGCAGCATAACTTAGTGTTAATTTAGCTGGATTTAGAATGAACTTCATATCCTGTAAGGAGGATTATATATTTGGCAAATGGGCAAGTTGATTATAAAATTTGGTCGGGTTTTGCCAACGCTGGGCATAGTCATTGCCATGTTTTTTGCGCTACACGACAGATGGGCCAGCCTTGCTGCGCAGGATAGTGCTCCCTCCACGGTAAAGTTTTGTTATCAAAACAAAGAGCTTTTCCCCAACTATATGGGCGAAATGGATACTAAGCTTGCGAGCAAACCCGGCATTAATATCGAACTCGTTGACCGGATAGCTCTGAACCTCAATCTGAATGTTCTGTATGTGCGCTATTCCTGGAATCGCTGCCTGGCGCTTTTGAAAGCTGGGCGGGTGGACAGCTTTATTGCTTCATATAATGAAGACCGGGCTGAATATGCTGTCTATCCCATGGCAGTCGATGGCCTTGATATAGAAAAACGGATCAACACTCTCGGCTACTATATGTATCACACTGCTGGCTCCCCCATATGGAACGGAAACCGGCTTACGGATAAGAAAGCTATGGTCGCTGCGCCACTTGGATACTCCATTGTCAAAGTGTTACGGGATAGGGGGATAAATGTAATAGAAACCGGCTCACCGGAAGATGTTTTAAAACTTCTACTTCACAAGCGCGTCGACGCAATCGCTGCACCTGGAACCACGGCTGACGCTCTTATTAGCGCTAATATGACCAAGTATAGTGATATCGAAAAAGACCCAATCCCTATTACCGAACGACCCTATTTTATCGTATTTTCTCAAAATTTTGCAGGTTTAAACCCTGTACTTACCAAGGCTATATGGCAACAAACTTTATATGTGCGTACTGCTTACCGCCAACAGCTTGTCGATAAATACTATAACCCGTGAAAATCAACGGCATCAGCAGCGCGGCATGATGGTCATTAACCACATTAGCACACACAGCAGCGGCAGTTAGTTGGATAATTGCAAACCGTCCGAGTTATGCGCGTCTGGCAACATGAAAGTTTGACGTGCCTGCTCACTACCTAGCGTTTCAGGCTTGTAAGCACGCTTCAGCAACGGCGCGCCCGGCGCGAGTAAGTCAGGGTTAAGCGCCGCAAACTCAGCAAAGGTAATCGACGGCTTTTTCTGCTGGCGCTCGGCAATCAGCAACATATAGAACCAGCTGATGGTTTCATTGTATTTGGCGGTCGCGCCGACACGCCGGGTAAAACAGCGCAGGCCACTGGTAAATTTTTCGATAGCCAATGCAGGCGGGAACTCTTGCAAATAAAGCCAGCCCAACCTTAGATGACTTTTATGATCAAACAGTTTGGGATCAAGACTACAGTCCTCGAACGCTCTGCGCAATTCATGGTCCTTCATCTATTCTACTCTGACAGTTTATGGCTGTGGGAAGCATCAAGATCGAGACCATAAACCTTTTTCAACGCCACGATATTTGCTTGAGTTTTCGACGAAAAAACCGGGTTTTTGCCCTCAAACGCGTGCAATACAATGCCTTCAAGCAAATCGCCTAACGACATATCCAGATATTCAGCAGTCCCCTTCAGAACCTTTACCAGCCGCTTTTCCATGCGAACGCCGGTTTGGATACGCTCAATCTTCATTCAGGCCTCCTTACTGCATTTATAATGTTATTTATGTACCATGGTAACACTATAGATACAAGACTAGAAACTCGGACGTGGTTAGATACTCAAAAGAAGTTAAAAAGTTAGCCAGTCACCGCCGGCGCCTTTTTCCAGAATGTCCGCAAGGCCAGAAATCTCGACAGTGGGCCGGGTTACCAACGTTGCAGCATCCACATCATGTTCACGCAAAGCAGTCTCGCAAGCAACAAACCGGGCATCCAGCGCACCGAGGCCATCCAACAACACCGTGCTATCAGCAACGCCTTTGGTCATAAGGGCTTCGTCCATCTCCGCGCCACTTTGACCAGATGCAGAAGCCAACTTTGCCCATCCGTCCACCTGCAGAAACCGAATGGCGCTTTTTGAGAAAAAGAAAGCAACGGGCCTGCCCACGGCTGCAGCGGTCGCACCTATCATCAAAGCCATATGAATACGGTCGGCCTCGCCAGACATCAGCACCAGCGTCATCGGGCGTTTATTTGCTTTAGCCATTTTCAATTTCTTTCACACAGGTGGGGCATTTGGGGTCTTGTGGTAGCCCAATGGTGCGGGTGGTTGCGCTCAGGGCATCATAAATCAGCATTTTGCCCGCAAGACTGTCACCAATATCCAGTATTTCCTTCAACACTTCGACCGCTTGCAGGGTACCAACCACACCCGCGACCGCACCCAGAATACCAATGTCCGAGCAGGTACGCTGCATATCGGCAGGCGGTTCCTCAGGCAGAAAACACCGATAACAAGGTAGGCCCGTTCGTTCGTGTGGCTTGAAAGTGGCAAGCTGACCCTCGAAGGGACCAAGCGCCGCCGACACCAGGGTTGTACCATGCGCCACACAGGTATCGTTGACCAAATGGCGGGTTGCAAAATTATCGGTACCGTCGGCAACAACATCATAGTCGCCGATGATAGTAGCCGCGTTGTCTGCAGTCAGTCTTTCCGCGTGCTGAACCACGTTCACATCGCTATTGAGCTCGCCAATTTTAGCGGCTGCACTTTCGGTTTTGGGGGTATTTACGTCACCGGTTGTGTGTATGATCTGTCGCTGCAAGTTCGACAGGTCGACTCTGTCGTCGTCCACAATACCAATTGTGCCAACACCAGCGGCAGCAAGATATTGCAAAAGCGGTGAGCCTAGGCCACCAGCACCAACCACCAACACACGGGCGTTCAGCAAAGCCATTTGCCCTGCCCCGCCCACATCTTTCAGGATGATATGGCGGGCATAACGCTCAAGCTGTTCGTCTGTGAAATCCAAAACCGCGCCCCGCCTATTCTAGCTAGTTGCCAAAGAAATCGAAAACATTAGCGAGCGTGCTTGTGCTGCCCTTGTACATTTCGGTGTAATGGCAACGCTCACAGCTAACCGCAGTGAAGCGTTTGTTCTGAACATTAAAGAATTTCGATATCCAGCCGCCAGTCATCGTGACCTCATCGGTATCATAGCGTGTACCGCCGCATTTGGCGCATTCATATTTTCTGCTCATACCGTATCCCTATCTCGTTCCTGTCGACCCAAAACCGCCTGCACCACGCGCAGTCTCATCAAGATCATCTACTTCAATCCACTGGCCTTGGATTACGGGCGCGATGACCATCTGCGCCACCCGCATGCCGCGCTCAATGGTGAAAGGTTCATTGGACAGGTTCACCAAAATCACTTTCACCTCGCCCCGATAATCGGCGTCGATAGTGCCAGGGGTGTTTAGAACTGACACACCGTTTTTTGCCGCCAGGCCTGAACGGGGTCTAACTTGTGCCTCAAACCCAGCAGGCAATGCCATTGCCAGCCCGGTTGGGATCATCGCACGCTCCAGTGCACCCAGCGTCACGGCTTCACCATCTACCAGCGCAGCATAGAGGTCCATACCTGCACTTTGTTCGGTCTCATATTTTGGCAGCGGTAAACCTTCGCCGTGCGGAAGTACTTTCACATTGATTGGAACAGTGGTCATAAATTGGCTTTCAGTAATTATTTGTCTAAAGCACCCGCAATCGTCTGTGCGAGGCGAACGGCAACATCCTGTTTACTCATGGTGGGCCAGCTATCAACACCATCACCGGTAATCACATGCACCTGATTATCAGCCCCGCCCATCACGCCGGAAGCATCAGACACATCATTGGCGATAATAATGTCACAGCCTTTGCGTTCGCGCTTGGCCCTGGCATATTCAATCACTTTTTCCGTTTCGGCAGCGAAACCAACAACCAACCCTGGACGACCCTCACTCATAGAAGAAAGGCCCTTCAAAATGTCAGGGTTTTCGCATAAATCCAACGCTGGAATTCCATCTTTAGATTTCTTAAGTTTTTCGCCCATGGTGCCTGCCTGCATCCGCCAGTCAGCAACAGCTGCCACGCAAACGGCAACGTCAACTGGCAACGCAGTCGTAACGGCAGCGTCCATCTCAAGCGCCGTTTGTACGTCGACGCGGTTAACGCCAATCGGCGTATCCTGTGACACCGGCCCAGCCACTAAAGTAACATCGGCGCCAAGGTCAGCCAGCGCGCCCGCCAGCGCAAAGCCCTGCTTGCCCGATGAGCGATTGGCGATATAGCGAACAGGATCGATGGGTTCATGAGTGGGACCCGCAGTAACAATTATTTTCTTGCCTGACAGCGGCCGCGCCCCGCCAGCAAAAAAGTCTTCAACAGCCGCAACCATATCCGGCACTTCAGCGAGGCGGCCAGGGCCAACTTCGCCGCAGGCCAGCATGCCCGCACCAGGGCCGACCATCAGCACGCCGTCGCGCTTGAGTGTTTCCAGATTGCGCTGCGTCGCTTTGTGCGCCCACATCTCTGCATTCATCGCCGGAGCCACCATCACCTGTTTGTCGGTCGCGAGCAAAATTGTGCTGGCCAAATCATTAGCCAAACCATTCGCCATTTTTGCCATTAAGTCAGCCGTTGCGGGCGCGATCAACACAAGATCGGCTTCACGGCTTAAACGGATATGGCCCATCTCGGCTTCGTCTTTCAGGGAAAACAGGTCGGTGTAACATTCGTCGCCGGTCAGGCTGGCAACGCTGAGGGGGGTGATAAATTGCTGGCCGCCTGGGGTTAGCACGCCGCGCACACTCGCGCCGCGCTCCATCAACCGCCGTGCCAAATCAAGTGATTTGTAGGCCGCAACCCCGCCGCCAATAATAAGAAGTATTCGTTTGCCATCCAGCATAGTCAAAAAGCCTCATGGTCCTGTTAAAAGCATATTTGGGCCTGTTGCAGAACATATAGGGGGCTTTGGTGCTCGCTGCAAACATCCTCTCACCGATTTGAAGTGGTGAGAGGATGAAATCTTTGACTGCTCTAGTCTCCAGCAGCAGCGGACGCTTTGCCGTCTATGCTAAATTCATCGGCACCAAAGCGGCCCAGAATAAGAAAACCACCGGCAATAGCGAAGTTTTTCATCATCATAATCATTTGAATTTGATCTTCAGGTACATAGTGGAACATAGCGCCTGTAAGAATGCAGAAACCCGCCAACAAATATGCAACAATACGGGTTTGGTATCCAGCCAAAACCATCAATCCAGCAACAACTTCAAACAAGGCTGCGGGCTAGAACAAAAACCCGGGCACGCCTACAGCTTCCATATATTGTATGGTGCCTTCACCGCCGCCCATAATTTTGTTAATGCCCGCCATAATAAATATAACAGACAACAAAATGCGTCCCAAAAGCGCAGCATATGGATCTAGTTTTTCCATAATAATTCTCCCCTAAATTTAAACGATTTACCCAAAACTTCCTCAAGAAGTGTCGCTTAAATGAAGATTTATAGCAAATCGCCGCCCGAAATGACGTTAGTAAGTGAGAATTTTTAACAGTAACGCGCCAACTATTAAACCAAACGCAAAAGGCCAGACACTGTTGGGCTTTGGTGTGAGCGGTGGCTCTACTGGTTGTGGCGGTGCGGGGTTTTGCTCGTCCGCAAGCCAACGTTCGAGGCGCGAGGGCAAACGTTCAATTAACCGAGGCAATTGATTTATGGCATCGGCGAGCTGTATTTCCGGCGAAAGGTTGGAGCGCACCCATTGCTCGATCACCGGCTCAGAGATTTGCCACATGTTCGACTGCGGATGCAGATGAAGCGCCATGCCTTCGGCCATAACCATAGTTCGCTGCAGTAATAGCAGTTGCGGCTGTGTTTGCATTTTGAAGCGTTCGGTGGTGGCGAACAGCTGCGCCAACAGCTTTCCCGCCGATATTTCTTCGACCGGCAGGTCCATAATTGGATCTGCGATGGCACGCATAGCCTGAGAAAACTCCTCCAGGCTTTCGCCGTGAGGCACAAAACCAGCATCAAAATGCACTTCTGCGACACGGTCATAGTCCCGGCGGATAAAGCCATAAAGTATTTCAGCCAGAAAGCGCCGCTCGACTTTGGTCAAACGACCCATTATGCCAAAATCCACCGCTGCTATGGTGCCCGATGGCTCAATAATCAAATTGCCCTGGTGCAGATCGGCATGGAAAAACCCGTCGCGCAGCGCTTGTTTGAGGAAAACCTGCACAATGGTTGTACCCAACGCCTTCATGTCATGTCCGGCTTTTTCCAGCGCAGCAGCATCCGATACCCGGATGCCGTCAACCCATTCAAGGGTCATCACCCGGCGCGCGGTTAGCTCCCACTCAACGGATGGTATCCGGTACCCAGGTTCGCCGGACATATTATCAGACAGCTCCGCCGCAGCGGCAGCTTCCAGCCGCAGATCCATTTCCCGAAGCACTGTCTCCCGGATTTTGTCGCACACTTGCAGCAGGCGCAGACGTCTGGCCTCTGCACTGTTGCGCTCCCCGAGTGCCGCCAACCAATCAAAAAGCGCCAAATCACGGGTGAAGCGTTTTTCAATATCAGGCCGCAGTATTTTAACCGCAACCTTGCGACCATCTTTCAACTCAGCCTTATGCACCTGCGCGATGGACGCGGCGGCAACGGCATCTTCTTCGAAATAACTGAACAAATCACCAAGCGTGTGACCCAATTGTTCCTCAACGGTTGCTTTGGCTTTGGCGAAAGCAAAGGCTGGCAATCGGTCCTGCAGAGTTGTCAGGCCTTCGGCGATGGGACGACCCACCAAATCAGGTCGGGTGGCTAGTGTTTGGCCAAGCTTAATATACGCCGGGCCCATACCGGCAAGCGCCATGGCCAATCTTTCGCCGTCACATTCAGGCAGGCTCCGCCTGCGCGGCACGTAAAATGTCAGCCCGCGCAGCAACCGCGGACCCCACGCAGGAACAAGCTCAATCCGACTTAGCGCACGGATGGCGCCAAACCGTCGTAGGCCAATGGCCATCCTGTATAACTGAAATAAATAGCTAAAAACCTGCACGCGGCGCGCCTCTATATCCGGGTGCCGCTATGAATAGCGACAACGCCCGCCGACATGGAGCGCCAGCTGGTTCTAGTGAAACCCGCTTTACCGATCATCTGGTCAAATTTTTCAGGTGTAGGGAACCGACGGATCGATTCGACCAAATATTGATAACTATCGCGGTCCTGTGCCACCATTTGGCCCATGGCAGGAATAAATTTGAAACTATAAGCATCATATACGCCCTGTAGCACTGACACCACCGCCGGGCTAAACTCCAGACAGTGAAACCGTCCGCCGGGCTTTAGGACGCGGTAGGCCTCTACCAGCGCTTCTTCTATGCGGGTTACATTGCGAATGCCGAAGGCAATGGTATAGGCATCCATCGAGCGGTCTTCGAAAGGCAGCTTCATTGCGTCACCGCAAATAAATTCGGATCGAGCAGCGAAACCTTTTTTTTCTGCGCGTTCGGCCCCAACACGCAACATTTCTGCATTGATGTCGCACACAGTCACGACACTGCCCGGCGCGGCCTCTAAAAACCGAAAAGCAATATCACCCGTGCCGCCTGCTACATCCAACAAATGCATGCCGGGCCGAGGGTTGATGCTATCAATCAGTGAATTTTTCCAAATACGGTGCACTCCGGCGCTCATGACATCATTCATAATGTCATACTGGTCAGCTACCGAGTTAAACACGCCTTTGACCAAACCAGCCTTTTCCGCCTCATCAACGGTTTTGAAACCAAAATGAGTGGTGGCTTGTGCGCCGGCATCATTATCCGCCGTAGGGCCCGATTCTGGATTTTTGTCAGTAGATACTGGCATTACATCTTGTCACTTTACCGCTGTCAGCTTATCGATTGAATCTGGTCCATTTGCGCGGACCATAACCGACAGGGCTCGCGGAAGCCAGTATCATTGAAACGAAAAGAGAAAGCGCGACAATATGCCCGAATTGCCCGAAGTTGAAACTGTTATGCGCGGCCTTGCCCCGATACTGGAAAACACTCGCATTGCCAAAGCCCGGGCATATGCTCCTAAACTTCGTGTAGATATCCCCAAGGACTTTGACGTCAGACTGTCGGGCAATCTGATAACGCGGCTGATCCGACGTTCAAAATACATCCTGATTGAATGCGAAGACGGCCTGGTGGCAATTCTGCATTTGGGCATGTCCGGCCGCATTAATATATACGGCGCGAACAGCAAACACCCACCACGCGCCAAGCATGACCATATTACCCTGTTAACCGAAAACGGCGACCTTGTGGTATTCAATGATGCGCGCCGATTTGGTTTGCTGGTGTTTTCAACTGTTTCAGGAATTGACCAGCATGCACTGATTAAAGATATTGGGCCAGAACCCTTGGGCAACGGCTTCAACAGCGCCCATTTAGCTGCCGGGCTGAAAAAGCGCAAATCGCCGATTAAAAACAGCCTTTTGGACCAAAAACTCGTTGCGGGACTGGGCAATATATATGTGTGCGAAGCGCTGTGGCGGGCCGGCATTGCGCCGACACGGCTGGCCAACACCCTTACTGCGGTTGAGATTGAAGCGCTGGTACCGATCATCCGAACTATTCTGAAAGAAGCCATCGCCGCAGGCGGATCAACCTTAAAAGATTATGCTCAAGTATCCGGCGAGCTCGGATATTTTCAACACCGGTTTAATGCATACGGCCGTGAAGGAGAGCCTTGCAGCGCAGACGGCTGCCGCGCTACAATCCAGCGCATTGTACAATCAAACCGGTCGACATTTTATTGCCCAACTTGCCAGACATAAAGTTATGTATCTCCACAAAACTATGAAAATAAAGATTTTGGATCGCGTGACATGAACTTACTTCGGAAAAATCTCCACCAGTACATCGCGGCAAGCATGGTCTGGCTATGGGCCTTTTCTGGTGCTTTTGCAGATGATCGCTTCATCGAGGGTTTCCCCGATGTCCCCTATCTTGATATTGTCTCAACTATTGTAGGTGAACCGGTTGTTTTTGACACCGCAAGCGGTACGGTTGCTGAGGTAGGCATACAGTTTTCTGAGCCGGCAGCCACCGCTTTCACATTATATAACGATGCACTTGCAGGCTTAGGCTGGGCCTGCTCCAAAACCGATACTCATCTGCGCTGCACCCGCGAAAAAAGCCTGATTCAGTTAACCGCCCCCAGTGGAAATGATGCAACCGGCATCTTTATCTTGCGACTGGAACCACGCCAATAACCATATGTTGCGCCTGTTGACCTGAGCCTGATTATTTACTTTTCAAATGCCGCGGACACTATTAGGACTCGGTGTCTTATTAGGTAACAACAGGGCTTGCTCATGACTTTTGAAACCATCCTCCTTGATAAACAAGAAGGCGTAGGGCTGATAACACTTAATCGCCCGGAGGCACTCAATGCCTTAAATGGTCAATTGCTTGAGGAATTAGGTGAAGCGCTGCTGGCGCTGGACAGCGACGGCGAGATTGGCGCAATTGTTGTGACAGGCAGTGAAAAAGCTTTCGCCGCCGGTGCCGATATTAAAGAAATGTCCAGCAAGACTTTCGCCGATGTTCTATCTGATGACCTGTTTGGCCGGATCAATCAGGTTTTTGCATCTGTACGTAAACCAGTGATTGCGGCTGTTGCTGGCTATGCGCTTGGCGGCGGGTGCGAGATTGCAATGGCATGTGATTTTATCATTGCAGGCGAAAATGCAAAATTTGGCCAGCCTGAGATCAAGCTCGGTGTTATCCCGGGCATTGGTGGATCGCAGCGACTGACCAGGCTGGTTGGCAAGTCCAAGGCAATGGACATGATGCTAACCGGGCGCATGATGGATGCCACTGAAGCCGAGCGCGCTGGACTGGTAAGCCGAATCGCCCCGGCTGAAGACCTAGTAGAAACCGTAATGGAAGTCGCGACCTCAATCGCCGAACTATCTGGCCCGTCCGTGGCACTGGCGAAGGAAGCAACCAACGGCGCGCTGGAAACAACGCTGCAGCAGGGCTTACTGTTTGAAAGAAGGCTGTTTCATTCACTTTTCGCCACAGAAGACCAGAAAGAAGGCATGAATGCCTTCATTGAAAAACGCCAACCACAATTTAAAAATCGCTAAGTATACGCCAAGCCCTGCGAAAATGCTTCGTTGGCTATTGACGCGGCGGTTTCCCGGGTATATAGAGCCGTCCTCGAATTGATTAATGGCTTCGGCATACGGCCGAGGCTTGTATGAAGTTGAAAAATGGCCAAGCTGGATCGGTGCCTATTGCACCTGACAACCGGCAGGACCAGATAAAGGTAGAAAAATGGCAAACTCTAAACAGGCCAAAAAACGCATTCGTCGCAATGATAGCCGCGCAGAGATTAATAAATCTCGCGTGAGCCGTATTCGCACACACATCCGCAAGGTTGAAGAAGCTGTTACTGCAGGCGATCAAACCGCCGCCTCTACGGCGCTGAAGTCCGCAGAGCCGGAAATTATGCGCGGTGTATCCAAAGGCGTTCTTCACAAGAAAACAGCTTCGCGGAAAGTTTCTCGTCTTTCTAAAGCTGTTAAATCTATCGCCTAACAAATCTTTCGATTCGCGCCTGAAATTTCGGCGATAATTGCGTTTCAAAGCCACTTCAACAAGAAGTGGCTTTTTTCGTTTGCGTCCTTCATGGGAACAAAAAGTGCACATATCTTGTGTCCTGATACGCGAAAACCACATATTGTGTCCCACACTGAGTCACGCCATAGGGCGATTTCAGAAGTTTATGTCAAGCGATAGATTCAGTTGCTGACGACCAGTCCTCTATGTAGATTAACGGTCCGACCTCGGTGGGTCTCGCGGGCAACCAGCCTTCCATTTTTGGAAACTGTCTGCAGGGTATTTTGGATGCTTTCTAGGATATTTTCCAGGCATCGGGGATACCGCCGCTGATTTTGGCCATAGCTTAACGCAGGTAGGCGCAACTTTTGCGCAGACAGATGCATTTTGCCGCGCGATTAAGCAGGTAAACAAACGATATTGGCACATCTTTCAGGGGTGAATGGGTGCCACGGACGCCGGAAGGTGGTTCATCGAGAGCCGACAATAACCGACGCCGAACAGGGAAGTGAATATGATTAGGGGAAACTGGGGTAATGGGAATACGCGGGGAACCAATAACCGTCATGGATAACGATAACGGCGCATCCTGGGCACGCGTTTGCAGCAAATTCAAAAAAGAATTCGGGCAACAGGCTTACACAACTTGGTTGGATCAGTTGGGCTATAACGGCCTTGACGGCGGCACAGTCGAACTGACGGCGCCGACAAAATTTGTCCGGGACTGGATTCAAAGAAATTATGGGCCCCGACTGATGGATTTTTTCCATGCCGAAGACGCACGGGTTAAAAGCCTGAGCATTCGTCTCGCCGCTAAAGGCGCAGTGCCTGCAACTCCAAGCCAACCAATTGCACGAGTACCCAGCGCTGGGGCCGACACTACCGCCGCAGCGTCAGGCGGCTTTACCGACACTTCAGCACTTGATCCAAAATATACCTTTGATTCGTTTGTTGTCGGCAAATCCAACGAACTGGCTTACGCCGCTGCCAAACGCATTGCTGAAAGCGACGATGTATCATTCAACCCCTTGTTTCTTCACGGCGGAGTTGGGCTCGGCAAAACCCACCTGATGCATGCCATTGCATGGGAGGTTCAGCGTCGGGCACCGCAAAAGCGAGTGGCATATGTTTCGGCCGAGAAATTCATGTTCGAGTTTATCGCCGCCATTCGCTATAAAGACACCCATGCTTTCAAGCAGAAGTTTCGCACTGCGGATTTGCTGATGGTGGATGACGTTCAGTTCATTGCCAACAAAGACAGTACTCAAGAAGAATTTTTTCACACGTTCAATGCGCTAATCGACAAGCGCTGCCAGGTTGTTATTACCGCTGACCGATCGCCGACAGACCTTGAAGGCATCGAAGACCGTATCATATCACGACTGGGTTGGGGCCTTGTGGCTGACATTCACCCCACTGATTATGAACTGCGCCTCGGTATCCTACAATCCAAGGCAGAAAATGTAGGCGACGTGGATGTGCCGACCGAGGTGCTGGAATTTTTGGCCAAGCGGATCATATCGAACGTACGCGAGCTTGAAGGCGCCCTGAACAGGGTGCTGGCATACGCTACCCTAGTGGGCCGTCCCATCACTATGGAAATGACCAGAGACGTCCTGCAGGACCTAATACGGGCCAATGACCGCAAGGTTACCATCGATGAAATACAGCGCACAGTTGCTGATTATTACAATTTGCGACTAGCCGAAATGCTGTCGCAGCGCCGGGCAAGGGTTATTGCCCGCCCGCGTCAGGTGGCGATGCATCTGTCAAAACAGCTGACAAGCCGAAGCTTGCCCGAGATCGGTCGTCGTTTTGGTGGTCGGGACCATACCACCGTTATGCATGCAGTCAGGAAGATCGAGGATCTGTGCAAGTCAGACAGCCAACTGGGTGAAGACATCACCCGATTGACCCGGATGCTGGCGGGGTAATTCCGCCGTTTCCGGCAGCGAAAACAGTCGCGATTTCAACTCTTAAGGCCGTTCGCCGCGAATCGGCAGAAATTATACGATTCAACGATGAAAAAAATACACCCAAAACACGCTTTTTAGTTTGGTTTTGGGCTGAAAAACGCTATTGTTTCCTGAGGCCTTTTCGGGGGATGTTGGCAGGTTCGTGTTTAGCTGTGTTCAGCATGTCTCTGGGGAGAGATATTGGGATGAACTGTAAAGCATTGCGCGGTGTTGAAAACCTGCATGGGGCACAACGGTTTTAGCAAAATCAAACAAGAAGATTTAATTCATGAAATTCACGATAGAGCGGAATTCACTTCTGAAAATCCTGGGGCATGTTCAATCAGTTGTTGAGCGCCGGAACACCATTCCTATCCTGTCCAACGTTTTGATAGAAGCCGACGGTGACGACGTAGCAATGACAGCCACCGATTTAGACATATCGATTGTGGAGCGCACGACCGCTGCAATTAGTCAGCCGGGTGCCACCACCGTGCCAGCGCACACACTGTTCGATATCGCCCGCAAGTTACCTGACGGCGCAGAAGTGGAACTGACGCTGGAAGATGGTGACAGGCTGCTGGTCAAAGCCGGACGGTCACGCTTCACCCTGGCGTGCCTGGACAAAGAAGACTTCCCAACCATGAGCGAAAGCGACCTGCCCCACAGATTTGCTGTCGCTGGTGAAGAATTGAAACGCCTGATCGACAAAGCCAAGTTTGCCATTTCCACTGAGGAAACGCGCTATTACCTGAACGGCATCTATTTGCATGTTGCAAGCGGTGAAAGCGGCTCGACACTGCGCGCTGTTGCGACGGACGGCCATAGACTAGCTCAAGTGGAACAAGGTGTGCCTGAGGGCGCTGCCGGCATGCCCGGTGTTATCGTGCCCCGCAAAACTGTAGCCGAGGTGCGCAAGCTGATCGAGGATTATGAAGGCGACGTAGTAGTTGCCCTTTCCGACACCAAAGTACGGTTCAGCTTTGACAGCACTGTGATCACATCCAAACTAATTGATGGTACTTTCCCCGACTACAGTCGGGTGATCCCTGTGGGCAACGACAAGCTGCTGGAAATGGATTGCCGTCTGTTTTCTCAGGCCGTTGACCGCGTTTCGACCATCAGTTCAGACAAAACCCGTTCGGTAAAATTATCACTGTCTGCGGACACACTGAAACTTTCGGTAAACAGTCCAGACAGCGGCACTGCGCGCGAGGAACTTGCCGCGGCTTACGGATCGGATGATTTGGAAATTGGATTCAACAGCCGTTATCTGATGGATATTCTAGCGCAAATTGAAGGCGATATGGTGCAGGTGCATCTGGCTGATCCTTCTGCGCCGACCGTCCTCAGGGACTTGATGGACGAAGGGGCGCTATACGTCCTGATGCCGATGCGGGTTTAGGTCGCTATTATTAACCTTCGCGGCATATTTGGCCATTTGTGGCGGCGTTGCAGGTTAGCCGTTGGGTGCGGTGTAGTGCCCGGTCAATGTAACTGCGAAATCGAATGCCGATGAAGAGCGCTCAATATGTATCCGATGATCTTCCGGCGGCGACCGGTAGTGGAGCCCCTGAAAGTATATTCATTGCTAAATTGATCATGACAGATTTTAGATCATACCCATACGGCGCGCTTGAACTAAGCGGTGACCACCCTTTTGTGGTGCTAACCGGCGACAACGGCGCGGGCAAAACCAACGTTCTGGAAGCCATCAGCTACGGCGCTCCCGGACGCGGGCTGCGCGGCGCAACACTCAGAGATGTGGGGCGCAAGGACGGCGGCAACTGGTCGGTAGCAATGCAACTTAACTTTCTGACTGACGGCGAAACCGAAACAATCAAAGTGGGCACAGGTCAGGACCCTAATCTCACCGCCTTTCCCGAAGACAAAGACTCTTCAGACAAGGGCCTGCATCGCCGTATCGTTAAAATTGACGGTGAAACCGCCAGCAGTACCAGTGCGTTGGGCGGCAGATGGTCAATTAGCTGGTTGACCCCGCAAATGGACCGTTTGTTTATCGAAGGACCGTCCTCACGGCGCAAATTTTTGGACCGCATGACGCTTGGGCTATACCCGGACCATAGCAGGCAGATTAGCGCCTATGAGCGCACCATGCGTGACCGGAACAGGCTGCTGGGCGAAAAAGGTGCCGCGGCCGATGCCGCGTGGTTGTCTGCGCTGGAAGCCCGAATGGCGGAGCACGGCGTGGCAGTAGCAGTGGCCAGACTTGAATTTGCCGGTCAGCTAGCTGGACAAATCGAAGCCACGGCCGCGGGCCCGTTTCCCAAAGCAACACTTGCACTGGACGGCTGGCTGGAAGGATTGCTCGCCGACGACGCACCGCCAGTAGAAGTGGAAACCACTTACCGCGAAAAGCTGGCCAGCGAACGAGTGCAAGACGCGCGGTCCGGCCGCACATCAACCGGCGTTCATAAAACCGATTTTATTGTCACTCACGCACCTAAAGCAATGCCCGCAGACCTATGTTCAACAGGCGAACAAAAAGCACTGTTGATTGGTTTGGTTCTGGCAGGTGCCCGGCTTCAAATAGCCCTTAAGGGGCAGGCGCCATTACTGTTATTAGACGAAGTCGCCGCTCACCTTGACGGTGACCGGCGGCGCGCCTTATTCGACGACCTGGCATCACTGGGCAGCCAATGCTGGATGACGGGAACTGACAGAAGCCTTTTCAGTGACCTGATGGGCAAGGCAGAATTTTTTCAAGTGGCAGACGGCGTGATCCAGCCGTGCGCCGTGTAAGTTTGGATCAACGAGGAAGTAGATCACCATGACCGACACACCTGAAGCGGTAGAAGAAAACGAATATAGCGCCGATTCGATCAAGGTCTTGAAAGGCCTGGACGCTGTGCGCAAGCGCCCGGGCATGTATATTGGTGACACCGAGGACGGCTCGGGCCTGCATCATATGGTGTTTGAAGTTTCAGACAATGCGATCGACGAAGCACTAGCGGGCCACTGCGACTTGGTAACCATGACCCTTAACCCAGACGGCAGTTGCTCGGTTACCGACAATGGCCGGGGCATTCCTGTTGATATTCATGAGGAAGAAGGCGTTTCAGCCGCGCAGGTTATCATGACCCAGTTGCATGCAGGCGGTAAGTTTGACCAGAATAGTTATAAGGTCTCCGGTGGTTTGCACGGAGTTGGTGTGTCGGTTGTTAACGCCCTTTCCGATTGGCTTGAGTTGCGCATTTGGCGCGACGACAAAGAGCATTATATGCGCTTTGAAAATGGCGAGCCGATTGATGATTTGGTGGTAACTGGTGACGCCAACGGCAAAAAAGGTACCGAAGTTACCTTCATGCCTGCGCTTAGCACGTTTAAATTTATCGAATTCGACTTTGAAAAGCTAATCCACCGTTACCGCGAGCTGGCATTTTTGAATTCCGGAGTTCATATCCTACTCAAAGACAAACGCCATGCCGATGTACAGGACATGGATCTTTATTATGAAGGCGGTATTACCGCATTTGTGAAATATCTGGACCGCAATAAAACCAGTTTGATCGGTGAGCCCATCACCATTACCGGCGAGAAAGACGGCATCACAACCGAGCTTTCGCTGCAATGGAACGACAGCTACCACGAGAATGTACACTGTTTCACCAACAACATTCCCCAGCGTGACGGCGGCACTCATTTAGCAGCTTTCCGAGCGTCACTAACGCGCTCGATCAATGCTTATGTCAACGATTCTGGCCTGGCAAAAAAAGCCAAGGTTTCGTTGGCTGGCGACGACAGTCGCGAGGGGCTAACCGCCGTTTTATCAATCAAAGTACCTGACCCAAAGTTTTCCAGCCAAACCAAGGACAAGCTGGTGTCATCCGAGGTACGTCCCGCGGTTGAAGGACTGGTCAATGAAAAGCTGGCCGAGTGGTTCGGTGAACATCCGGCAGAAGCGAAAAATATCGTCGGGAAAATCATCGATGCCGCGACAGCCCGCGAAGCCGCGCGTAAAGCGCGCGAGCTGACCCGCCGCAAGGGTGCTCTTGATATTGCGTCCCTGCCCGGCAAGCTGGCAGACTGCCAGGAACGAGACCCCTCGCTTTCTGAAATATTCATCGTCGAGGGCGACAGCGCGGGCGGCTCCGCCAAACAGGGCAGGAACCGGAAAAATCAGGCTATCCTGCCCCTGCGTGGTAAAATTCTTAATGTGGAGCGGGCCCGGTTTGACAGGATGCTTGCCTCCAACGAAATTGGCACTTTGATCACGGCGCTAGGCACTGGTATTGGCCGTGAAGATTTCAACATAGAAAAGCTTCGCTACCACAAAATCATCATCATGACTGATGCGGACGTGGATGGTGCGCATATTCGCACGCTGCTACTTACTTTCTTCTACCGGCAAATGCCTGAAGTGGTCGAAGCCGGGCATCTCTATATTGCTCAGCCACCGCTGTATAAAGTGGGTCGCGGCAAGTCGGAAGTTTACCTCAAGGACGACAAGGCGCTTGATGACTATCTGCTGGATATGGGTACCAACGATGTTGTTGTCACCGATGGTACCGGCGCACAACATGCCGGCGGAGAAATCAAGCATTTGGCTGAAGAGGCGCGCGCGATCAAAGGCCTGATCGGCAGTATTCCAACCCGATACAACAAAAACCTGATCGAAATGCTTGGGCTGTTCGGTGGCTTGGACACCAAATTGATCGAAGATGATAAAGCCCGCGGCAAAGTTGCAAACACCGTCGCCGCGCATATGAACGACCTTGCCACCACAGTTGAGGGGGCTGGCTGGTCGGGTGATGTCACCGAAGACGGTGGCTATAGCTTTGCCCAAGAAGTACGCGGTGTGATTGACATACACCGAATTGACGCCCATCTGATCGAAAGTCAGGAAGCGCGCAAGCTGAACAAACGCATGGCTGAAGTGCGCGGCCTATTTGTTAAACCTGCTACCATTACCCGCAAAGAAGACAAGCATTCTGTCGGCACGCCGCTTGAAATGTTAGCGGCGCTGCTGTCGTTTGGTAAAAAAGGCTTGTCTACACAGCGCTACAAGGGTTTGGGCGAAATGAACCCGGATCAACTGTGGGAAACAACTCTTGATCCAGAAGTGCGCTCCCTGTTGCAGGTGAAGGTAACCGAGGCAGATATCGCCGACGAGATATTCTCGAAACTGATGGGCGATGTGGTTGAAGAACGCCGCAACTTTATCCAGGACAATGCATTGAGCGTAGCCAATCTGGATGTATAACAATGCCTAACTCTACCGGATCGCGACTGGGTTAATAATGCCCTGCACCGTACCTTCAAGGCGCGGCGCACCTAGGGTGAAGAAAAACTCGGTCACGCCGTCAGCGGCAAGTTCGGCGGTGACCATATTTTCCAGCAAATATACACCGTTTTGGGTCAGTAAAATCTGATGCACTTCGAAAAAGCTGCCTTCGTTTTCAAACGGAATAACGTCCAGCGCCCATGTGTCGGTGCCTACAGCCACCACGCCCAGACCGGCCAGATATTGCGCGCCTTCCACACCGAGGCCCGGCACCGTTTGCGCAAGCGTAGTGTCGCCCGCCGTTGCGGCCATATTGCCGGTATGGAGCAGGACAACATCACCCTGTTCAATCATAACTCCAGCGCGTTTCATGGCAGCATCAATTTCGGCTTTGTTGATGGCAACTCCGTCCGGCACACGCACACCATCATAGGCCTTGGTTATGTCCAATAATACGCCGCGCGTGGCGACCGGCGGCAGAGTATCAATACCAAATTGCTTGAGGCCGTCGGTGGCAACAAACTCCGACGCATGCACGCCGTTATAGTAATAGTGGTTTTTGCCAAAATGGCCGAGGCCATCAATTTGGCTGCCGATACCGTTAAAGGTTTCCACCATATCGTCGTTGGCCGTGGCACCGTTTGCTCCCACTGGTGTGCCGGTACCGTCGTCCAACTGCAAAATAATCACATCATATTTACGCGGCGGATAGGCTGGTGTTGTGCGCCCGGTTACCATGCCCAGTGCGTAAGTTTTGCCAGTGGTAATCAGTTTTGCCGCAGCAGCAGTTTTCTCGGGCGTCAGATAATTCATCGCGCCCAAGCGATCATCGGGCCCAAATTTAGATGGCCCCCAATCCGGCCTACCGTCGTCGGCTGCAAAAGCTGCTGACAGACCCATAACACAAGCACATACGCCAAAAAGCCACTTCATGGTTATTTCCTACTAATAGTTGTTACCGTATCTATTGCACCAGATTGGTGATTGGCGTTTGAGTGCATTTGCCTAGGTTATGGATTTTGCCGTACAGCGTGTGGCCAACAAAATAAACCGCATCTTCCGGCACTTTTGTGCCCTGCGGGATTTCCCAACTCATCATATCACCCGCGTCGCCCGCAGGCGCCATGACAACATGGCCGGTGTCGCGAAAGCCCATGCAATCACCGCCTAGGTCACCAGCGCCCGCATCGTCTGCAACGCCCGGCTTTCCTACCTCGAGCCCCCAATGGATCATATACATAGTGATGCCAGCCTCGGCTTCGTTCAAGCGTTTACCGCCATCATCCACTGCCGGTTTCATGGTGAGTGTGCCGCCGATCGTGGGGCCAGGGTCAGTATCAACGAAGCTAATCGAACCGCGCATCGGGCCATAATGCGGCGCAGGCGGGGCCGGGTAACGGTCCGCACTTACCGGCGTTGTATTCAACAAACGTCGTTGCTCATCGGTCATGGTGGCCAACTGTTCGGCGGCTGCTTTGGCTTTTGCCTTAGCCCGCTGTTCGTCCTGGTCGGCCGACACGGTCGAGACACCGGTAAACGCCAGCACTGTGGCAAAAATGACTAAAAAATACGGCTCCACAACTGTTCCCCTGATGGTTTCCCTCACTTTAAGTCATAAGGAGAAAAATACACCAGAAGATTATGCTTAGTGGGAATTTGCCCCGAGCAGCCCTAATCCGGGCTGCCGGTCAAGAGCCTAATCGCTTCACTCTTAACAAAATCCACTGCAGGGGCAAGCGCATCCAGTTTGCTGGCCGCTGTACCGTTAGCAATTTCGTCAAACGTGACAAGAGAGCCATCACCGTCCGGCTTGAGGGTAATGGTCCAGACCGTGGAAACAGCCATTTCCTGAAGCGGCCCAAAGGGCGCATCCAGCCGCAGCAACTTCCCCGGCACGGCATTCAGCACTTGCCCGTGTAGCACCGATCCATCTGTCCAGTCCTCGCGCCACAAGCCACCAGCCGCAGGCTCAAGCGACAAGTTCCCGGCGTCGCCTGAATAGGTATGGTCAGGGTGCCACCAATCTGCTGGCTTTATCAGCCGCGCCCACAGATCAGCGGGTGATAAGCTGGAACGGGCCTGGTGCTTCAAAACATAACGATCCGCTGTAGCTTCAATAATTTCGGCCTGCACCGATGTCGTTACACTCAAGCATGCTATAATGGCTAAAATATTTTTCACATCATTCCCCGACGTTGTTCAGCGATATCTGGCATCAGGATGGCGGAAAATCACTCACTTGGCCAGCACAAGCACGTTGAACAGCCTTAAAATCAGACGGCCCCTCAACGAAAGATATATAATATCCATGAATGCCTTGATCATTGATGTGCGGCATGCCTTTAAGCTGCGCGTCCTCGGCAACGCCGATGTCTTCATCAGTTACATTCGGTGCATAATGCATCAAATGCGGTGGTATGCGCATTACTCGGCCCGGTCCTTGTAGATATATGTAATTATAATGCGACATCATATAATTAACCCCGATATGATCCGGGGCTTTGAATTCACCGCTTTCAGCCCGTGCATCAAAATCCGCCCTTATTTGGGCCGCAGGCACGCCCGACAAAGCCATAGTGGTTTTATGGATAATCGCCGGGATAACCACTTCTGCGCCTTTTTGATCCAAGCACTGCGGGATCAACGATTTTATGTGGTTGCGCTCAACAATGCAGGTAAATGGGCCCGTACCTTCGGTCGTTTTGACAAAACCCTCGGGTTTTAGAACAAAAACAGAAGACCCTGCCCGCATCTGCACCGGCAAAGCGCTTAGCGCCAACGCTTCCTCGCACGACGGCGTCAGATAGTCTATTGCCGATACCGAATGTCCAGCCAAGGTTATCGACGCCGCGACCATAATAGATATTTTCGACATTGCTTTTTCTCCACTGTCTGGTTTCTAGATTTTGTTTGTTCATTCAGTGTCGATGCAAGACGCAGGTTTTTGACACTGTGGCCGCAGTTTTGATTTTGTTGACTATGACAAGAATAAATTATTTTGCTGCTCTTGAAATTTGCATACAAATGCATACATATAAACCATAGGTTACTTCAGATCGCTTATAAGCTGATCTTTCGACAAGTTAAGGAGTGCGCCCATGGGTGCTAAATCAGTTCCGCTTAGTGTGCGGCTTTCTAAAGATGACGCGACGTATATTGCGTCATTGAAAGCGCCGGACGCTGTAACTATGAGCGAGAAAGTGCGCCACTTGGTGCGCGAAGCTCGTATCGCTGCGGAGCGCGGCGAAACATTTGCAGGCGTAGTTGAACAAACCGAAGACACGCTGGCACCACTAAAGCAGGCGCTTGATAAAATTGAGCAAAATCAAGGAGGTCGCTCTGCATTACTGAGGGCACTGATTGTTGCTTTGCCTCGTATATTGGCGCAATTGGAAGCCGCAGATGTAGACGGGGACCCGCCAATCCTGGAAAGCATGACGTCTCTGGAAGCAGATGCAGCTAGTCGCATCAAAGACCTGTTGGACCAAATGGCCCGGCTATGCGTAACTCAGCAAGCACCCTGCCTAGACCCTGACGTGATGAGAGAAAAGATCGCAGACCCGCTGGTTGAACTGGTGGAAATCATAAAATCCGGCCCAAAATAAAACCCAATCTGGGGTTGGCACATTGATTATAAAACAGAGGAGTGTATCACATGACAAATATAGCTTCACGCGTTAGCCGCCTGATTTCAGGAAGCGTAAACGCCGCCGTTGATGCTGTTGAAAACATGTCACCAGATATGGTGATGGAACAGGCCATCCGCGAAGTTGAACATGCTATTGAAGAAGTCCGGGCAGAACAGGGAAAAGCCACAGCGGAAAGCCATCTGGCATCCAAAAAACTGGCCGACAACAGCAGTAAACATGAAGAATTATCGGTTCAAATCGAAATTGCCGTTAACCAAAAGCGCGACGACCTGGCGGAGGCCGCGATTTCGCGGCAAATGGACCTTGAGGCTCAGGTGCCGGTGCTGGAACAAACAATTGCCGACACCGCCGAACGCGAGAAAGAATTGGGCGGCTATATCGATGCACTACAAGGCAAGCGCGCTGATATGCAGGCAGAGTTAAAAGCCTTTGCCGACCGCAGTGCGGAAATGCCAAACAATACGGTAATTGATGCAGCGGGCAATCCCTCTAGTCAGCACGACATCAATAAGTCTATAGACCGTGCTTCAGCAGCCTTTGACCGGGCGACAGGTCACGCGTCCGACATGCTCGGCACCAGCGGATCAGATGCTGTTCAATTGTCTGAGCTAAAAGACCTTGCCCGCCGGAGCGAAGTTGAAAAACGACTTGCGACCCTGAAAGGCAAAAATCCGTAAACTGTGTTTTGTGTTTGCTACAGAAGTAGTGTTATCCTGACACTGAAATGATCAGGCCGGGCCGCATAACACCACTTCAGAGGTACACACACAAGCGGCCCACCTGATATCAAGCAAAGGGGAAACAATGATCGAATTTATGTTGGAACCGGCAAATTTGCCGTTTGCTGTCGCTCTCGCAATCATGCTGTTCATTGCAGCGATAGAGGGAGTGGGTGCTTTGTTAGGATTTGCATTGTCTGGATTGCTGGACAACCTGATGCCAGACCTTGATCTGGATGTCGACGCGCCAGACATGAATGATCACGGGGCCTTCGGCGAATTCCTAACCTGGCTGCGCCTACGCGAGGTGCCGGTGATCGTTGTACTGATCGCGTTCCTGACCAGTTTCTCTATAACCGGGTTTGTCATCCAGCAAATTTTATCAAACACGTTTGGTTTCATGTTACTGGCGATTGTGGCCGCTGCTGCGGCGACCTTCGCCTGTCTGCCTGGCGTTCGCATATTTGCCGGCATATTCGGCAAGATCATGCCCAGAGACGAAACGGAAGCAGTTGCCACCGCGACTTTTATCGGCCGCTCTGCTGTCATTGTGCTTGGTAATGCCACCAGCGGCAGTCCCGCGCAGGGTCGTCTCAAGGACCAATTTGGCCACTCTCATTATGTGATGATTGAACCGGACCTTGCCGAGCAGACACTCGATCAAGGCGAAGAAGTTCTTTTGGTTCGACAGGACAGTGCGACTTTCTTCGCGATTAAAAATACCTGACCAGACAACCTACGCCAGCAAATTTAAAGCGAATGGCCCCAGCCATTGCCTGTTGCCGCGCAGTCAGAATAACCCACGAATTAAACCATTTCCTCGGATAATACCCGAGTCACAAGCAGGAGAATAACTATGCCACAAGACCTTATGAATATCGCCGTATACGCTGGAATTGCTGTAGCAGGCATATTGACCATTGGAATGATTTTGGCGCGCCTCTACACCCGCGCATCCAAGGAGATTTCTTTTGTCCGTACCGGATTTGGCGGGCAAAAAGTCATTATGAACGGAGGCGCACTGGTGTTCCCCGTGTTGCATGAAGTAATTCCCGTCAATATGAATACACTCAGGCTGCCGGTTCAGCGCGCCAACGAGCAAGCGTTGATTACTCGCGATCGTATGCGGGTTGACGTTATCGCCGAGTTTTATGTGCGTGCCCAACCCACCGACGAGGCCATCGCCAACGCCGCCCAAACACTGGGCGCAAGAACCATGCAGCCGGAAAAGCTCAAGGACTTGGTTGAAGGTAAGTTCGTCGACGCATTGCGATCGGTTGCCGCAGAAATGTCAATGGAAGAGCTTCATGAAAAACGTGTGGAGTTTGTCCAGAAGGTGCAGCAGGCAGTTTCGGAAGACTTGCTTAAAAATGGCCTTGAACTTGAAGCTGTTTCGCTGACTGGCCTTGACCAGACCGGCATGGAGTATTTCAATCCAAACAATGCATTTGACGCTGAGGGCCTCACCCGCCTTACCGAAGAGATTGAACAGCGCAAAAAAATCCGCAACGACATCGAGCAGGACACTGCTGTTCAGATCAAAAACAAGAATCTGGAAGCAGAAAAAGAATCGCTCGAAATTGCCAAGGAAGAAGAATACGCCAAATTGGCGCAGGAGCGGGAATCTGAGCAAGCCAAAATTATTGCCGAGCGGGCGATTGAAGAAGAACGCATCGAGAAAGAACGTTTGGTGAAAGAGCGGGAGATTGCCAAAAACCGGGCTGTAGAAACGCAAGACATCGAACGCAGCAAAGCTGTAGAGATTGCTGACCAGGAACGGGACATTGCCATTTCCGTCAAGTCGAAAGAACAATCTGAAGCGGCGGCAGACGCCGATGCCGCACGCGCTATTGCGGTAAAAGCCGAAGAACAGGTTGTAACATCGCGGGAAACCGAAGTTGCAGACCGGCAAAAGCAAATTGAGCTTATCGAAGCTTCAAAAGAAGCGGAGACTGAGGCACTGGGCATCACCATCGCCGCTCAAGCCGAAAAAGTCGCAGCAGCTGATACCGCTGAGGCTCTACGGGAACGCGCACGCGGTCAAGCAGACCAGGAGCGTATAACAGCAGAAGCAGAAGCCGAGGCGGAGAAAATGCGCGCCGCCGCCGCAGAGGTTCGCTATGCCGTGGAAGCAACTGGCAACAAAGCCCTTAACGATGCGGCAAACTTGTTGTCCAGCGATCAGATTGACATGAAAGTCAAACTCGAACTGATCGACAATCTTGAAGCAATCATCCGTGAAAGCGCCAAGCCAATGGAAGCCATCGACGATATCAAGATAATCCAGTTGGACGGTCTAAACGGTGCGACATCAACTTCCGTGAACGGCGAAGCTGTCAGCACAAGCGGAGACGGCAATCTAGCGGACAAGGTGGTATCTTCAGCTCTGAAATACCGGGCACAAGCACCCCTGATCGACAGCCTGATGGCTGAAGTTGGCCTTAAAGGTGATGATCTAAACGGCCTCACGGGCAGTTTCAAGGCTGGCGCCGAACAGACTGAGACCGGTTCGGACAATGCAAGCGACTAAATTTCCACTAAACCAGCAAGTGCGCTTTCGAGCGCACTTCATCGGCGGAACATTTTTACACCGCTTCTTACTAAGTAATTTAAGCCTCAACATACGCTTGATATTGGCCTGTCTGCTCGCTGTATTTTTCTCCCTGTCTTTCAACCCTGCGTCGGCACGAGTATCGGTCAAACCGATATTGACCTGCATTTATGCCGGGGCGCGCTTTTGTTTGGACGACAAGTCGGCAATTGTCACAGTGAATCAATATGATGGTTTCGTACGCTACGACACATTGATTGAATCCCATGCTCTGCGCATCGAGGAACATACAGGTTTTCCAACACTCGATGTTGTCGACGGCGGACTATGGCGCATGACATACCGGCGCTACAACGACGAATATGCGATCTTGCTGGAGCAGAGGCTAAACGGGCAAACTTGGTGGAGTTTCTATCTTATTGGCATAGAACCGGTCTTAAAAATAACCTTTAAGGCCCAACGGGAAACCAAAGTCTGGCCATTCGCCCAACAAGCTGCTGCCAAAATATTCAGCTGTTTGCCGGACAGCAGACAATATGTGTGCAGGGACTTGCCGATCCTCAAACACATGATCCACGGTCACATGCTTTACAAAGACGAAGGCATGCGGGTTCAGCCGAGAATTGAGGCCTCATTTAATTACATTATTGCAGCGTGCGCCAGACAACTCGGTCAGCCCTGTGTTGAAAATTAAATCTTTTTGCTCATAAGCTTGGCGGTGCCAAATATCAGTGATTTTCTTAGTCAAAAAAATAATTCAGCCAGTTTTTGACCTCAATATGACGAGCGCTTGGATCAAGCACATCTGCATCCAGCCCCAGCTTCCAGGCGATGTCCTGCCGCGAACCATCGCTGTTCAGTGTCATGAGATCTTCCACATGAGCATCCAGCGCTTGTTTGCCCTTGAAAGTGCCTTGCTCAATCAAGTCATCGGTTCGAACAATGGTCAGCGTCGCAACTTCGCGGCAATCATATTCAGGATGGTACTGAATCGCCCAAAAACGTCCTTTGCCGTAAGTCACATCCAGCGCCTGAACCGGCGAAAACGCATTGCCTGCAAGATGAACCGCGCAATCCGACAGGTGGGTTACAATATCAGCGTGTGAAGTAAAACCATCAAACACCCGTGGTTTACCTTTAAACATCGGGTGTCTTGCCCCCTCGTCTGTCAGCATTATTTTACGGGCAATGCCAAACTCACGCCCCTTGGGGTTTTGCTCACAGCGCCCGCCAGTGGCGACCGCGGACAGTTGAGCCGCCCAACAACTGCCAAATTGCGGCGTTCCAGCCTCAAAAAAGCCAAGACACAAATCAATGTGCCGCTGCACGATATCATCGGCAGCAGAGAAAAACAGATTAGACCCGGTCCAGCATACACCTTGGTAATCGCCGAAGTTTATTTCCGGCGCTGCAGCGTGGGAAATTTCGACAATATCAACGCTGTCTTCCGGCACGAAGTGGGCGAGCATATTTTTGTACAACACACCCGCCTGCGTGGCGCCTGCCGCCTTCAAGCCCGCAATACCATTGCTGTCATACCCATCTAGAACCAGAAATTTCTCTCGCACATTCTTCTCTTTTCACGACCAACACATACTAACTTAAAGCGTCCCCATTGACCGTCACCCGGTACAGGATACGCTCGTATTTTTCACAATCATTCAGAGCAGCGTGCTGAACCATGCGATTGTCCCACATGGCTACGCTGCCCTTTTCCCACCGGAACCGACACTGAAAGTCTTCGCGCACTGCATGTTTGCAGAGATACTCCAGCAAAGGTAGGCTTTCCTCTCGTGTCCAGCCCTCAAACCGATCGGTGAACATGGGGTTTACATAGAGGGCCCTCTGGCCCGTAACCGGATGTTTTATGATTACCGGATGCTCGACCGATTGAGCGATGATATCGCTTTTTTTATAGGAAATCGGCCCGTCGCTATCGTATTTCTCCAGTGCCGTCGGTGACGTGTAAGCATCCTTTGCACTGTGAATTGCCGTTAGGCTTTCCAGTGTTTTCTTCATTCCCTCGGACAGGGTTTCATATGCCAACTGCTGGTTAGCAAAAAGCGTGTCGCCGCCAACAGGCGGGATCACTTCGCCGTATACAATTGAACCAAGGCTGGGCTTTTCGAAAAATGAATTGTCGGTGTGCCAACCAACGCCGAAACTAGCTGCGGTTTCGACTGGCTTATGCATTTTGATAATCTCTGGATGACCCTCAAGACTATTAACGATCGGGTGCACCTCCAGTGTGCCAAACCTGCGCGCGAAACTCTGGTGTTGGTCAAAATTTAAGGTCTGATCGCGAAAACCAATAACACCGTATGTGAACAGGGCCGTTCTGATTTCTTCAAACTGTTGGTCGCTGAGATTTTCAGATAAATCTACGCCGCCTATTTCCGCGCCCATGGCGCCGGTAAGCTGGCGAATGGAGATGGTCTTAAAACTTGGTTGGGGCACCGTGATATCTCCTAACTCAATTTAAAATGATAGGATTTTGGCCGGGTTAATTGTTCATAACCAATTAACGACAATGTACAGCCACGACCAGAGTTTTTAACCCCGGTCCAGGCTAAGCTTGGGTCCAGATAATCACACCGATTGAGGAAAACAGTACCCGTTTGCAGCTGCGCGCCAATGGATTGTGCCGCTGCAATACCCTGTGTCCATATGGACGCCGTCAGGCCATATTCGCTGTCATTCATAAGGTCAATGGCTTGCTGATCATCGTCTACCGCCATTATCCCGACAACCGGACCAAAGGTTTCTTTCATCATGACATCCATATCATGGCTTACATTAGTGAGCACTTGCGGAGCCAGATAAGTACTGCCCCAATTGTCATCGACCGGCAGATGCGCAACCGCACCCTGTTCGGTTGCATCCTGGATATGCTGGCGAACCGCGTCAGCGCCTTTTGCACTGGCAAGCGGTCCCAGCGTAGTTTCCGGCAAGCGTGGGTCGCCCACCACCAGTTTTTTCGCCTCGCTGACAACGCCCGCGACAAAACTGTCGAACCAGCGTCGCGCAACATAAATCCGTTCAATTCCGCAACAAGACTGCCCGCTATTGAAGAAAGCACCATCGGCTAAACTGACCGCGGCAGCGTCTATATCAGCGTCTGCGCGAACATAGGCCGGGTCCTTGCCACCCAGTTCCAGCCCCACGCCAACAAATTTATCACTTACCGCATTAGTGACCGCGCGCCCCCCGGCCACTGACCCCGTAAAAGCAACATAATCAACGCCCGGACTGGCCACCAATTTAGCGGCACCGTCATGCGACAAGAATAGATGTTGAAATGCACCGACCGGCAGCCCAGCCGCCTCAAATGCCTGCCGGTATCGCAGCGCAACAAGCGGCGTTTGCTCCGAGTGTTTGAGAATAACTGCATTACCAGCCGCCAGGGCTGGAATAATGGCATTCACAGACGTTAGAAACGGATAATTCCAAGGTGCAAGAACCGCGACCACGCCCAAGGGTATGCGTTCGATCTTGCGGTCAAAACCAGCCACAGTTTCAGGTCTGATATCTGCAAGCGCTGGTTTGGCGAGCCCTAACATGCGCTCGCTGCGCTCTTTAACACCGACTATTTCACCGGCACTGTATCTAATCGGCCGTCCCATTTGATTGGTGATTTCCAGGCCAATTTCCTCGCGGTGATCAAAAAGATAATCCGTAGCGACCTGCAGCTTTTTTAGCCGGTCATCAAGGTTTGTTTTTTGCCAAACCACTTGACCCAGACAGGCGCGTTCCACAGTCTCATCAATCACTTCATCTGAATGATAAGTCTCGCTGTAGACAGTATGACCATCGATGGGCGACCGACATTGAAACATAGCCTAAATAACTCCCTAACGATCAAATGCCTTTTTCCAGAAACCTATTGAAGACTATCGTATTGGACGGCCTCATTCCAACGAAATTCCACTGCTATATCCAGGCAAAACTCTGCCTGAGCTACTGGCAAAGCCGGTTATTTGTTGCAACGGCCAAGTAAAACACTGACACTGGATATCGCTTGCCAACGCAAATAACTGGCTGAAGGTAGAAACCGGGGAGACGACAAGTCACAAAAATCGCTTTTAAAATTCAATCGAGCATTGTCTTCATACTTTCGCTTGTATTGGCACCCGCCGTTTATGCCCGTGATATCGACCAAACCATCAATGACACAGTTCAACCAATAACTGATGCTTTGTCATCATTCATTTTCTATTCCGTCACCGTAGCAGGTGCTGAGGTTCCACTCATCGTTTGCTGGCTGATCTTCGGGGCGCTGTTTTTCACCTTTTACTTCAAATTCATTAACCTGCGCGGATTCAAACACGCAATTGACATCGTCCGTGGTCGCTTTGCCAACCCCGACGACCCGGGCGAAGTATCGCACTTTCAAGCCCTGACGACCGCCGTTTCCGGCACGGTCGGCATCGGCAACATCGCCGGCGTCGCCATCGTCGTCTCACTCGGTGGTCCCGGTGCCATTTTCTGGCTGGTTGTCGCAGGCTTGCTTGGCATGGCAACCAAGTTTGTTGAATGTACGCTCGGAGTAAAATACCGCCAGCACAACCCCGACGGTTCAGTTTCCGGCGGGCCGATGTATTATCTCCAGCGTGGGTTTGAAGCGCGTGGTCTGCCCAAAGTTGGCAAAGGTCTGGGTGTATTTTTTGCGGCCAGCATTGTTGTTGGCTGCCTGGGCATTGGTAATATGTTCCAATCAAACCAGGCCTTTGCTCAAATTGTTGAAGTTACCGGTGGCGCGGCCAGCGTCTTCGCCGATAAAGGCTGGCTCATTGGCATCGTTCAGGCGGTTTTTGTCGCCGCAATTATTATCGGCGGCATCAAATCAATCGGCCGGGTAACCAGCAAATTGGTGCCTTTCATGGTGCTGCTTTATGTAACAGGCGCACTGGCAATTATTGCCATGAACTATCAAGCGGTACCGGGGGCTTTTTACGCCATTCTCACACAGGCGTTTTCGCCCGAAGGCGTCACAGGTGGTATTATTGGCATTATGATTTTAGGATTCCAGCGTGCGGCTTTTTCAAACGAAGCTGGTCTAGGGTCTGCGCCCATCGCGCACTCGGCGGTCCAAACCAATGAGCCCTTGACTGAAGGATATGTCGCGCTTCTGGAGCCCTTCATTGATACGGTCGTCATTTGTACCCTTACGGGCTTGGTAATCATTACAAGTTTCCCTTCGGAAACATTTACCGGAAACGGAATGAGCGGCATTGAAATGACCTCTGCAGCTTTTGAAAGCCGCATCTCATGGTCCCCGGTTCCCTTGTCAATTGCAGCAACACTGTTTGCTTTTTCAACCATGATCGCGTGGGCCTACTACGGTATCAAAGGATGGACTTGCCTGTTCGGAGAAGGCCGCCGCAAAGAACATCTTTTCAGCCTTATTTTCTGTATTTTTATTATAATTGGCTCGTCGGTACAACTCAGCGCCATCCTCGATCTTGCCGATGCGTTGGTGTTTGTCATGGCCCTGCCCAACCTTATCGGCCTCTTTATCATGGCACCGGAAGTGAAGAAGGATTTGCAGGCCTATTGGGCCAAACACGAAAATTGATCAGCTAAAATATGGCTTTGTCACTCCTTGCGATTTTTTTTAAAGGTGAGCTTTTAGCGGTACACCGCTATCGCTGCATTGAGCTTTTGTAATGTCCGTGTCTTCCGCAAGCAATCGCTTGGCTGCCATATGATCAGCGACCGAATTGACAGAATCCAATGCGATCAACCGTTCACCCTTAAAATAGCAAATAGAGAATTTTTTCGCTGCCATGTCACCGCGCAGGACAAAATCGTCATAGCCTCGAGACAAACCCACCATTTGCAATTTATGGTCATACTGGTCTGACCAAAACCACGGCAGTGTATCGTAAGCTGTTGGCTCGCCGAGGATTGATTTCGCCGCAACCATTGCCTGATCAACCGCATTCTGCACACTTTCCAATCGGGTTGGCGCACCAAAACGCATATGCATGCCGGTGGCACAATCGCCGACTGCATATATGTCAGGATCATCGGTTTGGGCAAACTCATTGACCCTAATGCCACGTTCGATAGCGAGCCCGGCATCAACTGCAAGTTCCGTATTGGCGATAACACCGATACCGACAATAACCAGGTCAACGTTCAATGTGCGCCCACCGCCCAGAGAGACCGTATAGCCGCTGTTGGTTGTGGCCACCGCGTCAACCCCTACGCCCTCAATAACTTTGGTACCGTGACTCTCATGCAGCTGCTTGAAATAACTTGCCAAGGCGGGAGCAACAAGGCCGGGCATAATCTGGTCCATAGCTTCAATAACAGTCACAGTATGACCGAGCGTAGTCAGCGTCGCCGCTGTCTCCAGCCCGATGAAACCACCGCCAACCAAGGCTATTTTCATTGCAGGCGCCAGTTTTTCCTTTAGGGCCGCCACGTCACCGATTCCGCGAATATAATGCAGGCCCAAACCCTCGGTTCCGGGCAAACGACGAACCCGGGCGCCAGTTGCAAACACCAATTTGGTGTAAGGGAACGAGCCGCCATCGGCGGTGGTTACAACTTTCGCCTGCCGGTCTATTGCTATCGCTTCTGTCGACAGTTGCAGGTTGATATTCTTGGTCTCATAAAAATTGGCCGGGCGCAGAAACAGGCGCTTTTCTTCCAATTTTCCCTCAAGGAATTTTTTGGACAGCGGCGGCCGTTGATAGGGCAAATATGGCTCAGCGCACAAAAGGTCAATCGGCCCATCGAAGCCGCCCTTGCGTAAGCTGTCGGCAACTTGCATCCCGGCGTTACCGCCGCCAACTATGACAATATTGTTTTCCATAATCACGCCTCTTTGTTTTCAGAAGTCGTCTAATCACGCGCGCTAAAGCGATAGAATTATTTTCCTCCAAAAGCCACAGAAAAGGCATTTCTTGTATCAAAAGCGCCACAGGCTATGATTGCTATGGGAAACAAAGGGGAGATAACGATGGTTCATGGTTCGGCCAAAATAACGATTATACTTTGCACCACTTTACTGATGGCAAACAGCGCGTGGGCGCAGTGGACAAACCGGTATCCCAAAGTGGACGGCTTTGGCCACCATGTCTATCTGGAAGGGCACGAGTTTCCCAGCCTGACATCCGGGCCTATCGATCCCGCCGCCGCACCTGACGGCTTCAGAGTCGCGTATGCGGACCAAGGATTTATCTGGCTGCTGAATACCGAAAACGGTGTTGCAACGCGCCTCACCAAATCTGCAGCGGTAGACAGCCGGCCAAGATGGTCACCAGACGGCAAACGCCTTGCCTTCATCCGGGATGACGGTGCAGACACCGGTATTGTTGTCCGCACACTGGACAACAGCAGCGAGACCGTGATCAACACGCCAACCATTGAGCTGGACCCTGAGTTTTCTGCAGATGGCGAGTATCTTTACTTCACCTCCGGCATTGGCGGCACGCTAAACATCTGGCGGCAGCATCTTTTGACCGGCAACCGCGAACAGGTAACCGACCTGAACGGTGTTGAACGCAACCCGCGTATGCTGAAAGATGGCACCGGCATGGTATATGTTCACCTTGCGGGGTTTTCGGAGAAAAACCTGCGCTATCGCTCTTTTACCAAAGGCACCGATGAACCGATTTATACCACCGGCATTTCGGCGCATCTAATGGCAGACACTCACCCAACCGAACAAACCATTGTGGTCGCGCTGCCGCAAGTGGATGACTATAAGCTTTACAGCATGGATGTGCACCAGCCCAATTTCGCCGGCGAACTGACGCCGGACAGCCACTATACGCTGGCCCCGACCTGGAGCGCTGATGGTGGCAGTATTTACTTCTCTGAACCGGACGAAAATCAACAGTTTCAATTGATGCGAACCTCAGCCTACGGCGGCCGCGTTGAAGTGGTGGAGATAAAACGCCGCGATTGGGGCGCCGAGCGCCACACCGTTACCATTAAAACGGTTAAGCGTGGTGTGCCAACAGCCGCACGTCTTTCGGTTACTGGTGCAGACGGTCACCCTATTGTGCCCTCAAGCGGTCCGGTTTATTTCGACGGCGAGAGCGGCGTGCATTATTTTTACTCTAACGGCAGCATTGAAATTGATGTTCCAATGGGCGCAATCACTGTCACCGCAGTCAACGGATTAATGACGAAGGCGGACTGGCAAACCATAGATTTGGGCGCAAACAATGCTGCTATGATTGAGCTTTCCATTGGCGAGGTTTGGAACGCCGCCGCCAACGGCTATGCCTCAGCAGATTATCATTTTCATATTAATTATGACGGCCCCTATCAAATGGTTCCAAACGATGTAAAACCACTTCTAGACGGCGAAAACCTGACCGTAGGCGCACCGTTACTGGCAAATCTGCATACCCGGTTGATGGACCGCGCATTTACCGGACAGCAAGTCGTTTCCGATGAAGGCAATATCCTGCGAATGGGACAAGAAGTGCGCTCGCATTTTCACGGTCATTTGGGCCTTGTAGGCATCAAGCAAGAATACCGGCCCTGGCATTGGGGCCCACGGTCTGTGTACCCGCGCCTAGCTGGCGTTGATCGCTCCAACGGTGAGGTTTTAACCGCCACTGCTGCGGCACCTGGCTTGGTCACCTACATGCACCCGGTTGCAAAAAACCTTGATCCGTTCGCTGAAGGCAATCTGGGCAGTATTCCACTTGAGTTTGTATCTGATGCCATTCTCAGTGAGACCCTTGGACTTGAGATTGTTTGCGCCTGGACCGACGAAATGGGCACATCAGAGCTTTGGTACCGCCTGCTAAATATCGGCAAACCGGTTGTGGCCATGGCAGGGACAGACAGTTTTGCCGCCTTCCACCGTACACCCGCTGCCGGTTCGGCGCGTGTATATGCCAACATGGCCGGCGCAACACCAACCTGGGATAATGTGCTGGAAAAAACCAAGCAGGGTGAAACATTCGTCACCAATGCACCAGCATTGTTGTTCTCATTAAACGGCGAAACCAAGCCAGGCGGCGTTGTTAGTGCAGGCTCAAACAATTGGTCAATTGATCTCACATCTGCAATTGCGGTCGACAATGTTGAGATTGTGGTCAACGGCGAAATTGTATGGCAAAGCAATGGCATTAAAGACGGCGAGGCCAAAACCTATAGCGGCACAGTTGACCTGCCAGTAGGTGGCTGGGTTGCTGCGCGTGCACACGGCGGAGAGATGAAATGGCCGGGCATGGACAGTTATCCGTTTGCCCATACCTCGCCCATCTGGATTGACCGTATTGGCAGCACCGACCCGGCAGCCGAAACAGCTGCGAAAGCTGACTTACTGAATGCGCTCGATAGTGCCCGTAATCGGGCCAAAGGCGCCTACGGCGACGTTGAAACAACAAAGTTCAACAGCAGAATTGAGCAAGCAATTCAGGTATTGTCAGGGGAAGAATAGGACCGAAAGCCCTCAAATCATAAAGGCATTATTACTAATTAATTTATTTTTCATTTGATTTTTCAAATAAAAAACTTACTCTCAGCACCAGATCGTAAGCAAAAGGTCGCTTAACGGACACATAACTGGGGGCGAGCGTAGACAATGGCGGAAAGATCATTTGCCAAAGAGGTGCAAACATTAAAACTCGGCAAAGGCGCTGAGTTTAAGGGTGAAGGCATTCTTGCGGTCACTAAAGCCTTGCTGCAATCCGGCGTTTCCTATGTTGGTGGTTATCAGGGCGCGCCCATATCGCATTTGATGGACGTTCTTGCCGACGCTGAAGAGATACTGACCGAGCTTGATATCCACTTTGAAGCCAGCGCATCGGAAGCCACAGCAGCAGCTATGCTGGCCGCATCGGTTAACTACCCGCTACGCGGCGCCGTTACCTGGAAATCAACGGTTGGTACAAACGTAGCCTCGGACGCGCTTGCCAGCGTTTCCTCAAGCGGGGTTATGGGCGGTGCGCTGGTCATTGTCGGAGAGGATTACGGCGAAGGCTCATCAATCATGCAGGAGCGCACCCATGCCTTTGCGATGAAATCGCAAATGTGGCTTTTGGATCCGCGACCTAACCTGACATCTATCACCGACATGGTCGAAAAAGGATTCGAGCTTTCCGAAGCCTCTAGTACGCCTGTGATGCTGGAACTGCGCATTCGAGCATGCCACGTGCACGGCTCATTTGAGGCCAAGGACAATGTGCGGCCAAACTTCAAACTGCGCGATGCCATGGAAAATCCGGTCAGAGACTATGACCGGGTGGTGCTGCCGCCATCTAATTTCGTCCATGAAAAAGAAAAGGTTGAACAGCGATGGCCTGCTGCAATCGATTTTATCCGCAAGAATAAATTAAACGAATTTTTCGGGGGCCATACAGCGAGCCACGGCATCATTGTTCAAGGCGGGCTATATAATACCTTGATGCGGGCACTGGCTATTTTGGGACTGGCGGATCATTACGGTGAAACCGATATTCCCATATACTGCCTGAATGTAACCTACCCACTGTTGAGCGACGAGGTTGCTGGGTTTTGCGTCGACAAGAAAGCAGTGCTGATTGTCGAGGAAGGTCAGCCGGAGTATCTGGAACAGGCCATATGTACGATCCTGCGCCGCGAGGATGTTACCACCAAGGTTCGCGGCAAGGACATGCTGCCATTGGCGGGCGAATATACCGGGCAGGTTGTCTGCGACGGCGTGCGCAAATTTCTTCAGGCTCATGCACCTGAGCTGGTTGAAACTTCCACCGTCACTGGTTTCGCGCTACCTGAAGATGCCCAAAGAACCCTGATTGAAACGGTGCCAAACCGTCCGTCTGGCTTTTGCACCGGTTGCCCGGAACGGCCAGTGTTTACTGCCATGAAACTGGTCCAGCGCCAACTGGGCAACATTCATGTCAGCTGTGATATCGGTTGCCACCTGTTCTCTATCCTGCCGCCGTTCAATATCGGTAACACCACCATGGGTTACGGCCTTGGATGGTCCGGGGCCTCGGCCTTCAATACCGAAACCAGCCAGCGAACCATCTCGATAATGGGCGATGGCGGTTTTTGGCACAACGGCCTGACCAGCGGCGTCGGCAACGCAGTATTCAACAAAAATGACAATATTCTTGTCATCGTCGACAATGGTTATAGTGCAGCCACCGGCGGCCAGGATATTCTGTCCTCGCGCGCCGAAAACAGCAGCAAGAGCACCAAGAACCCGATAAGTAAGGCCATCGCCGGACTGGGCATCAATTGGCAACGCACCGTCATAACATACGACATCGGCGCCATGATGCGCACGCTGACAGAAGCGATGACCACGCCAGAAAAGGGACCGAAAGTTATCATCGCGGAAAGCGAATGTATGCTGAACCGCGAACGCCGAGAGAAACCAATCCGTAACCAGCGGATCGCCGAAGGCAAGCGCATTGTGCGCGCACGTTTCGGGATTGATAGTGATACCTGCACCGGTGACCATGCCTGTATTCGTCTATCGGGCTGCCCGTCATTAACTATCAAAGACAACCCTGACCCACTACGCGAAGACCCGGTAGCATACGTCAACAACGACTGTGTTGGCTGCGGCGTGTGCGGCGAAGTATCCCACGCAGCGGTATTATGTCCGTCTTTTTACCGTGCGGACCTAGTTTACAACCCAACAGTTTGGGACAGATTCACCAACCGGTTTCGCGGTCTGATAATTGGCTTCCTGCAGCACCGGATTGAAAAGCGCCGCGCCAAATTCTCGTTTGGAGACTTATGATTATGGCAACCCTGTCGAAAGATAAACCAATCAATATCGCGATCATTGCCATGGGTGGGCAAGGCGGGGGCGTGCTATCCAAGTGGATTCTCAGTCTTGCGGATAGTCAAGGCTATATCGCGCAATATACTTCAGTTCCTGGCGTGGCGCAGCGAACCGGTGCCACCATATATTACATCGAATTATTCCCGGCGCACCTGGCCGAACAGGCGAGTAAAAAACCCATTCTCGCACTGACCCCGGTACCTGGTGACGTGGATATTGTTATTGCTTCTGAAATGATCGAAGCAGGCCGCGCGCTGATGCGCGGGTTTGTTGATGGCAACACCAGCTTCATCGCATCCAACCACCGCGACTATGCCATTTTCGAAAAACAGGAAATGGGCGACGGACGTAAACCGGTAGACGAAATTAACAGTCTGGCCCAAGAAACTGCCCGCGAGTTTATCTGTTTCGATATGGACGCAGCGGCGCGCTCGGTTGGTTCAGTTATCAGTTCGGTGCTGTTCGGCGCGCTCGCGGGTTCTGGTGCCCTGCCATTTAAACGCGCCGATTTTGAAGCAACAATTGCCGCCAGCAAAAAGGCGGTTCAGGCTAACCTAAAAGGCTTTGAATTGGGGTTCCAAACGGCGACAGGAAAACGGGTAGCCGACAACTCGCCTGTAGAAAAACCTGAGCCTGCACAGCCATACGCAGCAACGGTTGCAAAACTGATGGTCCGTATGGAACGTGAATTCCCGCCCCATGCTCACTTCTACATACGCGAAGGCTTGAAAAAGCTGGTCGACTTCGAAGGCACCGAATATGCGGCCTTATATCTTGACCGACTGACGCAGATATATGCAGCTGACAAACAGGCAGGTGGCAGCAATGAGAAATGGCGGTTAACAACCGATAGCGCACGCTATCTTGCACTGGCCATGGCTTACGATGATGTGATGCGTGTTGCTGACCTGAAAACCAGGTCAGACCGCTTCAACAGATTCCGCGACGAGGTAAAAGCCGAGCCAGACCAGATTGTTCATGTGTCAGAGTTCATGCATCCCCGGCTCGAGGAAATTGCCGAAATTTTACCAATCGGGCTGGGACAATTTATGCTGTCCAGCAAGATAGTGAGAAAAACAGGCAGTCTTTTCTTAAACAAAGGCCGACGGATTTCAACCACCAAGCTTGGCGGTTTCATCCTACTGTATGCGCTTGGCCGTCTCTCCTGGCTGCGCAAATATAGCTTGCGGTTTTCGGGCGAAAACCAACGAATTGAAAGCTGGATCAACACTATCAAAGATGCCGCCAAAGGAAACTATTCACTGGCAATTGAACTGGCAAGCCTGCAACGGTTGATCAAGGGTTACGGCGATACCCATGCGCGCGGACTGCGGCGCTATTCGGTAATTATGGACCTATACCGTGAAATCAAAGATGATGCGGATGCAGCACCTGCTATCGCCCGCCTGAAAGCGGCGGCTCTGAAAGACGAAGAAGGGATAGCTTTCGCCGAAGCACTCAACACTTTCGCTGACGACGAAACCCAACCCGGCATCGAAGCACAAGTTTCGCCGCTGATCCCGGCACAATAAGTCATCGTCAATAAAGAAACGAAAACAATGACCGTTTTAGCTAACCAAGCCGAACCAGCATCCGAAGGGGCAGATTTTAACCTGGATGATTACCCGCTCTACAATCTGAATCGAACCTCTGCAACATACGGCAACGAGATGTCTGCAGCCTTGCAGACCATTGGTATGGACCAGACCCAGTGGCGCATACTAGGTATCCTGGGCGATAAGAATAACAGCACAGTCTCGGAAATAGCGCGGCGCGGTGTGATCAAAATATCTACAGTGACCCGCATGCTGGAGCGCATGGAGCGCGACAACCTGCTGGTGCGCACACCCTGGCAAAAAGACAAACGCATTGTGCGCGTATCGCTCACCAATGAAGGCCAGCGCGCACTCGATGCTGCCCTTGCTGTATGGGCAAATATCCACGCTGCCGCGACACAGGGTATAAGCCCTCAAGATTTGGCAAATTTTACTGAAACGCTGAAGAAAATTCGCGAAAACTTGGGCCGCAACCCTTATAGTCAAAAACCTGGGCAGTAGAGCAATGTGGAAGCCGGAAGCACGCATCAGGTTTGAAACATCGCCGGAAGCATGGCCGAGCAAAGTCCAGGCAAAAAACGCCAAATTGTTCTGCCCCGTGCGCTACAAAAATCTTGAGCTTCAAACCAGGACTTGGGTGCCCGCAATGGTGCCTTGGCGGGCGACCGAAGAGGGCGACGTGACCGATGCTGTGGTCGAGTGGTACGAGCGATTCGCCTACGGCAAACCAGGTGCATTGGTAGTTGAAGCCACTGGCATACGGGACATTCCTTCTGGGCCGTTGCTGCGCATAAGCCATAACAGATACACCGACGGGCTGAGGCGCATTGTGGATGCGGTGAAAAAAGCTAGCGGCGGGGAAACGAAACTTTTCATCCAATTAATCGATTTTCTTTCAATCCGGCGGCGGCCAAGCCGGGAAAAGTTTTTCAGTCAATTTCTGAAAATAACCAACCAGCACAGGCAGGCACTTAACCTGACGGAGGCAGACGACGACGCTATCAGAAGCCGTTTGCTAGAGCTCGCAGACCAAGACTTGGCAGCTATTTTAACCGAGCGGGAGCACGAAAACTATTCAAAGGGATACCGGGAGCGGGTAACCGACGTTGAATTACCGCATATTCTTGGTTTGCCTGAAACTTTGCCCGGGCTTTTTGCGAGTGCTGCCACAAGGGCAAAAAATGCCGGATTTGACGGCATTGAATTGCATTATGCCCACGCCTACACAATGGCGTCCTTTCTCTCAAAACGTAACACCCGCAGCGACAACTACGGCGGAAGCAGGACCAACCGGTTGCGCCTGCCACTGAAAGTCTATGACGCAGTTAGAGAGGCCGTGGGGTCCAACTATGTTGTTGGCTGTCGCATGTTGACAGAAGACTGCGTTGAAGGTGGTTCCAAGCTGGACGACAGTGTGTTTTTTGCGCGCGGTTTGGCGACAGCCGGAATGGATTTCATATCCCTGTCACGAGGCGGAAAGTTTGAAGATGCTGCGCGCCCAGCGGTGGGTCAGGCGGTTTATCCCTACACCGGGAAAAGCGGCTATGAATGCATGCCCCATTTCATCTCTGATGATGCTGGTCCGTTCGGTAGAAATGCAGAACCCTCAAAAAAAATACGGCAGGCAATAGCCGATACAGGATGCGGTGTACCGGTCGTTCTTGCGGGTGGCATTCACAGTTTCGACCAAGCGGAGAATTTCCTTCAGGACGGCACAGCAGATATCATTGCACTGGCGCGCCAATCACTAGCAGACCCAGACTGGTTCGAAAAAGTTCGCTCTGGCAATGGAGGCAAAGTGAACACTTGCAAATATACCAATTACTGCGAAGGTCTTGACCAGAAGCATAAAACAGTGACCTGTCAGCTATGGGACCGCAAGCAGCTTGATGAGGCTGGCGTCCAATTGACCGAAGATGGGAAAAGACGCCTGACAGCGCCGCGCTGGCACTTGCATAGACAGGAAAGCTAACCCAACGCTCCTTTGTATCTAAAGCCTTTGACATCCCTCACTGCGCTTTATTTTAGCTATAAAAAAATTCTAAGCGGAAAACCCCTCCTCATACCCCATATAAATAAATGGATTGCCTTGATAGGAGCATAAAAATAATAATATTGACTAAATTTACTATATATATAAAGTAAATTCGAATTTACCAAACTCGAGCAAAACCAATGTCTATGGAAAATCGCGGAAATATTGCTGTTAAAAGTTGGTTGGCTTTACTGACAACCGCGAATGCGATCAAAAAAGATGTTGATGCGCGACTGCGGGCGCAGTTCGATATGTCGATATCTCGCTTTGATGTCCTATCGGCGCTCGACCGTAGCAAACGAAACGGCCTACGGGCTGGGCAACTATCCCGGCAACTTTTTGTTAGCGACGGAAATACCACGCAAGTGATGTCCAAACTAGTCAAAGAGGGACTGGTTTTACGCCGACCCGATAGCCAAGATGCACGTGCGATCAACTATTCACTTTCTGATGAAGGCAAACATTTGTTCGACCGCATGGCTGCAGCGCACGAAACCTGGATTCGGACAATTTTTGACGAGCTTCCCGACCAAAAACAAACAGAACTCAGTGAACTTCTGACGCTGCTGAAAGCTGAAATGGTCAACGGCCGCGAATTGCCAAAGGATGAGAAAACACATGCCTGATTTCAGTTACCTGGACTGGCCTTTTTTTGATGACGCTCACCGCACTCTCGCCCGCGACCTGAACGCGTGGGCAACAACCACATTGCCGGACATATTGGATCAAGACAAAGGGCATTCGGATGTCGCCGGCACTTGCCGCAAGCTTGTTGCATCCCTAGGTGTCGGGGGATGGCTTAAATATACTGTACCGTCCGACTATGGCGGCATTTATCCGGAACTGGACGTGCGCTCGCTCTGCATCATTCGCGAAACGCTGGCGCGCCACTCAGGCCTGGCTGATTTCGCCTTTGCTATGCAGGGGCTGGGATCAGGCGCGATAAGCAATTATGGCTCACCGGCGTTGAAACATGCCTATCTGCCAGCAGTTGCCAACGGCGAGAAAATTGCCGCTTTCGCCTTGTCTGAGCCCGATGCGGGCTCCGATGTTTCGGCCATGTCGACAACTCTTGAACAAGCCGGAGAAACATATATCGCGAGCGGTCAGAAAACCTGGATTTCTAACGGCGGCATCGCGGATTTCTACACCCTATTTGCGCGCAACGCAGGCGGTGAAGGTGAGATCTCGGCTATCGTTGTTGACGCCAACACACCAGGGTTCAGTGTCGCTGAAACCATCAATGTTATCGCACCGCATCCATTGGCGCGGCTTACCTTTGACAAATGTACCATTCCCGCAACAAACATCATCGGCGAAGTCGGCAAGGGTATGCGCACCGCTTTAGGAACTCTCGATATTTTCAGGTCAACCGTCGGCGCGGCAGCACTCGGCTTTGCCCGACGCGCTCTGGATGAAGCAACCGACCGCGCCCTCACCCGAAAAATGTTCGGCCAAACCCTCGCGGACATGCCAATTGCACAGGCCCAGTTTGCCGAGATGGCGCTGGATGTGGATGCATCCGCGCTACTGGTTTACCGGTCCGCCTGGACCAAAGATGTGAAGAAAACCCGGGTCACACGCGAAGCAGCGATGGCCAAACTTTTCGCTACAGACCAAAGCCAGCAGGTTATCGACAAAGCGCTTCAAATGTTTGGAGCACTGGGGGTCAGTAAAGGCGTAAAGGTAGAAGAATTGTACCGGGAAATTCGCGCGCTTCGTATCTATGAAGGCGCATCGGATGTGCAAAAAATCGTGATCGCGCGTCAGCATCTCAACAATCACAGAAACGGGAAAAACAGCAATGTTTGACACCTTGCAACCCGCTGGTTGGCCAAGGCCTAAAGGCTACGCAAACGGCATTAAAGCTAGCGGTACTACGGTGTTTACGGCAGGCGTCATTGGCTGGAACGAACAGGAAGTTTTTGAGCACGCCGATCTACTCGGCCAATTGAAGCAGATACTGCTCAGCACCAAAGCAATTCTGGCAGAGGCGGGCGCCCGGCCAGAGCATATTGTAAGAATGACCTGGTATGTCTGCGACCGTGATGAATATGCCGACCAACTGGCAGAAGTTGGTGCCGTATGGCGCGAGGTTATGGGCCGGGTTTTCCCCTGCATGACTTGCGTTCAGGTGGCGGGCCTGATCGAGAAGGCCGCCCGCATCGAAATTGAAACAACAGCGGTTGTTCCAGATTAGCAAGCCAATCACGCGGCACTTATTTCCGCATTTTTCGGCAGATAAAAGCATTTGAAAAGGTAACAAAATGAAAATTTCAGTCATAGGTGGAGGGCCGGGTGGTCTGTATTTTGCGTTACTGACCAAAAAACGGCGCCCTGACATTGAGATTGAATTATTCGAGCAAAACCGGGCCGACGACACCTTCGGTTTCGGTGTCGTTTTTTCCGACGAAACCCTAGATGAATTTCTTAGCGCTGACCCCGAATCCTACGAAATGATCCGAGACCACTTTGCCTATTGGACCGATATGGTTATCGAGCGCGGCGGTGACCGCTACGTCATTGGCGGGAATGGTTTTGCTGGCTGCAGCCGAATGACACTACTGGATATTCTGCAGAAACGCTGTGCGGACGTTGGGGTAAAACTCCACTTCAGCGCGCAAATCGATGTGGATAATCTGGAAACGCAGTTTCAGGGGTCAGATATGATTGTCGACGCCAGCGGTATCAATAGCGCCATACGGGCCAGATATGCCGAAGAGTTTGGCGTTGAAACAGTAGAAAAACGCAACAAGTTCACTTGGCTTGGCTCGTCCTGCCCGCTGGATGGTTTCACTTTCTTTTTCAAACAAACCACGAACGGCCATTTCTGCGCGCATACATACCAGTATGAGGCCGGACATTCCACATGGGTTGTAGAAACAACGCCTGAATGCTGGGATGCAAGCGGATTCGAAGACATGAGTGAGGCAGAAAGTGCGCAGGCGCTAGAGGCTGTTTTCAAGGATGAATTGAAAGGCCATTCCTTCAAAACCAATCGATCTATGTGGCGTAATTTCCCCGCCATAAAGTGTGAAAATTGGAACTATAAAAACATTGTTATCCTGGGGGACTGCAAAGCCACCGCCCATTGGTCTATTGGTTCAGGCACCAAGCTAGCAATGGAATGCGCCGCGTCGCTTTCTGATGCCGTGGTTCGCCACGACGATGCGATTGAAGCGATATTCTCAGATTATGAAGCGGAGCGGCGCACGCCAGTAGAGATAACCCAACATAACGCCGAAGTTTCGCTGCGCTGGTTTGAAAATATGCCGCTACACTGGCAAAAACAGGATTATGCCTTTGCTTTTTCATGCATGTCGAGAGCGAAATCGATAACCTGGGACAACCTTGCTCTGCGTGACCCGGCGTTTCAGGAAAATTGCGAAACGGAATTTTATGAGCGCTACAACGCTTCTAGCGGATTTAGTGTGGGTGATGATCGGCCCACACCTATGTTTACCCCGTTTCGGTTGCGCGGTATGACACTGGCCAACCGGGTAGTAATGGCACCGATGGCACAATATTGTGCGACCGACGGCCTGCCGAGCCCATGGCATTTTTCTCACTATACGTCGCGGGCAGTTGGTGGCACAGGGCTGATTTTCACCGAGATGACCTGCCCGACACCAGACGCACGCATTACCGATGGCTGTACTGGCATTTGGAACGAAGAACAGCAGATGGCATGGAAAGAGATCGTCGATTTTATCCATGACAATTCCGCCGCAAAGGTTGCACTGCAACTGGGCCATGCGGGACGCAAAGGATCAACCAAGACGCCGGACGACGCCATGGACCAGCCCAAAGACAACGGCAACTGGCCGATTTATTCGGCCTCACCGATCCCCTACATCGATGGTACGTCAGACATTCCCCACGAATTAGACCACGCAAAAATGACCGAAGTAACCGCCAGTTTTGTTGCTGCAGCTAAACGGGGCGACGCAGCTGGTTTTGATATGCTCGAGATGCACGCCGCACATGGTTACCTAATAGCCAGCTTTCTGTCGCCCCTGACCAACCAGCGAACCGATGAATATGGCGGCTGCGTTGAAAACCGCCTGCGCTACCCACTAGAAGTTTTTACTGCCATGCGCGCCGTATGGCCGGACGACAAACCCATGTCGGTTCGTTTATCAGCTAGCGATTGGGCGAAAGGCGGCATGAGCCAGAACGAAATCACAGCAATTGCCAAAGCCTTCAAAGCCGCTGGCGTGGACATTATTCACGTGTCATCCGGCGAAACAGTGAAATGGCAAAAACCCGTCTGGGGTCGCATGTGGCAAACACCCTTTGCGGAACACATCAAACATGCCGCAGATATTCCGACCATCGCAGTCGGCGACATTACGCTTCCGGCCCAAATCAACACCATTATTGCAGACGAGCGTGCTGATCTATGTGCGTTGGGGCGGCCCCATCTTAACGATGCATTTTTTACTCGAAAAGCTGCAGGCCATTACGGCGTGAAGAACCAAAGCTGGCCGACCCAGCTTTATTCCGGTCATTACCAGTTGTACCGGGAGGCGGAAAAAGACAACGAGAAAATTGTCGACCTTTCGGCCAAGGCCCGGCCCAACAGACGCCATTATCGCAGGGCATCTGAGTAACAACCCTCACAAAATACTCACAATTAGCATTCTGTTTCGTGCCTACTATCAAAACGGAAATTTAGATGGTATCTGTTGAACACATATTAGCAACAGCGCAGCTCTGTATTTTGCTGTATGTGGTTTGTGCATAAAATGGGGGTTATTTATGAAACAGGTGCAAATGCCTGACGGCAACGGGGACGCAGATACTGATGTAACAACAGAACCGCTGGGAGAATTTACAGCTGGCGCGGTCCTTTCCGCGGGTTTTGGCTCACTATTCAGCAATTTTGGCAGCTATTTACTGGTGTCAGGCACTGTCTTTTTACCACTGGTCATTTGGGCGTCTCTAATTGACAACGGCATCGCTTTTCTTCAGTTCGATGTCAACCAAATTGGCTGGGTCGGGTTTGCTGGCGCATTGTTTATCATGATGGCGTTGGGCTTCGTCGCTTATGCCGCCATTATATACGGTGCTATCGAACAACAGGCTGGTAATAAAATCGGCTTGGCCAAAATGATGGCTGGCGGGATAAACCAATTGTTGCCTGTTGTCATAGCTTCTATTCTGGTCGCGCTCGTCACCATACTGGGCTATATGCTGCTCGTCATTCCGGGCGTTATAATATCGCTGGCTCTGACCGCCACCATACCGGCAATTGTTGCTGAAAGACTAGGTCCAATAGACGCGATGAAGCGCAGTGCAGCATTGGCCGACGGTTTTAAGTGGACCATTTTTGGGGTGGTAATTGTCCTCGGGATTTTTAATGGAGTCCTTACTTTTGCATTTACTTTTGTACAAGAAGCCTTCGTTTCATCCAGCTCAGGCGGCGCCGCTTACATACCTATATTGATATTTCTGGCGCAAACTGCCTTCACAACCGCGCTGGGCGGCACGATTGCCGCGGCAGTATACAGCCAGCTCCGCGCTGCAAAAGAAGGTGTTTCAGCCGATGATATCGCGCAGGTTTTTGCTTAAAACAACCATTTTAAGGGAAGAACCAAATGACTGCCGCAAATAAGCCGGGTCCAATAGAAATCACTCACGCATTCTCGGGTATGGCCCTAGTGTTGAAGAGTTATTTCGCACAATTCATATTGATCGGGCTGGCGCTATTTCTGCCATTGATCGCAATCGCGGGCACTGTAGACGGCGGCTATGAAGTTCTGTCTAATGTCGACGTTGATGGCTATTGGATATACGGTTTTCTCGTCCCGGTTATTTTAATGTTTGTTATGAGCGCACCACTATCATACGCCTCTTTAGCCGTGCTGGAAGGCCGCAGATTAAGCTTTGGCCAGCTGTTGTTTGGCAGTGCGCGGTTCGTCATACCGGTGTTGATTGCCAGTCTTATCACCACTGTGTTGGCTCTCACAGGGATCATGCTTTTGTTCGTTCCAGGGCTAGTCATAATGACTTTATTAGCCGTAACAATACCCGCCGTTATTGCGGAAGACATTGGACCCATTCACGCCCTCAAACGAAGCTATCAATTGGTAACAGGCAATGCGTGGCGGGTGTTTGCCCTGATCATGTGTTACTTCCTGCCGTCCCTCTTATTCGATAGTCTGTTACCTGAAATGGATGCATTATACTATGCCCTAACCATCGTGGGCTTCGATATTATTGTCATGACATTTGAAGCGCCCTTAACTGCAGCTACTTATCTGCTACTTGTCAACGCTCGCGGCGGCCTTGCGAACAAGGACCTAGCCACTATCTTTGAATGATCGCCCCTGGGCATGCAATCCAGACAGCTTTGCCACACAGGCCAAACTCCATCACCCTGCCTTATTGCCAACGTCAAATTTGTCTTCCTTGCGCCGCCCCATAAGCAACTGACTTTCCAAACGTTTTCGCAGGGTTTGGTAATAACACGTAAGAAACGCGTCCATCTTGCGAGCGGGCACCGGGTCGGGCCAACCGATTTTCTTCATAATGGCTTTTCCCGCTATCTGGCGTTTTTCGCCGCCTTCAGGAGACTTGTTTCTCAACAGCGCCTCAAGCGTTTGCAATTCGTAAACGCCGTAAGCATCCAATTGAGTCTGGGTGAATACAAATTCCGGCTGTGTTTCGCCGTCGGCGTCTCTACTCGCCTCAGTCATATCCGCCGCTAAAATGATTTTGGGCTCGCGCACCACCAGCGTACCAGCGATCAAATCGCCCGCACGCAGATTGTCCTTATTCATCATGGGTAGGCATACAAGCGTCATCGCCCATACAAAGGCAAAAAACTGCATTAGACCGGAAATGCCCGTCGCAGACCCAGAAAACAAAATACCCATGGGTAAAAAAATCTCGATCTCGCGCATCATATTGCGAGCAAAAACGGCTTCAGAAGAAAGCGGTCTGCCAAAGCGGTCGATAACCTTCAAGCCCAGGCGCCGTTTTCCTGGCGTCTGTCCCTGCCATTTAAGCTCGAAAAACATGAAGTAAAAGTTCCGCAGAAAGAAAAATACCAACAAAATAAGAATAAAGCCAAACCGGCCGATGCCAGAAAAGCCCGTTATGATCGTGATGCCAAGGACCGAGACAATCATGCAAACGGCCATTATTAGCAGGTCAATTATTACAGCTGCTGCCCTGTCGCCGCGTGCGGCAAGTTCAACACGAACTGGCACTCCCTCTGGTGTCAAAATCTCGCGCAAATTGCGCTCGATCGTCTGCCGGCTAGCGGCGCGTTGCTGGCGCCGACTACTCATGCGTCGTCGCCCGGCGCATTATTCCGCCCGCCGTATATGAAATAGCTTAACCACATTGCAAAAAGGGACAAACCAACACCGTAACGCACCGCATCACTGGTTACCAACTGACGGGCAAAACCTTCCAACAGACCCGCCGCCAGAAACATGACAATGCAGCCAAAAGCCACGATCCCTGCTTTTTTCCCATGTACAGCCAAGGCTTCCAGCCGACCATATTTCCCGGGAAACATATAATGCCGTGCTGTGGCCAACCCCGCTGCGCCGCACAAGAGTATCGCAGTTATCTCGGTTGAGCCGTGAATAATCAGCCAACCACCCAGTTCAAATAGCAGGCCTTTCGAATGATAGAGCGCCAGAAAAGCACCCAGCATGGCACCGTTGGTAAACAGTAGCCAAATAGTTGGCAAGCCAAGGGCAAAACCAAGCGCAAAAGCAAGAATGCCAACCTGCGAATTATGAGTGAACAGCTGAGTGGCAAAAATATCCAGGTTGTTAACGCCGTCCTGGGACGCATAGAGCCCATCACGCAGTTCCTCAGCGCTAGCTGCGGGCTGTCGACCGCCAGCAAGCTCGGGGCTTACGAAGCTGAAATACCAATCAGGATTTTGCAACACTAGAATAAACGCGGCCAACAGTCCCAGCAAAAAAACAGCGGCGGAAACCATAATTTCCTGACGGATCGACCGAACCGCAACCGGCACGCTATGAACCATCAATCGCTTAAAAGCCGTACCCGCAGTGCGTTGTTGGCTATGCAGCAGAAAATAAGCACGGGCAACAAGTGCCTCAAGATAATCGACGACATTTTTGTCGAGCGAGATCGAACGTGCTACCGAAAGCGACGATAGTGCACCTTTATAGAGATGCGGCATCTCGAAAATTTCTTGGGACGACAGGCTGGTCAAACCACTTTTTTCCGCCCGCTGCACCATATTCTCCAGACGGGTCCAGTTGCCCTGCCGTTCAACGCGAAACTGATAGCTTTTGACAGTCTGCTGCGCCACTAAACCAACTCCCGACTAATAATGGTGCGATATTGACTGATCACTTCGCCCACTAGCTGCGCATGTTCAGGTTCAAGGCATAAAACACCCTGACGTCGAAGCCGGGTGAACAACAGTCGCCGCTCCTTCAGCAACTCAGTCGCCGTCACCGAACGGGAAATATCCTTAATGCTGTTAATTTCACCGTCGGCAATCGTACCCAGAAAAGGGTCCTTTAGGGCTACAAACAACACAAAATGGTGAGTTGCCAATCGCCCCAAATTTTCGCGCATCAACTCTGCCGTTGTGGTGTCAACAAAATCGGTAAAAACAATCACCAATGTGCGACGGCTCAAACTTTCTGAAAGCCGAGTCATCCCAAGGGTATAATTGGTTTCGTCTTTGCTATTTTCGATCGCCGCCAAATGCAATTGAATGTGGTTAAACGCTGTCATGCCACCCAGCGGCTTAACCAGGCTGCGCACCTGGCTGTCGAAGGCAAAAAGACCAATTCGGTCACCGCCTTTAAGGGCGCTATATGCCAAGCCAAGGCCCGTATTTACCATATGATCAAGGCGCGACAGGCCACCAATGCGCTCGGCCATAAGATGGCCTGTATCAAAGGCCAGAACAACATGGTGGTTACGCTCAGCTTCATATTCTTTAGACAAAAGGCTTCGCATACGCGCCGACCGTTTCCAGTCAATAGAGCGGGGATCCATTCCCACTGCATATTCACGCATGCTGGCGAACTCCGAGCCTTGCCCATGGTCACGGTCAGGCCTGAAACCAAAGTCTTGCGCAGCAGAGCCTATTGCCAGTTGCGCTTCCTGCGCAGCACGCCTGAAATTTGGCAATATGGGAACAGAGAGGCCCGGATTTTCCTCTATTTGACGGTACAGCAAGCCAAACGGGCCTGACCAGCGAAACCAAATTCGCAGTATCCGCGCAGTACCGCGCTCACGTGGACGCAGCATCACCTCAAGATGTGTTGCACCTGGTTCCAGTTTCACGGGGCCTGAGCGGTTTGCTCAATCAAATCATTTGTCTCAACTGCAAACTCAAAATTATGCAGGCTGCTCCCATCATGTGTGCCAACGAATATATCAAGCGGCGCTTCTTCCCCGATATAAATATTACTGGGTTCTTCAACCCGCACACCCACCTGACTGGCTGGCCTGCAGGCACGCCATTCCAGCAACAGCAAGACCACGACCGCGACCAGATAATAAAGGCTAAGCCTACTACTACCGGGCGAGATTGCGATCAACAGTACCGCGATGGGAACCGCCGCCAAAATCAGCCAAAATGCACGTAAAGTTGGTCGCATTAGCGCGGCGCTTTCACCTGTTGCAGCAACTGTTCAACGACATCACCCGCTTTGATGCCTTCAATTTCGGCTGACGGACTTAATACCAATCGGTGACGAAGTGCAGGTAATGCGATGCGCTTAACATCGTCAGGGATAACATAGTCCCTACCGTCCAGTGCCGCCGCAGCGCGGGCAGCGCGTGCCATCATCGTGCCGCAGCGCGGTGACGCGCCGACCCATACAGACGGGTGATCACGGGTGCCACGCACCAAATCAAGAATATAATCCAGAAGCTCGTCCGCAATGACAAGCTTGGAAATAACGCTGCGCATCGCGTCAATTTGCTCGAGGTTAACTACAGGTTCCACACCCATTTCACTGGCTGACGGCATGGTGGCGCGGTGACCATGCATAGCAAGTATGCTGCGTTCCTGGTCGCGGTCTGGATAGTCCAGAATGTGCTGGAATAGAAAGCGGTCCAGCTGCGCTTCGGGTAAGGGGTACGTGCCTTGCTGCTCGATAGGGTTCTGCGTTGCTATCGCCATGAAGCCCGAACCCAGGGCATAGGCTTTACCATCAATGGTAACCTCGCGCTCGTGCATAGCCTGCAACAAGGCTGCCTGGGTCTTGGGCGGTGTTCTGTTGACTTCGTCTGCAAGCAACAAATCGGTAAACACTGGCCCCTTAACCAAGACAAATTCACCAGTTTCAAAGCGGTAGATGTTGGTTCCAAGCACATCGCTGGGCATCAAATCGGGTGTGAACTGAATGCGACCAAAATTCAGGTCTAAGCCTGCGGCAAAAACCTGCGCCAGCAATGTTTTAGCAACCCCCGGCACGCCTTCAAACAGGATATGCCCTTCAGACAGCAGGCCTATGAGCAAAAGATCTATCGCTTCATCCTGACCAACTATAACTTTTTGAACGTTCGTACGCAGACGCGCCGAAACATCTTTAATGTCGCTTGGTGTCATCTAAAATCTCTTGCTTCCATTGATAAAAGTTTACCGCCTGATGCATTAGGCGAACTGTCTTACTGTCCGGATCGTCCACAATGCGATCCACGCGCAATCGAATGGTACCAAAATCAGGCACAATACCGCGCAACCGGCTTGTTTCATCCAGCCAACCAATCAAATCTTTACGCGCCAGATTGCGAGGGGCATTTAGTTTTTTGGCGATTGTCAGCGCCTGATCATCCATCAAGCGCAACAGTGCGTCTTGTTCTTTACCCGCCAGATGCAAAATACGCGCTGTATTTTCGATAAAAATGGCCTTCGAATCCTGTGTCTCATCCGTGCGCCGTGCAGCGGCACCAAAACGCCGCGTCATGGCCAGCAGAAAAATCAACAAAGCCAAAAGCACCGCAAAGGTCGGGTAAACAAACGGTTTCTCAAACATGGCCCGCGCCAGGCTTGGTTCCATGGTAAACCCATGCACTATCTCATCGACAACCAATGTTGTTCGCTCGCCGGCCACCGTATTGGCTATGGCAAGCGTAAATTCACTGTTCCAGCCTCGTGCCAAACCATGGGTAGCGAACAAATCGGGGTCAGCCAGGACCCAACCTGCTGCCCCCCTTCGAAACGGTCGCTCAATCGCCCAAACAACACACCGTCTCGCGTTGAAATAATGGGTTCAACAAGCGGCGATTTAATCAGCTGCAGGTCATCTATTTCCGGGTCAGCGCCCAGGTTAAAGGCATGTTGCCAACTATGTTCTGCATGGTCAGGTCGCACCACTTCAGCGTCCGCGATAATATACTGCGCGACGGTTTTTGGCGCTTCTGGCCGCAGCAGAAAATTTCGCCCAATCCAGCCAGACCGCGCGCCGCCAGAAATTGCGCGCCGTTTGGGCAACACTAGCAACATTGGCGCTTCATCAAGCAAATATTCAACCCGATTTTCCGCCGCGGACCGTGCGGGCGGTTCAATGACAAACAACGCACTGTCACGCCCGAGTTTTGCCATAGTGTCATATTGGCTGACCAACATCTTCTTGCCGTTTTGACGCAGCAATTCAACCAATGCAGCATGCCCCACTGCAGATTTGGAAAAACTATTTGAGCCAGGCGAGTTTTGATACCGGCCATCGTCCGTAAACATTGATGTAATCGCCAGCCCGATTGTGCCGAATAGTCCCATCGCAAGCAGCACGGCTATGGCTTTTCTGGAAAATGGCTGCTGGTCTTGGGAGGCAGTTTTGCTCATTACGCTTTAGCCTGTAGGGACGCTAACGACTGAAAAGAAGCGAGGCATTCTTCAAACAAGCTTTTGGTGACGCCCTCACCCGCAAATGCATGAGCCTCAACGGTTCGTACCAAATGGTTCAGTCTTGCAACAGCATCGACGCCAATTTTTGCACTCGCGGCAATTTCCCGACCGGTCATGGATGGCAGTATCCTGATCAGTTCGCGGCCAGCCAGTGTTGTCAAAGCGATAGACAAAAGCATGCGAACTGCCTCGCCGTATTTACCCTCTTGCGCCATGCGCTCCACGTCTTTCAATGTGGCACTGGGGATCACCATATAGTGCTCCACTGGTGTTCGGTTTTGCCGTCGCCGCTTAACATCTTTTCTGGGTTTCTGCGCCAAAGCCCCGCGCCCGCTACCTTCAAACAGAATCCAGACAAAGACTACAACCGTAACTATGGCAAGTATGACCAAAATAACCCGGATCAATTCGATAACCCAGGACGGCCAAGGCGCACTATTTTGTCGATTCTGCTGCTCAGGCCTAGGGGTTATGGGCAGCCTTTCCTGAAAAGTTTCGTCCTCCAGAATTTCCTTTATCGCAAACCCATTTTCGGATTGCGAGATTGGAGTACGCAGTACTTCTGTAGCACCTAATTCCGGTTTGGCATCATCAGGTGGGTTGGGAGAAACAAACAATTTATCAACGAAAAGTGCGCCCAAAAACAGCATAGCCGCCGCAGCAGCAATTACCGCCAAGCGCTTTTTGTTTTTACTAAATGTCTGTCTTACCCCCAAGAACATTGGGCCACTCTAGAAAGCTAACGTCTACCAGTAAAGCAGGAATGCACAACATCATGTTTTTTCAGCCAGCGTCAAAATTTCGTGAAACCACTCGTGATAGAAAATTAAATAATGTGGTTTTTCCTGCCCTTGGCGGAACAGTGTTCGCTGTAATCCGGATCACGTGACGTGTCCGTGTCCAACTTGAATGACAAATTTTGAAATTCATCTTTGCCTCTGGCCGAGTTTGGTAGGACAAACCCGGTCAGAGGCAGTGCCTAAAGAGCTGCAATGCAACACCAACCCTCACGTAAACTGCGTTCACGCACAATTTTCGAGCCCATCTTCATCTTCAACTACATGAACCAGCGACAAAGAAAGCTGCAGCTCGCCCTCAGATGATAAAACGAACGGCGCAATGAGGTTGGTCATATCAGCGTCAGCGGCGCCAAAACACGAAAGACTGACCCGCGCCCTACGCCATTCATTTTCCGGCCCAGCCTTAACAAGGTTCGTGATATTCACTGCCGCTGAACAGGTCGCCCCGTCGGCACAACGGGCCTCCAACATAACCGCCTCTTCTGGCATCCTGTCGACGCGAAATTCAAATTCCAACTCCATCGCACCGTTCATTTCGCGGAATAGGTTTACCGGGGTAGTACCGGCAAACGCGATATAGCCATAGGTATCACCCGCCCATGTGATATGAATGGCATCCTCTTGGGCGTCTTTATCTATCGCCTTCAATGTCGGCCCGCCCAGGGAGTTAATCTCCATAGATGCATCATACTGGCCTGTTACAAGCGCCCATGGTGGTTCTGTACGGCCTTTGGTAAAATATACATATTTGTTTTGCCGTATACCAACGTTCATCATTTCCTCGGGTAGATCAGGTACATTGATATTATCCGCATACGAGAGGCCGTAGCCGTATGCGAACAACGGATCATACTCCGGATCTCCAAAATTTAGAGGTGCCTGATCCGGCTGTTTGGGCCATGAAAAAGACAATCGCCCCTTAAAATCATGCGCAACACTGCCGTCTGCCGATTGGAAAATGACGTCTGATATACCGCCCCCCTCGCTGCCCGGCCACCACGCAGCAATAAAAGCGTCCGATGCGTTTAGCAAAGGGTTGACCCACATGGGTCGGCCGGAGGTGAAAATTGATACGGTTGGAATTCCGTTTGAATTAAACTTTTGAAGCTGTTCCAGTGCTTTCGCGTCTTCGAATAAAAGTGTCTCCACATCACCCTGGAATTCTGCATAGGGTTTTTCGCCAAACACAACGATGGCTGCGTCCGGTTTTTTCGAGTAGGTGCCGTCAGCTGAATACTCAATACTGCCACCCGTTTTCTCAACAGCCGTTTTGATTCCATCAAGAATCGTGTCGGCATTGGGGAACAAACTATTGTCCATTCCGCCGCCCTGCCACGTCAGTGTCCAGCCGCCAGACTGCGAAGAAACACTATCGGCCCGCTCGCCAACAATCAGTAGATGCTGGCTAGGCAGCAGGGGCAGGATATTGTCGTTGTTTTTAAGCAGGACCAGCGACTCTCGAACCGCTTGTCGGGCCACGCGCCGGTGTTCCGGAGCCCCAAGCAGGTTCACATCCCCCGCCATGGGACGCCCGGACGGCTTCCTTGATTCCATGATTCCTGCGCGCACTTTAACTCTCAAAATACGGCGAACCGCATCATCCAGGCGCTCTTGTGATATCTCCCCCGATTGAACCTGTTTCAGCGTATTTTCGTATAGTCCGCGCCAGCTATCGGGCGCCATAAACATGTCAACTCCAGCGTTGATTGCCTGCGGACAGCTTACATTTGTACAACCCTCTACCTGACCATGAGCATTCCAGTCGCCAACGACAAATCCATCAAATCCAATTTTTTGCTTCAGGATTTCCGTCAAGAGGCCCCGGTGCCCATGAATTTTCTGCCCGTTCCAACTGGAAAAAGACGCCATTACTGACTGAACGCCAGCGTCGATCGCGTCAATATAGGGAACACCATGAATATCTCGCAGGCCTCGTTCCGAAATTCGTGCATCGCCTTGATCAATACCGTTCTCCGTACCACCGTCTCCCACAAAGTGCTTTGCTGAGGCAATCACCTTACTGTCCCCGAGAAAGCCTTCCTCACCAAATACTCCCTGCACTCCTTCAACGATCGGCCTCGCATATTTTGTTGCCATTTCAGGCGTTTCGCCAAAACCCTCGTATGACCGCCCCCACCTTATGTCACGTGGTACTGCAAGCGTGGGAGCAAACGTCCAGTCATGCCCGGTTACCCTTAGCTCTCGGGCAGTTGTTGCCATGATTTCCCGGACAAGATCCGGATTATTCATCGCCCCGAGGCCAACATTGTGCGGAAAGATCGTACCTCCGATCACATTGTTGTGGCCGTGAACCGCATCGATACCCCAGATGAGCGGAATGGCAACACCGCCGTCGCTGTCATCTAGAGATGCTTCAAAATAAGCGTCTGCAGCCGCGACCCATTCGCTGGCAGTTGCATAAGGCTTGCCTCCAGGGGCGGAATTTCCCCCGCTCAAGATCGATCCCAGATTATACTTTGTAACATCTTCGGGCGTGACCGAGGCACTATCTGCCTGAATAACCTGACCGACTTTTTCTTCCAACGTCATGCGAGCCAGAAGCGCCTCCACTCGCTGCTCAACGGCCTGATCCCTGAAACGATGAGTATCCACCGATGGCCATTTTACGTCGCCAGATAAGTCATTGCTTTCAAATTTCCCATCTGTGCTGTCGGGGTTGTTACACCCAGTAAGTACACAGGTTAAAGCTATCGCTAATATTTGCATGCGCATGTTTGTATTTTTCATCCTAGAACTCTTGTGCCTGTTTCAAACCAGATTTTCGGGCCTAGCCCGACATCTCTTCCAGTTCTTTCCCGCGGGTTTCCTTCACCATCTTCACAACGAAGCCGACCGAAAGCGCTGCAAAAATTGCATAGATGCTATAAGTGGCCCCCAAACCGATCGCCACCAGCAAAATGGGGAATGTCATTGTAATAGCGAAGTTCGCGCCCCACTGAGCAAGACCGCTTACAGCAAGTCCCGATCCGCGGATTTGGTTGGGGAACATTTCGCCCAGCATCACCCACATCACGGGACCCCAAGTACCATTGAACATGAAGACGTATACGTTGGCGGCTATAAGCGCCAAAACACCCATTTCATCTGATAGAATTAAGGTCCCTTCTTCGTTCAAGCTGCCAGTAGAAAAAGCAACAACCACAGTTGCCAACGCCAAAGTCATGCCGACGGAGCCAACGACAAGGAACGGCTTCCGTCCAACCCGGTCGATCAGTAACAAAGTGATCGATACCGCAACAATGCTGACCCCGGCTGAAATGACATTGATAAGAAGGGCGTCGCTCTCGGTAAAACCAACCGCTTGCCATAGCACTGAACCGTAATAGAAAACGACGTTGATCCCGACCAGTTGCTGAAGAACGGCCAAACCAATTCCCACCCAAACAATGGTTCTGATTTTCTTTGTTTCAGGGGCGCGTAAATCAGCGAAAGAAGGTTTGTGGTCTGATGCCAGTGAACTGAGTATTTCTTTTACCTTAGTGCCGGCTTCCGCCGCCCCAAACAATCTGCCCAGAACTTTCTCCGCCTTATCCGTCTTGCCCGCAGCAACAAGCCCCCTTGGGCTTTCCGGTATGAAGAAAAGGGCAAGGAAAAATATGGTTGCTGGAACAAGTTCAGCCCAAAACATCCACCGCCAAGTTGCAAATCCAAACCATAACTCGGCCAACGATGAACCAGAGATATCCGCCAGAAAGTAATTACTTATAAAAGCACCGAAAAAGCCCACAATAATCGCAACCTGCTGCACAGTTGTCAGAGTGCCTCGAATATGAGCAGGCGCGATCTCACTAATGTAAGCTGGCGTCATAACACTGGCGGCACCAACGGCAAGTCCGCCGATCACACGGTACAGAATGAACTCTAACGAGCCCGTTGCTGCTCCGGAACCCCAAGCACTAAGAATAAAAAGAACGGCAGCCATTATCAGGATCGCCCTGCGCCCAAATTGATCAGCCATTCGCCCAGCAAGAAATGCACCGACCGCACTACCAAGCAACATTGACGCAACGTTAAATCCTGTACCAGCGCTATCGGTATTGAATGCAGTCTGCAGTCCATCAACGGTGCCGTTAATAACGCCGCTGTCAAACCCGAAAAGAAACCCACCGAGCGTCGCAACGCAGCTGATAAAAACGATAAAAGCTAGGTTGTCCTGCCGGACTGCTGATTTTTGAGACATATACGGGTTCCGTTCGTTGTTGAATTACCAGCTCGGGTGCCGGATCTGACCAAGAGTTTTTGTTTCAATGTTGCAAAATTCTACTGGGCAAGGGCGTGAGCGGACTGCACAATGGAGAGGCAGACCAAAAACCGCATCCCTGAATCCTAATACTATTTACAGTAAGGGGTGATTGCTGCCCAAACCCGCTGCGCGGTTGCATCAACATTGGGATGATTGGCAAACAGGACATGATTTCTAATTTCTCCCCGCAAGCTTCCCCCAAAGCCTATAATCGATCATCGCTGCGCAATGGCCAAATTACCTCTGACAGCGTTGTCATGGACTATTCCTAATATAACTACTGCGCCTTGTCTAGCTTATATTGGAAACGCTTCCATATTTTATTGAATAAGGCTTTTTATTTGCCGTTAGACAAAGACTTTTCTGGAATTCAGCCTTTGGGAACTGGCGCTGTTGAATCTCTATGAATGAAATCGACATTCAGGACAATAGGCGTTTTTGTGTCTATATTCTTTCCGTCGCGCATATCGATAAGTAAGCTGGCAGCGATCTTCGCCATCTCCTCTACGGGCTGTCTAATCGTTGTCAGCGCAGGCGACAAAGCTGACGCAAGCGGGATATCGTCAAATCCCACAACAGACAACATTGCTGGCACGTCAATATTCAGTCGATCAGCCATGACAATAACCGCCGCCGCCATATCATCGTTTGACGCAAAAATAGCAGTTGGCTGATGCGACTGTTCAAGAATTTTTTTGGCAGCACTCAAACCACTGTCGAACAAATAACCACCAGTCTGTATCCATTTTTCTTTGACCGTTAGATTAGCAACCGACATTGTGTCGCGAAATGCTTTTAACCGATGCCTTGAATCAGCATGTTCAGGATCACCAACAATAAATCCGATATCCTTGTGACCCAACGAAATCAGGTGTTCCATGACTTGCTTAGCAGAATCATAATCATTTATTTTCACGGAGGGCATGCCGGGATATTCTGCGCTAGGGGATATGCGGGCGGTTGGCACTCCTTTCTTGTCGAGCGCTGCCAGCAATATTTTGCTGTCACATGCAGGCGGTGTCAATATTGCACCAGACAACCTAAGCTTCGTCAAAAAAGATTCGATCTCTTCAAGCGACGCTGATTTATCAAAATGTTCCACAACCAAATGCAACCCCGCGTCCTTGCAGCGCCGCATAGCACCACGCTGCATACCGGAGAGATATTCGCCACTGGGTGCCTCGTCAAACAACAAGCCAACAAGGTATGACCTATCGCCTGCCAGACTGCGAGCATATACATTGGGCTGATACCCGAGCCTTAAGGACGCTTCATCTACCGCCTTTTTTTTGTCTTCCCTGACATATTTCTCACCATTCAACACCCTGGACACTGTTGTTACAGACACGCCAGCCACCCGTGCCACATCTGAAATGGTAATCTTCGAAATTTTTTTACTAGCCATTCGTCTTCATATCCTATTTACAGCTTCTATTGAAAGCGTTTTCAGGTAACATCTCACAATATGATAGCCCGGATCGTTATCAAAATAGTAAAAGTGTGATCATGAGTAAAAACACTAAAGCTTCTCAATCTCTGCCCTGGTCTGCCCGCTTGGGGTATGGTGTTGGTGATTTCGCCTTAAATATGTTTTGGCAAGGGACAGGGTTTTATCTGTTGTTTTTCTATACGGATGTAATCGGTCTGCCAAACACAGTAGCGGGCATTATATTCGCCATTGGGGGACTCTGGGACGCATTCACCGACCCTTTAATGGGTGTAATTGCAGAACGAACCCGCAGCCGATGGGGTGCCTACCGACCGTATTTGCTGCTCGGCAGCCTGCCGCTCGCCGTTTCTTTTGCCTTCGTTTTCATTGTGCCAAACAGTTTCGCAGGTATTCCGGTCGCTCTAACTGTGCTTGTGGCCCTAATTTTATTCAAGACCAGCTATACCGTTATATCCATACCCTATTCCACCCTCGGTGTGCGGATGACGGAAGACAGTGATGAAAGAACCCGAATTGCAGGGATTAGAATGTACTTCGGCTTCCTTGGAGGGCTTAGCGTTATCACAATGGCGAGTTATTTTCGCGACCGCTTTCCTGACCAGCAAGCTTTTGTTGTGATCGCTGTTGTTTGCGGAGCTATTAGCGTATGCATCTTCATCTTGTGCTTTTTTGGCACACGCACAGCAGCACGCCGGCCCGCTAATGCCCCAGTGGCCGCCAATTTCACTGAAATCATCACGACATTACTGCGAAACAGGGCTTTTTTGGCAATTCTCGGTGGCATCGTTTTTGTGACGATCGCAACGACCGTCATCAATTCGACGGTTTTGTATGTTTTCCAATACGGGTATGATGACGCAAGCAGTGGCGGTTTTGCCCTGATGATCATGGCGGGCGCACCTTTAATTACTATTCCACTATGGTCTCTGGTTGCTCTCAAGGTTGGCAAAAAAAACACATGGTTGATGGGCAGTTTCGCCGCATTGGTCGGTTTAGCGGGTCTTTATTTTAGCACCTCTGCAACTTCACCCACATATGCTTTGGTTGCCTATGGGGTTATTGCACTTGGCATCAGCTCTTACGCGGTTCTTTTCTGGAGTATGTTGCCGGATACAATTGAGTATGGGGAGCACAAAACCTGGGTTAGAAACGAATCCAGCATAGTCGGTGTTGTATCCTCTGGGCAGAAAATTGCACTTGCTGTAACCGCATATGGTCTAGGGATTTCTCTTGATGCGATTGATTACACGGCAGGACAATCTCAATCAGGCGAAACAATTGAAGGCTTGATACTGATGGTTACAGCCGTCCCTGCAATTGCTATATTTTTCTCGGCAATTTTTATGATTGCCTACCCGATTTCTTCGTTACTTCATCGCCGGTTTACCGACGAACTGCACTCACGGCACGACATATAATACAATGCAATTATCGCGCATCAATTGATGGAATTAAGTCTTTCCAAGTCTGAATTAGCGATTGAAGCGCCGGAGCAGTAATGCGCGCAGCCGCCGTGATCTCATGTTGTCCATCGGACCGAGATCACCTTGTGCCGCTTCAGGTAGATGCCTGGCAGCCAAATCGGATGGGCCGAAAACATAATAGTTAAACAGTTCCTGCCACGCTTTTTTTTCATGTGCGGGGCGGTCGCGCAAACTCAGCAGGCCGAGCAAAAGGGTATCCATCGGATTATCGATGAAATTTGGCACATCATTCCACCAATAGTTTATCATGACGTTGAAATCGTCGAGCGCTTCTACCTGATGCCACCACAAAGCCGGGTACAACAATATGTCACCGGGTTCCAGATCAGCAACCTGACCTGCAGCCAGAGCTGCGCGGAAACAGGGATAGCGGTCAAAATCCGGATCACGCGGATCAACCATGCTCACAACCTGGCCGCCGGGCGTTGGCTCCAGGGGACCGGGATAAAGGTTGTGTACCTGTTCCGGTGGAAAAAGCGTGAAACGCCTTTTCCCGACCATGCAGCATGCGATATTGTTAGACATATCATAATGCGCCGCTGTCATCGTTCTGTTGCCGATCCAAATACTAACCAAGAGGTTGTCATGCCCAAACATACTGCTGTTAAGAGTTAGATCATTCTTCTCTCTTAAACCGGGCAGATAACTATCTACATCTGTCGAGCCCATGTAAAAGCTCGGCGACTGAGGATCGGTCAGGTGCTGATGAATTTGTTCAATAAATGAATCAAATTCTACAACTGACGCTTCATAATTCAGACTGGTAACATCTTCGTTGTAAAAAAAACGTCCGCCAATATCGGGGTGGCCTATCTTGCCGGTAACCGGTTTGCCTGCATTGAAGGATTTAAGATAATCCATCGCACTTGCAGCGGACTTCAGGCCCGACTGAACCAGCGGCCAGTCTTTTGCGACGCCTTCCAGAATAACCGGCTCACCCGCTGCCATCAGCTCATCATAGGGTATGGACTCCGGATCAACCCCACGCATTACACGTGTCTTATTGACTATTTCCACCATAGCACCTTCAAACTTTCCACCGTACTATTACCCCTATTCACTCGACCATACACAAGACTGGTAATACAAGACGCTTAATTGCTGTTGATCGCTTTCAAAAGAGAACGGTTTGTCGGTAACAGCGGCTCAAGTCGTTCTGCTTTGCTGCTTACGCTGTCAAACGTCGCTGCGGCCAAAGTTCGCAAATGATTTGGAAGACCACGTGGATTCAACACTGTTTTGTATTCCATACCGTATAATACATACTGATAGCTCGCCGGCGGAAAGACCTCATTGCGTGAGTTAAGCTCATCATACCATGGCGTTTGATCCTTCCAGAGAGCCAAATCCTCTTTCAACGTTTCAGGCATGCTCTCAGGGGAGCGGTTATCCAGCCAAAACTGCTCTTTTCTCTCGCTTAGGCAATAGTGCAACTTCAGGAAGTGAATGATGTGCTTCCACATACCATGGACACGTTCGTTGAACCGTTTGGACACAATTTTCATGGCATCACGGGTGGTGGGCATATTGTCAGCGATCATGTTGGCGGTAGTTTCAATGAGCATAAGCGCTGAGGCCTCGAGAGGCTCGAGGAATCCTGCGGAAAGACCGATCGCCACACTGTTGTTTTTCCAAAATGTCTCTCTATATCCTGACCCAATCGACAGCTTTCGAACGGACAGGGAAGCCAAACCTTTATCATCCAACCCCAAATATGAACGGACGCAGTCAACCGCTTTCTCTTCATCCATATATTTACTGCTGTAAACATGTCCCACACCGCGCCGTGACGACAGACTTACATCCCAAATCCATCCGGCTGCCTGGGCCGTAGCAACTGTTGATGACTGAATTGGGTCGCTGTCCCGATAGGGCATTTGAACTGCAATTGCAGTGTCGGGGAACAGGGTGTCAGTCATCGGTTTCAAGCCGACCCTATAATGCTCGCCAAGGAGAAGCGCCCTGAAACCTGTACAGTCAATAAAAAGGTCACCGGCAATCACGCCATTATTTTTGGTCTCCACTGCCGCTATATCGCCGTTCCCTGCACTTTGTACAGCAATCATAGTGTCAGGGATGTGTTCCACGCCTAGATTAGCGATACAATGATCCGGCAGGAATACGGAAAAAGCGCCTGCATCAAGATGATATCCATAATTCATAAACCCGGCATAATCCGGACTGGTGATCTGTTTGGGCGCCAGATGATGCTCGCAGATGTGCTCCTGAGCGCAGACCGTTTTGGAAAATGGCATCTTGTCCGGAGTGGAAAGCCAATATTCGGCCACATTAGCTTCATTGTATCCCTGTGGAAGGTCAAACGGATGATAGTAGAAATCCTGCAGCTCGTCCCGTTGCCAACGACAGAATTTAGAGCCTTGCTTGAAGGATGCATTGCAGTTTTTAAGAAAATCGGCTTCGTGAATGCCCATTTTTTTCAACGTCATGCGCATGGTTGGCCAAGTGCCTTCACCAACACCGATAATAGGAATATCTGGCGCCTCGATAACGCAAACCTTCAATCCATCGTGTCCGTCTGGTCGGTGCTTCGCGGCTATAAGCCCTGCCGTAATCCAGCCTGCAGCGCCGCCGCCGACTATAACGATTTTTCTAATAGGTGGTGCCATAGGGTCTACTCAATTGCCGGTTTGAACTAGCTATCCGAAACAGCACAATATTTGGCGAGGAATTCTTCATGGTGTGGCAATTTGGAGACCACACCCCGAATATTCTCCTTCAGTCCATCGAGCGAGCTTCTAAGTTTTTCGGGCGACATCAATTGGCCAACATGGTGATAACCTTCACTTTCAAGTCCCTGCCCTCGCAAAACCTGCAGCCATGATTCTACGCGGAAAAGGTCAGCTTCGCCCTGATAGACAACCGCATGGTCGCGGTATAGAGCAATACGATCTTTAAGCGAATCTGGGATATCGAGAGCTTGTCTGTCTCGCCAAAAAACAGTGTCGTCACGCTTTGTTTGAAAATAGTGAAGAATGATAAAGTCGCGAATACCTTCAAATTCTTCGTCAGCTAATCGATTGAAATAATTTATTAAAGAAGGGTTGATCCCCGAGAATGGAAACAACTGAATAAGACGCGTCACAGCGATCTGAAACAGATGAATGCTGGTAGATTCAAGAGGCTCTAGGAATTCACTGGAAAGTCCCAACGCGATACAGTTTTTCTCCCACATTTTTTTTCGGCGTCCGGTGCGAAACCGAATAATACGCGGATCGAACAGCGGCTCGCCGTCCACCGACTCCATCAATATGCGTGTCGCCTCATCGTCGCTAATATAGTCACTACAGTAGACATGCCCGTTACCCACCCGATTTTGCAATGGGATGCGCCACTGCCACCCTGCCTCGCGTGCGGTGGAGCGTGTGTAAGGCAATATTTCAGCATCAGACTTCGTCTGCACCGCAGCTGCGCTATTCATAGGCAGCCAATGCGACCAATCCTCAAATCCAACATCCATCGTTTTTTCAATCAACGACGCCCGAAAACCAGTGCAATCTATAAACAGATCGCCATCCACCTCTTTCCCCGATTCTAAAATCAAGCTTTCGATAAAGCCGGATTCTGCATTTTGACGAACATCAACAAATTTACCCTCAATCCGTCGCACACCACGTTTTTCGCTCAGTCCTCGTAAGTACTGTGCGTAGCGGCTGGCATCCAGATGATAGGCATAGTTGATGTCTAGTTTTTCCGAAGTAGCAAACTTACCGGCCTCTGCAGCGCGGAGCTCCAGGCAATAATCATCCAGGTCGCCGCCATATCCCTCGGATCTGGCCTGTAGCCAAAGATGATGAAAATCCGCCATCCAAGTTGATTTACCTATCTTTCCGAACGAATGGATATATTGGTCGCCAAGCGCGCCCCAATTTTCGAACGAGATACCGAGCTTGAACGTGGCGTTTGTCGCCCGCATGAATTCAACCTCGTCGGCACCGATCATATGATGAAATGTGCGGTGCGTCGGGATGGTCGCTTCGCCAACGCCAATGGTCCCGATCTGATCGGATTCAACAAGAGTTACGTCTAAGAGGCGCGACAGTTGGCTCGAAAGCGCGGCGGCGGCAACCCATCCGGCAGTACCACCCCCCGCAATTACTACTCTCATTTTTTTATTGTTTGCAGTCATCGCTGATTACCCCATGGGTTAAATCACCTGCACAACGTTCAATATTTGCAGCATTATATAACATCTTCTTCAACGCCCTATTGCTTGAAATCAAATAGTCTAAGCGGCACCTAGTCCAGCTTTTCGCTCAACCAACATATTCACATTATCAAGTGACGAGAGCACCCAGTAACACAGAGCCAGAAAACCGGCTCGATGCAGCTTCGCCAGGTCCCCTTCAGGCAACTCGAGAAACCTCTCTTCGCTGATCGAAAACACCCCAGGTATGGAATATTGTTTAGTATCACTAATTTTGATCTCTGCAGCGACGGGCTCGATCAAATCAAGTTCCTGCAAAGCGGCAAAAAAAGCTTTGCTATATTCGATTCCTATGTGGACTTTTTGCAGGGTAACAATCGTTTGCTCCAGATAGAGCGAATAACCGCCATGCGGTTTAAAAAGCGGGTAGCCCTCTTCTTTATTGACCGCTGGATTATCCATATCAATACGGATCATCGGCTCACCAGCTTCTGGCGAATTTCCTCCAGCTTGAGTGACGCCTATTGAAAATGGACCTCGCGCCTGTACGGCTGGAACATAGCGCGCATTCCACTGATTGCCGTTTAGGAACAAGTTTTCATTGTGATCCAAGCCAAGAAGTACGACGGCCTGGTATTCGCCGTCTTTATCTTGCCGGAAAAAAATTGCGTACTCGCGCTGGAGATCCTTAAATTCATTAGGAAACACAAGTACCTGATTGATGTTGTCCCCAAACATTTCGCCGCGTTCAGTTTTAACTCTGAGGTCAAAGTGCTCTACATTGTCCAGCATTACTAAGTTTGACATTACTCTTTCCCAACCCTTTCAGTCCGATTTCCTTTCGGCAATCCTCAATCAACTGGCCCTTGATAGTCAATGAGGGAATAGATGCCAAAAAAAAGGGCCGCTCCATAGAACGGCCCCAAAATCTCGATATCTGCCGTGATATCTTCAACCTAGAACTTATAGCGCGCGCCAAGGAAGTAACGCGCTGCGTTCTCACGCGCAAACCATAGCTGGTTTGTCGCACGGTTGAAATCGCGACTATTTTCACCTGTGATATTAATCGCTTCGAAAGATATCGCGATATTCTCTGTAACATCATAGCTTAGATTGAAATCGATTGTTCCAAATGCCTCGGTAAAAGTCGGGTTATTGAAACTGTCCCCACGATTAGCATTTGCAAGGAACTCACCGCGCCAGTTGTAGGCGAGACGTCCAGAGAAGCCATAGTTTTCATAGATCAAGGTAACGTTCGCCGTGTCACTCAAACCAACAAGCGCGAACTGATTGGTGGTTGGACTAGCACCGACGTCAAAACCGATATCCGTATCAACAAGCGTGTAGCTGGCAGCAATACCTAAGCCAGTATCACCGAAGAAATACTGACCAGCGAATTCTAGGCCACGAAGAGCCGCTTGTTGAGTGTTAAGCGGACGGGTAACGTTGATTTGCAAAATTGGATCATTGGCATCTGCAACCACATCAAAGTCTGTCTCCACGGTAACATAGAAAGCTGGATCCAGAATGCCGTTAACAGTGTTAGCCTGGAACAGAGCAGTTCCCGCAGCCACTCCAAGTTGGTCAATCAACGCAGTCATCGCAAACAAGGTTTGGTTGGTTGCTTGCACACCAATTGCAGAAAGTTGGGCAAGCGCTGTTCCAGAACGTGATCCGGCAATGCCCGATGTCGTATCCTGAATTCCAAACAGAGGTTCAAGTTGAGTGCTTGAGCCAACAAAGTTTTTCACATTCTTGTGGAAGGCACCCACCGAAATCCAACTGTCTTCGTCAAAATACCATTCAAACGAGATATCGAAATTCTCCGACACAAGAGGCAGCAAACTAGGCGTTCCAGCGGAAGCAGTTACTGGGTTACCCAGAGCAGTTGGGCCCGTTGGCTGACTGAGCGAAGAGCTGGCATTCAAATTGTTGTATGCCGCGCGCGCTAGAGTTTTACTGTAAGAGAAACGTGTGACGAAGTCGTCGGTCAAATCAATCGACAAATCGAGGTTTGGCAGGAAGTTATCGTAAGATGCGGGTATCGTTTGACCGTTACCGCCAGCTCCTGCCACGCGGGCGAAATCGTTGTCGCCTTGCCAAATAATTTGTGTCGTTGGCGACGATTGCGTGAAAGCATTAACATCAGTTTGCTCATAACGCAGTCCAGCGCTGAACCGAACCGGTCGATTTGCAAGTTCAAATTCACCGTCAAACTGACCGTAAACGGAAATAACTTCCTCTTCAATTTTATCGAACGCGCTGGACAACAAATTAATAGCATTGCCTTGCGCTATATACTGTGGCGATAGTGCTTCCCATATATCGCGAGCATCACCGCGAAAGGCAAGAAGGCCTTGCGCCACCGTGAAATCATTGAATCTGTCGGAAACGTTGTATTCTTCCAGAGCACCAGGCGCAAACTGTTCTACGTCACCAGGATTGTCCGCACCCCAATTGCCCATGACCTGACGGTAAAGAGATTCAGAAGTCGTGTTTGTCTGCTTGCGATAATTTGCACCAACAGTCAGACCAAAGTCATCGTCCAGTTGCCAATCAGCGCGCAGATCAATCTGATCAACTTCGTTTTCTTGCGAAATATCGCGCAGATCATTTGCAATCTGAGTGCTGATATCCTGTACGTCAAATACACCGTCACCGTTACTACGAACTGAATCGTCACGGTTAACGCTAATAACCGGGAATCCTGTCGAATAATCAACAGAGTGGTTCAGCACAACAGGCATTGCCATGCCAACATTTGTTTCAGCGAAACCGGTGCGCGAGTTTGGTGTAACCGACGCCTTTGAAGTGTGCGCATCAAGTGTGAGTGTCAATTCATCGTTTGCATCAAATTCAACATTGAAGCCATATGATTCCAGCTTATCTTTAGTCGCACGATAAGACTGCTCCATTGCGTAATCTTTTACGCCGCCATTTTTGGTTTCTGACAACAATATAGATGTCGCAATCACTGGATTGCTATCAAACGAAACCTGATCAAACGGACGGTCAAACCAGTTGGAAAGTGTAGCGCGACGCTCATCAGCTTCAGTTTCAGCATAAAGAATATCAGCCGTCATACGGATTCTGTCAGTTGGATTCCACTGAATAACAGCCTGACCATTAATACGCTCGCGCGTAATATCCGTAATCTGATGGCGACTGTCTTTCGCAACGGCAACCAATTGGGTAAGATCACTTGGTAGATTATTCACCACCGTGGTGGGTGTTACCATGCCGTTTGAGGGGCTAAGGAACGCACCAGCCGTGAAGATATCCCAACCGGCATTAAACACAGCTGCAGCACCAGTATCACGGCGGGAATAGCCACCAAAGAGGCTAATGCCAAATTTACCGTCGTCGTCACTCCAGCTGAGCATGCCAGTGAGATCTGGGGTAACATCGTTGCCTAAGTCAACACCACTGTCGTGCGCTGCCTTGGCAACAATAGTGCCGGTAAAGCCTTCCGTATCTAGTGGCTTACGGGTTTCAATATTGATTGTGGCACCAATACCGCCCGATGCAATGTCTGCACGGCCGGATTTGTATACCTGAAGTGCACGAACACTTTCGGAAGCGAGAGTGGAAAGATCAAATGCCCGATCGCTCGCTTGACCAAGCAAGCCCTGACCATCACCGCCAACGATAGGAATATCCGCATTTGGCATGCTGCGGCCATTTAAAGTAATTTGGTTAAAGCCGGGACCGAACCCACGAACTGTAACCTGAGAACCCTCACCAGCTTGACGGTTAATAGCAACACCAGTGATCCGTTGCAGCGATTCGGCAAGGTTCGAATCCGGGAACTTACCCATATCTTCCGCAACGACGCCGTCGACGATTCCCTTGGCATTCCGTTTGATATCTTTACTCGCGCGCAAAGATAGGCGGATGCCTTTTACTTCAATTTCCTCAATAAACTCTTCATCTGCAGCATCCTGTGCCGCGGCAGGCGCAGCAATACCCATCGCGATCATCGCCGCGATTGAAGTACTTCCCAGCAATGTCGGCATGTAACGCCTAGTGCGCGTCGCCCCACTCCGGATAAACTTATCAGTCATTGTTCCTCTCCCTAGACATCCCATTATGGCTGTTCTCCCAAAACGTTCCAACACCTAGAATTCCCCAATTAAAATTATATGATAGCGCTTTCAGTTATTTTTAAAATTCGAATGACAGCGCTATCAATTTTTGAGCTATTCCTCGTTACGGTCCATGTTGGTAATTAGTCACTATAATGTAACCGGTTACATTATGTAAAGGTTTTTTTTACTATTTATAATTCTCACAAAAACATCATAACACACTATTATTAATAGTATTTTTTGATTCACGTTTTGTCGATTGGAAATTTAAAACCAAAAACCTATGCTGCGACAAGCAAGTTTTATTGAAGGCCACGTTTATCTCCAGAGCAGGCTCAAAGCACAGATAATTTCCAATAATGGAAACACTTTCAGAAAGACTCAATTGCATTCCTATACGGTTTTAATACCCGGGATCATATTTACTCGCTTAAGGCGTTCCTATAATCCAACGGAAGTCTTCAGGAAACTCAAGCGCTCTTTCTCTCAGATCATAGGTTCGATGCTTCGCAGGTACTGGAGCGAATAGCCAGCTCGAAAGGAAGTAATTGATGCCTTTGACGCATCACGCGGCCCTCAATAAGCTCAAAAAGCTGGTTAACGGCAACCGCGCCAAAATCAAGTGAGGGCTGACGCACACTCGTCAATGCTGGGTTCATATATTTGGAAAAAGGCAGATCATCGAAACCAGCCACCGATACATCAGCCGGCACTCGAAGCCCTTGTTGCTTCAGCTCCCGCATTGCACCAAATGCCATTTCATCGTTGAAACAAAATATTGCTGTTGGTGCCACTCCGCAGGACAAAATAGCTGCAACACCCTTTTCGCCCGCCACCAGAGAATAATCGCCCTCTACGATAATTTGCTGCTCAAAGGTCAATCTATGCTCCTCTAGTGCAGCCTTGTATCCGGCCATTCGTCCTATTGTAAGAGGGCTTTCAGGCGGACCGGTGATAACGCCAATCCGAGAATGCCCCAATCCAACAAGATAGTTGGCCATCGCCTTTGCAGCTTCTTCATTCTGAAGCTGAACAGTGGGCATGCTGTCGTCGTTCACACATTCGCAACAGTTAACAATCGGAAGCAACCTATGCCCGCCCTTGTCTTGCTCATCTAGCGGGTAGCGCGCACTAAGTTGAATTATACCATCCGTCTGGTTGGTTATTAGAAGCTGCGCCAAATCCCGCTCAGTTTGCTGATTACCCAGTGTATTTCCAAGAACCAGATTGTATCCTCGGGGCCGCACCGCTTTTTGGATTCCACTTATGACCTGTGCAAAAAACGGATTTGACATGTCCGGCACTAAAACGAGGATTGAATGGGTTTTCTTCGACCTAAAAACCTGCGCCATCATATTGGGTTTATACCCAACGTCGCGAGCTGCCTCTTGTACTTTCTTTCGGGTTTTTTCTGAAACCACGTCTGGTTTTTGCATGGCACGCGATACAGTCGCCACCGACACTCCAGCTTTCTTTGCGACGGTCCGAATATTTGTCATAACTACCCCTAGAATGAGCCGCTACATGATTTCATGCTAACGACCAACGGCTGACCAAACTCAAGATGACGCCGGCGCTTTTATCGCCGCGCTCTGCTTTATGTCTTCCTTAAACAACAGATGAAATAACAAAGCCACGAAGGCAGCAAAAATGCAAGGCACCCACCAGATGCTTGGCCAGTTTTTCACTCCATCAACTGTATAATAATCCACCGTCAACCCAGCAAGAAGGGACCCGATTGCGAGCCCCATACCATATGTTAACAAAGCAATCAGCCCTTGCGCGCTTGCCCGAATGGTTTTGTCGGCCTTTTGATCTACGTATATCTGTCCGGTAACAAAGAAAAAGTCATAACAGATACCGTGAAGGACGATGCCCGCGTATAACATCCATGAAAGAGAATCCCAGTCACCCGATGCGAAAAAAGCATATCGCAAAACCCACGCAATCATGCCAACGAACAGCATCCACTTGACCCCAAGGCGAGCGAACATCAGCGGCATGACAAGCATAAACACCACCTCCGATACCTGGCCCAGGCTCATACTGGCAGCGACTGCGGGCATACCAACTTCATTGAGAAACAGATTTGTAAACGCATAATAGAAAGCCAGCGGAATCGATATCAGGAGCGAACAAAGCGCAAAAACTGCAAACGACCGGTCCTTCATAAGCGCCAGAGCATCTAGACCCATCATATCCTTAACGGACGTTCGCCCGCCTGCATTCTGAGGCGGAGTATTCGGAAGGGTAAAGCTATATAGGCCCAAAATAAGTGATGCAGCAGCCGCAAGCTTCATCGGCGTTGACGTCGCTTCAATATTCTCTACATAACCTGCCAGCAAGAAGCTTATAGTAAGACCTGCCACGATCCACCCAAGCGTTCCCCAAACACGCACTTTTGGAAACTGGGTGTTCGGGGAATTCATTGCGTTGAAGGAAACCGCGTTCACAAGTGCCAGCGTCGGCATATAGCAGATATTATATAGTATCAGTCCAATGATAATGGAGGATTGAAGTTCCAAGTCTGACACGAGGTAAAGGACAAACGCACCGCTCACATGAAGCACGCCCATTATCTTCTCCGACGCGAAAAACCGATCTGCAATCAAACCGACAAAAAATGGCGCAACCATGGCCCCAATGTTGTTGGTAAGATATGCAAGGCCAATATCGGACCCGCTAAAACCAATGCCTGCCAAATAAGTACCAAGTGTTACAAACCATGCCCCCCAGACAAAAAACTGAAGGAACATCATGGTACTTAGACGTGTATAAATTAGACCTGACACGCATCTCCCCTTCACCGAACACGGCGCGTAGAGCGCAAAATCTCTACTCTTCCCAATGCCAGATTACGCATGTTTCCTGCGCTTGACAAGCGAAAATGTAACCGGTTACAATATGCAGCATATGTTGCAAAGTAATTCTGCCAATCGATAAAGGGGAAAGGCATGTACCAGTCAACCGCTGCCATCGCGGGGTCCGGATTTATGGGCAATGCACATCTCGAAGCGATACGGCGCCTTGGTATAAGGGTGAGCGGGATCGTTGCAAGCTCCAGCAAAAAAGCCACTGAGTCCGCCAAGGGGCTGGGGCTTCCAAAAGCCTATACCAGTTATGAAGAATTGCTTTCAGACACTGATGTTGACGTGGTGCATATTTGTGTACCCAATCGACTACATTTTGATATGGCAAAGCGAGCACTGGACGTCGGGAAACACGTTATGTGTGAAAAGCCTCTAGCTATGAATTCCATGGAATCTTCTCTGCTGGCAGAGATGGCCAAGGCTAGCGGGCTGGCGGCAGGGGTTTGTTACAACCTGCGATACTATCCGCTCAATCTACATGCCCGTGACATCGTAAACTCACAAAAACTGGGGCGCCTGTTTCATATCAACGGTTGTTATGTTCAGGATTGGCTTCAGTTTGACACAGATTACAATTGGCGCGTCGACAGCAAAGAAGGCGGCGCTTTGCGGTCCATCGCCGACATCGGGACTCACTGGATGGACATGATCCAGATGATCACCGGCAAAAAAATTCAGCGCATTTTTTCTGACCTCTCCATTGTGCATGAAAAGCGCCTTGCGCCGATATCCGGTCAACGAACACCAATTGCAATAGACACAGAGGACTTTGGTAGCGTCCTGTTCCGAATGGATGACGGAACCACAGGAAATTTTTTCATATCGCAGGTTTCGTCAGGTCGCAAAAATACCATTCGCTATGAAATTTCGGGGGAGAAAGCAGCCATTGCCTGGAACAGCGAAACACCAAATGAACTTTGGCTTGGTTACAGGGACCGACCCAATGAAATCCTGCTCAAAGATCCATCTCTATTGGGTAAAGATGCCGCCAAATATGCCGACTATCCAGGCGGACATAACGAAGGATATCCGGATACATTCAAGCAATGCTTTCGCGCTTTTTATAATTATATAGAGGCAGACGATCCCAGCGCGCCTGCCCCATTTCCAACGTTTTCTGATGGACACCGGGAACTTCTCTTATGTGAGGCAATCCTTGAAAGTCATAAACGTGAGAGCTGGGTAGAGGTGAAATAAGCAACATGCAGTTCGGTTTCCAAAGCGCCATTTTAGCAGACTTATCGTTCCATCAAGTTATCGATTTCGCTGCGGAACATAATTTTTCATGTGTTGAAATCATGTGCTGGCCGCCCGGCGATGCAGACCGAAAATATGCTGGCGTAACTCATCTTGATATTTGCAATTTCACCGAAAAAGACGCTCAGGAAACACTCACATATTGCACTGACAAAGATGTTTCCATCAGCGCGCTTGGTTACTATCCAAATTTGTTGTCCCCAAACCCGGATGAAGCAAACCTTGGCGTGACCCACCTGAGGAAGGTAATTGATGCGGCAGCTCTTCTTGAAATTAACTTGGTTACTACCTTTGTCGGCAATGACTGGACCAAATCGGTAGATGACAACTGGCAGAATTTCCTAGATGTCTGGCGACCACTTCTGGATTATGCAGAGGGTAAAAACGTGCGTATCGCAATTGAAAATTGCGCCATGTATTTTACCGAAGACGAATGGCCAGCCGGCAAGAATTTGGCATATAGTCCCGCTATCTGGCGTCGAATGTTCACGGACCTGAAAAGTGACTATTTTGGATTGAACTACGACCCCTCCCACCTCGTTTGGATGCAAATGGATTATATGAAGCCGCTCAACGAGTTCGCAGACAAGTTTTTTCATGCTCACGCCAAAGACGTAAAAGTTGACCAGGATCGCCTTGACGACGTTGGAACGATGGCACTGCCATTATCCTATCACGACCCTCGCCTTCCAGGCCGCGGTGATATCAACTGGAAAGACTATGTGTCTGCATTGAAAAAAACGGGGTTTGATGGTGCGTTCTGCATTGAAGTAGAAGACAGCGACTATGAGGAAACATTAGAAGACCTTAAACGAGCACTTGTTGAAAGTGGAAGTTTCCTGCGTAAATTCCTGTAATCTAGCTGGACTTCAACCCCTTCCGAATTTCCTGAAGAATTGCCTCAACTGGCTGGTCAATTGACACTCTAAGGGCAAATTCTGGTACTTCTAACGTTTCGAATTGACTGGCGAGCAGCGTTCTTGCCATGAAATGCCCCTCACGATTTTGCATACGGGCGCCAATCAACTCAATCGACCCCTCAAGAAACACAAACTGCGACTTTGCAAACCCTGACGACAAGGTTAGCCGATGGCTTTTTTTAAGCGCAGAGCAAGCCAGTACAATGCCGATTCCATTTCCTGTTTTTTCGGCAATCAATCTAGCCAGGCGCTCAAGCCAAGGCTGACGATCATCATCAGTGAGCGGAATTCCAGCTTCCATTTTCGCGACATTTGCCGCTGGATGATAGTCATCGGCATCAACAAAAACCAATCCGGATATTAGAGCTAAGGCTCTGCCTACAGTAGACTTTCCACAGCCACTTACACCCATCAAAATAACAACTTCAGAAGCTTTAACCAATTGGACACCCCATTAGATTAGGCAACGAAACCCTGTATAATCAAATTTCATATTGCAAATTCATAAAAGCATATTAGGGTAGAATTTAGAAAATGTAACCGGTTTCATTTTCTAACCTTGGGGAGAGGATAAATTGCCTGATGCTTGACAGAAGACAAATTCTGCTTGGCATATCAGCATTGATGGGAGGCAGCTTGCTCCCCTCATCAACGATGGCGTTGAATTCGAGTTTTAGCATTTCGTCCGACGATACACATAAAATCCTGTCACAAAAACAGCTAGCTACTGTATCCGCCATCGCAGACATAATTATCCCGGAAACGGATACGCCGAACGCGACTGGTGTTGGTGTACCCGAATTCATTGATCAGGCGCTGGCTAATTGGTTCACACACGGCGAAACAGAAAGCTTTTTGACCGGCCTTGCCAGCTTTCTGTCACTCAATTCAGGCTTTTCCACCACCAGCCCAGAGGTCCAATATGCAGTAGTAAAAAAACTGGATAACCAGATTGACAATCTGCCGCCGAACTTGAAATTCTATCGTCAACTCAAGGAGTTAATACTGATCGGATACTATACATCCGAAGTAGGCGCCACACTGGAACTTGCCTACGATCCCGTCCCTGACGGTTACGTAACGTTTCGAAAAACGGACAAAACGAAAGCATGGTCGACATGACGCAGGCAACGGTTTCAAATGAGGGTAAAGATTTCGACGTTCTAGTAATTGGATCAGGTATGTCGGGGGGCTGGGTCGCCAAGGAGATGTGCGAACGTGGATACAAAACAGTTGTACTTGATCGTGGTGAACCACTTGAACACGGAGCAGGGTATAAAACCGAGGGCAAAGGCCCTTGGGAACTACCTGGCCGCGGAAACGTAAGCAAGGAAGAAGCGCAACAAAATTTTGAACATGTCCGCCTGTGCTATGCCTTCGACGAATATACCAAACGGCATTTTATCAAAGATAGTGATCACCCGTTCCGGGTCAAACAAAACAAACGATTCGACTGGATTCGCAGTAGTAGTGTCGGTGGCAGATCGCTTCTCTGGCACCGCCACGCTTACCGTTGGAGCGAGATGGACTTCCGAGCCAACAAACTTGATGGCCACGGATGCGACTGGCCAATCGGTTACGATGACCTGAAAGATTGGTACAGCTATGTGGAACGCTTCGCTGGCATAAGCGGCTCTGCCGAAAGCCTGCCTCAGTTACCGGACGGTGTTTTTCAAAAACCGTTCGTGATGAACCAAGTTGAAATAGATGCCAAAGCGGCCATCGAACAGGCGTTTTCCGGTCGCAAAGTGATAATGGGGCGGTGCGCGCATCTGACCGACCCGACAGAAGAACAACTGGAACTTGGACGAGGCCCATGCCAGGCACGGAACGAATGTCAGCGCGGTTGTTCTTGGGGTGGTTACTTTTCCAGTTTGTCAGCGACGTTGCCTGCTGCTGCGCGAACAGGCAACTTAACACTCATCCCAAATGCCCAAGCACAGGAAGTGATCTATGACCCTGAAACCAAGAAAGCCACCGGCGTTCGAATGGTGGATATGCAGTCAGGTGATCAGGTTTTTATCTCTGCCCGCATTGTGTTTGTTTGCGCATCAACACTCGGTACAGCTCAAATCCTCTTGAACTCCCGTAGCGAATCCTATCCAAACGGAATTGGCAACATGGGCAATGTTCTTGGTCACTATTTGATGGACCATGTATCCGGCGCCGGTGCCACTGCAACCGTCGAAGGATACGATGACCTCTATTATAGCGGCAGACGACCAACTTCACTTTATATCCCAAGATTTAAGAACATAACTGAAACCACAGATAATTTTCTGCGCGGTTATGGATTTCAGGGCGAGGCGAGACGTTCCAGCTGGCAATCCGCCATTAATTCCAAGGGTATCGGCGAGGACTTCAAAAGGCAGATACAAAAGCCAGGGACATGGCGCTTTTCGCTCGGCGGTTTCGGTGAAATGCTACCTAAGTATGAGAACCATGTATCTCTCAGCACCACAGAAACTGATCAGTGGGACATGCCCCTCCTCGAAATCAGCTGTGAGTACGGAGAAAATGAAAAAAGAATTAAGGGCGATATGGAGCGAACTGCCATTGAAATGCTTGAGGCCGCTGGATTCAAAGATATCAACGGCTACCAGCGCAAATCATATCCCGGCATTGCCATCCATGAAATGGGTACCGCCCGCATGGGTAGCAGGCCTGAGGAAAGTTACCTAAACGCGAGAAACCAATGCCATCAGGTCGATAATTTATTTGTCACAGACGGCGCCTCCATGACCTCATCAGCATGCCAAAATCCCTCATTAACCTACATGGCACTTTCGGCGCGCGCAGCAGCCTTCGCAGATCACCAACTTA
>JAAHTG010000072.1_pt1 | contig 102056 bp, 101 predicted proteins | sample 6116081 | NCBI WGS metagenome assembly JAAHTG01 (sample SAMN13939989, study PRJNA603662) | sponge metagenome | isolation source: marine sponge | host: Mycale hentscheli | place: New Zealand | collected 2005 | reverse complement strand
CACCTCGGCGTCCAAATTTCGGCCGTCTGCCCATCCATCACTGAAAATAGCTCGTTGCAGCCGCTCAAACCGGCCACTGTCGTTGGAGACAGCACCCCGTCCTTTATGGGTATGGCCCTTGTGCGCCTGCTTAAACTTCTGCGCAGTATGCTGATGCTTAAGACTTTTTACCGCCCACGGTGATCCGGCTGGTATTGAATTATATGTCCTGTTTTCTATGTTCATGGCGGCACCATAACATAAGAACAAAACAAGAACAAATGATAATCTGAAGTTTGCTTGACGCCGACAAGTTACATCATTACATTTCGCCCACGGCTTCAAATAACAAAGTCAGCACCAAATGACCGCTCGAACGTCGACATTCATGAAACTTTTTGTGCTCTGTGCTCTAATGTGGGTGCAGGCGCTACAGGTTGACCATGTCAGAGATCAGGCGCTTGATAGCCAGCATACCGATTGTCTGGTGTGTAAAAGCATCGGGGATTCAGCGCCTGGCAAAAGCACATTTGTACTGCTGTACTCCGACAATTACACGGACAACCTGACCGATATCTTCGCTGCGCAACCGCGACAGTCGGAAGTTTTCCGCGCCCATCCTGCCCGCGCGCCACCTCTTTCAACCTAGATCCATTTACATGTACATCGCCGGTTTAACCGGTCAGTTTCCATTTCAAGGTATGAATCCGTCTAAGCGCGGTTCGCCTTTGTAGATTTAGGTAGAACAATGAATACTGATAAAGCCAATCGTGGCACACGCTTTTTGAAAAACTCCCTGCTCGCTTCTGTCGCTCTTGGCATGTTTGCTCCAGCTGCAACCGCAACCAGAGCCGCACCGCCGCTTGAGGACCAATTGGAAGAGATCATCGTCTCAGGTGCCTTTGAAGGAAGAAAGCTTGGCGAAACAATTCTTGGGGCAACAATCCTTACAAAAGATGAGGTCCTTCGCCGGGTCAACGGCACCATCGGCGAAACGCTACGTAGTCAGCCGGGCATAAGCTCCACATTCTTTGGTCCAGGCGCAAGCCGTCCAGTGATACGTGGCCTCGGCGGTGATCGTATCCGTGTCCTTGATAACGGACTTGGTTCTATCGACGCTTCAGCGACAAGCCCGGACCACGCAGTTGCAGTAGAGCCTGCACTGGCTGAACGCATTGAGATTTTGCGCGGCACGGCGATGCTGATCTATGGTAGCTCCGCAGCTGGCGGTGTTGTCAACGTGATTGACGGCAGAATTCCAACAAAAGTACCTGATGGCGGCTTTGATGGTGCCGTGCGCTATGGTTATACCAGCGTAGACGAAGGCCATGAATTAACCGCTGCTTTTAATGCACTTGTCAGCGACGGTGACCGGGCAAAAATTGTCCTGCACGGCGACTATTTCTACCGCGACACCGGTGACTATGACATCCCAGGCTTTGCTGAAAGTTCTATACTGAGAGCGCTTGAAGAAGCAGAGGAAGAGGAGCACGACGAGGAAGGCGAAGAGCACGAGGAAGAAGAGGAAGCATTTGGCACCGTTGAGAACAGTGCCGTTGAGACCAAAGGCGGTTCCGTCGGCCTCAGCTTCTTGTTCGACAACGGCTTCATCGGTTTTAATATTCGCAAGCTCGACAGCTTGTATGGCGTGCCAGGTGGTCATGGTCATGGCCATGAAGAAGAGCACGAGGAAGAAGAGGAAGAACACGAGGAAGAAGAGGAAGAAGTAGTTCGCATCGACCTCGACCAAACTCGTTATGACATAAACGGAGAATTCTCTGGCGACTTCGGCTGGTTCTCAAAGGCAAAATTCCGCTTCGGCTATTCTGACTACGCCCATACTGAACTGGAAGGTGATGAAATCGGCACTGTCTTCTCAAATGAAGGCTGGGAAGGCCGACTTGATCTGGTGGAAAAAGGTAACGACAACTGGAGCGGTTCTACGGGCATTCAAATTCGCTCACGCGACTTTTCCGCTATTGGAGAAGAGGCTTTCGTTCCACCGGCCGACAGCAGCCAGCTAGGTATCTACACAGTAAAAGAATACACAACTGGTCAATGGCGCTTCGATTTTGGTGGGCGCTACGAGCGCACGTCCTACGAAGTAGCATCAACCGGAGTTGAGCGAGACTTTGATGGATTCAGCGGCAGTGTTGGTGCTGGTTATGATGTAAGCGACGAAACCTTTTTCGGCATAACTGTGTATCGTACCGAACGAGCGCCATCCACAGAAGAGCTGTTTTCAAACGGTCCGCATCTAGCAACCAATGCTTTCGAAGTTGGCAACCCGGACTTTGGTCTTGAAACCGCGCTGGGCACTGAAGCAACATTCACATATGCCACGGGTCCCTTCAGCTTTGTCGCCAATGCATATTTCACAAGCTACGATGACTTTATCTACGAAGTTGTAACCGGCGAAGAGGAAGACGAACTGCCCGTTTTCGAATTCCGCGCCAACGACGCTCAAATCTATGGTTTTGAAGCGAAGGCCGAGTATCATTTGGGCAGCTACAACTGGTCGCAACTCGGTGAAGTGGACATTCATCTCGATGGTCAATTTGATGTGATCAAGGCTGATTTGGACCGTGGTGGCAATGACGAACTGCCACGCTTGCCACCATCAAGCTTTGTGTTCGGTGTTGATGCCAGAGCAGAGAGCTTTGACTTCAGAACAGAAGTCGAGATTTACGGCGACGTAACCGATGTGTCTACGGGTGAACTGCCGACTGACGGTTATGCCTTCTGGAATGCTTACGTGACGGTACGACCGTTCGAGAATAAGAACTTGTCGTTTGATGTTCGGGCCAGCAACATTACTGACAGCACTGGGCGGCAGCACACTAGTTTCCTTAAGGACGTAGCACCTCTGCCAGGGCGCAATATTCGCGCGTCATTCAGGGCTGCCTTCTAGCTTTGCGTCAAAAAGGGTAAAAATGAGCTTTCCTTCCTTTCGCGTTTAATATAGACAATAAATCTAAATGAAGAACATTTGTCTATATTGATCAATGTAAGAAAGGGAAGCTCATGGAACTCGTCGAATTCACGCTCGAACGTATTCAGTCGCTATACGAAAACACTGTTGACCACAATCTATCCGACAGCGGCGTCCATCCCTACACAATGCGTGAGTTACTGACACAGCAGCAGATCGAAGAAGTGCTGAATGTTGAGCTTGGCTATGGCTGGACTAACGGCGCGCCAGAGCTTCGCCAGTCCGTTGCCAATCTATATGACAACCGCAGTGCTGATGAAGTTATCATTACCAATGGGTCCGCAGAGGCAAACATCCTTATGGTGATGTCTATGCTGGAGGCTGGCGATGAATTGGTTGTTGTTGTGCCCAACTATTTACAAATTTGGGGTTTCGCCAAAGCGCTGGGTATTATTGTGCGCGAAGTGCCACTACGTGAAGACACAGGCTGGCAACCGGACATGGACGAATTGGCTAACGTCATCAGCCCGCGCACCAAGATGATCACTATCTGTCATCCCAACAACCCCACTGGCAGCACGTTGCCGCGTGACAGTATGGACACGCTTGTTGCTTTCGCCCGCAAGCATGACCTTTGGCTACATGCAGACGAAGTTTACAAAGGGTCGGAACTTGACGGAGTGGAAAGTCCAAGCTTTGTCGATTTATATGAAAAATGCATCATCACTTCGGGGTTATCGAAAGCCATCGCCCTACCCGGCCTGCGCATAGGTTGGCTGGTTGGACCAAAAGACAAGATATACAAAACCTGGCAAAGCAAGGATTACACGTCGATCACTGCCGGCGCGGTCAGCGAATATATCGCTAACATTGTAGTGCAACCGACCAAACGCGCCGAGATTTTGGTGCGCAGCCGCCGCATTCTCAATGAAAATGTTGCACTACTGTCAAGTTGGCTTGATAACAATGCCAACCTGTTTTCCTGCATACTTCCGAAGGCTGGCGGCATGGCGTTCGTGAGATATTCAATGGATATAAATTCTACGGAATTGGTTCATAAGCTACGCGAGGATCGGAGCATTATGCTGCTGCCCGGCGATGTATACGGCATGGACCAGTTTATTCGCCTCGGCATTGGTGCACCCAAAAGTCACATTGAACAGGGTTTGAAGCATCTGTCTGAATACGCCACTAGTAACTTTTAACAGGCGCTTATGCACCCACAACTCGACAAATATAAAGATATTGCGGACGCCGTTGCTCTGCTTTTACATCCATACGCGGAAGTAGTTGTGCATGACCTGTCAACGGAACAGGTAACATATATTGCCAACAATTTTTCACAGCGTGAAATCGGTGAACCATCTTTATTGCATGAAATTGACTTTAAACCAGAGGACCGAATTATTGGGCCCTATGAAAAAACAAACTGGGACGGCAAACGCATTAAGTCCGTAAGCATTGTTGCTCGAAACGACACTGATGATGCCGTCGGCATTCTTTGTATAAACACAGATGTTTCCCACTTTCATCGTGCCCATATGGCGCTGTCAGCACTTATTTCCGTACCAATCGATACCGGCCAACCTGATGTCTTATTCAAGGAAGACTGGCACGAAAAAATAAATCAGTTCATTACAGATTGGACCGAACAAGAAGGCACTAGTTTGGCTCAGCTTTCTCAGAAACAGAAAAAGATGCTGGTATTTGCATTGGCAGAAAACGGTGCGTTCAATGGCAAACAAGCAGCGGCATATGTTTGCCGGGTTTTAGCCATTGCCCGGGCTACCCTGTATAATTACCTCAAGCAACAACGCGAGAGCTGAGTATTCATAGAAATTGCGGGTTCAATTCAGCCCCGGAATAACCAGAACACCGTCTTCATAATCTTCGATCCAGATCAGGAACTCGCTGGCTGACATGGGCTTGCCGATGAAATAACCCTGGGCATAATCTGCACCCACCGCCTTGGCCATTTTCAATTGCGCCTCGGTTTCTACACCTTCAACGGTAGAGGAAAGTTTAAGCTTTTTGGCCAAGTCAATCGCTGCTTCGAAGATGATTTTTGCCACCTCGTCTTCGGCTGCGCGCTCGAGGAAAGTTCGGTCCACAACGATTTCATCAAACGGTATTGCCTTCAGCTGCATCAAAGGAGCAAAGCCTGCAGCGAAATCATCCAAACTTAAGCCAAAACCACGGGCATGCAGCAGCGCCAAATTTTCCAAAGGCACTCGCTTGTCCACCTGAAAGTCGGCTTCTGTTACCTCCAGGCGAACCATCGACGGATCAACACCAAACTGATCAGCCAAACCCGATACAACATCAGCGAAGTCTGACTTTCGCAGATTCTCGCTCGAAGTATTGATGGACAACGGAACGTCTTTGCCTTCGCGCCGCCATTTGCCTTGTTGTTGCATTGCAAGCTCAAGCATACGGTATGTCAAAACATCCATATGGCCTTTTTCGCGTGCTACTCTGATAACCGCGCCTGCCCCCAACAAACCGCCGCCGGGCGCATTCCAGCGCGCAAAGGCCTCCGCGCCAACAACTTTGCCGTTGCGCAGATTAATTTTCGGCTGAAAAACCGGCGAAAGGCCGTCGGTCATCAGACCGCGCATAAACTCTGTTTCGGCGAGACCAGGCTGCGCGCCTTCGCTGGAACCGTCGCCAAGGTCAGCCACGTCCTGTAGTGTTGCCTGAAAAAGACTGCGATCTAATGGCGCCGTTAGTGTACCCAGTAAATTGACGCTGTAAGCCATCGCATGGTCACGAATTTTGTGACGAGCGATTGGGTCATCATCGCCGATCAATATGATGGAGGGGCGCCGCTCTAATTCTGCAACAAATTCAATCAGCGCAAACCCGTCCATATCAGCCAGCTGGTGCGCGGCCACGACCACGTCAAAATGTTCTGTTTTGAGGATATCGCGCGCCTGTTCGCCGCCGGTTGCTCCCGCGATGAGAAACTCGCTGCTCGGCAGGTAACCCGCCAGCGTATCCTGCAGGCCTGCGGTTGAATCGATTGCCAAAATTCGCTTAGCCACGCGAAGTCCTTTCCGTCAGGTTTGGCAGACTGTCAGCCCACCATTTGACCCTGAAAGGTTGGATACTAAAATCCCAATGGTTAATATCTGATTTACTTTTTAGCTTTTGGCCTATTTCTGATCGGGTTCTGGTGGGCTGTAACGAAGCACCGGTTGGCGTGCTGCCTGTGTCTCGTCCAGTCGTTTCCAGGGTGCAAAATACGGCGCACCTTCAAACCGCGCTGTTTCACCGGCAACGGCAGTTTCCGCCAATCCACGCATGGAGCGAATGAACTGATCCATGTTGTATTTGGATTCGGTCTCAGTGGGCTCGATCAGCATGGCGCCGTGCACAACCAACGGAAAATACATGGTCATCGGATGATAACCCTCATCGATCATGGCCTTGGCAAAATCGAGCGTAGTAACGCCAGTGTCTTTCAAGAAAGCATCATCGAACAAGGCCTCGTGCATGCAAGGACCACCGTATGACGCCGACATAATATCCTGCAGCGAAGCCAGCACATAGTTGGCGTTCAGCACAGCATCTTCAGCAGCCTGGCGAATGCCATCAACACCGTGGCTAAGCATATAGCTTAATGCCCTTACATACATGCCCATCTGGCCGTGAAACGCGGTCAGGCGACCCAGCGATTGGCCCTTTTCATCTGACCATTCATGCAGGGCCCTTTCACCTTCGCTCATAGTGACATATGGCAGCGGGGCAAAATCTTTCAGAGCATCGGAGAAAACAACCGGCCCAGAGCCCGGCCCGCCACCGCCGTGCGGGGTGGAGAAAGTTTTGTGCAAGTTAAGATGCATGGCATCAACGCCCAGATCCCCAGGGCGCGCTTTACCCATGATGGCGTTGAAATTGGCACCATCGCAGTAGAAAAATGCGCCGGCTTTGTGAACGGCATCGGAGATGTCTTTAACCTCGGTTTCAAACAAGCCGCACGTATTGGGGTTAGTAATCATTACCGCCGCAACCGTGTCATCCAACGCTTCAATGAGAGCATCCAGATCAACGCGGCCATTTCCCTTCGCCGGGATCGATTTCACTTTGTAACCGCAGAATGCTGCGGTTGCCGGATTGGTGCCGTGCGCACTTTCAGGACAAAGCACCACTTCACGGGCATCGCCGCGTGCTTCCAGCGCCGCTCGAATTGCCATCACGCCGCACAGTTCACCGTGGGCACCGGCTTTAGGAGACAGCGCAACGGCGGGCATGCCGGTCAAGCTGCAAATCCAGTGACTAAGCTGGTCCATCAATTCCAGCGCGCCCTGCACGCTGGATGTTGGCTGTAACGGATGAATGTCGGCAAACCCAGGCAAGCGTGCCATTTTTTCGTTGAGCCGCGGGTTGTGCTTCATTGTGCATGATCCCAGCGGAAACACACCCATATCAATGCCATAGTTGCGGCGCGACAATCGGGTGAAATGGCGCACTGCGTCGGGCTCCGGCAGCCCGGGGCAACCAATTTCGGCTGTACGTTCAAGGTCACCGATGGACATTTCAAAGTCACCCGCCTCGTCAACATCAACACCTGTTGTCTCAGTGGAGCCAAGTTCGAATATCAGTGGCTCGAAAAGCCGTAAGCCACGGTGGCCCGAAAAGCTTTCAAAAACCGGTGTCATTTCGCTTGTGCCATCGGCGACGCTACCTGCAACCGGCGCGGTTGGACGGCCCTGTGTGTTCATGCTCATTGCACTGCCTCCGTAAGTTTGGAAACCAGAACAGCAATGTCCTCGTCGGTTACAGTTTCGGTAGCGGCCAATATCAGATGATCGTCGAACCCCTGTCCCGGGTATAGTCGTTCCATGGGGACCCCAGCGAGCACCCCGTCGGCGGCTAAAGTCTCAACGACGTCAGTAGCACCTTTGGATAGACGTACGGTTATCTCGTTGAAAAAGCTTGAATTCAGAACCTCAAACCCGGCCGCCGTGAGAGCATCGCGCAAATCGCAGGCGCGCTTATGGTTCACCCGCGCCAACTGGCGCAGGCCCTTTTCACCGAGCAAACTCATATGCACAGTAAAAGCCAGCGAACAAAGGCCGCTATTGGTGCAAATATTGGATGTGGCTTTCTCGCGCCGGATATGTTGCTCGCGGGTTGACAGCGTCAGCACAAAACCTTGCTCACCCTCTGCATCGACGGTTTTGCCGCACAGGCGCCCTGGCATTTGACGAACATATTTTTGATTGGTGGCAAACAGCCCTAAATAGGGGCCTCCGAAATTCAAACCATTTCCGATTGACTGGCCTTCGCCGACAACAATATCAGCACCCATTTCGCCCGGGCTTTTTATCAAGCCCAGCGACATAACTTCGGTAACCACCACGATCAACAGCGCTTTGTGGGCGTGAGCCGCCTCGGCGACCGGCCCCAAATCAAGCACGCTGCCGTTGATGCCAGGGTTTTGCACAACCACGCAACTTGTTGTGTCGTCAATGGCATCCAACGCCGCCTGAAGCTCAGCCCCTGCATCAGCGGGGTTTGGCGCCTGGCAAACAATATTGTCGTCAGTGAACTGGGTGGTTGTCTCAACGACAGCGCGGTAATGGGCATGAACACTGCCCGCGATAACCGCACGTTTCTTGCGGGTTACCCGCCGCGCCATCATTACCGCCTCAGCGGTTGCCGTAGAACCATCATACATGCTGGCGTTGGCCACATCCATGCCGGTTAACTGCGCCACAAGCGTTTGAAATTCAAACAGATACTGCAGCGTGCCTTGCGCAATCTCCGGCTGGTAAGGCGTGTAAGCGGTAAGAAATTCACCGCGCTGGATCATATGGTCAACGGTCGCCGGCACATGGTGCTTGTAAGCCCCTGCCCCAACAAAAAACGGCACCGAACCGGCTGACGTGTTTTTTGCCGCCAACGTCGACAGCTGCCGCTCTACTGCCATTTCGCTCTGGCGTTTTGGCAGGTTAATTTCCGGATTCAAATCGGCCTTTGGCACGTCTTTGAAAAGGTCATCAATGTGACGAACACCAATTTTGGCCAACATGGCCTGGCGATCATCACTGGTTAACGGCAGGTAACGCATGCGCGTACTCCTTAGACATCATACTCGCCCAACAAATACCTTGGGCTGATCCTTAAAAACTGGCTTTGTTATTCGGCGCTAGTCCAATCCCGCCACATGAGCATCATAGGCGGCCTTATCCATCAACCCGTCCAGATCGCTGGTATTGTTGAGTTTTATTTTGAAAAACCAGCCACCCTCGGTTGGGCTGCTGTTAACCAAACCGGGCTCGCCTTCCAGTGCATCGTTGATCTCGACAATTTCACCGTCCAACGGTGCATAGACCTCGCTGGCAGCTTTCACCGATTCAACAACAGCAACTTCGTCGCCTTTGCTGAAAGTGCCGCCCACTTCGGGCAGCTCCACAAAAACAACGTCACCCAGTGCGTTTTGCGCATAATCCGTGATGCCGACAGTTACCACGTCACCGTCGCCGTCAATCCATTCATGGTCTTCTGTAAATTTGGTCATGTTACGTCCCCTCTAGTGATCTCAATGAAAATACTTTGTTCTAAGCCTGCTTTCGCTTATAGCGTTGCGGCACAAAAGGCGTGGCGACAACTTTCGCCGGATGCGCCTTGCCCCTGATCATCAATTGTATCTCTGTGCCTTCCTCGGTGAAAGCTTTTGGCACATAGCCCCTGGCTACCGGCCCACCGAATGTTGGACCAAAGCCGCCTGACGTGACCGTACCGATAATGTTGCCGTCCAAATCAGCAATTTCGGCTCCCTCACGTGCGGGAGCCCGACCAACGGGTACAATTCCAACCAGCGATTTGTCAGGGCCGTCTTGAAGCTGCGAAAGAATACGTTCGCTTGCTATAAAGTCACCAGCTTCGCGGCGTTTTTTGCCAAGCGTAAATGCAAGACCGGCTTCGACAGGTGTAATGGAGCCGTCAAAATCATGGCCTGAAAGACACAAGCCCGCCTCAAGGCGTAAACTATCGCGTGCTCCCAAACCGATCCACTCCAGATCAGCATGCCGCAACAATCGCTGCGCAAAAGCCGGTGCATCAGCTTCTGGCACCGAAATCTCAAATCCGTCTTCCCCGGTATAGCCACACCGGGAAACCCAGCAAACAGTGCCTTCAAGCGTTATCATGGTCGTTTCCATAAACACCATGTCTTTGACTTCCGGCGCAAGTTCAGCCAATACCGCTTCGGCTCTTGGCCCTTGCAACGCAAGCAGCGCGCGGTCCGCGAGCGGCTCCAACACCAGTCTGCCAGCGAAACGCTCTTCTATGATACTGAAGTCTTTTTCCTTACAAGCCCCATTAACAACGACAAAAAGCGTCCCTTCAGACTCAAAGGTACGGGCGATCATCAAATCGTCCTCGATGCCGCCGTCATCGTTCAAGAGCACTGTTAGGCGCATCTTTCCCGGCTTGAGAACAGCCAGTGCTCCTGGCATGATTTCTTCAAGAGTTTTGGCTGGGTCACTGCCATCAGTGGACCGGATATAGCATTGCCCCATGTGGGAAACATCAAACAATCCAGCTTTCTCGCGGGTATGAAGATGTTCCTTCATAATCCCAAGAGGGTATTGAACAGGCATGGAATATCCAGCAAACGGCACCATTTTGCCGCCAGCTGCCACATGCAGGTCATATAGGGGGGTCGTTAAGAGTTCATCGACAGACATTTAAGCACTCCGCGCGTGAGAAGCGCCGGTAAACCGGCAATCACGCCCCCTCTGTCACGGAACCTGAGAGATTTCACCAGCGTTGCCGCCAGCTTACCCCGTCGGTGAGAAACACCAGCTGCTTTAGCCTGCGTCCCTGCTTTCCAGAGTGCCATTCGAATGCGCGGTCCTTTTGCCTGAGAGTTTCCGGGGCGGTTGCTCCTTCGGCGCCGAGTTAACGATCTCTCCCGCGCATGGGTGCAGGAAACCGCTTCCCTGCAAGACCTTAACGTGAGCGAAGGTATGCCGGAGACAACTCAGAGAGTCAATCGTTCAGGAGCAATCAACCAGCAAAAAAACAACCAAAAACACGGTGTCAAATAGCCGTGGCATAGAAGCTAATAAAAACTACAATAAAAACAAGCAGCTAGCGGTCTAGCGCTCCATATTGAACGCAACGTCATCAACGCTAAGCTGAAAGCCAATCAAAAACTCATAATTGTAACGACGGGCTTGCTCAATGGTAGGAATATACTGGCTAAGCACCTCTTGCGATACGGCATAACCGTTGCCATCAAACCGCAAGGTCACATCAAATATCCGCTTTGTGACAATCTCGCTGTTGTCCCTCAAAATCGCAACAAAATACGGCAGCGTCACCGTGTCATTAACGATTTTACCGTCAGATTTAGCTGCAATATACATGCTGACCGCTGAAGAAACCGAATCGCCTTCGCTGCAAGTAACATCAACGTCGCTGATTGTTGCAGTAAACATTACATCAGCGTCAGTACGACCACTGCCATCAAAACGAGTTATGGTACCAGTATCACCGACAACAGCAACTGCAGGGCAACGAGAAATGGTAACTTCCAGCGGGTTGGTATTACAGGCAGTCAATGTAAGTGCCAGAACCATCGCAGGTATAAAACGAGAAATCATACTTTGTCTTTCAAACAATCGCTTTGCCGCTCCCAGGGCCATCTATTGAGCCGTTCACTGGTCGGTGTAAATGCGCCGCGATCATAGGGATAAGGCCAGCAAAGAGCAAGCCACCAAAACCATCTTTTAGTTTACGCTAACTAGCGGCTACATACGCTCAAATTAAGGCAGCTCTGCGACCTGTCTCATTGCCGTACATCACCGCACCCCTAAGTCCGTGTTTCCGGGTCGTATTAAATTCAACAATGGGGCGGTCGCGCTTGACCACCTGCGCGCATACAGGTAGCAAAGAGCAACCATGTTATTTGTCGAGGACTTTCATGTTAGACAATCCCGCCGAGCAAACTCAAACCACCAAAGACGAGCTAAAAATTCTGCTGGCCAACCCACGTGGATTTTGCGCGGGCGTTGACCGGGCGATCAAGATTGTGGAACTGGCGATCAAAAAATTCGGCGCGCCGGTTTATGTACGCCATGAGATCGTGCACAACCGCTACGTGGTTGAAGGGCTGGAAGCAATTGGCGCCGTATTTGTTGATCAGCTAGACGAAGTACCGGAGGACGCGCCGGTGGTCTTTTCAGCCCACGGGGTACCTAAGTCGGTTCCGGAAAAAGCCGAGCAACGAAATATGGTCTATGTAGACGCCACTTGCCCGCTGGTGTCGAAAGTTCACCGGGCGGTTGAGCGCCACCACGCAGCGGGGCGTCATATCTTGATGATTGGCCACGAGGGGCACCCCGAAGTTATCGGTACAATGGGCCAGGTTGCAGAAAGTTCGATGTCATTGTTGGAAACGGTGGAAGACGCGGAAACCCTTATACCGGCCGATCCGGATGCACTGGCTTATGTGACCCAAACCACGCTATCCGTGGAAGACACCGCCGATATTGTCTCAACCTTGGAAGATCGCTTTCCACAGTTGACCAATCCAAAAAAAGAAGACATTTGCTACGCCACAACAAACCGACAAACAGCCGTTAAGGAGGTGGCAAGGCAAGCGGACCGCGTGATTGTTATCGGAGCACCAAACTCGTCTAACAGCATGCGGCTGGTGGAGGTCAGCGAAAAGTGCGGCTGCCCTGCCCGCTTGGTCCAACGCGGTGTTGATATCGATTGGGGATGGCTGGAAAACGCCAAAACAGTTGGCATAACCGCCGGGGCAAGTGCGCCTGAGGTGTTGGTGGAGGAAGTGATTGAAGCCCTGAAAGGCAAGTATCACGCGAGCGTGGAACTGGTGACAACCGCTGAGGAAGACGTTGTCTTCAAAGTGCCGCCTCTGCTGAAAGACATCGCCTGATGGCAGTCTACACCCATGTTGACGATAAAACACTGGCGGCATTTCTGGCAGGCTACGACTTGGGCCACGCAACTTCGTTCAAAGGAATTGCCGAGGGTGTTGAAAATTCAAACTATTTTCTAGAAACCGAGAAGGCCCGATTGGTTTTGACCCTGTATGAAAAGCGCGCCAATCCAGACGACCTGCCCTTTTTTCTCAATTTGATGGAACATCTTGCTCAAGCAGGCGTTCCATCGCCACTACCGGTGCGCGACAGGCAAGGTAAAGCTCTGCAAAAGCTGAGCGGTAAACCAGCATGCTTGATCAGTTTTCTTACCGGCGTGAGTGTGGAAGACCCCGACAATGACCACTGCGCAGCGCTTGGCTCCATGCTGGCGGATATGCATAAGGCAACTGCAGATTTCTCTGCAGCTCGCCGCAACGACCTTTCAATTGCTGGTTGGCGAGCATTGGCGGACAAAACGCTAGCGGGTGCGGATAAAATTCAGAAAGGTTTAGCTCGCGAAATCAGCGATGAAATGGAATTCCTGGAAAGTAATTGGCCCGACAATCTGCCCAAAGGGATAATTCACGCCGACTTATTTCCCGACAATGTATTATTCACAGACCACACGATAACCGGCGTGATTGACTTCTATTTCGGCTGTACTGATTTGTTGGCCTATGATCTGGCAGTTTGCATTAACGCCTGGTGTTTCGATCAGACGCAACAATTTATGCCCGAACGAGCAAAACGCCTGACCGAGATGTACGATGTCGGCCGCAACATGACCGGCGGCGAAGTAACCGCCCTGCCTATCCTGTGCCGGGGAGCAGCGATGCGTTTCTTGCTGACCCGGTTGTTTGACTGGCTGAATCCGGTAGTAGGTGCAGTGGTGCGACCCAAAAACCCGCTGGACTATCTGGCGCGCCTGAAGTTCCATCAGAATGTGAAAGATACCGCCGCCTATGTCGTCTAAACCCGAGGAAATTGTTGAAATTTATACCGACGGTGCCTGCTCCGGCAACCCGGGACCGGGTGGATGGGGTGTGTTGATGCTGTACGGCGGGCACGAAAAAGAGCTGACCGGCGGCGAGTTCGAGACCACGAATAACCGTATGGAACTGATGGCTGCCATCCAGGCGCTGACAGCACTCAAACGCCCTTGCCGGGTTCACCTGCATACGGATAGCACCTATGTAAAAAATGGCATTACCGAATGGATTGAGGGCTGGAAAGCCAAGGGTTGGAAAAACTCCAGTAAAAAACCAGTTAAGAATGCTGACCTTTGGATGTTGCTGGACGATGCGGTCAAACCCCACATCATCGATTGGATTTGGGTGAAAGGCCACTCTGGCGACCCCGGCAACGAGCGCGCCGACGCATTGGCTGGCCAGGGCATGAGCTTGTACAAAGGCGATATCTAGCGGGTCAAAAAAGAGGGCGCCCATCAACGATGAACGCCCTTCAGTATCGGTACTAGCCGGGTGGCTTATTTCCTGGCAAATGTGTCGCCGAAGAAATCACCCTCGTTCCAGCTTGGCCGCACCGTATCATTAGCGATAGCGCTGGCAATCAGCCAATTGGCGTGAGCAAATTTCGCCGCAGCATCATAGTCAATTCCCTGACTCAGGTCGTCTTTAGGTGAATGGTAGGTTTTGCTCAGGAACTCCTGAAAAATTTTACCACCATCCTTACCGTTTACGCCCTTGTTCCAGCCCGTCATCAAAAACACCGCCGGAATGCCCTGCTGGACAAAACGATAATGATCACTTCGGGTAAAGATGCCTTCCTGCGGGATCGGATCGGGACTGAGCGAAACATTAAGGCGCGCCAGCGCCGCTTCGGTGATTGGCCCCAAACTGCTGCGTTCAGCGCCGAAAGCAACAACATCGGTGAAATCATACAACAACAAAGGCATGTCCAGATTCACATTAGCCACCAAGGCTTTTTTATCAACCGTTGGGTAGTGCGCGAAATATTCCGCACCCAAAAGGCCTTTTTCCTCGCCGGTGACAATGGCGAATAATATCGACCTGCGGGGTTTTTCACCCGACCGGGCGTAGGCGCGTGCCACTTCCAAAAGTGTGGAAACACCCGTTGCGTTATCAAGCGCGCCGTTATTAATTTTATCATCGCCCTTTGCATTTTCCGACACACCGATATGGTCTAGATGCGCAGACAATACGACATACTCGTCGTTCAAGTCAGGGTCTGACCCCTCTAGAACTGCGATCACATTAGGACTGGTGAATTTGTCAGACAGGATACTTTCCCGCTTCAGAGTTGCACTTGTCGCCAACGCAAACCCTTTGGGTGCACCGTTTTTCGCTTCGGAAAGCACATCGTTATATGACATAGGTGCACCGTCGAAAAGCTGGCGCGCAACAGCTTGGCTAATGGTTGCCGCCGCTTTTATCTTGCCGTTTCCGGTCCCGCCGCCGGTTGGCTCGATCCAATCAAAACTTTGTCGGCCCAAAAATCGCTTCAACCGGGAAAATGGCCTGCGCTTTTCATCCGATGCCGTACTAACAGACAAATAACCCGCAGCCCCGCGATCAATTAGATTTTTCAGCTTTGTGGTGGCAGAGCCGTGGTGCGCCCGAATTTCCGTATTAAACGAGGTGGGTGCACCCGAAAAAACAAGAACGATCTTGCCATCGATATCCAGTCCGTCCAAGTCGTCGTGACCAATTTCAGGCGCATGGATACCAAAGCCCGCAAAGACAATGTCTGCAGACACTTGGCCGTCAGGCGTATTCACGCTACCGGTCATGAAAAAATCGTCGGCCAGAACCAACTGTTTTTCATCGCCGCCGACCCGAATGGCCATCGCGGCAGTATCAACATTAACTTTAGCCTTGCGAAGCGGCACTTCCTGAAAATAACCGTCGTCACCAGCTGGCGCTATGCCCAACCGTGCGAACTCTGCTGCCACATAATTGGCAGCAATACGGTGCCCTTCAGAACCGGTGTCGCGCCCAAGAAGCAAGTCATCCGCCAAAAAGGTCACGTCCGCCTTGATACGATCAGCGCTGAACATAGCCCCTTCGCGTGCGGTTTGATCCCTAAGGTTAGAATCGCTTGTCGCAGTGCAAGCGCTAACGGCAAGCAAGCCCGCGGCTAGTATTGTGGTTTTAACCATTGTCTTGAAATTCGCTCGAGATACCATCGTCCACACTCGTCTCTTAATTTGCCCAGCTTCTAGTTTTCCCAGTTTCTAGTTTATCTACTTAAATTTCCGGCCAATGCCCCGGAAACATCGCAGTTTTCGTTCGCTACAGTATATTTTAGTTATGTCCAGTCAATCAGGCAGGCAGTCAAATAAACTAAAGTCTAATTTGCCTGCTATATGCTAATCAGGCATTTCATTGTTTTAAAGCGTCTATAATCGCCCACATGCGGTCTTGCCCCCAAAAAGTTTCGCCGCCAGCACGGAACGTCGGCACGCCCCAACTACCAGAACGGAACATCTCTTCACGGTTTGCGTTAGCGCGCTTTTCAGTGTCGTTTTTTGAAATAGTTTTGGTGATCCAGCTGTCGTCTAAACCGGCATTTCTGAGTATTTTTGCCAACCCTTTGTCGGATGTGCCGTCAATCCCCTGAGACCACACGCCCGCCATAAATGCCCTGAAAAAAGCGAGGGCCTGGCCCTTTGTGCCGCCGCCAGTCTCCTCGTCGTCCATTAAGGCAAAACCAATGCCCATTGCGCGCCAGGTCGCCGTACCTAACGGATCGCAAATGGCACCAAACCTAACGCCTTCAATGTGGGCCTCTCGTGCTGTATCGGCCAAAATGTAACGACCTTTCGTACGCGGAACATTCATGCCGCGCATCATCATCGGCAAGACAGGCCTCAAATTAATCCCCACGCCCGTTTTTGCGGCAAGTTCCGTTATCAGGTCGACGCCCACATAGCTGAACGGACTGCGAACCGAAAAGAAAACGTCAATGCTTTGACCAGCGATTGTGCGCTCGAGCTCATCAAGGCCGTAGCGCCACAACCGGTGCACTTCAAAATCCACCTGTTCGTCACCCAGACCCAGGCCGTTCAACCGTCGTTCCAGATGGTCCAACCGGTCTATGCCAACATAAAACTCGCCAGCATAATAAAGGCTGGCACTTGCGTAATGACCAAGCTCGCGTAGTTTTTTTTCGTTTGCCGCCAGCGTGTTTTCGCCAACATCTGCCAACCCACAAATGGTTCTCACCGCGTTAAGGTCGCGGCGCCATAGGGCAGCACCCAATTCAGCCGCCAAGCTAAAAAAAGCTGGATCATTTTGTTTGCTAGCCAGATACCGGTTGGCCATGCCCACTGCCAGGCGATCCGGGACAGTGGCGTCGAGTGAAAATCCCAGGCCATACAACCGGGCGAGACGACTGGCGTCAATGATAGAGTAGGCCTCATAGCGCACCGGGTCCGGGTACATGTTGGCGGGAAGTTTTTCAACCACCAACGGCTTCAGCTCAATAGCGAAACGAGAAACTATGTCAGGCAACACTTGTACCATCAATTGGCAATAAGGGTCATCGGTCCGGTGAAAATAATATACCGTGTGTGGCTTGCGGCGCAGGCGGCGCGACACTTCCGCGCGTATGCGGCGCAGCCGAACACGGGTTCGGCTGGTCAACCATTTCGCAACGTAGGTTTTTAGAATGTTGGCTAAGCTCATTTACTCTGTAGAAGTTTATTTGTCCCCTGTCGCTTCTACCACCAAAACTGTGCCATCAACAGAGGTAACATTAACCATTGTCCCTTTTGGCATATCTGGCCCGCGTGCCATCCAACGGCTATCGCCCACTTGAACATGTCCCTGGCCATTTTTGATCGTTTCGACCACCAAAAATTGGCGACCAACGAAGCTTTTTCCGCGGTCATTAACCTGCGAATCAGCAATTGTGGAAGCTCGCTGATAAAAGAAGCGGTTGCCAACATAGATGGATATGGTGGCAAGCACGGCGAAAATCAGACCGTGACCTTCAAATTCCAGGCCAGGAGCCGCCCAGGCAAATATGCCTGTTATGGCTGCCGCCAGCCCAATCCATAAAAGATAGACCCCAGGGATCAGCATTTCGCCGGCGAGCAGTACCACACCGACTGACCACCACAACCAGTGAGCGTTTTCGGTCATCCAAATAAAGCTGTCTTCCATGTGCCTACCTTTTCTGCTTGACGATTATTGGCGGCGAGAAACACCACCAGCTGTTCAATCAACTTGGGGAACGCCGCCAGGCCGCGATACAGTGTTGGTTTTGCCAATATCTTTAAAGAGTTCGGCGATACCGCCAATTGAGCCAATAACGCCTGATGCCTCCATGGGCATAAAGACAAGTTTCTCGTTGGGTGAATTGGCAAATTCAGCAAGAGCCTCAACATATTTTTGCGCGACGAAATAATTGATAGCCTGCGGGTCACCACCTGCAATCGCCTTGGACACCATATCCGTTGCTTTTGCTTCTGCCTCTGCTTCCCTTTCACGTGCTTCGGCATCCCTAAAGGCTGCTTCGCGTCGACCTTCTGCCTCTAGAATTGCGCCTTTTTTTTCGCCCTCAGCGCGTAAAATTTCTGCATTACGCAAGCCTTCCGCTTCCAAGATCGCGGCGCGTTTGTCGCGCTCGGCTTTCATTTGACGCGCCATTGCGTCGACAATGTCTCGCGGCGGTGCAATATCCTTGATTTCTATCCTCGTGATTTTTACGCCCCACGGCTGCGTAGCACCGTCCACCACATTCATCAGGCGGGCATTGATCTCGTCGCGCTTGGACAGCAGTTCGTCCAAGTCCATCGAACCCATCACCGTTCGCAAGTTTGTCATGGTCAGATTTAAAATTGCCAGCGTAAGGTTGTTCACTTCATAGCTCGCCTGAGACGCGTCGAGAATTTGAAAAAACACAACACCGTCTGCCGCAACCATGGCATTATCTTTAGTGATCACTTCCTGAGTTGGAATATCAAGCACTTGCTCCATCAGGTTTTGCCTGTGACCAATGCGCTGAATAAAAGGAATTATCAGGTGAAAACCGGGTCGGATTGTTTTGATGTACCGCCCAAACTGTTCAATTGTGTATTCGTAACCTTGTCGCACTGTCACAACGGCAGAAAAAACTACAACAATCGCAAGGATAATGATTAACGAAACCAAAATTACTGACATTTCAGGCATTTAGCATACTCCCTAATTGAAAATAAGAAAAATCCCCTACCCTACCATGTAGGTGCAATCGGTGAAAAATAAAGGGGTAGACCGACCCACCCCTTTTGAAACGGTAGCTTAAAAGCAAACTACAACTGGCCTAACACATGGCTTGAGCTAGAGACCTGAAAGGCACCAGGCTCCTCGATATTCAGTGTTGTAACCACGCCATTTTCCACAATCATGGCAAATCGCTGAGACCGAATACCCATACCGAATCCGGTTCCATCCATCTCAAGGCCAACCGCTTTGGTAAAGTCACCGTTACCGTCCGCAAGCATGACAACTTTGTCTTCAACGCCCGCATCTTTACCCCAGGCGTGCATTACAAACACGTCGTTAACTGACATGCAGGCGATGGCATCAACTCCCTTTGCCAGAATGTCGTCAGCCTGCGTGACAAAACCTGGAAGATGTTTCGCCGAGCATGTCGGCGTAAACGCGCCAGGAACAGCAAACAGCACCACTTTTTTTCCAGCAAAAAACTCATCAGTGGAAACCGGGCCAGGGCCGTCGGCTGTCATTGTTGTCATCACAGCAGCAGGAATTTTATCACCAACTGAAATTGTCATCGTGCGCTCCATTTATAAAAAGAGATTGTTAATCGGGCAGAAAACCGGCCTATGCGGGCATCTAACTAGCTTAAATTTTGACACGCTCAAGACGCAGGCACAAGACCTATCGGGGCGGTAGGTTGAAAAACCTGTCAATAGCATTGCCGCGGCCATCCGACATGGTCAGTCGAACCGTCTTGCCCGCCAAATCCAAACCTTTTTGGGTCGACATAATATCGAGAACAAAGCGCGCAGACTGGCCGTCGGGCATAATTCGCATTGTTGGTGCATGAAACTGCGTCGTTTCGTCCAATTCTGCCAGTAAGTCAGCTCTGGTCAACGGTCGTGTCGACGTGGCCTCAACCACCAAATTCTGGTAACCCGGCTTTCCAGCATATGAAACTGAATTGATGGCCAAGCCGCCAGGGCCTTCGCCGAAGCGCTTTGGTACACGAGACAGCCAGGTTTTAACTCTTGTGTCGGTTACAATCGTACCCCGATCTTCCGCATCCAATTTCAGCTGATACTCAGCCTTGAAAGGAACACAGATTTCTTTGCAGACCATAAAGTCTGCGCTAAAGGCCACAGTGTCCGCAGCAGCCTCGATTTGAAATGGGATTGCGACCTGTTTGCTGTAACCATATGTTTCTAAACCGAATAACTCGAATCGCATAGGAACTGGATAGAGAATATCCAGCTTATCACCGCCATAAAAAATATTGACCGGCAGCCCAGCCTCTCCCGGTGAACGCCAATATGTTTTCCAGCCGTCTTCCAGTTTCGCTTCCCAAGCCAGGAGAACTGACCGTTCGCTTATCGGGCCCAACACATCGTCGAACATTGCCGCTACGTCGTTTGACGCAACAATAACACGAGTTGACAGCATGCCCTGATGATCTTGCCAAGGGGTCGCGCTGTCAGCCAAAGCGGAGGGTACCCAACCAACAATAAAGCCAAGCGACGTTAGGATAATCGAAACAAACAAACGCATTAGTAACTCCTTCAATATCGGGTTTGTAGCAAGTCTTCTTGGGGTTTGCCAATCCCAAAGCATCACTTTACTGTCAACCACAGTGATCGCTTTTCACGCTCCAACAATTGGTCCGACTGCCTAATATTATCCAGCATTTGCTAGTTTGCGTCGCCGTGCCAATGTCGCTAGACTAAAGCCAAAGTGAGTATTAGATGACAACAACCGGTTTTTTAGAAAACAAGCTGCTACTGGCAATGCCAACGATGGGCGATCCTCGTTTTGAGCGCAGTGTTATATATATGTGTTCTCACGATGCATCCGGTGCCATGGGCTTGGTGATTAACGAGGCACTAGATCATCTGACATTTGAGGGGCTCATGGAGCAGCTGGATATAGAAGTGGGGTCTAATGTACCGGACATTCCCATTCATGCTGGCGGTCCGGTCGAACCCGGCCGCGGATTTGTGCTGCATTCCGCCGATTTCGTTCAGGATTCGACGATGATCGTCAGCCAAACGCTCGCGCTAACCGCAACCGTTGATGTTTTGAAAGCGCTAGCGGAGCAAACTGGGCCTTTAAGGCACTTGCTGGCGCTGGGTTACGCCGGATGGGGTGCAGGGCAACTGGAGCGCGAAATCCAGGGAAATGGCTGGATGATCGCGGATGCCGATGAAGAGATTTTGTTTAATACGGATCTTGAATTGATGTGGCCTCGGGCTATGGCAATGTTGGGGATTGATATCGCCATGTTGTCGACAGAGGCTGGACACAGCTAACAACCGAACAAAGCCAGTTAGTTCACCACTTCGTGCGCTGCAGCAGCTGCAGTTTCCAACTTGAACGACGGCAAATTCCGGTCCGTCATTGCCATTCCATCGTCAACCCGACTGAAAATTTGTTCCATATCCAGAACACGCAGGTCAATTTTACGCTTTTTAAGCTTGCTCGTCAGTCTTTGCGTTATCTGCTGCGGCGTTATCAAATTGGGCGATGGCAACAAAAACATTTCATCAATACCAACTGACAAATTTTCGCGTCTATCTTCAAATGATTGGTTTTCAATGCTCACTGGTCTGATCGCGCCAACCAAAACTGTGCCACCCAATGCACGTTCATCAGCGAAAGGCAGAGCTAACACCTCGAGTTCATGCATGAATTTGCCGTCAACGCTGAAAGTCCCGCACTTCATGACGCCGCAGCCGCGCACAATAGACAAGGCATAAACTTCTTCCGCGATACCATCGTCCGTGTTGCTGTCAAAAATGGCATCATAGGTCTGGTCTGTCATGCCGACGCCAACAACTTCTTCAAGCGAAGAGCCTGCAAGGCGGTACCTGAGCGTGGCGTCACAGTCCATTTCCAAAATGAACATCCAGCGCAAATTTGATGTCAGCCGCCGAAGGTCAAGCAGCCGACGCGCAGGCACACCATCGCCGCCTCCAAGCGCGCGCCAATAGCTCAAAAAATTATAAAGTTCTGGACCCAAGTTTTGTCCCCATGCCCTACCCAAGCGGGTCATTAGTATCATCTTGACGCAAAAGCTTCAAGAAATGATAAATTATCTAATTATCAGGTCAAACAGGGGCATTTTTCGTAAATAATTTCAGGCAATTAGCTTTTCGGATACAATTGCAGAATCGCCGACAGCCGCGATTGAGGGTCGGTCAACAGCTGCAAACTCGGCGGCAACGGTACTCACATCTTGCTGGGTAACGCTGTCAACGTTTTCGATCATTTCCTGAACCGGGATCACCCTGTCAAATACCAGAAGTTGGCGGCCCAATTGTTCCATTCGCGATGTTGTTGCCTCTAGTGCCATCAACAGCCCTGCTTTAAGCTGCGCACGGGCGATTTCAAACTCTTGACCTGTTGGGCCCGCTACAAGAGTTTCCATTTCGCCTTTGATAACCGGCACCATGTCGGCAATCAGGTTTGGGCTGGTACCGGCGTATATACCAAACAGCCCGGTTTCTGCATGACTACTGGAAAAGCTATACACTGAATAGGCCAAACCGCGATGCTCTCGCACTTCCTGAAACAATCTTGACGACATACCGCCACCAAGAATGGTGGAATAAATCTGGTGGGCATAATAATTGTCATCGTGAAATGATACACCGGGCCAACCTAGCGTGAGATGCAATTGTTCGAGCTCACGTTCCTGCAAGTGCACACCGCCTACGTAGTGCGCGGACTCAGGTTTGTTGCGCGACCCGGTTGGCAGTTTTTCGAATTTCGCCGCTGCCAACTCGACCAACTGTTGGTGGTCCAGGTTCCCCACCGCTGACACAACCATATTGCTGGCCAGATAATGAGTAGCAAGAAACTCCATCAAGCCGTCGCGATTAAATCCGCGCACAGTATCGGCATCACCGAGAATAGTTCTGCCGATGGGCTGATCCTTGAAGGCCACACTTTGCAAATGGTCAAAAACAACATCATCCGGCGTATCGAGCGTTTGACCGATTTCTTGCAAAATCACGTCTTTTTCGCGTTCAAGTTCTTCTGCGTCGCAGACGCTGTTGATCACCAGATCGCCCAGTAAGCCAACTGCTAACGGCAAGTCTTCCTTGAGTACGCGCGCATAATAGGTGGTATTATCGCGGGATGTATAAGCATTCATATGGCCGCCGACCGACTCGATTTCGAACGCGATATCGCGGGCAGAGCGAGTTTTAGTGCCTTTAAACAGCATATGTTCCAGGCAGTGGGTCAAACCATTCTGAGTTTTGGTCTCAAAGCGCGCACCCACATCAACCCACACCCCGATAGCGACAGTTTCAACCGTGCGGCGGCTTTCGCTAACCACCCGAAGGCCGCTAGGCAATTTGGTTACCTGAACAGTCAAACACTTGCCCCCGTGCGCACCAGCGCCTGCAGCGCCGTCATGTCATTTTCGAGCACTTGATACGCTTCGTCGCGGTCATACAGGTCTGCCAAATGCAGTGGCAGGTTTGGCGTAATACCAGTTGCCGCTTGTACTGCGGCACCGAATTTAACCGGGTGCGCCGTCGAAAGAGTTACACGAGGGGTTTTCCCGTCCAGCAGTTCAGCGGCTTTTAAGCCCACAGCTGTATGGGGGTCAGCCATGTAACCATCGCTTTCGGCAAGGGTCGCCATAACCTGTTTGGTTGTGGCATCGTCCACTTGTTGCGCCAGAAAAATATCGCGGGCTCTGCTAATTTCACTGTCACCGAGGGCAATAGACCCTGTTTCAGCGAAATCGCCCATATGACTGCGTACGGTATCGGTATCGCGCCCGGCCAAATCAAACATCATACGCTCAAAATTGCTGGACACCTGTATGTCCATGCTGGGCGAAATTGTAGCGTGCACATCGCCGCGTTCATAGCGTCCGGTTTGCAGTGTCCGGGCGAGAATGTCATTGCTGTTAGTTGCAATTACCAATTTATCGATTGGCAAACCCATCAAACGAGCAATGTAACCCGCGTAAATATCGCCGAAGTTACCGGTTGGAACACTGTAAGACACCGCCCGATCAGGCGCGCCGAGGGCAGTCGCCGAACTGAAATAGTAAACAATCTGCGCCATAACCCGCGCCCAATTGATCGAATTGACCGCTGTAAGATTAACTTCGTCGCGGAACGCCAGGTCATTAAAGCAAGCTTTCACCAACGCCTGACAATCATCGAAAGTGCCATTAACTGCAACATTGATTACATTGGGTTCAATCACAGTTGTCATCTGGCGGCGCTGAACCTCTGACACCCGACCTTTGGGGTGCAACATATAAATGGTGACATTTTCACGGCCCCGACACGCCTCGATAGCGGCGGACCCTGTATCGCCGGACGTCGCCCCAAGGATAGTCAGTTTTTGCTGGCGTTTGGCAGTGAAATGATCGAAAAAGCGTCCAAGCAGCTGCAAAGCAAAGTCTTTGAAGGCAAGCGTGGGTCCATGAAACAGTTCTAGCACCCATTCGTTGGCCCCAAGCTGCACCAGCGGGGCAACGGCAGAGCGGCGAAAAACATCGCTGCCGTATGTGGCACTCAGCATGGTTTTAAGGCTTGCATCGTCAACCGAGCCCTCGACAAATGGCTTGATAACGGTAAAGGCAATATCAGCATAGGGCTGCCCCGCCATCGCGCGAATTTCATCGTCTGAAAACACGGGAAAAGCCTCGGGCACATAAAGTCCGCCATCGCGGGCCAACCCGGTAAGGGTTACCCCTTCAAAATCAAGAACGGCGGCCTCGCCGCGGGTCGAAATATATTTCACAGTCTTGTCACTCAACTAACTGATTATTGCGCCAAAAAAAGACGATCAGTCATACGGGTGCACCCCGCAGGATGCAAGCGCAGACATGGATATCAGGCGTCTTTGCCGCTTTTTTTATACCCAAAAGCCACATAAACGCCCAACAATGCAGCTGCAATACCAAACCAGGTCAACATATACTGGAAGTGGTTGTTGGGTATATCCACTCGCACCTGGCCAGCCCGGGGCAACGTATTTGCGTCGCCGCTATGGTCAGCAAACAGCCTAAAGTGGTAATAATCCTTGCTGTCCAAACCATAATGAGCGGCAATCTCATGCACGTCAGCCAGATACCAATTGCCATTTACGACATCATTCTCTGGCGTAAAACCACCGGCCACTGCATTGGTCATCAAAACACCCTGAATTGACACCGGGCCGACCGGCAAAGGTGGTACACTGTCCAACTCGTAGGGTACCCAGCCAAAGTTTACAATAACTGCCCTGCCAAAATCACGCACCACCGGCTTGTATAGATGGTACCCTGCTTTGCCCTGTAGGCTGGTACCATATACCTTCACAGGGTCAGCGCTGCTGGCAACACCCTCGAAGGAAAACCGGTGGTAAGCCACCGCTGCAGGATCATCCAGATGAACCGGAAGTGACTGCGGCGCGGCAGCCAAACCAGCTTCAATCGCGGCAACCATTTGATTTTTTGGCCCGACCTTCTGTGCCTGCCATATACCCAAGCCCAGCAATACAGCCAGTGCCGCCGCTGTCGCAAAGGTTAAGGGAAGGCCAGGACTAAAGGACGCTTTACTCATGATTTGGCCTTTTGCTCGTCCACCGACCCCTGCCGTGCATCATGGTGAAATTGCAAGGCGATCAATGTCGCCTTAAAAACCCTAAGCATCCAAACGCTGCCTATAAGCGCAAAAACGCCCAGCGTCAGTGCCAAAGCCCATATGGGCATATCTAGCAAGCCGTATAAGACAAAGCCCAGAACCGCACAAAGGCCGCCAAGCACCAATATGACAAACACCTGTGCACCGTCGCCAGGATCTGCGGCTGAAAGATCAAAGCCGCAGCCCGGACAAGTTTCATACACTTCGAGAATATTGTGGAAAAGCGGCGCGGCGGCACAGTGCGGACAAACAGACTTGATGCCCGCCTTATAAGGCGAAACCGACCGGCGGGGCCGATCGGTTTCATTTGTTTCTAACACTGGTTCATTGGTCAAAGTTTAACCACCCCAGATGTACACGGCCACAAACAGGAACAGCCATACCACATCGACAAAGTGCCAATACCAAGCTGCTGCTTCAAGGCCGAAGTGGCGCTCAGCAGAGAAATGCCCTTTGTAGCAGCGCCCCAAACACACAGCCAAGAAGATGGTTCCAACAAGTACGTGGAAACCATGGAAACCCGTCGCCATAAAGAATGTGGCACCGTATATACTGCCGTCAAATCCAAAGGCCGCATGGTTATACTCATAACCCTGCACCATAGTGAAGGCGGCACCAAGCAGAACCGTCAACCACAGGCCTTTTTTAAGGCCGTCGCGGTCACCGTGCAAAATGGCATGATGCGCCCAGGTGACAGTTGTTCCTGAAAGCAGCAGGATAAGTGTATTGATGAACGGCAGATGCCACGGGTCAAATGTCTCGATGCCCACGGGCGGCCAAACGGCTTCGTTGCCAATAAGATCCCAAAAATCTGCACCAGTAGTAGGTACAATTGGATACAAGGAGGCGTTAAAGAAAGCCCAAAACCATGCAACAAAGAACATCACTTCTGACGCAATGAACAGAATCATGCCGTAGCGTAGGCCAATGCCAACAACCGGCGTGTGATCACCGGTTTCCGCTTCTTTCACAACGTCTTTCCACCAGGCAAAAACGGTATAAATCAGCAGGGCAAAGCCTAAGCCAAAGCCCCAAGAGCCCCAGCTACTGCCCTCAACACCAAACAACAAAGCGTCTGGCTTCATGGTAAATACAGCGCCTACCAGCATAACAAAAATTGCCAAAGACCCAATCGCTGGCCATGGGCTCGGGTTTACCAGATGGTAGTCGTGTTGTACTTCGCCCGCCATGTAATCCTCCTCAAAAAAGCGTCGGCCCCTCCGACTACTTTAATCCTGTTAGGTCAACGACCCGTTACTGTGTTCACGTCTTCGTCGTCCATGACGAAAAACGTATATGAAAGTGTCACCTCGGTGACTTCATTCAGGTTTCGATCCTCTTCAATAAGGGGGTCGATAAAATAAACAACCGGCATAACAACCGTTTCACCCGGCTTCAACACCTGTTCCGTAAAGCAAAAACACTCTACCTTGGCGAAATAGAGACCCGCTTTATGCGGCGCTACATTATAAGTCGCAGTGCCAACAATTGTCTGGTTAGTCGGGTTGTGCGCTTCAAAATAGGCCAGTCCCTGCTCACCAACTTTCAATTGCTGGGTACCTTGCTGTGGCTTGAAGTCCCACGGCATATCTCGGTGAACATTGGCTGCGAACCGAACCCTCATGTCCCGGTCAATTGCTTGCGCATCAAACATCGCAGTGCGCTGGGTGGTGCCGCCGTAGCCGGTTACTTTGCAAAATAAGTCATAGAGAGGCACCGACGCATACGCCAGCCCGACCATGCCCAGTACAACGCTGACAACAATCGTCGCCAGACGATTATTTTTCTTTGCGGCTGCAGTCACGGGGCCAGCCCCTTGATGCGAAAATAACTGATGACCCCCAACGCAATAACAAACAAACCAAGCGATAAGCCTACAACCCTGTTGCGCTTACGAATCCGTTCCGCATCTGCATCAGTCGACGGAATTTCCTTTTGGTCCTGCTCGCTCATGCCACAAGCCCCCCAACGATCCGGTCTCCAGCGAGCGCAGCGAAAACGCCGAACAAATAGATGATAGAGAACCAGAATAGCTTACGGTCTGATTTGTCGACGCCGCGCCACACTTGAATGGCAAGGCCCAAAAAGACCGCCCCCAACAGGCTCGCAACAACGCCGTAAAACACTCCTGCGAAACCCATGAAATACGGCGCAACACCGCAAGGCACAACCAGCAGGCTATATAGAATTATCTGACGACGGGTTTCAGCGACACCAGCAACAACCGGCAGCATCGGCACGCCGACTTTCTCGTAATCTTTTTTCAAAAACAACGACAGCGCCCAGAAATGAGGCGGCGTCCATAGGAAAATAATACCAAACAATACAATCGATTCGATAGTAACACTATCGGTAACAGCCGCCCATCCGATCATAGGTGGGAACGCACCCGCAGCCCCGCCGATAACAATATTCTGCGGCGTGCGGCGCTTCAACCACATGGTATAAACCACCACATAAAAGAAAATAGTCAACGCCAACAAAGCCGCAGACGTGACGTTAACGATCAGGCCCAGAAGAACCACCGACGCCACTGAAAGCGTCAAACCAAACCCCAACGCATCGCCCGGTGTTACTTTGCCCGCAGGAACCGGTCGGTTCGCGGTTCGCGCCATCACGGCATCAATATCCGCATCATACCACATATTCAGCGCACCAGATGCACCTGCACCAATGGCAATCAAAATGATCGCCGCCAGCGCAAGCACCGGATGCATGGTGCCGGGTGCCGCCAGCAAGCCAACAAGCGCCGTAAAGATAACCAGCGACATAACCCGCGGCTTCAGCAAAGCAATAAAGTCAGCCGCATTCGCCGTTTGCCCCGCATACGGGGCAGACATAGCAGAGGGCCGAACACCCACTTGGGCGGTTTGCTCTAATGATGTTGCGGAATCAGACACCTAAGCTCCTCTTGAGCGCTAACAGCCGCCCCCATGGTGAGGGCGGCCAGTATTTACTTGATCTGTGGCAGTTCGTTAAACTGGTGGAACGGCGGAGGAGAAGACAATGTCCACTCCAGTGTATTGGCGCCTTCGCCCCACTGATTGTCACCCAGTGTTTTCTTGCGCGACAGAGTGATGCCCATAACAGCGATGAACAATATCACGCCAACCAGCGTTACCAGATAACCCCAGCTCGACACCCAGTTCCAATAAGCAAACTGCTCAGGATAGTCCACATAGCGGCGCGGCATCCCTTGCAGACCCAGGAAGTGTTGCGGGAAGAAGATCATATTCACCCCAATGAAAGTGATCCAGAACTGTAATTTAGCCAAGAAGTTGGGGTATTCCTTACCAGTCATCTTGCCAATCCAGTAATACAGACCCGCAAAAATCCCGAACACAGCGCCCAGCGAGAGCACATAGTGGAAGTGAGCCACCACATAATAAGTATCATGCAATGCAACGTCCGCGCCCGGGTTAGAAAGAACAACCCCGGTTACGCCGCCCATTGTAAACAGCAGAATAAAGGCGATGGCATACATCATGGGCACAGTGTATCTGATTGATCCGCCCCACATGGTCGCAATCCATGAGAAGATTTTAACCCCAGTCGGAACCGCGATCACCATCGTGGCCGCAGTGAAGTAGGCCTTGGTATCGACATCCAGACCAACCGTATACATGTGGTGTGCCCATACAACGAAGCCGATAAAGCCAATCGCTGTCATTGCGTACGCCATACCTAGATATCCAAAAATTGGTTTCTTGGAGAATGTGGACACGATGTGACTGATGATACCAAACGCCGGCAAAATCATAATATACACTTCGGGATGACCAAAGAACCAGAACAGGTGCTGGAACAAAATCGGGTCGCCACCGCCAGCCGGGTCAAAGAATGTTGTGCCGAAGTTACGGTCGGTCAACAGCATGGTGATCGCACCAGCAAGAACCGGCAATGACAGCACCAGCAAGAAGGCTGTGATCAGGATTGACCATGCAAACAAAGGCATTTTGTGAATGGTCATGCCCGGGGCGCGCATGTTGAAGATAGTAGTGATATAGTTGATCGCCCCCATGATCGATGAAGCACCAGCCACGTGAAGCGAGAAGATCGCTAAATCCATTGACGGACCAGGGTGTCCGGACGTGGATAGCGGCGCATATGCGGTCCAGCCGCCGCCGAAACCATCCATGCCTGACGGACCTTCAACGAAGGTCGACAACAGCAGCAAAATGAATGCTGGCGGCATCAACCAGAATGAAATGTTATTCATCCTTGGGAAGGCCATATCCGGCGCGCCGATCATCAGCGGTACGAAATAGTTACCAAAGCCACCGATAAGCGCAGGCATAACCATGAAAAATACCATGATCAGACCGTGGCCGGTGGTTAGTACGTTAAACATGTGCCGGGCCTGAGCATCATCCATCCCAAATACGCCTGGGATAATCTGAATACCGGGTTCCATCAGCTCCATTCGAATGAGACCGGACATGGCAAATCCAATCATGCCCGCAAAGAATGCGAACCAAATATACATAACGCCAATATCTTTATGGTTGGTCGAGAATAACCAGCGTTTCCAACCTGTCGGGTTTGCGTGAGCCATCTGCTCTTCCTTTCCCTGAGTTTCTTATCGACCAAGCGTTGGTGCAGGCGCAGCGGCAATGGTGCCACCTTGCAATGCAACCCAACGGGCAAATTGTTCTTTAGAGACGACTTCAACTGTGATCGGCATATAGGCATGGTCTCGACCACACAGTTCCGAGCATTGGCCGTAGAAAACACCGGTCTGATTGACCTCAAACCAGGTTTCGTACAATCGGCCCGGCACAGCGTCAAGCTTCACGCCGAAGGCAGGTACTGTCCATGCATGAAGCACATCCGATGCGGTTAACTGTACCTTGATTTTAGTGTCAACCGGCAGAACCAATCGATAATCGGCATCCAGCAAACGCGTATTCATTTTTGCGGGCCAGCCCAGAAACGAATTTAATTCCGCTTCCGCAGCAGCAAGCTTTGCAGGGTCGTCAAAGGTCGCATTGTCAACAAGGTTTGCGGTCAGTTCAAAGTCGCCGTGATCCGGATAGCTGTATGTCCAGTTCCATTGGTTTCCAGTAACCTTAATTGCCATGTCTGTCTCAGGCACCTGATCTTGCCAGTACAAAAGTGGCAGGGAAATAACGCCGATAACCACCAATATGATGATGGGAACAACAGTCCAGACAATTTCGATGAATGTATTGTGGCTAACTTTGGACGGCACCGGGTTGGCTTTTTCGCGGAAACGCCACATTGTGTAAAACATCAATATGAAAACAAAAATTGTGATCACCAAAATGATCCAAAATAGTAATTCATTGAAATCACTGATTTTTTGTGCCTGCTCGCTGGCTGCTTCCTGCAACCATATGCCCTTATCGACTGGCTGACCAATCCGATCCTGAGCAGTTGCGCCAGCCGCCACAGTGAACAGCGCTGTGATACCAGCAACCATTCCGGCGATAAGCCCTTTGACGTTCATAACTATGCTTTCCTTTGTCCTGACCCGTTAAACTTGACCAAAACCGATGCGGTTTGTTTGTCCGCCCCTAGCGAAGGGCTTAAACAATGCTAACCGCTTTTTCGCTTTTCGACCAGCCCTACGAGCGTCCTTGTTGGCAGGAAAAGCGCCCTGCCCGGCCCCTGTTAATTTCGTGCCTCTTATACCAGAGGATTTGACAGGCTCAAGCCCATGTGAGCCATTGAAGTGAATTTTGTTTCAAATGGGCTGACTTTTGGACGATAATGTCGCACAAAAGCTTGAGTTTTTGCCCCTGCCGGACCAAGTTAACGTAATTACACACATGTCGGATGTGGCAATTGGCCGCATTTTTTTGGCACCCATGCTATATTGTTTCGATTAAGGAGCGCCCTGAATGGCCGAATCCAATACTAATTCCTCAACGCCCAGCCTCAATTTCTTTTTCACCGAATCTGATCTGGATGAAGCAAAAACCGCAGCTATTGTTGAAGATAGCCTGCAGGGCATGGATGACGGCGAGCTGTATCTAGAATCTACACAGTCCGAATCCTTTACCTTCGATGATGGCCGCCTTAAAGGCGCAAGCTTCGATTCGAGCCAGGGGTTTGGCCTCCGAGCTGTTTGCGGCGAATCCACCGGCTTTGCCCACTCTAATGAACTGTCCCACGATGCGATAAAACGCGCAGGAGAGACTGTACGCGCTATCAAATCCGGCGGCGGCGACATGAGGAGCGGCGCGCCAGCACGCACCAACAAGCAGTTATACAGCGCCGATAACCCATTGGCCGGAATCGACTTCGACAAAAAAGTCTCATTGCTGCAAGAGATCGACGCCTATACCCGCGAGCAGGATAACCGCATCCGCCAAGTTAGCGCCTCTATCCTCGGCAGTTGGCAGTCGGTAGAGATCATCCGCGCCGACGGCCACCGGGTACGCGATGTGCGCCCACTTGTCCGGTTGAATGTTTCCGTAGTGATGGGTGAAGGGGACCGTCAGGAAATGGGCTATGACGGCGCTGGCGGACGGCAGTCTTACGACTTCCTGTTCGACGAATCAGCCTGGCAGGCCCAGGTCCAGGAAGCAATCCGGCAAGCCAATGTTAATCTGGAAAGCGTGGCGGCCCCGGCTGGTGAAATGACAGTTGTGCTTGGCCCCGGCTGGCCCGGTGTGCTTCTGCACGAAGCGATCGGCCATGGCCTGGAAGGCGACTTCAACCGCAAGAAAACCTCGGCGTTTGCCGGTTTGTTAGGCGAACGTGTGGCCGCACCGGGCATTACAGTAGTGGATGACGGGACCATGGAGCAGAAGCGTGGCTCGTTGACGGTTGACGACGAAGGCACACCCACCGAGCGTACAGTTCTGATCGAAGACGGTATCCTGAAGGGCTACATGCAGGACCGGCTGAACGCCCGCCTGATGGGCATGGCGCCCACCGGCAACGGACGCCGCCAAAGCTTTGCCCATTCCCCGATGCCGCGCATGACCAATACATTTATGCTTGCTGGCGACAAAGACCCCGCTGAAATTCTCGCCAGCGTTGATGACGGCCTATATGCGGTCAATTTTGGCGGCGGACAGGTAGACATAACGTCGGGCAAATTTGTCTTCAGCTGCACCGAAGCTTACCGCATTGAAGGCGGTAAAATCGGTGCGCCGGTGAAAGGGGCAACGCTTATCGGTAACGGACCCGACGTGCTAACCCGGGTTTCCATGATCGGCAACGACCTCAAGCTTGATAACGGCGTTGGCACCTGCGGCAAAGGCGGTCAGATGGTGCCCGCCGGCGTGGGACAACCGACACTGCGGGTCGACGGGCTAACTGTCGGTGGCACGGCGGGTTAATTATCATGGCAAAAGTACACGAATCGCTAGCCTCCATCCTCTTTGTTTCCAGCACCCAACAATTGTTGGGTCAATGTGTGTGTTGTATCTGCAAAGGCCATTAACGGATCATGTCAACATTTACCATACTCAGCGAACTAATATCTGTCCGGGAGCAGAGTCTAAAAGAAATTGCATCCCTGGTGCCCCTCAGCGACGTGAAGGAAATACCTACCTTCAAGGAACCCCTCGCCTTGTATCATAAATGGCTACAAATGCCGGGGGAAGTTCCACATTTTGACAACGTAAAAGCATCATCCTTTTCTGCAACTCTATTGCCAAACATGTATATTCTTGATGTGGTTCCAGAAGAAGACCCAGAGAATGACACCGGTGATGTTGATCTTCGCTTCAGATTATTTGGTACTGCAAATCGAGAGAATTACGGTAAAGAAGCAACCGGTGCACGGCTGTCGCAATCTGCCGCAAACGGGTCGGACGCAGGCGTTGCAGACGGTTTTGCTATCGCCCGGCAGGCTTATCACACCCGAAATGCCACATTTATGGTATGTAATTTTTACAAGGACACCGAGGTTGTTCGCACAGCAAGTTTCGTGGTGTTGCCCCTCTGCGACGATGGCGGTGCCATCGTTCGATTGTTCGGCTGTGCAGCCTGGACCTGATCAACGGCACCAGTAGTTGACGGTTGTTCGGTTGCTCGGCCTGGTCTAAATTTTAGTCGACACCTTTAGGCCTGCGAAGGTCCAACGGTGACCGTGACGTCGTGACGTATTGGTACATTGATCGAGCGGGCAATGAAACACAAAGAGCCAACCTGATCATGCAGCGCTGTGGCTTGTTCCACTTGAGACGAATCTGTAATGGTTACCGACGGCGACAGTGTTACGCTGGTAAATTCACCGGACCCATCAGGATTGGTTTTCATAACACCAGAGGCCGCATCATGATAAGCGGTGACAACAATTCCAACCGAACTGGCCAAATGCAGAAACCACAGCATGTGACAACTGGCAATTGACGCCAGAAACATATCTTCCGGGTTATAGCGTTCGGCATCGCCCATAAATGCAGGATCGGATGAGCCGGCTATGGCGGGCTTTCCGCTGGCGGAAACCATATAGTCGCGAGAATAAGCGCGGTAATCACGTGTCCCTGCACCCTGGTTACCGGTCCATTCCAGCGCAATGTTATAGTGGTGATCGCCTGACATTTAAATACCTTTCCTCTAATATTGTTGCTGTATTTTTATCCCGTTGTCACCATCGGGCAAGCGCAAATAAACATGGGGCCCGAATTTAGCGACCTCATTAATTGCGCCATTGCGGTGTGTCCGCAAAGCTGGCAGGTAAATTCGTGCATTTTTTGCATATTTTTTCTTGCAAGGCAGCGTTTGCGGCGATATACGGTGCTCCGGTTTCACTGAAACCCAGCGTATGTTACCCATCAGCGGTAAAATTGATCGCAACAATGCCGGTATAGCTCAGTTGGTAGAGCAGTTGATTTGTAATCATCAGGCCCCGAGTTCGAATCTTGGTGCCGGCACCATTTTCCTTTTTGTATTATAGATAATCCAGTGTCTGAAACATGACGCTAAAACCACTTTTTTTGCCCTGCTGGTTCTGCGTAACAAAACTGACATATAACTGTAATATCCATCATAAAAGTGTAACACGTCACTACGCCTTAGCAGGGAAAGGTTTTACGGAATGAAAAGATATCGCACCGCGTCGTTGCTTGCGGCAACTGCGCTTACGGTAACTGCTGCGCCGTCTGTCGGCGCTCAAACAGTTTCGGAGCTGAAAGCACAGCTTGAATTGTTAACAAAACGTATTGAGCAATTGGAAAAGCAGCAACTGGCAACCCCCGTTGCTGTCGCACCAGCGGCAATACCTGTTGCAGCCAAGACCCCCATTATCACGAAAGCAGAACCGGGATTTGCGTTAAGCACGCCAGATGGCAACTTTGAATTCAACATCCGTGGCCGCATTTTATCCGACTTGGGCATTATTTCAGACAGCGATGATTCGGCAAATATCCGGGCGACTGAATTTCGCTCCGCGCGCCTTGCGGTTGAAGGGCGTGCATGGAAAAATGTCGCTTACCGGCTGGTAGCCGATTTCGCAGGCAACGATGTGTCCATCGAAGACGCGTACCTGGAATATAAAACCAATGTTGGGAAAATCCGGATTGGTCATTTCAAGTCCAATAACTCACTGGAAGAAATAACATCGCTCAAGCATATCACCTTCCTTGAACGGGCTGCTTTTACAGATGCGTTTGATTTCGACCGCCACTTCGGCATTGGCTTCATCACAAACGGTGACAACTGGTCACTTGAACTGGGCGCTTTTAAGGGCAACGCCGATGTCGATGAAGAAGACGAAGGGGAAGTATTTGCCGCACGTGCTACATACGGCAATCAACTGGACAAAGGCGCCTGGATTTTGGGTGCGTCCGCGCGCTACCGCAACAGCGCTGACAACGGCAACATAAGATACAGACAGAGAGCCCATCTGCACCAAAGCCCGCGGTTCATAGCAACCGACAGGGTTGCTTCTGAAGACCTATTTTATGGCATTGAAAGCGCTGTCCAATATGGATCATTCCATGCAGCCTCTGAATGGGGCATCACAGATGCCTACGAGGCCGGTGCCGGTGGTCGCGACGCCCGCTTTTATGGCGGTTATTTTGAGGCAGGATTTTACCTGACAGGTGAGAGGCAACCGCTCAACCTGAAGAAAGGAATATGGGACCGACCCAAAATCAACAACCCAATGGGCGAAGGTGGGTCCGGGGCTTGGCAAATCGCCGCCAAATTCGATCGAATTGACCTAACAGCAGACGGCGTTTACGGCGGTGAACAAGATACTTACCTGCTTGGCATGAATTGGTATTTGAATCGGTATACTCGCTTCACAGCGAATTATAGCCATAGTTCTATCAACAAAGCTCTTAATGTTCCTCTCAACGGCACCGACGGTGAAAACAGCGTTGATACGCTGGGTTTACGTTTCCAGGTTGATTGGTAGCAGAATTCCCGAGCATTACTGCAGTCTGATGCAACCCATAACCTCTCGTTAGCGGTTGTCTTAAATGATGACGCGAAAAATCTTGAGCGCATTGAAAGTTAGGCAACCGATGTTGCAGAGCAAATTTATCAAGTGATCGCCGACGATTATACTATCAAATATTATTAAGTCGCCCCTTAGCAAACAATATTCTATTCTTCTGAAAAGCAGGAGAATGATGAGCGATGCTCGCTGATTTCGAAAATAAATTATCTAATTGCGAAGACATATACGATTATCGGGGGGTCCTGCTGCCGCGCGGCGTAAAATATCGGAAACTATTTGTGACCGGACCACCCGGCTCGGGCAAATCAACCATTGTCCGCCGCCTACGTGGTTGGCCGCTTGAAGGCTATCTGGACTTGAGCAAAAGATGGTGGCAGGACCCGTCGCTAACATTCCGACCTCGCGAAGTTCATTTAGGCTTCCCATTTTTTGAGCACCGCGACGCATTAACTGTTTTTGACCCAGACTGGGTATCGGAATTTCGCTCGCTTGAAATGGACACATCCCGGGTCAAAGTCCCACCCAACCACGCTGGGCTTACCTCGAAAAATCAACGCCGGAAATTCGTTTTTGAATTTGTTATTCCACCGGCCGACAAAGCCTTCAATTGGCGCAGAGAACGCGCCCGAACCGGGTTATTTCCCTACGAAAAAAATCTAACACCTGAGCTTGTTCTTGGGCAAAGCCTTGCCTACCTGGAAATTGCTGAGCATCTTCACAAACAAGGCGTTCCGGTTCATGTAAGAACCGGGTACGACGCACCACCACAGCAATTCAACATTCCTGTCATTGCTGACCGGACAACTGATCCTTGGCTAAGCATGCCCGGTGCCGGGGTGCGTAAACTATATTCGATGGCGTTCGGCAGCCGTGTCGAGACAATAGTTCCGACCGCCAACAGACAAACCATTGGTGACACTGCGCGAATTCCATACCGCGCCGGCCCCTTTTTTCTGACAATCCGTGACCGGCAACTGCTTGTAGTGCCCGATGCCCCCATAAGCTCTGAGGCAAAAAGCCTGCCACGTGACTGGTTACTGTTCAATCTGGATAAATTCAGGGCCGGTGACGGCGGCCTTGTTCATTTAAAAGCCAATTCAAGCATCAAATTAGGTACTAACACGGAAATCTCTAATTCTTTGGAACTGCCCGCCAAACTGACACGCGAACCAGTCACAGTACACAATGCCAAGGGCGCCTTGTTTATTGATCGTACAGATTCAACTGTAAAACTCACCGTTCAAACATTGGTAAATAGTGATGACCTTGATGCATTGGCGAACACACGGAATAATTCGTTTAGTCGCATATGTGATTTGTACGGCGGTGTTATCGAACCGTTGAGCTCGCATGATGCATTAGACACAATCAAAGAAACCAACCAGCTTTTAGCGCATGAGTGTTATCGACCCGACAACAGGTGGGACGAGGTAGGATCGGTTATCGAGCTGCCGGATACCATCACTCCGGTTATCGTCGGCGACTTGCACGGACAAGTCGACAACCTGCTGAAAACCCTTGCGCTGCCGCAGGGCCTGGCAGGCATGGAAAGTGGCCGCACCAGCATGATCCTGCTGGGCGATATGATCCACAGCGACGAAGACCGGCATTTGGGCAACATGGAAAGCTCCATCCAAATGCTGGACCTGGTGATGAAACTGAAGAACCGGTTTCCACAGAATTTCTTCATGCTGCGCGGCAATCACGAATCCTTTTCGGCTGACGTTTCCAAAGCAAATGTTATGCAGGGCAAGCTATTTGAACAATATCTGATTGAAGCAAGAGGCCAACGATACCGCGACGAAGTAGAGAGGTTTTTTCTCGCTCTACCTTATATCGTAAAAGCAAATTCATTCATCGCCAGCCACGCTGCTCCGACCCGAGGGCCAGTTTCCTACGAGACCCTCATCGATCTGGCCAAGCTCGGTGGATATGCCCATGAAGTAACCCATAACCGCGTCATTAGACCCGGTTTTTCGATGGGATACACCAAACGCGACATCAAGAACTTCCGCCGTACGCTAGGGGTTAAAAAAGGAACACCCTTTATCGTTGGCCACACAAGGCCATCAGAAGACGGCGGTGTGTGGCGGAATTTTGCCAAAATCAAAAATTACACGATCGTCTATAGTTCCGGCTCTACGCGTTACGGCTTCATGGTTGGACATGCAGGCGGCTTTATCGCATTTGAACCAGCGCAGGAAGCGCTGATTGATCATATCAACCGGAGTTGTTCGGGTGCCCCCGAACAACTCCTGGCCAAATCGGGCTAATCGCGCTTAGGAAAAGATCGACCGCAAAATGAAGAAGAAAGTCGCCGCCAATATACCGCCAACCGGCAAGGTAATAATCCACGACATAACGATGCCGGTAACCACCCTCAGGTCAATCGCACCAACACCCCGCGCCATACCAACCCCAACCACTGCACCAACAGCAATGTGCGTTGTCGACACTGGCATGCCGGTTCTGGACGCAAGCACTACGGTGGCTGCCGCCGCCATCGTGGCAGAAAAACCGCGTGTTGGTGTCAATTCGGTAATTTTGGTACCAATGGTGCGCATGACCTTATAGCCGTATGTGGCAAGGCCAACGATAATACCAAATCCACCCAACAAAAGTATCCATAGCGGCAGACCCGATGACTGCAATACTTCGCCGCCACTTCCAACGATACCAACTACAGCTGCGATAGGCCCTACACCATTTGCAACGTCGTTAGAGCCATGAGCGAACGCCATACCACAAGCGGTAAAAATCATCATAGGCGTGAACACTTTTTCAACGCTGGCAAAATGATAATCTTTGTCAGCTTGTTCATCCACTTTAACCCGTTGGATTAAGACCCAGCCAAGAAGCGCGGTGAGGAGGCCAAATACTGTTGCAGTGAGGAAGCTCTGCTCAATGGAAAGTTCAAGGTCCAGGTGCTTCAACCCTTTGAAAACTGTCACCAATGAAATAATGAAACCAACTAAAAATATGTAAACTGGGCCCCAAATTTTTGCTCGTTGGAACGGGTTATCAGTGTTCAAAATCAGGGTTCTAATACTGATCATCAACAAAAACGCAATAGCGGCGCCCAATGCAGGGGAAATCAGCCAGCTGAGAACAATCTCGCCGATCTTGGACCAGTTGACCGCATCCATGCCAATACCAGCCATCGCGAAACCAACAATTGCGCCAATAATCGAATGAGTTGTCGAAACCGGCCATCCGCGGTTTGATGCCACCATTAACCAGATCGCTGCCGCCAAAAGCGCTGCTAACATACCATAAACCAATATTTCGGGACTGCCTGCAATAGCGGTTGGGTCAATGATTCCTTTTCGAATTGTTTGGGTGACATGACCTCCGGCAAGTGCTGCGCCGGCAAACTCAAATATGGCCGCGATAATGATCGCTGTGCCCACGGTAATTGCCCCAGAACCCACTGAAGTGCCCATAACATTGGCAACATCATTAGCCCCGATGCCCCACGTCATGTAAAATCCAAATATGATAGCAATGACAATAAAGACAGTGCCGTACTGCGCTATGATTTCCATGGTATCTCCAACTGAAGTCGAATGAGTTTAACTATGATGGCGCGAACTAACGAGCCAACAACAAGCGCAGACGATTACCAACCATTTCTGCATAGTCGGCCATCCCGCCAATATCTCTTATAAGACGTGACCACAATATGAGGGACACATCACTGATCTGACCTTCCATCGAGAACAGCAAGCGTGACAGGTCTGTACCCATTTGGTCGGTATCAGACTCGATCTTGTTCAGCTCCGTAATCATGTCGCCAACAATTTCGGTTTCTCGTCCCCGGAAGCCAACCACTAATAGCTCATCCAGTTCGTTTATAATTTTTTCGCACAAAACACACGCATCTACACAGCGACGAACAAGCGCGATAAGAGGCTCCTCAAACGACTCAGGAACTTCAAATTTACGCACTTGCAACAAGCCAGCTATATCTTGCGCGGTGTCAGCAATCTGGTCTTGCAGGTCAAGAATTTTAAGAATGTCACCGCGTTCAACTGGCATAAACAAACTTTTGGGCAAATGTTCCCTCAAGTCGTGCTTAATTGCATCAGCTTCGCTTTCCAGCACAAAAATATTATCTACAACTTCCTGAAGGGCCGCATCATCTTCTTTGATAAGGCTTTCAAAGAGTGTCACTACTTCTGCAGCACAGCGCCCAACCACTTCAATATGTTGTTGAAGCGGCTTAATTGGTGAACGCGCAAACAAATTTGCAATTGTCGGTTTTAAAACCATGGTCTCCCCCACCTCAGGCTGGCGAACTATCATGCACAATTAACAGTTGCCTAACATTCTTAATACATATGAAATCCCATATGCACTTTAACTGCGCCACAGTAAGCGGCAAGTAATATTACAGTTTTATGAAACTGCGTTAAAAAAATAGGCCTGCAACCAACTATTTGTAACAATTCAATGGCTTTCAACGCTGCCTGCCAGGATGTTATAGATGGTCCGGAACTCCCTTGCCGATGTCAACGAGAGAGAATCGGTCGGAAAGTTGGACTTTTTCATATTTTTCCCGGTTGGCAAAATCAGAAAATGTGACATCACCAAGCGATACGACGACATGCAACAATTGCGTCGCCCTTTCCAGGTCATCGGGCATGATAGGCATCGAGGCACCGACGGCGCTGGGCAAACCACCAGGGGCCTCATCTGCGGCTACACCCCAAACAGCGATACAGGGTTGGTTCGCAGCAGCAAACAATCGTTTTGACCGAGTGCTTCGGTCCTCAGTTGCCGTCATGTCGAGATAGTTCTGACCAGTGAAGTCCTGGCCGTAAATTTCGTGAAAAACTGACCCTACATACCGACAATTTATGAGCCCTGATGCTTGCTCGGTGTCTGGCGCTTCCATGTCAAAAAGCATAGCGCGACTGAGGAAATGGTTGATATGAAAGAGTTTAACCTGTGACCGCAGCGGTACAATTTCACCCCCTCGCCAACTGTCCCACGCGGTCAACAATTCGCGCATCTGCGGCAAGTCCGCAAAATGCGGCAGCTCAAACGGACAGTCCTGACCCATAAATCAATTCCCCAATTGCGAATATCATTCCATATACGGAATGAAAATGACAAGTAACTATTGTCATATCCGTCATTTGATTCAGCTAACTTCCAACCGCAAACTTACCAAGGCCCGCCGGTTAAACGAAAGTGTAAGTGTCGCTTTTTTACTGGTTCGGTGATTGAATTTGCCCTAAGAAATTAGGCACATTTGGGTGGAAAATTTTGGGAGTAACATAGTGCGACAGTTTTTCAATTTCAGCAAAGGGTCTACTTTGAAAATGTTTACCGCCGCTGCCGCAGTGGCGGCTTTGGTTGGTTGCTCCGAAGCGCCGCAGAGCGATGACCCTGCCAAGCAGGGTGCGGGCCAAACGACTGTACAGCAAGGGTTGGTCCCATACGAAACATTTGAACTTGCCAACGGACTGACAACAATTTTGCATATAGACCGGTCTGACCCCGTCGTGGCAGTCGCCCTAACTGCCCATGTTGGGTCGGCACGGGAAAAAACCGGGCGCACAGGCTTTGCCCATTTGTTTGAGCATCTGCTATTCCTAGAATCGGAAAACCTGGGCAAAGGCGGACTGGATAAACTAAGCGCTCGTATTGGCGGCTCTGGCGCCAACGGCTCAACTAGCCGCGATCGCACCAATTATTTCCAAACTGTTCCCAAAGACGCGCTGGAAAAAATGCTGTGGGCTGAAGCCGATAAACTAGGCTGGTTCATCAACACAGTGACTGAACCCGTACTCGCCAAGGAAAAGCAGGTTGTTAAAAACGAAAAACGCCAAGGCGTAGACAACCGTCCATATGGCCACGCGCAGTATGTCGCTGACAAAGCACTATATCCTGAAGGTCATCCATACAGCTGGCAGGTGATTGGCTCGCTGGCAGACCTGGACGCCGCCACTCTAGACGACGTGAAGGAGTTTTTCCGCCAATGGTATGTGCCCAACAACGTTATCTTGACCATTTCAGGCGACTTCGATCCTGACCAAGCCAAAGCATGGGTTGAGAAATACTTTGGAGAAATCCCTCGCGGGCCCGACATCCCACTGCAGGAAAAACAGCCCGGCCGTCTCGACCAGATAAAAAGTTATTATTGGGAAGATAATTTTGCCCGCCAGCCAGAATTGCGTATGACCTGGCCAACAGTGCCGGTCTATGATGCAGACAGCTACCCGCTGGCGGTACTAACAAGCCTGTTGACCGACGGAAAAGAAACTCCGTTTAACAGAATACTTGTGGATGAGCTTAAACTTACGACATCGGTGGGCATGTTCCCCTATGAATCCGAAGTTGCAGGCCAGATGATTCTTCAGGTTCGCGCCGTTGACGGCACTGACCTGAACAAAGTGCACACAGCGGTTGATCAAGCATTTGCGGCCTTTGAATCTGACGGGATCGACGATGCCGACCTCGAACGCATCAAAACCCAAGCGGAAGCAGCTTTCTACGGCGGCATCGGAAGTGTTCTAGGCAAAGGCTTCAATCTAGCCAACTACCAAGTTTACACCAAAGACCCCGGCTATATCGACACCAACCTGGCAAGGATAAAAGGTGTGACAAAAGCCGATGTGATGCGGGTCTACGAGCAATATATCAAAGGCAAGCCCTATGCTGCCACCAGTTTTGTACCCAAAGGGCAAACCGATTTAATCCTCGCCGGAGCTCAGCTGGCTGCGATTGAAGAAGAGAAAATTATCGCTGGCGCGGAGGCCGACGTTGACCCCAATGTGGTCGCCGAGTATGAGCGCACACCCTCTTCCTTTGATCGCACCGTTGAGCCGCCTTACGGTTCAACACCAACACTGCCAGTGCCTGTGATATGGGACCAGCATTTTGACAATGGCCTTCAATTATATGGCGTCGAAAGCAACGAAACTCCCACGGTTCGTTTTAGTTTGATCATTGAAGGCGGCCAGCTTCTTGACTCGCTCGAAAGGCCGGGAATGACGAACTTTGTTGCCGAAATGATGAATAAGGGCACTCAGTCCAAGACAACCGCAGAATTGGAAGACGCGCTCAAATCTCTTGGTGCCAGCGTTGCGGTGACGGCAAACCCCGAAAATATTACCATCTCCGGTGCCACCCTTGCCCGCAGCTTTGATGCGGTAATGAACATTGTCACTGAAATATTGCTTGAACCACGGTGGGATGAGAATGAATTTGCTTTGGCAAAAATTCGTATAACTGACCAGCTTGTTCAGCAGTTGGCTAACCCCAACGCACTAGCGAATGCTGCATTCCGACAGGCTGTGTACGGCGAAGATCATATTCTGGGCGGCAATATTCTTGGCTCGGCAGACAGTGTCGCGGCGATAACACTTGATGACTTGAAGGCTTATTTTGAGGCTAACCTGTCTCCTCAGTTAGCAAAATTTCATATCGTAGGCGACGTTGGTAAGGCGCGTGCGGTCAATGCCAGCAAGCGAATGGAAAGTGAATGGTTCCAAAGATCCGTCGCAGTCCCAGAATATGGGCCGCTACCTTTGCCAACTACTTCGAAGGTTTATTTCTATGACGTTCCCGGCGCCAAACAATCGGTGTTGCGTTTTGGCTATCCTGCACTCGCAGTCAGCGCACCCCAATATTACCCGGCAACCGTGATGAATTACATTCTTGGCGGCGGCGGGTTCGCGTCTCGGCTGACCCAGCAATTGCGCGAAGGCAAAGGCTATAATTACGGCGTTGGTTCGGGTTTTGTCGGGTTGAAAGGATCTGGGTATTTCCAGATCGGCTCTGGGGTGCGTTCCAACGTTACCTTTGAAGCCTCCGACCTGATAAAGTCAATTTTGTCAGACTATGCCCAAAGCTTTTCTGTCGCTGATCTGGAGGTTACCAAAAGTTTCCTTAGCAAGAGCCAGACCCGAGCCTTTGAAACGCAAGGAGCAAAACTTAATATGCTGACTAACATCAGCATGTTTGGCTTTCCAGCCGACTATGCGCAACAACGTGCAGATTATATAGCAAGTGTTACGCAAGCCGACATTCAGGCAATGGCGCGCCAATATATCAGGCCAAACGCCATGAATTATATCGTTGTTGGTGACGCAGCAACCCAGATGGAACGGCTGAAGGAACTGGGTTTTGGCGATCCGGTTTTGTTGAATCCCCCTGCAGATTAACCCTGTCTACAAGTTAATCCGGGGTGCGTTTGTTATAGCCCACCCCGGTTGAAAGACTTGACACAGTATTCTGCGCGACACCGTGGCATCGGCGTTAGCCGACCCTGATCGACATATTTTTGGAAAATTAACCTGTTTGTTGTTATAGTAACCCAAAAGGCACTCAGGGGGTTGCTTATGACATCATATTACGGACACGGCGTCGGCACGTCAGCACAGCCAATACTTGCAACATTGAAAAGCGAAACCAGGCTGGTTTCATCCAATGAGGCAATGGTATCCGACGATTTTGCGATGGCACGCAAACTCTATGAATTTTGGCAATCTCTGGCACCCGGCATACCCCAAAGCAATCAACTAAAATTCGGGAAACTTGACCCGAGCATGATGTCAAACATGGTGATCCTGGACATACTGGACGGCGGCAAAGACTATCAGTGGCGCCTATTTGGCACCACTCACGCCGATCAATACGGCGAAGACCTTACGGGATGTGTCTGTCTTCGGTTGTCGGCAACAACCCGTCTATCGATGCACTTCGCAGTATTTTCGATCATGCGGCAGCCAGTCCAGACGGCAGTTTTTTTGAGCTACACTACCTAAACGAAGGCAACCGGATAAAGGTTGCGACAGGCGTTATGGCGCCGCTAACCGATAACCAGGGCCGCGTTGTCCAACTGTGCGGTTGCTGCGAATGGTGTTAACGACTATAAATATCTGATAATATTATGTTTATTTGAATCGCAGCGAGCACAATTGAAAATGAGTCATCAGTTGCAGAGTGGCCATGGGAAGCTTCATGACCACACATTATGACCAAAAAGGCCGCGAAGTTCCGCGGGATGATCTCCGGAATTTAGTGGGAAAGTTTAAAATCATCAGCTCGAAAGACGCTGCTGCATCAGATACGTTTGATATACCCAATCAACTGTACACTCTATGGCAATCGCTGCCAGGAACACCGCCACATTTTTCCCATTTCAAGCCCGGCATCGTTGATCCCGCCATCCTTCCAAACAGCGTATTAATGGACGTGATCGACGAAGGGAATGATTATAAATTTCGAGTATACGGAACGGCGCACGTAACGAATTTCGGCGCTGACCTGACCGGTTTAACTGTCTCGGAAGTTGAGAAAATCAACCCTGCAACCAAAGTTATTCGCCAAGTATATGACATGGTGTTAGTCGAGCGCGGAGCGGTATTCTTCACTCTGGATTATTTAAACAGAAATGATGTTGTGAAAAGAGCTACCGGTGTCATGCTGCCACTTGTAGACGACGCAGGCAAAATTAGTCGACTGTATGGCAGCATGGATTGGTTTTCAGTGTAGCAAATAGAACGCTGTGAATTGGTGGAAATCTAATCAACGATTGTTGCCTCAGTCGCAGCCTCAACGTCACTCAGTGCAACGCCGTCAGCTAATTCGACCACTTTAAGTCCACCTTCAACAACATCAAAAACGCCTAATCCAGTAACAATCCGGTCAACTACGCCAGTACCCGTAAGCGGTAATGTGCATTCTTTCAGAAGCTTGGAAGCCCCCGCTTTATTGGCGTGGTCCATAATCACTACCACCCGCTTAACGCCCGCAACCAAGTCCATCGCGCCGCCCATGCCTTTGACCATTTTTCCCGGGATCATCCAGTTGGCCAGGTCGCCGTTTTCCGCCACTTCCATCGCGCCCAATATAGACAGATCAATGTGACCACCCCTGATCATACCAAAGCTGTCGGCGCTGGAGAAATACGAACTGGTATCCAATTCAGTGATGGTTTGCTTACCCGCATTGATCAGGTCAGCGTCCACCTCGTCATCGTAAGGAAATGGTCCCATGCCCAGCATGCCATTTTCACTTTGCAACGTAACCTTCACGCCGTCGGGAATATAGTTAGCCACCAGGGTGGGGATACCAATACCCAGATTGACATAATAACCGTCTTTCAGCTCAAGCGCGGCACGCGCTGCCATCTGATTTCTGTCCCAGCCTTTTTTGATGTCAGGCATTAACCTTCTCCCCGGCTGCGAATGGTCCGCTGTTCGATACGCTTTTCAAACTCGCCCTTGATGATACGCTGAATAAATATACCGGGTGTATGTATCTGATCAGGGTCCAGTGAACCTGCTTCAACAATTTCCTCAACTTCAACCACTGTCACTGTGCCCGCAGTTGCCATCATCGGGTTAAAATTACGCGCTGTTTTCCGAAACACCAAATTGCCTTCTGTGTCAGCTTTCCATGCCTTCACGATAGACAAATCCGCGATCAGCCCAGTTTCCATAATATAAGTCTCACCACCAAACTCTTTATGCTCTTTTCCTTCAGCGATCAGGGTGCCAACACCGGTTTTGACGTAAAAGCCCGGAATGCCGGCACCGCCCGCGCGAATGCGCTCTGCCAACGTGCCCTGGGGGTTAAACTCCAGCTCCAGCTCACCTTCCAGGTATTGGCGCTCAAATTCCTTGTTTTCCCCCACATAACTGCTGATCATCTTCTTGATCTGTTTGGCGTCTAAAAGCACACCAAGGCCAAAGCCATCAACGCCGCAGTTGTTGGACACAATGGTGATATCTTTTGTGCCGGCAGCATGGACTGCGGCGATCAGGTTTTCCGGGATGCCGCACAGCCCAAAACCGCCTGCCATCATCGTCATGCCGTCCTGCAGTAACCCATCGAGGGCAGTGGCATCATCTGGATAAATTTTGTTCATTTTCGGCGCCTCCGAAACGTCTGGTGGGTGGGATTAAGTGGTGATTATATCAATTTGGTTTTCTGCACAACTCCAGTGATGCAAGTTCCCCCGAGCAACCCTTGCCTTGAACCAGCCACAAACCATGCTTATATCATGTATAGCTATAATAAAAACGACAGCGACCGGAGAAACCCTATGATGCGCATTTTGTGCAGAATAATCGGCTTTGTGCTTTGCCTGTTTGGCTTAATTGGGATGTTGACGCCGATTCCGCTGGGTATCATTCCCTTCATCCTCGGATTGCTTTTTTTGGTACCGACCACGCCGTCGGCCGCTCGCGCTGTACGCTGGGCGCGCCGTAAAATCCGCATTTTTGACCGCGTGATGAGCGCCGCAACCAACCGGTTGCCTTACCCCTACCGCCGCGTTCTGCGCGAAACCGAAGTGAAGCCAGACTGGTAACAGCTACTGTTAGCTTGGCCTCTTTCTAGTGGAGACCGATTGTTCCCATGCCCGCAAAAGCCTTCCGCTACCACCATTGAACTTCTCGTCCAATATATCATAGTTGAGAATACGGTCGGTGCGGAAGTGCCCGAAATCATTGCGTAGTTCGCACCATGCCGACAAGAGCGTACTGCCGGAGAAAAATGCCACTGCCACCGGCCAGATTATCCGCTGACTAGGTTGGCCTGCCAGGCTTTTATAGTCTATACGGATTTTTTGTTCCGCCCGAATGCACTCGCGGATCTCAGGCATGACAACAATGCCGTGACCTACATCGTAAGTGGGCGGCGCATACAGGGCCACGCGGTCCATGCGGTCTTGCATATGAGCGGGCAAAACAGATTTAACCTTTGAGATCACCCGTTCGGCAGCCTTCTCCAGCCCATCATCCCCGCGCTGACCAGCCAGGCGCGCGCCAAGCACTATGGCTTCCAACTCGTCCATAGTGAACATCAACGGCGGCAAGTGAAATCCAGGGCGCAACACATAACCAATGCCTGCTTCGCCCTCTATCGGCACCCCCTGCCCCTGCAGGCCGCGCACATCGCGGTATATGGTAAGTTCAGAAACATTCAGCTCGCCTGACAGCTCAGCGGCTGTCACCGCATTGTCACTGGCGCGCATCATTTCAATTATTTCAAACAGTCGGTCTGCTTTACGCATCAATGTCTCCTGACCTGAGAAATTGATCATACCCTATCACTCCTGACATATACTGTCAGTAGGGTGTCAGTATTATGTCACTAGCCCGGCAACAACAGAGCCCGAGCGCGACAACGAACACCTCACATTGCCTCATCATAAGGCCGAGGCATTAAAACTAGCAGGAGAGAGAGATGATTGGATACGTAACTGTTGGCACAAACGACATCGACAAGGCAGCCGCATTTTATGACGCATTGCTGGGAGAAATGGGCGCCCAGCGCGCTATGGATATGGATACCTTTAAAGTATGGTCCAACGGCGGCGAGGCTGGTTTTTCAGTGACGAAGCCGTTCAACGAAGAAGCCGCCACTGTTGGCAACGGCGTGATGGTCGCAATTGCGGCACCAGACCATGCAACCGTCGACAAGCTTTATGCCAAAGCGATTGAACTGGGAGCAACTGACGAAGGCGGCCCCGGCATGCGCGGCGGCGATGACAGTGGCTTTTACGCCGCCTATTTCCGCGACCTTGACGGCAACAAACTTAATTTCTTCCACTACAAGCAAAGCTAGCGGGCTCCACCCACTAGCTTAGAGGGTATCTCCCCCGAAAGTTGGCGGCGTTCCCCGCGCCGCCAGTGCCCTCGACCTAAAAGCCCGGCGATGCCGGGCTTTTTTGGTATTAGCTGGCCGCTAAACTTGAATACTTCCAATGCCAAGGGAAACCAGTGTCACCTAGTATCATCCGAATGATTTGAGGGAAAACACGGTCTCCTTTCGCCGTATTGGACAGCAACAACACACACTTATCTGCATCAATAAGGCACACCATCATATTGTCAGTTTTCTCATTGTGACCTCCCTTAAGGAAACCCCGACCCTGCGGACCGCGCCATGTCTCAACGCCAATGCCTGCAGCTAACCGCACTGTCTCATTACGCGGTTCAATGGCATTATTCAGGGTTGGAAACTGGCGCGGCGAGGTTATGGGCATATCCGCCGACCATAGCTCCGTGCGTGCCTTGCCGCTCAGTAACTTGCCGTGCATAAAAGCGGCAATCCAATTTGATAAATCGTTTAACGTCGTGTCCATCGACCCCGCCGCGCGCACGTTCGATTGCATATTGTGACCCAAATTCTCGCCGTCGACAGTATAGCCTTGCGCAAAGTTCGGGCGAAAGTCCTCGCGCCATGTCAGGCTTGTGCGGGTCATGCCCAATGGCTCAAAAAACCGACGCTGAAGCTCCGGTCCGGTTTTAATGCCCAAAGCCTCTTCAACCACCAGCTGGGCGATATAGTAACCTTCACCGGAATAGCCGTATCGTTCATCAGGATTATAGAAAAATCTCAATTTTGCATTCCGATCAAAACTGCCATCGGGCAAAAAGAACCGAAAATTGGGAAGCCCGCTTGTATGGTTCAACAGGCTGCGCAAAGTCAGCGCGCGCCATCGGTTGTCACACGCTAAATCGGCGAATCGGGCATACTCGGGCAGTGGTTTTGGTAGCAGTCCAGCAATCGACCGGTCCAGGTCGAGCTTGCCCTCATCAACCAATTGCATAACAAATACGGAGAAAACGAATTTGGTTATTGATGCACCGTACATAATGGTATCGCGATCAAGCGGTGACTTCGTCTCTATCTCACGGTAGCCATATGTTTTACTATAGGTAACTTCGCCGCCTTCGATTACAGCGAGCGCCAAGCCTGGTACTCGTTCAACTTCCATCAGGCTTTCTATCTTTTCGTCATAGCTCGTGTAATTTTCCGCCACTGATGGACTGGATGTTATCAGTTTGAGCGCCATTCCTAATATTTTCGTCTTTCGCCGCCGTGACGTGATCATTTTTTCCTCCATATTTTGATTGTTGTGGAGATATTCATGTCAAGTCATCAGATGCCTACAAGGTGAATAGTAATGAATATTATCGTTTTCGGCATCCCAAGTGATTTTTTCGTCCCTACATTCTTTGGTTTAGGAGCTCCACGGTTGAAGGCTAAGTGTTACCGGCCCATATACAAAAGTTAGCTTCAACGAGCTCGACCAACTCTCGGAAACTTATGGAAAAGACGCCAAGAATGACTGAAACCCGCCCTGAACGTATTATCCTGCTGGACGTGGTACGCGGTGCCGCGGTCCTGGGCATTTTGCTCATGAATATACGGCTTTTTTCCGAACCTGCAGCCGCTTACTTTAACCCGATGGTTTACGGCGACCACACCGGCGTCAACAAACTATGGTGGTACTTTCAGTTTATTTTTGCCGACCAGAAATTTATGGCCATTTTCTCGATGTTGTTCGGCGCCAGCACGGCTATTATCTGTGATGGCCTGACCCGGCGCGGAGAAGCTGTACTGGCAGTTTATTCAAAACGAATTTTGGGTCTGTTGATTATAGGTTTGATTCACGCCTATCTGTTTTGGAGCGGTGACATTCTGGTATCATATGCCCTGGCCAGCTTCGTCCCGTTTTTGTTTCGCAATATACGGTGGCAAGTAACCGCGATGGCAGGATTGGCGTTACTCGCCTTTGGCACCCTTTCAAGTATAGCGGCATACCATTCGATTTCAGATCTACCGTTAGCCGTTCAGGCAACCATCGCGGAACAATATTGGCACCCGGAGCAAAGCGCGCTAGCGGCCGAAGTTGCGGCCTATCAAAGTACATGGTTAGAGCATTTCACTCTACGCGCTCATCATGCCTGGGAGTTTCAAACAGATGTATTTGTAAGCTGGGGCTTTTGGAGAGTCGGCGGATTAATGCTGCTGGGGTTAGCGCTCTACCGACAAGGATTTATTGCAGGGCGCCTAACAGCGAAAACATATGGAATACTTACCATCATTTTTCTACCTCTGGGTTTCTGGTTGGTCGTGACAGGGTTAACGGCAAACGCTGATGCAAACTGGCAATTCCCGTTTTCCTTCTTTATGGCAAACACTTGGAACTATTGGGGATCACTACTAGTCGCGCTTGGTTACATCTCCTTCTTCGCATGGCTGTTAAAAGCTACTCAGGTCCGCTTCGGGTTTTCTTCTCTTGCCAATATCGGGCGCGCCGCGCTTTCCAATTATCTGTTTCAGACTTTAGCCTGCATAACCATATTTTACGGGTTTGGCGGTGGCTTGTTCGGCAAACTTGAACGCTCCGAGACGGCGTTTGTTGTTGTCGCTGTTTGGGCCGCCCAGTTAGCTTTGAGCGCCATCTGGTTTCGGCACTATACTAAAGGCCCGGTCGAAAGTGTTTGGCATCGCTTTACATATTCAGCGTGGTTTGGAAAAAGATGATAAAAAAAAGCCCAGCAAAAACCGGGCCTTTAGATTCACCGATCGTTAGCCTAACTGGCGGCAGCCTCAGCCTTAATACCTTCCACAATCAAAGACGCAGCTTTTTCAGCGCCTTCCCATCCGATAATTTTGGCCCATTTGTCTTTTTCCAGGTCTTTGTAGTGCTGGAAGAAATGCGCAATCTGGTCGAGGAAAATCTGCGGTAGGTCCTCATAGCTTTCAACCCCGTCATAAAAAGGGTGAAGTTTAGCCACCGGCACCATCAACAGTTTCTCGTCCATGCCTGCCTCGTCTTCCATGATCAACACACCCAGCGGACGACACCGAACAACGGCACCCGGCATAATAGGTGTACGATTGGCGATCAGCGCATCAACGGCGTCGCCGTCATCGGCCAGCGTGTGAGGGATAAAGCCATAATTGCACGGGTAGCGCATGCTGGTATGCATGATCCGGTCAACAAACAAGGCACCAGAGTCCTTGTCCATCTCATATTTAACCGGCTCAGTACCAACAGGTACTTCAATAATAACATTCACGTCCCAAGGGGCGTTTTCACCAACAGGTATTTTATCAATATTCACCGAATTTTCCTCGGGTCGTGGGGTTTCAAAACAATCATTTACCAGACCGAATAATGCCCTAGCAAAAAGCTCAACAATACTGTCCAGCCGAAATCTGTGTTCGAGCGAAACACTTCCAGGCATTTATCTGGGTCATCAATATCGACCGCTCGAATTTGCGTGGCAAGTTGCCCGCCCGCAAACGCGATGCCGACATAGAAGATTAAACCCAGATTTGCAAGCATTCCCGCCGTCAAAAGCCCAATAAAAAACAGACCATAGAAAACCCATAACGCGGGCTTGGTTTTGTCACCGAGCACTAATGCTGCCGAGCCGATACCTATTAGCGCGTCATCTTCCTTGTCCTGGTGGGCATATATTGTGTCATAGCCAAGGGTCCAAAACACTGCACCCGCATAGAGCGTCACTGCTGGCCACCCCAGCGAGCCGTCCAACACGGCCCACCCCATTAATGCACCCCAATTGAAAGTAAGCCCCAGCCACGCCTGCGGCCAGCCGGTCCATCGCTTCATGAAAGGGTACAGCGCCACCAACAGGAGCGAACCAAGCCCAAGGTAAATGGCAAACAGATTAAACTGCAGCAGAACCACGAGACCGACAAGGCATTGGAATACAAGGAATGCCCATGCCTGCCGCTTACTAACCTCGCCGGACGGAATGGGGCGCGAGCGAGTTCGATCCACTTGTGCATCAATGCCCGCATCGACAATATCATTGTATGTGCATCCCGCGCCGCGCATTGCCAACGCTCCGATCGCAAACAACAAAGCAACAAGTCCAAGTTCAATCAAGCTATAGCCAGCAATCGACAGTGCCATCGACCACAGGCACGGCCACAGCAACAGCCATGTACCAATGGGTCGATCAAGGCGAGCAAGCTTCAGATAAGGCCTGACCGACATTGGTACCTGCCGGTAAACCCAGCTGCCATCGACGGCGTCAGCGGTCTCGACAACTGTTTTTTGACCATCATCATTCATGCCTTTTCGCTACGACGCACCATCAAGGGTGTCAAGGCGATTGTATCATTGCAACGGCTGTAAACTAGCGCTTTCCGGACTCTAAAGTACATCTTGTTTGGCATTTGACTCGATTGCCGGTAAGAAAATCACAGTTTTGAACCCCTACGTCGCACTGGACCCGCCATGAATCCCACACCCCCTGCAAACAACCTGACACTAGACCCCGAAAATTGGGACCAAATCAGGCAAACTGGCCATCAGATGTTGGATGATATGCTGACACACTTTGAAACATTGCGTGACCAGCCCGTGTGGCAACAAATACCTGATGACACGAAAAAATCTTTGAATGAAGATTTGCCGATGGACGGCACGCCGATCGAAGCAGTCTACGAACAATTCCAAAAAGAGATTTTTCCTTATCCAACTGGAAATGTGCACCCCCGGTTCTGGGGATGGGTAATGACCAACGGCTCGGCAACCTCAATGCTCGCTGACATGTTAGCATCGGGCATGAACCCCCATCTGGCGGGCTATGAGCAAAGCGCATCTTTAATCGAAAAACTGGTAGTCACCTGGCTTGCCAAGCTGGTTGGCTTTCCTGAAACTTCCGGCGGCTTGCTTGTGAGCGGTGGCACGATGGCAAACCTGAATGGGTTGGCAGTAGCGCGCAATGCTAAAGCGGGCTACGACATCCGCGAGGAAGGGATGCAAGGCGATGGCAGGCCAGAACTAACCGTATATGGCAGCAGCGAAACCCATAACTGGGTCTATAAAGCTTGCGAGCTGATGGGGCTTGGCCGGCGCGCTTTCAGATCAATTGCGATCAAAGGTGACTACAGCATTGATGTTGCCGCCTGCCGCAGCGCCATTGTAGCTGACATCGCCGCAGGTAAAAAACCATTCTGTCTTATTGGCACCGTGGGTACCGTCAACACGGGGGCGGTGGACGACATTATTGCCTTACGCAGTATCGCCGACGAATTTGATCTCTGGTTGCACGTGGACGGCGCTTTTGGTTCATTGGTGGCACTGGCACCAGAATATAAGCATCTGGCAAAAGGCCAGGAGATGGCCGATTCCATCGGTTTCGACCTGCATAAATGGGGCTTCATGTCCTACGAAATTGCCTGCACACTTGTACGCGAACAGCAGGGGCAAAAAGAAACCTTCGAGCAAGCAGCCAGTTACATTGCCTCCTCTGAACGGTCTTTGTCAGTGGATATTACATTCTTTGCGGATCGGGGCCTGCAACTATCCAGAAGCTTTAGGGCGCTGAAGGCCTGGATGTGTTTCAAGGAACAGGGCATCACCAAAATCGGAAACATTATCCAGCAAAATATTGAACAAGCCCAGTATCTTGAAAATTTGGTGGTGGGCAATGATGTGCTTGAACTTATCGCGCCTGTTACAATGAATATCGTCTGCTTTCGCTATTCAGATAGGACCAAGAACGCCGAAGACCTCAACAAACTCAACATGGAAATATTGATGCGTATTCAGGAAACCGGCTTGGCGGTGCCATCACAGACCATTTTGGAGGGCAAATTTTCCATCAGGGTGTGCCTCACCAATCACCGGACAAGATACGAAGATTTGGATATGCTGATAGACGGTGTCGTCAAACAAGCAGAAAACATCCTGAAAAACTGAAATCAGCCGTTATCGCTTACCACTCTGCCAGCGTATTGGAACACCTTTTCAAGCGGGACGCCGAATATCTCAGCCATCTGGAAGGCAACTTCCAGTGACGGCGAATAGCGGCCCTGCTCAATAGCGATAACCGTCTGCCGGGTAACACCAATTTTTTTTGCCAACTCTGCCTGTGTCATTTCATCAGCCAGAAACCGCAGCGTTCGCACATCGTTGCTTATACGTGTTTTTTTTGCCATCTGTCGCCCCCTAGAAGCTGCGCCGATAATCAAGAAGCTTAAAAACACCTGCGACAGTCTCCGACACAACGAGTGAGAAAAGTAACATATTCGCCGTCAAGAATGGACCATTGCCAACCAAGATCATGCCAATAACAATAACAACACCTAACCCGAGAATAGCACCGCTTTTATTTTCACCGCGCAGCTTAATAAGTGTATCCCGTTCGTCTTCAGTGTCATCAACTTCACCGTCGGCTTTTAAACTGTGAAGAGCAATTACGATGTGGGAAACAATCGCAATAATAATGAGAGCAATAACCGTGACAATCATGTGAGAGGCAAACACCGCAACGCCAATTGCCATGACATCAACTGATACGTCCGCGGCTATTCGTACCATATTGTAGAAATACCATCCATAGACCAGAACATTTGCTGTCAGCATGGCCCAGATGCTTTTTTCGTGAAAAGACATGTTAAGTATTTTTTACACTACTGCATGTAGGCATCATGTCAATTATTTTTAACATCAGATACATCTTTTTGTTGCCGCGCTTGACAGGGACCATCGCCAGCGTTCAGATCAAAAATGAGGAGAACCCAGTGCGAGCAGATTGCAAAACCAGATTATTCGTGGACGCCCAATTGGGCGCAGAACTGACCGTGGCACCGGACCGTGACCAATCGCACTACCTGGCAAACGTAATGCGGGCGCGGATCGGTGATCGGGTTGCGCTGTTTAATGGGCGGGACGGTGAATGGGTGTCCGAGATTACAGAGGCGGCGAAACGGCATGTGACCCTGCGGGTTTTAGATCAGGTCAAAAAGCAACAACCAGAGCCAGACCTTTGGCTTGCCTTCGCCCCGATCAAGAAAGCCCGGCTTGATTTTATCGCCCAAAAGGCAACGGAACTTGGCGTTTCGCATATGGTACCTGTCATAACACGCCGCACCATCGTTGACCGGGTTAAAACCGAACGGATGACCGCCAATGCCGTTGAGGCCGCCGAACAATGCGAACGGATGAATGTTCCGACGGTAGGCGAACCAATCAAGCTGGATAAACTTCTCGGCCAGTGGCCGGCGGAGCGCAAAATAATGTTCTGTGATGAGGACTTGTCCGGAACAGCCGCGCATACGACGCTGGAGACAACCGACGAAAAGTCGGCGGCTGCCCCATGGGCGATTCTGATCGGCCCCGAAGGCGGGTTTGACGATGCGGAACGGGACCTGATCCGCAACCACCCCAACTGTGTAACGGTGTCGTTGGGCCCGCGTATCCTGCGTGCTGACACCGCAGCGATGGCCGCGATAAGCCTGTGGCAATCAGCCCTTGGGGATTGGTAAATTCTTACAGTGAACCAGCATTAACTAGGAACAAATTCCAAATTACTCTCATCAAAACAGAATAATAAAAACAATTTTCAGTTACTACATGGTAATATCAACTACATTATTTAATTAATATAGTTTACAGGACTAAATATTGCCATGGACGGAGCATTTTGTTTCAGGAACGGTACTCAGCTTTCCAAATTGATCAACGAGACCGGTGCTCTGACAACCGAGCTTGATTGTTGCAGCCATCGCCCTGCAGTTGCCGCGCTATTGCGGCTTGCGCTACCGCATGTGAATTTGGTGCAGGATGATAGTGAACCCGTCAACGAACACGGCTATTCCCGCCATATGCTTCATACAGACCCCGACGGCAAATTCAGCGTGTTAGCAATTCGTTGGACCCCAGGTGCCTGCACACCAATCCACGGCCACAACGCATGGGGATGTGTTGGTGTGCTCGAGGGCGAGATCGGCTGCGAGACTTTTGACCACAAAACTGACAGCCACCAACCCTGTGTTGCAGAAGCACCAGACCTTGTGTCAACCGGCAAGTTGCTGGCGGGGCCCGGCACCGTGGCAACAGTGGATCCTGATCCTTGTGGTATTCATCGTATTTTCAATCCAACAAACTCACCTGCAACAACGTTGCATATATACGGCATGGACTTGGGCGAGCGCCCGGACGGCCTGAACAAATGGTATCAGCACTAGGTCTCTGCCCCGACCATTTGCATCAAAATCAATCAATTGCATAAGCTCACTTAGCTGTGACTTCACTTTAACTTGCTTGAAAGCATTGCGCCGACACCCTACCTTCGAAGTCTATCGAAGAGCAGGGACTTCGCCTTTATGCCAAACAATGATGACGTGATGACCAACAAAGCACAGCTTGTTGAGTTTCTGGAAACCGGATCAAAACCCGACAGATCAACTTGGCGAATAGGCTCCGAACACGAAAAATTTGTCTTTCACCAGCAAGGACATGGCCCCCTCTCCTACACGGGTGAAAACGGCAAAGCCGGCATTCGCGACGTGCTGAACGCCTTTGTCGCGCGCGGCTGGGAACCAGTAATTGAAAACGATAACCTTATTGCTGCACTGAAGGACGGCGCCTCTGTAACACTGGAGCCTGGTGGGCAATTCGAATTGTCAGGCGCACCGCTTGAGACCATTCATCAGACATGTAACGAAACCTCCGCGCACCTACGCATGGCAAAAGAGATCGGCGAAGAACTAGAAATCGGTTTCCTCGGCCTTGGCTATCATCCCACCCTAAGGCGTGAAGACGTGCCGGTTATGCCCAAGGCGCGCTATGAAATCATGCGCTCCTACATGCCCAAGGTTGGCACCATGGGACTGGATATGATGCTGCGCACCTGCACCGTTCAGGTAAACCTGGATTTTGCCAGCGAGCAGGACATGGTCGACAAGTTTCGTATCAGCCTTGCACTGCAACCACTTGCAACCGCCCTGTTTGCAAGTTCACCGCTGAAGGAGGGCCGTCCCAACGGTATGCGCAGCCTTAGAAGCCATGTGTGGACCGATACCGACGATGATCGATGCGGCATGCTGCCGTTTGTTTTTGAAGAGGGTATGGGGTTTGAGCGATGGGTGGACCATGTGCTGGATGTGCCCATGTATTTCGTCCGCCGTAACGGTAAGTATATTGATGCATCGGGCCAATCTTTCCGGGCCTTTATGAAGGGCGAACTGCTTGCCCTGCCCGGTGAACAGCCAACGTTGGAAGACTGGCAGGACCATATGACAACCCTGTTCCCGGAAGTGCGCCTGAAAACATTTCTGGAGATGCGCGGTGCCGACGGCGGACCCACCTCAGCGCTATGTGCGCTACCCGCTTTTTGGGTGGGGCTATTGTATGATGAAGGCGCACAATCTGATGCACTAGAGCTGATCAAAAACTGGTCGCTGGATGACATGAGTGCCATGCGCGATAATGTTCCGAAAATGGGACTTTCAACTGATATTCAGGGTCAATCTTTTCAGGAATTGGCCAAAAAGGTTCTTAAAATTGCCGATAAAGGCCTGAAAAATCGCCACCGCCTTTCAACCAGCGGCGAAACTGAGCAAGGTTTCCTCAGTACGTTGTGGGAGAGCGCCGAAAGCGGCATGGCGCCGGCGGATCATATTCTTGCAGATTTGAACGGTAAATGGGGCGGCGATGTGAACCGTATTTTTGACGACTATGCATACTGATAGCTTGAAGTTCGAGTCAACCTAACCCCTCAACGCTACATCTGGATCACCCGCTGCCGCAATCCGGCGCATACCTGTCAATAATTTGGGACGAACCGCCCGACAGATGCGACGAGCGGCCCTGACAAATGTTATTCTGTAACCTATTATACCTGTGTAATTTGGCGAATGGTGCGGATACCAACGAGTAGCCCGCAACGCCGAACGATCAATTTGAGCGGGGAGGCACAGCATGATCAATCTCACAATAAACGGTATTCAGCGCAGCTTTGAGGGCGATGAGGAAATGCCGCTTTTATGGCACCTGCGTGAAGACGCCGGTTTGAAGGGTACGAAATTTGGGTGCGGTATCGGTCAGTGCGGCGCCTGCACCGTTCATGTGGACGGTGAAGCAACACGCAGTTGCTCGGTACCAATGGCGAGCCTGAACGGCACGGCAATTACCACAATCGAAGGGCTGGCAGACGGTGACAACCTGCATCCGGTTCAAGAAGCATGGTTAGAGGAAGACGTACCGCAGTGCGGCTACTGCCAGGCTGGGCAAATCACGGCGACAGCTGCTTTTTTGAAAAACACGCCCAACCCAACAGACGATGACATCAACGAAGGCATCACCAACATTTGCCGGTGCGGCACCTATTTCAGGATCAGGAAAGCTATCAAACGAGCAGCGGAAAATATGCAAAACGCCTGATTGTCCACCGAAACATTCCAGCAATTTATCCGAGGCTTAGATATGACAGCTCTATCTCGTCGCAACTTCCTAAAATCAGGGACAGCCTTCGCTGGCCTAACCGTTCTGGTTTCCAATAGTCCTGCATTGCTTGCAACTGATTCTGAGCTACACCACGGCATCGGACCCTGCCTTCGTTTCAGCTCGGAAGGTTTACCCATATTGTGTGTTCCAACCCCGGATATGGGCCAAGGAATGATGACAACTGCGGCGCAAATAATCGCTGAAGAACTTGATCTTGAATTAAGTGCTGTCAGCGTTGAATTTCTGCCATTTGTTGGTGTCATAGACGAAAACGGCGTCGCTCAGGACGGGGACTTGATCCAGGGGGCAGGCGGCAGTCATTCAACCATGACTCTATGGCCTGCACTGCGTAAAACCAGCGCCTATGTACGTGCGCTATTCATCGAGGCCGCTGCTCAGCAATGGGCGGTGTCATCGAACAGTTTATTTACCGACGACGGATATGTGATTAACCGAAAAACCGGCGCCCAGCTTAGCTTCGGCGAACTCGACGACGCGGTGCAAACGGTGTCGCTTGACAAGCAAACGATAGAGCTCAAACCGATCAAAGACTTTAAGGTTGTTGGAAAGGATGCCACCAATGTCGCCGCGCGCGATATCGTGACCGGTGAACCAGTTTTTGCTTCCGACATTGAAGTGCCAGGCATGCTTCATGCTGCCATCCGACGTTGCCCTCACCTTAATGGCAAAATCGTTTCCTTCAACAAAGGTACCATCGAGCAGCTACTCGGCGTGGTGGCTGTCGAAAAAATAGACCGCTACCCGGAAGAACGAGAGGAATTTCGCGTACTTTCGGACGGTGTTGCCGTAATAGCAAAAACATACTGGCAAGCACGAAAAGCAGCCGACGCGCTGGAAATTGAGTGGGACGGTGACATTTCCAAAGATGATAGCACCGATCTTATTCTCGAGAAGTGCAACGCCCTCCTGAAAAACGGTGAGTTCAAACAGGTACAAAAGCGCGGTGACGTTGATGCAGCCTTTGAAAGGGCAGATAAAACCATTGACGTAACATATACCCACCCATCATGGGCTCACACGTGTATCGAGCCACACAATTGCATTGCTGACGTTAAGACCGACACCGCAGAAATTTGGGTCGGTCACCAAACTATGTCGCGCCCTGCAAACATTGCCAAGAAATTTGCAGGCATCGATGCAGCAAAGGTTACCGGGCATTTTTACCGAATGGGTACCGGCTTCGGACGCAAATATGTCGAGGACTTTGTTGCGGAGGCCGTCATCCTGTCAAAAAGAGTGAGGGCACCGGTAAAAGTAACCTGGTCGCGCGAAGACGAAATCGAGCAAGACTATCCAAATCACATGGGCGCTTACCGCGTCCGCGCTGCAATTGACGACAAAGGGGACCTGTCCGGCTGGCATATCAAAACAGCGCTTGATACCGGGCGCGATTGGGTCGCCCGCGATTTTCCAGCCAATACGATGGACAACACGCTAGGCGAGGTAGCCCGCGTGCCCAACAACATCAGCCGCGGAGCATGGCGCGGCCCGTCACACAACACGGGTGCATGGGTGGTGCAAAGCGCACTGAACGAGGCCGCTTACGCCGCCGGGCGCGATCCGCTCGAGTTTTTGGTCGCGCTTTACAAGCAAACCGGAACCGTTAGAGCACCAAACTGGCCCAACATGGACATTGATTTTCGCCGTCATGCAGCCATGCTTGAAAAAGTCGCTAGCGAATCCGGTTACGGCAAAAAAATGCCTTCCGGTTGGGGACACGGGATTGCGGTCCACCACACATTCGTTGGCACTTGTGCCCATGTGATTGAACTGGAGATGGTCGGTGACAATGATTACCGCGTTCACAAAGTAACATCAGCGATTGACTGCGGCTTGGCAGTCAATCCGCTTGGCGTTCGGGCACAAGTTGAAAGCGGTATTATGGACGGCCTGTGCGCCGCCAAATACGGAAACCTGGTTTTTGAAAACGGAGTACCGGTTACCAATAACTTCGACAGTTACCGGAAGATGCGCATTGACGAGGCACCAGCAGTTGTTGATGTACATATCATGGATTTCGGAGACACCGACCCGAAAGGCACAGGCGAAATATCCTTGCCACCCCTTATCCCAGCTCTGACCAACGCAATTTTTGCGGCCAGCAGAAAACGAGTTCGCACACTGCCGATTAGTGAAAATCTATAGATACATCAACCAGTTGATCAACAAAATCAGTCCGAACGCCAGCACACCCATAAAAGCGCTCCAACCAAGGGCGATCGGCATAGATGAAAAACGCGACCGACTTGCGGTATAATAACTGTCGCATTCAGTGCAATGATACCAGCCATCCATCGGGCCCGCTTTGGTTACCACGAAAGGGATAGCGGTCGGCACGTTGCCAACAAAAGGCATAATCCGACTGGAACCACAGTGGCGACAACCAACATCACCGACGTCCCTGACATCAGCACCTACATTGCCGGATGCCCGCGGAAAGGTCTCGATTTTCGATAAGGCTTGCTCGGCCGCGGCCCAGTCTTTGGCCCGAACAAAAAGGTCGGTGTGACTGAGCAAATTCAGCGAGCCCGTGTTTTCGTTGGCGAGGAACGCCGGGATACCCTGCCCCTCCAGGTTAAGCTTCAGCATATTTGCCTGGTGGCCATCAAGACCGGACCGAATTACGACCAGTTTGTCCAAATCCGGTTGATCCATTGAAATACAGCCTTTGTTACTTGAAGCCCAAACCGCCATGAGTGGTCAACTATCCGTTTGACAGTGCAAAGCGAACTTCCAAGGGCATTCCCGCGGCCAAAAGTTTTACTGAAAACGACCTGAGAACCTGCACTTGGTCCAACATTCATTACGGGATATTTACCCCAGGTTAACACATATAATTTAGGTGTCAGATAATCAATACTGCTGATGTAACTATCCATCACGCAGAATCTCCGTGGGGTCGACAACAGAAAGCGCTCATCTCCTTTCGAGAGAGCACCGAGGTCAGATGGATCCCAGTACCCACACCCGCAAAGCCGACGAAGCTGAAATTAAACAGTTATTGCGAACGTTTGGTGTCACACAATCGGTGGCTTCCGACCTGAAACGCGTCGGTCCAATAATAGAGAATCATATCGATCACCTTCTTGACGATTTTTATGACAACGTCTTATCGGATTCGAACATGAGTCAGGTTTTCAAAAAAAGCAGCGGCAGCCATCTACGCGCGAAAGCGATGCAACGCAGTCATTGGCTGGATTGGGTTTTTGCCGCCAAATTTGACGCCCACTATTTAGCTAGGTGCAAACGCATTGGCCGCATCCATCAGGAACACAACGTCTTGCCTGTCTATTATCTGTTTGGCTATCAATTTGTATCTCAGGCAGTGAAAGACTTAATATTCAGTGCCTGCGATGACCCAAAGCAGGCACAACGACTGGCGCAATCGGTTGAAAAAGCTATTTTTCTAGATATCAACTTGGCCATATCTATTTACTGCACGGAAGTTTCCGCGGGTTGGCGACGAAGGTCGCAGTATGATCAGCTGACCGACATTCTAAACCGTCGCGGCATCACTGAAAAATTGAACGCCATGGTGTCTTCCACTCATAGCAGCCATAACACCACAGCCAGTATCGGTTTACTTGACCTCGATTTTTTCAAGAATATCAATGACAATTACGGGCATGACACGGGAGATCATGTGCTTAAATTCGTGGCAAAGCTGATTGCGACTAACTTCCGGCATGAAGATATCGTGGGCCGTTGGGGAGGCGAAGAGTTCCTCATCCTTATGCCGGGCACCACTGCGGCAGATGCCGTAAAGGTGTTCAAACGATTCCTTACTACTCTGGAGAGTTCGGCGATCAAGTGCAACGGGCAATCAATTTCGATTACAGCCAGCATCGGCGTCTCAGAACTTTCCGAGCATGCGAGCTCACTCGACGCTACATTACGCCGGGCAGACAAAGCACTTTACCAAGCCAAAGACGCCGGGAGGAACCGTGTAAAGGCCAGTTAATCGTTGGCAAACTAAAAAAGCACCAGAGCGCGATAGGCTGCGTTTTAAGGTTCAAAACTTAATCATTCAGGCCGGTGTCAAAGCCATCAATCGAGACCCGATTGTTTTCCTGATGATACTGACGCACCTTTTCCTCGCCTTTGTTGGCAGCCCATTTCTTTAGCGTGTCACGGTCAAGCATATTGTCAGCCATCGGCACACCATAACCGCAACTGCTCTGCGTGCTCTCCACGTCGACCAAAATGATCTGCCGCGAGATAGCATCCTGCGGAAATTGGGCGCTATATTCAGTGTAATCAGGATGCTGTGGCCGGATGATGCGCCCTCTGCCATAAATTCTGTAAATCAACGGGTTACGGGTGAAACTATTGAACATTATCGTCACGCGACCATCGTTTTTTATATGTGCAGCGGTCTCGTTTCCGCTGCCGCCAAAGTCCAGATAGCCCACCAGTTTGGGCGAAAAAACCCGAAAACTATCATTGCCTTTTGGGCTAAGGTTAATGCGCCCGGTTGGGCAAGCACTCGCGGTGAAAAACATCGGCTGCTCGGCAATGAAAGCCGCGTGCTTGTCGCTGATGTGGTCCATGAAATCTGCCATTAGATGCCTCCGAAATGCTCTCCGACTTATAGGATGCCAATCATGACACATGCCTGCGTATGGGTCACCCGTGAAAACCGGTTTTCAGTCAATAATAAATGATGCGACAGAAACGAAAAGCTTGTGCACCCGATTCTAAGCGCTCCAATATTGCATAGTGATCACTGCAAAAAGTGCAATCAGCACAATTGAACTGATCACAAACACTAAAAAACGGTGCATAACACGGTTGTAGGTAATGTGGATGGCAGCGTGAATTGCCCGTAGAGCGACATAAGCCCACGCTAGTATCAAACTCAGTTCGGATGTGAGGCCAGCAATCATGGCACCAACACACAGCACGTAGAACAACACCGGCGATTCAAATTGATGGTTGTAATTTTCGGCGGCAAAGCGCGCGCCCGCTGGCAGCGCCTGCAAAGATTTCTTGTCCTGCATAACTTCGTTGGTAGGCTTGGCTGCAACCATAGCAGGAACCCTGCGCGCATATAGTATCAATAGCGTAATCAGTGTTAATCCAACCTGCGCCAGAACCGGCCCCATCATTGCGTTTGACATAATTTTGTCCCCTAACTTTGTTAGCTTGAATTTATTCACCGGCAGAATGACCCCGACGGTGCACACTTTCCAACAATATTATTGTATGGCATCAATGCAATAATCGCTGAAATGTTTTTCTCTAACCCGCTAGAGCGTTTATGGGGTGTTCAACCATGAAAATTCGGCCCTACTGCGGGGATGACTGGCTCGATGTGGAACGTATCTACAACGACGGGATTGCAACTGGTCTTGCCACTTTCGAGGTCAAATCCAAACCCAAAGAAGCATGGGAGGCCGACAGCATTCCCGGCTCGGCACTGGTTGCGGAAGATGCAGCTACGGATGAGATTTTAGGCTGGGCAGTATTGTGGCCCACATCCAGCCGCAAAGTATATGCCGGTGTGTGCGAGGTAAGCCTGTACGTGGGCGCGCACGCTCGCGGGGGCGGCGTTGGTCGTAAACTACTTGATGAACTTGTTATGGTATCGGAACAATTGGGTATTTGGACTCTGCAGGCAGGCATATTCGAAGCCAATAGCCTGTCGCTTTCCCTTCACGAAAAATGCGGGTTTCGCATTGTGGGTGTGAGAGAGAAAATCGGCTTGCTGGACGGGGTTTGGAAAGATGTTATTCTGATGGAACGCCGCAGCAAAGTGGTTGGCGTTTAATTTTTCAGCTAGAATTCAAACAAGCAAACCCAACTCTGCGCGTTTGGCCTTCGTGAGCTTGCCAGCGATAATTGTGTGGGCTTCCTCTATATAGCTTCTAATATCATCGTCTGACAGGGTTTCGCCCGACGTCACCTGCACCCACTTACCGCGCGCCAGATAGGGTGCAGGGATAACACCGGGCAGCTCACATAATATCTGAAAACTCATATCTGCACATTTGAAGCTGATTTTGTCTTCGCGCCCTTCGCCCCAAATGGAGCAAATAGCGAAGATTTTACCGCCCACTTTCCAAACCGACGAATTACCCCACTGCACCACATTCGTGGTGCTTTTCAGCGATGCACAGAAATCATTGAATTCATCGCGCGCCATACCTGACCCTAAAATCCCTTCCGGTGAGCTTTCGCCCTGCTGGTGCGCGTACCGGGTTTACCGCCGGTCGCACGGCCCTTGGGTTTACCGTGGGTCAGGCCAAGGCCCAGCTCACCAGCCTCAAGGCGGCGAATTTCATCGCGCAGGCGAGCGGCTTCCTCAAATTCCAAATTCTCGGCAGCGTCCTGCATTTTGCTGTTCAGTTCCGCCAGATGCACTTTCAGGTTCGAGCCAACTCGGTGCTGTGCATCTTCACCGATGTCTACTGTTACATGGTCACCCGAAGCCACGTGGCTCATGATGTCGCCAACATTTTTCGCAACTGTCTTGGGTGTGATACCATGCTTGATGTTGTATGCTTCTTGCTTGTCGCGGCGACGATTGGTTTCGCTGATCGCCCGGTCCATAGACCCGGTTATGCGGTCCGCATAGAGGATAACCTTGCCCTCAACGTTACGCGCAGCGCGGCCAATTGTTTGCACCAATGACCGTTCAGAGCGCAAAAAACCTTCCTTGTCTGCATCCAAAATCGCAACCAGACCACATTCGGGTATATCGAGCCCTTCGCGTAGCAAGTTGATACCAACTAGCACATCAAACGAACCCAACCGCAGGTCTCTGATAATCTCGATGCGTTCCAGCGTGTCGATATCAGAATGCATATAACGCACCCGGATACCGTTTTCATGCAGATATTCGGTCAGGTCCTCGGCCATGCGTTTGGTTAGAGTAGTAACCAGCGCGCGCAGACCCTTCGCCGCCAATATCCGCGCCTCATGCATCAAATCATCCACCTGGCTTTCAACCGGACGGATTTCAATTTGTGGATCAACAAGGCCGGTTGGCCGGATCACTTGCTCGGCGAACACACCGCCGGTTTGTTCCATTTCAAAATCGCCGGGCGTGGCCGACACATAGACCGTCTGCGGTCGCATGGCGTTCCATTCTTCGAACTTCAGTGGGCGATTGTCTATACAACTGGGCAAGCGGAAGCCATAATCAGCCAACACAGATTTACGTTTGAAATCGCCCCGGCTCATGCCGCTGACCTGATTAACGCTAACGTGGCTCTCGTCCACAAACAAAAGCGCATTTTCCGGGATATATTCGAACAAAGTTGGCGGCGGCTCGCCTGGCTTGCGACCTGTCAGATAGCGAGAATAATTCTCAATGCCTGCGCAACTACCAGTAGCTTCCATCATTTCCAAATCGAAGGTGGTGCGCTGTTCCACTCGCTGCAATTCCAGCAGGCGATGCGCCTGTTCATATTCCTTCACCCTGCCATTCAGCTCGTGTTTGATCTTTTTTACCGCCTGATCCAACGTGGGGCGCGGTGTTACATAGTGGCTGTTGGCATATATTTTAACCGTTTCCAGCGAGCGTATTTTCTCGCCAGTGAGCGGATCAAATTCAATGATTTCTTCGATCTCATCGCCGAACATCATCAACCGCCAGGCACGATCTTCCAAATGGCTGGGAAACAAGTCAATCACATCACCGCGCACACGGAACGTACCGCGCTGAAAAGCAGCGTCATTGCGGCTGTATTGCATGGCTACCAAACGGCGTAACAAATCGCGGTTGTCCACCTCCTCACCTACCTTCAGGCTGAAGGTCATCGCGGTATAGGTTTCCACGCTGCCGATACCGTATATACACGACACCGATGCCACGATAATCACATCATCACGCTCCAGAATCGCCCGCGTCGCCGAATGGCGCATGCGGTCAATCTGCTCGTTGATAGATGCTTCTTTTTCCACAAATGTATCCGTGCGCGGAACGTAAGCCTCGGGCTGATAATAGTCATAGTAAGAGACAAAATATTCCACTGAATTGTTGGGGAAAAACGCCTTAAACTCACCGTAAAGCTGGGCCGCCAGGGTTTTATTGGGCGCCATAATCAGCGCGGGGCGCTGAGTTGCCTCAATAATTTTTGCCATGGTGAAGGTTTTCCCGGAGCCGGTTACCCCGAGCAGAACCTGGTCTTGTTCGCGTCCATTGATGCCTTCAACCAGTTCAGCAATTGCAGTTGGCTGGTCACCAGAAGGCTGAAACTCAGACACCACTTCGAACGGCACACCGCCTTCGGATTTAGCCGGCCTAGCAGGCCGGTGCGGCACAAAGGGGCTGGCAACTGGGCCAGCGGGTAGGTCGGAGTTTTCCATCATAAACTTTCGCTGCGTAACGGAATCGTCACTATAAATGTTCATGGTTTGTTTTCAAGATGCAATCAACGTTATTGTGCCATGGTAGGCCAGTGATCACGTTGAATTGAACCGCATTGTCTTGGCCAACCGGCACCACTGAGGCCCTATTGTCACTGGACCGGCCAGCAAACCTGATCAATGGATGTCCTGATAAACCAAAACGGAGAGTTGCTTTCATGACAAACACCAGAATATTTTGCGCAGCTGCCGGATTGCTAGCGATAGCGGCTGTCGGCATATCCGGCGCAGCATTCGCGGCAGATGCAGGGGGTACGCTGGCCATTCTTACCCTAAAGCAAGACGCCCCCACAGACCCGCCTCTTTCCAAGGCGACACCACAAACCATGACACCGGACAGCCTTGATATCATCATCAAAAAGATCGACCCAGAGGCAAAACGCGATACTAACCTTTGGCAATTTACCGTGCTTGAACGTCAGGTTTACATAGTGGTTGACCCTCAGGCTGACCGCATGCGGGTTATGAGCCCGATCACTCAGGCCAGCAATATAACACCCGCACTATACCAACGGATGATGCAGGCCAATTTTGATGCCGCGCTGGACGCTCGCTACGCGGTTGCGCAAGACTTGGTTTGGAGTGTTTTTATTCATCCGCTTGGCAGCCTGAGCGAACGAGAATTATTGTCAGGTACTGCACAAACAGTGACGGCAGCGGTTAATTTCGGCACCAGTTTTTCTTCTGGCGCAGTGGTTTACGGCGGCGGCGACACCAACGGTATCATCGGACGACAGTTGCTGGACGAACTTCTCAAGAAAGAAGGCCAACCGATGTAACGCTGCGCCGCGCGCTACAGACTTCCCACTAGATGCTTAAGCCGCGAAGCTGATACGCCTATGAATTGGGGGTACCATTTTTGGTTTTCCATGTGATATTTTTTGCGAAGTGTATAAATATTAATCAGTGACTATTTAATAAGCAAAAATAGTGCAGTATCATTGACCAAATTTTCACAACTTCACAATTTTTCCATATATTTCAATGTTATAGATCAACATTTATTTTTGGCACACCCCTTGCATTTAGAAGGTGAAGCAAAAAACATTGACCAAAAAGTTATTTTCTCCGGAGGAACTGATGAAAAACCTGAAATCAAAATTACTGAGTGGTGGGCTATTACTCACCGGCCTCGTCAGCGGCGCTGCCAACACCGCGCCGGGTGTGTCTGCCCAAGACAGTAACTCATTCAGTTTGAGTGGAAGCACCTCCCTGGTTACCGACTATCGGTTCCGCGGTTTGTCCTTGTCCAATAAAGACACCGCAATCCAGGCCAGTTTCAATATAAATCACAACAGTGGCTTTTACCTCAGCACATGGGGATCTTCGATCGAGAATTTTAACGGTGCCGAGCTGGAACTTGATATATACGGCGGGCACGCCGGGCAAATCGGCAACATTAGTACGAATGTTGGATTTTATGCTTACACCTACCTGGTGCCAGCAAAAACACTGATTATTATGAGGTATTCGGCTCGGTTGGTGGCACACTGGATATACTCAGCTGGACACTGGGAACAAACTATGCGTTCGAGCAGAACGGCACCGGCGATCAGGACAATATATACGTATACCTTAACACCAGCGCCCCCATCGGAGACACGCCGTTATCAGTTGCAGGCAACATTGCCTATGAAGACGGCGCATTCGGTACAAACAAATGGGATTGGCTCCTAGGTCTTTCCTACGGCTTCGAACAATTTTCACTTTCCATCAACTATATCGACACAGCGAACACAGGATCCAGCGCGGGGGATGCTGGCGTGATTGCCATGCTGTCGGCAAGCTTTTAGGAGACTGCCTTTCGAAACAAACTTCCAATTTAAGTATCTTCCCAGGTCTAGCCTCCCAATTGCTAGACCTACTATACGACAAGACGGCTTCTAGGTTCTCTCCCCAAACGGCCGACTTGTCGACTTCCCAATCCGGCCTCCCATGCCGGGCGAACGAAACGGCATGCTGGTGCGACGGACCTCTCTCCCCAACGCATCAGCATGCCCATTCCACTTGCCCAAATATGCTGGTTCCCAAAAAGGTGGATATTTGCCTTCAGACCCCAATTATTGATTGCCCTGACGCTGGTGCGGGCATACTGTTCTGGCGTATTTTTCGAAGATAAATTTCCACTGGTATTTATTCATTGGCAGATGTGCCTCGTTCAGGACCAAAATCATGACATTCATCTCAAGAACCCTAGACCGTATCAAACCATCACCTACCATGGCGGTCACCGCTAAGGCGGCCGAACTTAAGGCTGCCGGAAAAGATGTAATTGGGTTGGGCGCTGGCGAGCCGGATTTTGATACCCCTGACCACATCAAGGATGCCGCCATTGAGGCCATTCGTGGCGGCGACACCAAATATACCAAAGTGGACGGCACACCTGCCTGTAAGGCCGCCGTAATTGAGAAATTCGCTCGCGAAAATGACCTGAGCTACCAAGCCAACCAGATTACCGTGAACTCAGGCGGCAAGCACACAATATATAATGCCATGATGGCAACACTAAACCCCGGCGACGAAGTGATCATCCCGACACCCTATTGGGTCAGCTATCCTGACATCGTGTTGCTGGCCGGTGGCACACCCGTGTTCGTGCATGCCTCAATCGGCACCAACTTCAAGATGACACCTGAAATGCTTGAGGCGGCGATTACACCGAAAACCAAATGGCTGATTTTCAACTCGCCGTCTAACCCGTCAGGTGCCGCATACACCGAAGCCGAGATCAAAGCCCTGGGCGAGGTCCTCAAACGCCATGAGAATGTTTGGGTGTTTGCCGACGATATATACGAGCACATTGTCTATGAAGGGTTTACCTTCAAAACCATGGCTCAGGCAGTTCCGGAAATTGCGCACTGCACGCTCACTATGAACGGCGTGGCCAAGGCCTACGCTATGACCGGCTGGCGCATTGGTTATGCAGGCGGTGATGCGGCGCTGATTAAAGCCATGGCTAAAGTACAATCCCAGAGCACGTCCAACCCTTGCTCGATCAGTCAGGCTGCAACCGTTGCGGCCCTTACCGGCACACAGGATTTTCTGCGCGAACGGGCAACTGTATTTCAGGGGCGCCGCGATTTGGTGGTCGACATGCTTAATGCTGCTGAGGGGCTTAATTGCCCCACTCCTGAAGGCGCATTTTATGTCTACCCCTCCGTTGCAGGGTGCATCGGAAAATCAACACCGGCTGGAAAGGTGATCAACACCGACGAAGATTTCGTTACTTATATTCTGGAAGACTACGGCGTGGCTGCGGTGCACGGTGAAGCCTTTGGCCTAAGCCCGCATTTCCGGGGGTCATACGCAACATCTACCGAGGCACTGACCGAGGCATGTTCACGCATTCAGGACGCTTGTTCGAAATTGAAATAAAGGCGCGCGATGAAATATCTGCTGGCGATACTTCTATTTATCGCGCCCACAATTGGGGTCGCTAGAGGGGCCGAATTTGATGCCTCTCTAATACCTCTGTGTCAGCAACTTGCAGAAACCCCCACGGATGAATTTTTACGCGAGCGTTTTACTGAACACGAAAGCGTCGCCCTAATAAAACAGGGTGTTGGAAACCGGTTTCACGTATCATTTGGGCAAATAAGCGAACAAAAAGAACGCATCAACCAATATGCGAGGGCCTTGCCAGTTCTTCAACGCAGCCTGCCGCAATTTGAAGCGCAGGCAACCGCCTTTCTTGGCGATGGCATACTGCCTACGGACTTCAAAATCCGTTTGGTTTGCGGCATGCACTCCGATGGTTTTGGGTTTCCGGTCGACGGGAAACTTCAGCTTTTTATCAATCTCTCGGTTATCAAGCCTGACTTTTTGCCATCCTTGCTGCGTCATGAGCTGTGGCATGTAGCGTTTCGAAGCAAATATCCGAAATTCGCTGATAACCATGGAGCCTCGGCCGATCCGCTGCGAAAGCTCGGCTATGTACTATTGAATGAAGGTGTCGGCCATTATTATTCATTCCAGCGCCGCGTCGAACCCACAGTAGGGTACGACAATTGGTTTGAGCGAACCGACAAAATATTTTCACTACTGCAGGACAACATTACTGCACTCGACGCGCTCGACAATCAGTCAGACCAGAAGAAACTATTGTTTTCTTCCCACGCGGGCGTTCCCTTTTGGAAAAAATGGGGTGCTCTGCCAGGCGCAATTATTACTTATCGATTGAAAAAGACTTTAGGTGCAAGCGAACTGCGCAAGATTATCAGCGGAGGGCCTTGTGAATTTTTAACACGGTACCAAAGCGAAGCCATCAAGCAGCCCAAATGGGAGAAGATTCCCATTGAGCTACAAACGGCTACATGCTCGTAAACACTGAAACATCTTGAGTTTGGGGTGGCACTTTTAGGCGTGTTACTGAAGTTCATTAAACCTATTAATCGCTAAAATCGATTATTAAACATAATTTAATCTATTTTACATATATATTTGATATTGGTATTCTCCCCTCATGTTCAAACGGAGAAACCACATGTCAAATCCATTTAGCCAAGCCGACCGCACTCAAATTGCTGAAGCCATGAAACCAATTTTGGCGGAAAGTGTTCAACTATACGTCGCTACACAAAATGTTCACTGGAATGTAACCGGTCCTCTGTTCCAGGCGGTTCACGCCCTGACAGAAGAACAGTATCTGGAACTAGCACCAGCGATTGACGAAATCGCAGAACGCATTCGCAGCCTTGGGCAAAAAGCACCGGGCACAATGGCACAATATATGGCGCTGGGCTCCATCGAAGATGGTGACGAAAATGCAAACGCTGAAGATATGGTTCGCGCATTGAAGAACGGTCACAATACAATTGCCAATCATATTCGGCCCCTTGTCGCCACAGCAGCAGATGTCAATGACGAGGTGAGCGCTGGCCTGCTCACGGACCGTCTGACGGTGCATGAAAAAGCGCAATGGATGCTGGGCGCAATGGTAGCCGAGTAAAATGCATAGATAAAACCCGGTTTCGGCATCTGTGGATGCCGGAACTGTGCCAACCTGCAGCGCATCGCTATATCTCCGTCAGACTGTCCTTGATGCTACTCAGTCTCCATGCTATTAGCCGTCTATTAAGAATGATTATCAAATTCTAATAGGCGCACGATCATATGACTTCACTGCCTTCGAGCAAACCACTGGGTAACTGCAAGCCTGGATTTTCAGGAACAATTTCTGGCTTTTTTTCCGATCATGACAATGTGGAAAGTACCGCCGTTGAGCAGTTGCGAGAAATGGGCTTCGCCGAAGGCCTACAAGTTTCAATTTTGCATCAAAACCCCTTTGGCAAGGACCCAATCGCCGTTCGCGTCGGTGCCATGACCATTGCTCTGCGCCGTAGGGAAGCAAAACTAGTACAGGTGACACCAGCATGAGTGAAAAAGCCGCCGATAGCAATCCGGCCACGCCAATTGTTGCTGTTGTCGGCAACCCCAATTGCGGCAAATCAGCGCTTTTCAATGCGCTTACAGGTCTACGTCAGAAAGTAGCCAACTACCCCGGCGCAACCGTTGAGCGCCGCAGCGGCCAAATCGTCGGCGCTGGCAACCTAACCATGATCGATTTGCCCGGTGCCTATAGCCTCAACGCCAGAAGCGCTGATGAGGATGTTACCCGCCAAGTTGTCACTGGCACCCACGACGTTGAAGCAAAACCCGATGTTATCCTCAGCGTGGTGGACGCCACCAATTTAGCCCAGCATCTACGATTTGTCCTTGAATTGCGCGAACTGGGTGTGCCCATGGTGGTTGCGCTTAATATGACCGACCTAGCTGCCCGCGAACGAATTTCCATTGATGTTCCAGCCCTATCCGCACAGATTGGCGTCCCGGTTATCGAGACCGTAGCGGTTCGCAAAAAAGGCCTGAGTGAGTTAACACAGGCTCTAAGTAATGCAACGCTTGCCCCAGCACCCAGCGATGTTGATTTTGGCCAAACGGTCAGACAGCGGCAAAAAGCCGCCCGAAAAATTGCGTCAACGGCTACTATCAGCGAAGGCATCGGCCACCGCACAACACGCCGTATCGATCAAATACTCCTTAACCCTGTCATCGGTCCGGTTACGCTGTTTGGGTTACTGTTTCTGATGTTCCAGGCGGTCTTTTCCTGGGCGGAAACACCGATGGATTTGATTGAGGACGGCATTGGTTTTCTACAGATTTTTTTCGCCAACACACTTTCCGACGGACTGTTCCTCAGCTTTCTAAACGACGGCATTCTGGCGGGCGTTGGTGCCGTTGTGGTGTTCCTACCGCAAATCTTGATCTTGTTCCTGTTTATTCTTGTTTTGGAGTCAACTGGTTATATGGCACGCGCTGCGTTCATCATGGACCGACTAATGGCATCGGTTGGCCTGAATGGTAGGGCTTTTATTCCACTACTATCCAGTTTCGCTTGCGCGGTACCCGGCATCATGGCGGCACGTTCAATCGCCAATGAACGCGATCGACTAACCACCATTTTGATTGCGCCGCTGATGACCTGCTCCGCTCGACTGCCCGTCTATACAGTTATCATAGCAGCCTTCATCCCCAACCAAACCGTCGGCGGCAGTGTCGGTTTACAAGGCCTTGTTATGTTCGCCCTTTATTTGGCTGGCATCCTGTCTGCATTGATAATGGCAGCGGTGCTAAAGCGAACTGTTGCAAAGGGCGAAGCCGATACATTTCTACTGGAACTACCGAAATACCAAAGCCCGAATATTCGGTTTGTGCTAATCGGTCTGTATGAGCGCGCCCGCATATTCCTGCGCAGAGCCGGCACAATAATATTGGTGTCCACAATCGTTCTGTGGGTATTGGCCATATACCCCGCAGCACCAGTTGGCGCAACCGAACCCGCGATTTCCTATAGTTTTGTTGGCATGATTGGTAGCGCGCTGGAGGTGGTTTTTGCCCCTATCGGCTTCAATTGGGAAATATCGGTTGCGTTGGTGCCCGGCATGGCAGCCCGAGAAGTAGCAATTGCCGCCCTCGGCACAGTTTATTCATTATCCGGCAGCGAAGCCATGATCGAGGCGGGGCTGGTAACTGTGTTGAACAATGCTTGGTCACTGCCAACGGCGTTATCTTTTCTTGCATGGTTCATATTTGCGCCGCAATGCCTATCGACAATCGCGGTAACACGCAGGGAAACCGGCGGCTGGAAATGGCCTGCCTTTATGGTTGCGTACCTGTTTGTGCTTGCTTACGGTGCTTCATTCATAACCTTTCGGGTTGCAACGTGGTTGTTGGGCTGAAGCACCCCGAAAATTTAGAATTGAAGCCGCCTATAGCGCGGCACTGACCAATTAGGGGGATACTCGTGAAAAAATTATTAGCTGGCTTGTCTATTTTAGCGCTAACCGCATGCTCTAGTGAGCAGGAACAAGCGGTAGATTATTCCGCCACTGCGAACCGTATCGCTGCCGAAACCATTATCGTTGACGGTCATATTGATGTGCCATACCGACTTAACTCGGCGTGGGACGACGTATCTGGCCCAACTGACACTGGCGACTTCGATTACCCGCGTGCCGTATCTGGTGGCCTGAATGCCCCGTTTATGTCAATCTACACACCGGCAGATCTGGACGGCACTCCTGCGGCCAAAGAACATGCCGACAAAATGATTGATATCGTTGAACGCATCGCCGCTGAATCGCCCAACAAATTCGCTGTAACCAAATCAGTCGCCGAGGTTGAAGCAGCGTTCCGCAAAGGGCAGATTGCCCTGCCGCTGGGCATGGAAAATGGCTCGCCCTTGCTGGGTGACCTCGCCAACCTGGACCATTTCCACGAGCGCGGCATTCGTTACATCACGCTGGCTCATTCCAAATCTAACAAAATCTCGGATTCGTCTTATGATCCAACGCGGCAATGGGACGGCCTGTCCGAGTTCGGCGAACAAGTCGTTAAGCGCATGAATGAGCTGGGTATTATGGTTGATATCAGCCATGTGTCCGATGACGCTTTTTGGGATGTGATGAAAATCACTTCAACACCAGTAATTGCGTCGCATTCATCTGCCCGAAACTTCACTCCAGGTTTTGAACGCAACATGAACGATGAAATGATCAAGGCTCTTGCGACAAACGGCAGCGTAATCATGATCAATTATGGTTCGTCGTTCGTCACCGAAGCGGCAAATCAATACCGGCCCAAATTGGCAGAAGCCTATACTGCGCATCGGGAAGCAGAAGGCATTGAAGACACACCTGAAGCCCGCGAAGCCTTCACTACTGCCTATGCAGAAACAACGCCCTTCCCGTATGCAACACTTGACGAAACGCTGGACCATTTTGATCACGTGGTAAAGCTGGCTGGCATCGACCATGTTGGTGTCGGGTCCGACTATGACGGTGTCGGCGATAGCCTTCCGGTTGGCCTTAAGGACGTGGCAAGCTACCCTACGCTAGTGGAAGGCTTGCTTAAACGCGGATACAGCGAAGAAGACATTAAGAAAGTGCTTTCCGGCAATGTTCTGCGTGTTTGGCGAACCGTCGAAGCCTTCGCAGCTGCGCAATAACCATTTGCGAGCAATCATCAAAAAGCCGCCTTTTGGCGGCTTTTTTTATCCCGTAAACCCAATTTACCTGGTGTATCGCGCTGGCAAAAATTCTATTGCCCGCATTTATCTTGTATTTGTCTGAGCCTCGACTATCGTCGTATCGTTCCCCTGGGGAGAGGAGCGCCGTTCAGCTTAACTACTTCGGGGAGCAATATGAGAGACGTCAAAACGACTGAAAGTTCTAACGAGCTTTCAGAACGAGTTAAATGGTATACGCTTGCAGTCCTGACGATTGTCTATGCCTTCAACTTCATTGACCGACAAATACTTGTCATCCTACTGCCACTCATCAAAGCTGAGCTTAACCTAAGCGACACTTATCTGGGTTTGTTGTCAGGTATTGCCTTTGCACTGTTTTATACAATTCTGGGCATTCCGATCGCACGATTGGCAGACCGCAGCAACCGACGCAACATTATTGCCATTGCCCTAACCGCCTGGAGTGCAATGACGGTGGTTTCTAGCTTAGCGCAAAACTTTGTACAGCTTCTGTTTGCACGCATGGGCGTGGGCATCGGTGAAGCAGGCGGAAGTCCGCCCGCACATTCAATGATATCCGATATGTTTAAAGCTAAACAGCGAGCGACAGCACTGGCGATCTATTCTGCCGGCCTCTATCTCGGCGTGGTGATCGGTTTTTCCGCTGGTGGTTACCTCGGCGAAACATTCGGCTGGCGCAGTACTTTCTTCATTGTTGGCGTCCCCGGCATAATTCTCGCGTTGGTTTTGTGGACAACAGTGCCTGAACCGCCAAGGCCCAAATCCGTCGCAGACAACACCGGCCCTACATTTTTTGAAACCCTGTCCCATGTCATGGCGCTAAAATCATTTCTATTTATTGCGCTCGGGTGTTCACTGTCGGCTTTTATTAGCTATGGCACCAGTAACTTCATGCCAAGTTACATGGTTCGCTATCATGAATTTCCGTTGACCGAAATTGGCCTGTGGTTGGGCCTTACCGGAGGCGGAGGAGGCATCATTGGTACCTTCCTTGGAGGCTATTTGACCGACAAAATAGGCAAAAATAATCCGAGCTGGTATCTGTGGTTACCCGGACTGACCGCGGTTGCTGGAATCCCCTTCGCTGTTTTTGCCTTTAACACAGACAATACACCGCTGATGCTGACCAGCTATTTTATCACGGCTATTCTGGGCACGCTTTATCTCGCTCCATCAATTGCTGTGTTGCACCGCCTTGTGAATCCTCGGATGCGCGCCATGACATCGGCGCTCTTGTTTTTCGTCCTGAATCTAATAGGTTTGGGGGCGGGCCCGGTTGTAATTGGAATGCTCAGCGACGGATTTGGCAGCCTTCGCATTGCGCTAACCATTGGTGCTGGCGTCGCCCTGGTTAAAGGCTATCTATTCTGGGTCGGCGGCAGAAAACTTCCCGCCGATATTGAGGCAACAAAACATCTTTCAGCTGAAAGCTGATTGGCGAAGCAACCGGTGATGTTGTAAGCCACGACGTGCTTGGGTAGGACTGAGATGCGGATCAACGTTTTTGAAGTTGCAATTATCGGCCTGCTGCTTATGGCGGTAAGTGCTGGTGCGGTTTCTGGATTTACCGGCCTGTTGCTTGTCATCGGCCACCTGACAGCTTTGCTTACTCTATTCATTATCGTTCGAAACCTTACGGCAAAAATTAGCAATAAAGCCGCCAGACTGTTGTTCGCGCTGGTCTCTCTTGTGTTGATTGTTGAGACATCAATTCAGTTTCTAACAGGACTGCATTTGAATTGGTTTGTGCTCAGTTTGTTGATGGAAGGCGGCCTCAGGCAAAATACCGGGCTTTCTCCATCGTTGGGCATCGCAGCAATTTTATTGATGGTCGCGAGCCTATATTGGTTAAGTGCAAAGGCTGCGGCGGCGTTCAAACTCTTTACTATGCCAAGGGTCATTGCAATCGGTTTGGCGTCCCTAATATCTACACAGTTTATTTATGCAGTCGCTTATTATCATGGATCAACCAATGCGGTTCACGTACGGCGCAGTATGCCGTTTTTCTGGACCCCTCACCCCTATCAAAGCAATAAGCTGCTCGGCTATGTTTTTCCAGACCGCGGCGAAAACCCTTTTTCTCTTTCCAAAATTCGCGACAGCGATACTGGATTTGCGCCAGAACGCGTGGCGCTGGCCTCGATTCATGGCAGGGCGGGCGCAAGCCCTTCCAACATATTGATCATTGTTACCGACAGCCTGCGGTCAAAGGATATTCGCCAAAACCCTGGCCTTGCGCCAACCCTAACGGCGGCTGGACAGATCGGGCAGCTGTCGCTGGACTATTACAGCGTATCCAATTGCACGCATTTTTCTCTCTACAGCATGTTTACCGGCGCGCTGCCAACCAGCTATGGCACTGCACGTAGCCAGAAAAGAAAAACCGGAATATTGCCGGAAATCTCTGCTGCTGGATATTCGGTCAGCTCCGCCGAATCTGTATCGCTGGACTGGTATGACCTGTCGGACATTATATTGCCTGAAACGATACAGCGCTGGGTCGGCGAGGATGAAGACACTCTGGAAAATGACCGCCAGGTGACCACCAAGACCCTCGAGCAACTGGCGGCCTGGCAACAGACAGAAACACCTGGGCTACATCTGGCCTACTACCACGGCACCCATTTTCCTTACAGCGAAACATTAGGGCAATCAGCAGCACCCAATCTAGATCAGTACAAAATGGCCATTGGCCTTTTCGACACCGAACTGGCGAAAATTCTGGCAGGCCTCGATGAGCTGGGTCTATCCAACGACACACTGGTGATTGTTACTTCAGACCACGGTGAAGAGTTTTTCGAAGATGGCAGAGTTGGTCACGCGAGCCGCTTAAGCAATGAACAGGTTCAGGTACCGCTTCTCATTTTGGGCGCACCAGATCGCCTAAGCAAGCCACGGTCCCACAATGACATACCTGAACTGATCTATGCGACCATTGACCCGACCCGACCAATTATTCAGCCATCGGAAGCGATATATTTGGCCAACTGCGGGTATGACTTCCCCGGTGCGTTCTCGGTCATCAATGCGAACGGTCGCTATGATTTCGAATTTGACAATGGGTATTTGATACCAATGGATCCGCAAAACGGTGATAAGCAGGCCAATATGTGCAAAGCTGCCAAAGACTTGCTATCTCAAATTCGTTGAGCAGTCTGTAATTGACCGTAGGCTATTCCGTGCTGGCAATCTAGCCACCAAGACAAATAGCTAGAGGCCTGCGCTTTTAAGAATCATTTGGACAACATGGTTTTTAGCATCTTGAAACTGATCATCTGAAAGCGGCGCCCCACCGTTCATAATATTGATCTGAGTTTCGAAATCGGCATAGTTTTGTGTCGTTGCCCATACCATATAGAAAAAATACCTGGCATTTAACGGCTTTAACTTGCCCTGCTCGATCCATTTGTCCATCACGCGCTCGCGGCTGAGCAGCCATGGCTTCACAGTATTTTCCAGATAATCGAGCAAAAACGGTGCACCCGACGTCATCTCTATCGCCCATAGGCGTGAACCATTGGGTCGTTGACGCGCCAAATCCATCTTTGACGCCACATATTCCCTGATCGCCGTCCTGGGGTCGTTGGTCTCATCAAAGGTGTCGGCGGCATGCAACCAGATCGAGCAAACATCTTCAATTACGCGGCGGTATAATTCTTCTTTAGTACCAAAATAGTAATAGACATTGGGTTTGGGAATGTTAGCACGTTCAGCGATTAAGCCAACGCTTGCGCCTTTAAAGCCCTTCTCGGCGAACACACTTTCTGCCGCTTCAAGAATTTTGACAACATTCTCACGCCGTATACTGGCCTTATGGACGGCAACATTGTCAGCCGGATAGTTCATTCCATAGTCCCCAAAAAAAATGTCTGGCACCCATGCTATTAAACCGGAATAACCAGAAATGCTTTGCAGTGGAATGGTACACTACTTTTCTTGTACCCCACTGAACAAATTCCATTTGCTATGAAAAAAGCGCCCGGGAAGACCCGAGCGCTATATTTTTTTACAGGTCAGCTCAACTTAGAACTTGTAGCGAATACCAACCTGGATGCGCCAAACTGAATCGTCCACATCGCGGTCGTTAATCGGATCAAAGCCGAAGTCCGCACTGCTGCCGCCACCTGGATTGAACCGAGTGAAGACATACTGACCATTAACAATCGCCGCAGGAGCAACAGGAATTGCTTCAGCAACTGAACCGTTATCGCCGAAGCGCTGAACATTGTTTCCGTCACCAAGGAAGTTCAGGAAGTTCTCAAAGTCCAGGAACAGCTCCAGCTTGTGGCCTTCAAACGGCGTTGGAATGTCCTGCTGGAATCGAAGATCCAGATCAGTTGACCAAGGCTGTTCGAATTCATTACGCGGTGCGATCTGACCAGCAAATTCACTCAAACCAGATGTCTCGAGGAAGTTGAAGAAGGCAGTCGTGTCAGATGCGCTCAGGCCAGTAATGTCGATCAAAGGATCGCTTGGGCCAGTTGGCACATAGAACAAAATACGTTCTTCATCATCGGTATCACCGAAGAAGTCTTCGCCGGTATCACCGTCAAACGTATAGCTGAACGGGCGACCAGAACGAGCCCGGAAGAAGATACCAAAGCTGGTTGGGTGATCTTCAATGAACTCATGTTCGAACGTCGCAGCAATGGTAATATTGTGCTTATTGGCAAACTGAGACGGTGCCAGAACCGGATGGTTCAGGTCCGAAATAGCCAGTTCCTCAAAGTTTGACGTTGCTGTCGAACTTGTTGTTGGGTTGCCAACTTTTGAGTCTACGTAAGCATAACCAGCGCGGAAGTTCAGGCTAGTTCTGTCAGTGAAATCCAAGTCCTTCTGGAACTGCGCAGAGATTGTCGTTGTATGACCGTCCTCTAGGCTGTTTGTCAGAAGAATGTCCTGATCATCACGTCCGGAATCACACTCTGCAGTTACATTTGAGAAGCCATCACGCGGGCCGATGAACACAGCATTACAACCAGCAAGTTGCGGGTTGATCGCGTTACCATCTGGCGCTGTACCAACCGGTGTAAGCGTCAGGTCAACAAAGTCAGGCGTGTTGTTGGCATCACTGTAGATGAAGTCCAAGTTTACCTGCCAGTCGTAGAAGAAGTCGATCCCTGTATCGGCTGTATAGTGAGCAACACCAAAGCTAAATCGACGCTGAGACGCCAGTTTAAAGTCTGGGTCAACCGCATCAATACGACCTGCACCTAGTGCCGCCTGCGCGCGCTGCTGATCGCCGATACAAGATGGAATTCCGGTGAATGATCCACCGTTCAATACCTGCAGGTCTGCTGCTGTACATGGAGCGCTGTCGCTATCGCCAGCTCCGATACCACCACCGAAGTTAGAGAAAGCGTTAGAGAACCATACTGTTGGGTCACCACCAGAGAAGACACCAAAGCCCGCTGTAATGGTTGTATCACCCCAGGTTGCTTCGTCCATTGTGTAGGTCAAACCCAACCGCGGCATCAGGATGTCCAGGCCATCAAAACCTGTGGAGTTAGAGAAGCCATACCGACTTACAAAAGCTCCGCTTTCAGTCGGTGCATCATTGGACTTGTAAAAGTCATAACGAAGGCCTGCTGTTACTTCCAGCGCTTCATTCACTTGCCACTTATCTTGAGCATAAAGGCTATGAATGTTGCGAGAGAATGTCGCACCAGCGTCACGAATGTCACCCGAGAATGATCCGTTCCCATCAATTTCCTGGGCCAGGCCAGCTTCAAGGTCGTCAATAGATGCAAAATTGATTGTACCGGTTGCGTTTACCGCGAACAGGTTGAAAACGCTCAAGTTGTCCAATTCGTAACCAAAGCTGAAAGTGTGATCACCGGACACATAATCACCGGCAATTTTTATTTGATCAACCTGATAGTTTAGTGCGTTGGCACTACGGAAGGTACCTGGGCCACTTGTTAAAAGAATATTGCCTGCACCATCCTCAACTTCGATCCGGGGAATGTTCTCATCTTGCGCTTCACCGCCACCAAATGGGCCTTGAAGATCCAGGTGATCGTTCCGCGATACGCGAACCTCAGTAGAGAAGTTATCTGTCCAGTTTGAATACAAACGAACCGAGTAAGTATCGTCTACCGAGCCTTCCAACTCAAAGTTATCTTTGAAGGTAAAGCCACCAAAACCAAAATCATCAGGCTCAAGGTTGTTTTCCTCTAGACGCGCATATGTTGCTTCCATCCGATGGTTGTCATTGATATTCCAGTCAAGACGACCAAAATAACGCACACTGGTTTGCGGCAATGTGCGAACAATATCCAGATTTTCGCGACCATATTGCGATGTCAGAATGCTTGCGATGCGATTAGCCTCGTCAAGGGTAACATCTTCTTCATTGGCAAAGCCTGCTCCAGCTGGACCATCGTTTTGAGTGCCAGCGGTGTCGGTTTCTTCATATGAGCCGTAGAAGAACAGCTTGTCTTTGATGATTGGACCACCAAGCTCGGCACCCCAGTTCTTGCGGTCGAACGTCACATCAGGGTCAAGAATTTCATCACCTTCCAGTGTAGTGCCCTGAAGGTCCTCGTTATTATACAAGAAGAAAGCAGATCCATGGAATTCGTTGGTACCAGATTTGGTAACCACATTCACGTTACAACCAGTAAACTGACCGTATTCCACATCAACCGGCGAGAATTCAACCGAGGCAGCTTTAATCGTATCAAACGGAATTGGGAAAGTGTTACGCGCAAGGTTACCAGACGCATTCAAGCCAAAACCATCTGCCGCGCGGATACCATCAATGGTGAAAGAGTTGAAACGGTTGTTACCGCCGCTACAAGAAATACCAAATCCGTTACCGCCATCTGAGCGACCAATGCTTACCCGTGGATCGAGACGAATGACGTCGCGAACCTGACGGCTGATCGTTGGCAGCCGCGCAATAGTACCGAGGTTAAACGACGAGCCCGGGCCAATTGCAAGATTGGTTACTGAAACTGCGCTTGCAACAACCACGATCTCTTCCAGATCAGCTTGAGCTTCCGAAAGCGTAATGTTGAAATTAGATGTGCCAGACAAGTTTGTCATGACGCCCGTAATCAACTGATTTTCATACTGCCCGCCATCAATGCGAATAGTGTAGGGTCCACCAACTGACAGCGAGCGGACCGCGAAGGCACCGTTTGCATTTGTCGTTGTGGACGTGGCAGCCCCAGTTCTAGTGTCTGTAACCACGACAGCCAGACCCGCCGCTGGATTACCAGCAGGCGTTGTAACTGTACCGCGGATAGACGACGTAATTTCTTGTGAAATGGCTGGTACCGAGGCTGCCATAGCAGCCAGCGCCACACCACTACACAATGTAGTCTTAAATAGGCGATTCATTCCCTTAGCTCCGTTAAAATGGTTGCAGCCAGACCACAGGTCGAACTGACCGCCCCCCAATTGCCCTCTGTACCGAGGATCAAAACAAGTCTCATACTAACCCAGCTGATAACTGACCAAATCCTGACCAAAAGGTCAAGACCCGCTGGTAAGTCGCGTAAACGCTAACTTGTGCCTCCATATAGCAAGCCATCATTTCAGTTTCTTGACAAAAGTGTCAAGATTCGGTGCCATATGTTGTGGCTCACATTTCAAAAAGCACAAACCTGTTGCTAAAAAGCGACATTAATCGTCCGCGTTGCGATTCCTGTATCTGATTTCAGCGTTCCAACCACCTGTCGCTTGTCCCAATCGATGTCCAAAGTGCCAAAATTCGCCCTGCCGTACAGATCACCAATCTGGTATGGGCCGGTTTCCGCGACTCGGTCTTTGTCGGGGTTCCAGTTTGACCAGGGCAAATTGAGCGAGCTGGACGTTACCTCGACAAGCGTATTATCAGGACTGATTATTTTACGATACAAGCCCCCGACATGACGGTCCCCCGACAAAATTATCGTATTGGCAGCACCGGTTTCCTCAATGATAGAATAGAGTTTTTCACGCTCTAGCGGCATTGTTCGCCATGCTTCCCAACCATGCCCATCCGCAATAACCTGAATCGACGAAACTAAAAGGCGCAAGTCTGCCGGTTGTTCGAATTGGTCTTTCAACCAGGCCCACTGCGTGGCACCAAGCATGGTTTTTGACGGGTCCGTATCGGGCACATAGCGCTCTTTCCCAGCCGCACCCGGTTCATCTGTTTCCTTTAACGCCGAACGAAACCAGCGCGTATCAAGCATAATGATCTGCACTCGCTGGCCGGCTGGCCCGTAAGTCGCTGAGTGGTATACTCCAGGCCTGTTAGGCATTGCTGTATCCTGCGGCTTGCCCAGGGTTTCCAGCATCAACTCTTTGGCGTCCTGTTTCAGTTCAAACTCCACGCCCGCGTCATTTTTGCCAAAGTCATGATCGTCCCAGGTCGACAACATGGGGACGCTGGCACGAAACGGTGCAAAATCGACGTGGCTATCTAGCGTTGAGTAGGCAAACTCCAGTTCAGCTCGGGTGAAATTTTCAACCCGCACACCCCGGTTATTGTCGGCATATACATTGTCACCCATAAACAGGAAAATGTTCGGACTTTCCGCTGCGATTGTCTGCCAAATGGGTTGCGGCAATTCTTCGTCGGCGCATGACCCAAAAGCAATTCTTGTCAGCACCGTGTCAGTGGGTGGCAAAGGCGCATTTTTTTGAGCCTGATCAGGTGCACAACTGGCCAACAACACAGATAACAAAATTGTCGCCGTTCGCATAACCATTCCCCTGAAAGCGCTCTATTCTGGCTCTATTGTGCCCTACTCTGGCGTTGCAAATACATCGTTCAAATAGCCCGCAAGCCTAATACCGCCCTTGGACAATTGAGATTTGATCAGCGGCATATATTTATAAACATAGTCCCAAGACAGAATACCGTGGCTGTTGGCATAGATATCATCGCGCATAACCAAACCTTCATGGACCCAATCAATGGGCTTGGCAGTCTGCCATTTGGAAATCATTGCCGGTTTAATTTTCTTATCCAGAAAGCGCGTCCACTCGGTGAAAGACAGATCTCTATGGTCAATCAAATGCTCGTCCCACAAGCGATGTAGATTTGTCAGTTCTTCCATAAAGACAAGCTCAATCCGGTTGCCGCCACGATCCGCTGGATGCCCCACATGCATTGGCTGATGAAGGTCCCCGATAATGTGCACAACAAACCAGATAGCACGCCGTTTTTCATCTGCAGAGGACGACGGATTCTTCAATACATCGGTAAACTTGGCCAACGCAGTCAACGCATCACCGGCTGGGTTTTTCTCACTGTCTTCATAGGTCTGGCCGGGCGGCACATTAATATAGTGGTATGGATTGGCTTCTATTCTCCAGAACTCATCCGGATTTGATCGCATTTCATCCGGCATCGTCGCCGCTTCAGCCATAAATTCATCGCCTAAAATCGCGTCTACGGCCTGTCTGGCTTCCGGCGTCAAATGTTTATAGGCCAATTCTGCAACAACCCGATGGCCGGTTGGGCCATATGCCGTTGCTGATGGGGCACAAAGGCCCATAATTCCGACTAAAATTATAAGAACACGCATTGCTCACTCCCTGTCGCTAGTGTTTTATTGTTGTCTTATGTCAATTAAATGAACCCGTTATGCACTTTTACCTTCTGCCAGCGGTGGAATGCCAATGTGCTTGGCAATCGTCTGACCAATATCAGCAAAGCTATCACGCCTGCCGCCGCTGCCGGTTTGGAACTGCGGGCCATAGGCAACAAAAGGTATAAATTCCCTCGTATGATCTGAGCCTGGCCAAGTTGGGTCGCAACCATGGTCCGCTGTCAAAATCACAAGATCGTCGGCCTGCATGTTTTCCAGAAACTCAGGCAATCGCTCGTCAAAATACTCCAACGCATTTGCATAGCCTGCTACATTGCGCCGATGGCCAAATGTTTGGTCGAAATCAACGAAGTTTACGAATGTCAACGACCCGCTCTTGGCGGTTTTCTGGCATTCCAGACTCAAATCAAACAGGCCGTCCAACCCATTAGCCTTAACTTTTTTGGTCAATCCACGGTGAGCAAAAATATCGGCGATTTTACCGACCGAAATAACTTCGCGGCCTGCCGCTGCCATAACGTCCAGCAAAGTGTCGCCGTGCGGCGGCGTTGCATAATCGCGGCGATTTCCGGTTCGGGCGTAGTCTCCGTCCTGCCCCAGGAATGGACGAGCGATAACCCGGCCAATTTCATATTCGTCAACCAATTTGCGTGTCACTTCGCAAATTTCATACAAGCGTTCCAGGCCAAAATGCTCTTCGTGAGCTGCTATTTGAAACACGCTATCCGACGACGTATAAACAATGGGCTTGCCACTCGCCACATGCTCATCGCCCAATTCGTCAATAATAACAGTACCGGACGCCGCCTTGTTACCCAGCACACCGGGAATCCCTGTTTCGGCAATCAAGTCGTCAATCAATTTATCTGGAAAACTAGGGAAACCCTGTTGGAAATAACCCCAATCAAATTCGACCGGCAACCCTGCCATTTCCCAATGCCCAGAAGGCGTATCTTTGCCAAAAGACCGCTCCGCGCAGGCAGCGTAATAACCGGTGATGTCGCCGGAATACTCAGTTCCGGGATGGATTTTCCCAGTCGCGAGTTCGGCGGCCTTTCCCAGTCCAAGTGCCACCATATTTGGAATCCGGATCGGGCCGGGTGTTGGTCGGTCTTCAGCTACATTGCCAGCCGCGCACCATTCAGCGATATGGCCAAAAGTATCTGCGCCCACATCGCCGAATTTTTCTGCGTCCGGGGCTGCGCCAATACCAAAACTGTCCAAAACCAATATGAATGCACGTGCCATGATTAGCCCTCAATAATTTCGGAAACGATCGGTCGCATAACCGGCATTTCATTGTCGATTGTAATAGCGCCTTTAACCGCGGCAGCGGCGATTTTCGCACTGGCCTCGTCGTGGGCCCGCACTCGCGCCAGCGGCGCACCAGCGGTTGCGCGGTCGCCTATCTGGCATATATGGGTCAAACCAACCGAGTGATCGATCTTGGCGGTTGGGTCGGTGCGGCCACCACCCAACGCCACAACTGCCATGCCGATGGCGCGCGTGTCCATCGAATTCACATAACCATCACCGGCGCATTCTATCACATACTCCACCGGAGCAATCACAACTTTGCTTTGATGGGTCGACAAAATATTGTTGCCACCACCTTGTGCAGCAACCATTTTTTCAAAAATTTCGGCGGCCGAACCATTTTCTAAGGCCGCTGTTGCCTTGGCCGTTGCCAGTTCAACGGCTTGCTCAACGCCCGACATCACAAGCATATAGGCAGCCAATGCTATCGTCACGTCGACCAGTCGCTTGTCAGCGCCAGCCGGATCGGTCAAAAACTCAATCGTTTCCACAACTTCTACCGCATTACCCGCCGTACGCCCCAGCACCTGATTCATATCGGTTAACAAGGCAGTGGTCGGTGTGCCCGCCGTATTTGCCACGCGCACAATATTTTCAGCCAATTCTTTGGCCTGCCCATGTGTCGACATGAATGCGCCGTTACCGTACTTAACATCCATAACCAATGAATTCAGTCCCGCAGCCAGTTTTTTCGAGAGAATTGAAGCTGTAATTAACGGAATGCTCTCCACTGTCGCTGTCACGTCGCGCACGGCGTAAAAACGCTTGTCAGCAGGTGCCAGCTCACCGGTTTGGCCGATGATGGAACATCCCACAGTTTTGACAATTTCTGCAAATCTATCGATGCTTGGGAATGGGTCATAGCCTGGGATCGCCTCGAATTTATCGAGCGTACCGCCTGAATGCCCCAAACCACGACCAGATATCATCGGTACCAAACCACCGCAAGCCGCAACGATAGGGGCAAGCATTAGACTAACTTTGTCACCGACACCGCCAGTGGAGTGTTTGTCTACAATCGGTGCGCCGGGCTCGAATCCCAAGCCAGTCCAATCAATAACATCGCCGCTGTCCCTCATTGCCAGCGTAAGGGCAGCGCCCTCGTCAGGACTCATTCCGCTAAAATAGACTGCCATCGCAAAAGCCGATATTTGGCTGTCAGCAACGCGGCCATCAGTTATCCCCCGAACAAAGCGCTCAATTTCAGCTTGGCTTATGGTGTCGCCGTCGCGTTTACGGCGAATAGTTTCCTGGGGTATCAAAGGTATTGTCATAAAATTTATCTACTTTGCCGATTTGGCGTTGTTAAGGTTTTCTGGCCCAAACGAGTGGGGAAGTAACGCGCCAATATCGGTTTTTAAAACTATAACGCCGTCTGCGTCACAAATGGTTACAGGTGTATTTTTTGCATTGGCAAACTCACGTATTTGCTGGCGGCATCCACCGCAGGGTGTGCATATATCCGCATTCGGGCCAGTAACAACAACATGAACGATCCCATCGCCACCACCCATTATCATGTTGCCTATGGCGTTCGCTTCGGCACAGAAACTTAGGGGATAAGCAGCGTTTTCCACATTACACCCCGCGTATATAGCACCGTCGCTGGCCAACACCGCAGCGCCCACGGCATAGCCAGAATAAGGTGAATAAGACTGACGGCGGGCAGCAACGGCCGCGCTAATTAATTTCTGCATTTCACCGTCGTCGATCAACATCGCTCATCGGTCCTTTTCGTATGGTATGCCGCTAGCACGCGGCGCGTCCATTTTACCGGCAAAGCCAGCCAAAATAACAACAGTAATCACATACGGTAGCATGATCGTAAATTGAACTGGTATTTCACCGATAAGCGGAAAACTAACGCCCTGCAGACGGCCCTGCAACGCGTCCACAAAGGCGAACAACAGACAGGCCAGCAATGTCGGCACCGGCTTCCAGCGGCCAAATATCATTGCCGCTAATGCCAAAAAGCCTTTGCCTGCGGACATATCGCGAATAAACCCTGCGCCCAATGCGGTCGACAAGGCGCTGCCCGACATGCCGCATAATACGCCAGCGATAACCATCGCATGATAGCGTAGCAGTGTTACCGAGATACCTGCTGTGTCCACCGCCTCTGGATTTTCACCAACAGCCCGCAAGCGAAGACCAAACCGGGTTTTGTAAAGTATCCATGCCACAAGTGGTACCATTGCAAAGGCAAGATAGGTCAGCAACGAATGACCGGACAACAGATCGCTATAGAGTGCACCCACAAACGGTACGTCTTCTAGAGACTTGGCAAATGGTAGGTTGATGGCGGTAAACCGGGCTTCATTATCCAACAATGGTGTCTGGCCGCCAAGTGAAAACCAAGCGTTCGCCAGCGTCGGCGCAAGCCCTGCCACCATAATATTGATCGCCATGCCAGAAACAATCTGGTTACCGCGTTGATGAATGGAAACATAGCCGTGTAACAATGCCAGAATAACCGAGACCATTATGCCGGCAAACAAGCCGACCCATGGTGAACCGCTAACTGCGGCGGCAGCGGCAGCCCCAAAGGCTGCTGCCAGCATTTTACCTTCAAGGCCAATATCAACAATACCTGCCCGCTCAGCACACAGACCAGCAAGGGCGGCAAGGATCAGCGGCGCGGAAATGCGCAAAGTCGAATCTGACAGCAGGAGGATGTCAGTGATAAATTCCATCACTTATTCCCCTTATCGGCAAAGCGCGCATAGAGGGCACTAACTGGCCTGCGGAACAGATGTGGCATTGCACCGGCAAACAGGATAACCAGCCCCTGAATGACAACACTCATGTCCCTGGTAATTTTGGGTATCTCGAAACCAATTTCTGCGCCGCCTTGGTACACCGCCCCAAATAAAATCGCAGCTAAGATAATGCCCACAGGATGATTGCGTCCCATAAAGGCCACCGCAATGCCCACAAAGCCATAACCGAGAGTGAAATTGCCGATTAACCGCAACTGTTCGCCCAAAAGCTCATTCAAGCCCATCATCCCGGCGAGCGCCCCTGACATCATCAGGGCAATCACTGTTACACGCGGAACCGATATACCGGCGAACTTGGCGGCATCAGAGTTTTGACCGGTGACCCGTACCTCATAACCAAACCTTGTGCGCGCCAGCAAAAACCACACGCCAAAGGCAGCAAGCAAGGCTATCAGGAAAGACAGGTTAAGTGGTGATTGCTCGAAGCTAATACCCAGCATTTCCATCAATTCATGAAATTGCGGCAACGCAGTGCCTTGCGGGAAGTCACTGCTCTCGGGCATTTGCCCACCCGGTCGCTGTAGCGGACCCACCAGCAAGTAGGCCAGTAAAGCCGATGCAATGAAATTGAACATGATTGTGGTGATAACGATATGGCTGCCTCTGTGCGCTTGCAACCACGCGGGTATGAAGGCCCACGCCGCGCCGAACAATGCAGCACCAAATACCGCAATAATGATCGACAGAACCGGGGCACTGCTACCCAACCAGAAAACCGCGAGCGTCAGTCCCAGTCCCCCAAGCATCGCTTGCCCTTCACCGCCGATATTGAAATGCCCGGCATGGAAGGCAACTGATACTGCAAGCCCAGTGAAGATGAAATTGGTGGCATAATAAAAGGTGTAGCCAATGGCTTCTTCGTAACCAAAAGCACCCTCAATCAACAAGCTCAAGACTACTACAGGGTCTTCGCCCAGTGCCAAAACCACGAGACCGGAAGCAAGCAACGCCACCAGAATATTCAACAGTGGCATCAACACTGATTCCAGTGCACCTGGCAATTTGGTTGCTGCACTGCTCATTCACTTAATCCCACAGCGTCGACAATTGCTTCAACTGGCGATCCTGCCATCATCAGACCAATAGTTCGCTCGTCGGCTTCGGATATGGGAACAATGCCCACTAACTTGCCGTCGCACAGCACCGCTATGCGGTCACTGATTGCCATCAGCTCGTCCAAATCTGCAGATACCACCAAAAGCGCCTTGCCATCGTTCCTTAGTTCAGTGATCTGGTCATGAATTTTGGTAACCGCGCCAATGTCAACACCGCGCGTTGGTTGACCCACAATAAGCGTTTGCGGACCGCGAGCAATTTCCCGGGCAATCACCAATTTTTGCTGGTTACCGCCTGAAAAAGACGCAACTGGCAGGTCCGGGTACGCGGACGCACATCTTGATTCTCAAAATAATCGTTTGCCGCCTGATCAATCGCCGCCAATCGCATCAATCCGCGTCGGCAGAAGTCAGCCTCGCGCTGATAACCCAAAACGGCATTCTCGCGCGCCGACATCGATGCCACCACACCAGATTTCAACCGGTCCTCCGCCACATGCCCAACACCGACACGACGCAAGGAAATCGGGTCGGTTAATACATCTTTGTTGTTTATTGCCTCGCCTGACAGTGAAACAGAACCGTCTGAAACCCGCCGCAAACCGGTCAGCACTTCAAGCAGTTCAGTTTGACCGTTTCCCGCAACACCAGCGACACCGAGAATTTCGCCGTCAAATAAATCAAAAGAAACATTCTGGAGCGCACGGTGACCGTGATCGGACAGCGCCGACACATTTCTAACGGAAAGTCGGGGTGTGCCGTGGCTTGTATCTGCCCGTGTTACCGCCCGACTGATTTTAGAGCCAACCATGGCTTCGGCAAGCTCTTCCGGTGATGTGGAGGCGGTGTTGGTGCGCACGATAACTTTACCTGCCCGAATAACGGTAACGCTATCGGTCACAGCCATAATTTCGTGTAATTTATGAGTGACAAATAATATGGTTTTACCACGACTTTTAAGCAGTTTGATCAGTTCAAAAAGCTGGTCACATTCCTGCGGTGTCAGAACCGCTGTCGGCTCATCAAGAATAAGCGTGTCGGCCCCGCGGAACAGCGCCTTGAGTATCTCTACGCGCTAGCGCTGCCCCACTGACAATTGACTAACGGGTTGATCAAGCGGCAGGTCAAAGCCAAATTGTTGTTCAAGCCCCTTGAGCTTTGCCTTGGCATCAACTTCTGCCTGCTTAAGCAAGCCCCGCCCCTCAGCCCCTAGAATAATATTTTCCAGAACCGTGAAAGGCTCAACAAGCATAAAATGCTGATGCACCATGGCGATACCCACGGCCATGGCCTCTGCAGGACTGCCAAGGGAAATATGCTCGCCGTTGACAATAAGGTCACCGCTGTTGGGCTGGTAAAATCCAAACAACATCTTCAACAGGGTAGATTTGCCAGCGCCGTTTTCACCGACAATGCCGTGAACAGACCCTTGATCGACAACCAATGAAACATTGTCATTGGCTTTAACGTCGCCAAAACGTTTGCACAGGTCTCTGGTTTCTATGGCAGGCGCCACATGCATCGATATTGTTCCCCCGGAGGTAGCCCCCGTACTAGATGATTGGCAACCGGCCTTTAGTGGCCTGAGTTACCCCCATCAACGTCCTCAACGACAATTTCTCCAGCAATTATTTTTGCCCGAGCATCTTCAAGCCGCGCTTTCATTGCGTCGTTGATTAGTGCAGCGTTATGCTCGTCCAGCGCATAGTCCACTCCCCCTTCGGGCAGGCCCATGATACGGTGGCCAGGCGTCCAACTGCCATTTTTGGCGCTGTTCATTGCTTGCTCCACCGCCAGATCAACCCGCTTCAACATGCTCGTCAGCACATAGCCTGGCTGCAAATGGTTCTGATTGCTGTCCACGCCAATAGCCAATGCACCGCTGTCCTTGGCGGCATTAATAACTCCCAGGCCCGATGGCCCGGCAGCCGAGAAGATAATATCAACCCCGCGCGCATACTGCGACCGCGCCATTTCGGCGGCCTTAATCGGATCGTTCCAGGCGGCAGGGGTTGTTCCCACGTAATTTTCAATGAAGGAAACATCCTCGCGCACAAATGCGACACCCTGTTTATATCCAACCTTAAACCGGTCAATCAGTGGAATATCCATTCCGCCAATAAAACCCAGCCTGCCGGTTTTGGTAGACATGCCGGCAATCATGCCTATTAGAAACGAGCCCTCGTTTTCCTTAAAGGTAATTGACTGTACATTTGGCAAATCAATCACGGCATCAATGACCGTAAATTTAATATTCGGATAGCGCTTGGCTACATTGCGAACCGCAACAGAATAACCAACACCCACGGCCACAATCACATCAGCTTTGCGGCGAGCAAATCGCTTCAACGCTTGTTCGTATTGGGTTTCGCTGTTGGGCTCAAAATCGCGGAATGAAATACCGGTATCTTTATTGAAACGTTCAGCGCCACGGAAGGCAGCTTCGTTAAACGATTTATCAAATTTGCCACCAATGTCATAAAGCAATACGGGTTCAAAGCTCTGTCCCAACACAGAAAACGCCGGCGCCAAACAAACCACAACTGCGGCAACCACTCTGACAACTAATTTCTTCACAAATATTGCTCCCTATCGGCGGAAAAATGCCTATGCTCAGTGATACATCGAACATTACAGCGGGTACAAGGGAACCAGAGCATTTAGGAGAGGTCAACCATTTTTGACGAAATGGTCAAGATTGGGTCGACAGGCGCTCCCAAAATGATTATCAAAAGCCTTCAGACCACGCGAGGGGAGCGTTCGCATGACGAAATCCGTTACGGTTGTTGACCACCCACTTGTTCAACACAAACTTACCTTGTTGCGCCGCAGGGAAGCCAGCACTGCTGAGTTCAGAAAACTACTGCGCGAAATCGGACTTTTTCTTGGCTACGAAGCATTGCGCGACCTGCCACTTGGGAAAATTCAGATCGAGACCCCGGTTTGCCCAACCGCCGCGCCGGTGTTGGCGGGCAAGAAACTGACCTTCATTTCGGTCCTACGCGCAGGCGACGGCCTGCTCGGACCCATGCTGGAACTGGTGCCCTCGGCCCGGGTGGGCCAGATAGGCTTGGCGCGCGACGAAGAAACGCTGCAGCCGGTCAAATATTTTTTCAAAGTTCCTAAAGACATTTCAAGCCGCCTCAACGTGGTGCTGGACCCTATGCTTGCTACCGGTCATTCGGCGGTGCGAGCTGTCCAGGAAATGAAAGACGCTGGCGCGACGGATCTCAGGTTTGTATGCCTGTTAGCGGCACCTGAAGGCATTGAAACATTCACCAACGCACACCCTGATGTGCCAGTGGTAACAGCGTCGATAGACGAATGTTTGAACGAGAAAGCATATATTGTTCCGGGGCTCGGTGACGCCGGAGACAGATTATTTGGAACCAAGGGGGCCTAAGGCACATGACCGTTGCTAAAAAATACGTAACTGCACAGGAATTGCTCGACGATTCGTTTGAGTTGGGCGTGAAAATTCTGAGAAGTGGCTTCCGACCAAAATTTATTGTCGGCGTTTGGCGTGGCGGCACACCGACGGGAATCGCAGTTCAGGAAATTCTGGACTATTACGGCGTAGATACCGATCATATCGCTATCCGCACCTCCAGCTACATTGGCATGCAGCAACAAAAAGAAGTCAAAGTTCACGGTATGGAATATATCGTAAACAACATCAACGCAGAGGATAGCCTGCTGATTGTAGATGATGTATTCGATTCAGGCCGGTCAATTGCTGCAACAATTGAACATCTGACTGACAAATGTCGCCGTAACACGCCGGACATTATAAAAATCGCAACGGTTTACTACAAGCCGGCACGTAACGTGACCGATCTGGTGCCCGATTTTTATTGTCATGAAACTGATGACTGGCTGGTTTTCCCTCATGAACTGTCTGACATGACTAAGGACGAAATCCGCGAGCACAAAGGCCTCGACCTGCCGGAAATCGAAATATAACTGACCAGAGGGGATAACCATGAGTTACGAAGAAGTTCAAGCCTGCGCAAAATACGTCCGCGAACATTTTTCCGGGGATATTCCCAAAATCGCCATGGTGTTGGGCAGCGGGCTCAACAGCCTCGCTGAGTCGATCGAAGAAGCAACAGTTTTCTCCTTCCTTGATTTGCCAGGTTTCCCCGAACCAACTGTTGAGGGTCATGCCGGTCGCATGCATATCGGCAAACTCGGCGGAAGGCCTGTTATCTGTATGCAGGGTCGCGCCCATGCCTACGAAGGGCACGCGCCAGAAAAATTGGCCTTTTCCACCCGGGTGCTGTGGGCGCTGGGTGTCGAAATCCTGGTACTTACCAATGCAGCCGGAAGTCTGATGAAAAAGGCTGGGCCCGGCAGCTTGATGGCAATTACAGATCACATTAACTTTTCCGGCATCAACCCACTAGTGGGCGTGAATGATGACCGTTTTGGCCCCCGCTTCCCCGACGTAACGGTTGCCTGGGACAGAGACCTGACCAAAGACCTGAAAAAATGCGCCAAACAGCTTGATATTAAACTGCACAAAGGCACTTATTTAATGGCCAAGGGACCCAATTTCGAAACTCCCGCAGAAATCTATGCTTTTGGCATGATGGGCGCAGATGCTGTTGGCATGTCGACGGTTCCTGAATGCCTGACCGCCCGGCATGTTGGTATGAGGGTTTGCGGCGTCAGTTCAATTACCAACTATGCTGCAGGCATGACAGGCGAAGAGTTGACCCACGACGAAACCATGGAGTTCGGCGCAATCGCTGCAGTTAAACTTGAACAACTGTTGCGGGCTTTCGTCGAACGGGTAGCTTAAATTTCGGATTCTGGTTTCGCTTTCCGATACCAATTTCGTTTTCAGCCCTAAGGTCATTTTTCCAAAAAGCAGAGAATCTGGACTAAATTCCTCACGATATGATATAGATACAATATAACATATATGACATAGGGGGAGTTTAGTGATTATCAGATACGTGAAATCTGCAATGATTGGCCTTGCAATAACTGGCATTTCAATCGCTTCTGCAGTCCAAGCCAATGACGATGAAGTCGCTGTTCGCGAAGTCGCGATGAATTACTTGCTCGGCTTTTATTACGGACGCACTGAACTTCTGGAGCAGGCCTTATCACCTGAATTGAAGAAACTTGGGTGGGGCAGCCGCCGGGACACTGGCAAGCGTAGCGGGCCCCATCACATGACACGGGACCGTGCCCTCGCCTACGAACACCATGAAGAATTATCAGAGAACGCCCACAGAAAAGTGGTTGTTTTCGAAGTGCTCGATAAAGTTGCCAGTGTAAAAGTAGAAGCTGTTTGGGGTATCGACTACATGCACATGGCCAAGAATGACGGCAAATGGCAGATTTACAACGTCATCTGGCAAAGCTGGCCAGACGGACAGGCTGTCGACTGAGGCAAGTTATTCGTCAAAGCAGCTTTTCAAAAATGAAACCCCTATTTGACACCGCATTGGCTATTTCTATACTTGGTTATACAGTAACAAAACCTTGAAAGCCAAACGGATATGAAAACTGCAACCATCCGACACCTAACCAGCATCACGATAATTGGTTTGATGTTTTTTATAACATCGGCCACGAACGCTCAAACCCAAGATGATGTGAAGGCGGTTGAAGCCGCTGGCAACAATTATTTGCTTGGGTTTTATGAAGGCAAACCAGAACTTCTGGAAAGGGTTTTATCGCCCGAGTTAAAAAAGCTGGGCTGGTGGCGTCCAAACAGCGACGAAGATTATCAGGGGCCATTTTACATTTCCAAAGACGAGTCGCTGGAATTTGCTCCTAGATATGCGGCTAGACAAAACTTACCTTCTACCGCCTACCGAAAAGTAACTGTCTTTGAAGTGCTTGATAAAACCGCCGTGGTCAAAGCCGAAGCAGTGTGGGGGGTTGATTACCTTCATCTGGCCAAAATTGATGACCAGTGATTGATTTACAACGCTATCTGGCAGAGCTGGCCGGACGGAAATGAGCGCAAATAATTTGATTTCAATTATTGGGGGCCCCTACTCAGCTGAGCCTGCTATTAAACGCTTGGGCGGTTTAATTGACCTATATTAACAGCCATTTTTGCATTCTTAATTGTGCCCCAAATGAAGTTCTGCCAAAGTTTCCTCAGAGGGAAATTGGGCCATGAAAATCATCACAAGTATTGTTGCATTTATCTTGTTTTCAACTGCCGCATTTGCGGACATGCGGGTTATCTTGCTGGGCACCGGAACACCGTTTGCCGATCCTGAAAAGTCTGGACCTGCGACTGCAATAATCGTCGACGGCGAGTCGTGGATTATTGATGCTGGGCCCGGCGTTGTTCGGCGCGCCTCCTCTGCCCACATTGCTGGCGAGCCTGCCCTCGCACAGCCAATGCTGTCTCGACTGCTGCTCACTCACTTACATTCTGACCACACGCTCGGTCTGCCGGATTTGATCTACTCGCCTTGGACGTTGGACCGCACAACAGCGCTAAAAATATGGGGCCCGCCCGGTACCAAAAACATGGCTCACCATATTGAGAAAGCCTATGCGGCTGATCGAAAGATCCGACTGGAAGGGTCAGAACCCGCGTTCAAAAACGGCTGGCAAACCGATGTTATCGAAACCACTGGCGGCATCGTCTTTCAAAGCACCAGCCTAATAATTGAAGCTATTCGGGTATGCCACGGCGATTGGGATGTGGCCTTCGGCTACAAATTCACTCACGGCGGTAAAATCATAGTTGTTTCCGGCGATACAACCTATTGCCCTGCCCTAGAGGCAGCCTCAGAGAATGCCGATGTGTTGGTTCATGAAGTTTATGATAGTGCCGCGCTGGCCAAGCGCACACCCGAATGGCAAAACTATCACAGCAAAGCCCACACTGCGGGCGAGGATGTAGGCAGGTTAGCAGCAAACGCAGGCGTTGAAAAACTGGTGCTTTATCATCAGCTGCCCTTCAGCGGCAGCAAAGAAGCAATCCTCAATCAGGTAAAATCCACATACAGTGGTCCAACCATCTGGGGAGAAGACTTGATGATCATTGATTTGAAGTAAAGAAGGCCCGAGAGGCTTGCTTCGGGCCTTCTTTAATAAGCTTGCGGCCGATCAATAGCTTTTGCCGCCTTCGTTGGCATCGCCGTATGGCACCCATATGTTTTTCACTTCAGACCCGCGTTCCATCATGGCCCTAGCAACAAACTGAACGTTGCTGGTGAAATCATACGCCCTGCCGTAATTCAGCCAGGTGCGTTTCATATTTTCTGCAGCCTCGCGTTCAACGGTTTCGCAACCCTCCCGGCTACCAAAATACCACATACCGTCTACGCCGTAATGTTTGCACAATGGTGCAGCCATTGCGTCGCGTTCACCGGTAACAATATTTACCACTCCACCCGGAACATCTGAGGTTTCCAGAATCTGGTAAAAATCTGTCGCCAGCAGCGGGTAGCGTTCAGACGGAATAACAACTGTAGTGTTACCTGCTGCAATCGCAAAGGCAGTTAACGTGACGAATGCCAACAACGGTGCATTATCGGGGCAAACAATAGCCAATGTGCCAACAGCTTCGTTCATCGCCAGCGCAACACCGCGGATCGGCGGCGCATGAACTGCGCCGTCATGCTTGTCTGCCATGGCGGCAGCCGCAAACAACCGCTCTACTGAAAGCTCCACCTCGCGCGCGGCCGCTTTCGCCGAAGCACCCGTCAACTCCACAAGGCGCTTTTCAAATTCTGCGGCGCGGTAGCCTAGGTTTTCTGCCACATAATAAAGAATTTGCGCTTTAGTGTGGCCATTGGTTTTTGCCCAACCTTGCGCCTTGGTGGCAGCTTCAACCGCGTTGCGGATGTCTTTATAATTGCCGGCCCCAACAAGGCCCGCAAAGGCACCCTTATGAGTGGTAATAGCTGTGGAATCACCGCCGTCAGGCCGGGCCTGTTTGCCGCCGATATACATTTTTGCTGTCTGATCAACGCCGGGCATTCCAGTACCCGCTTTGGGAACAGCAACATGCGCAGGCGCCTCAATCGCCGAATAATCCTTCAGGGTTTTTTCAAACTTGGGCTTCAAGTACGCCAACATGCCTTCGCGGCCACCCTCGCGACCAAAGCCGCTTTCGCGGTAACCACCAAAACCAACAGCTGCATCGAACATGTTGGTGCCGTTGATCCAGATAATCCCTGCCTTCAGTGCAGGTGCCACCTCTAGCGCACGACTAATGCTTTCAGACCAGATGGTGCCTGCAAGGCCGTAACGGGTGTTGTTGGCAAGCCCCACGGCTTCGTTTTGCGTACGGAAGGTCATCGCTGTCAGAACAGGTCCAAAAACTTCTTCCTTAAACAGGGTATTATCGGTGCCCACACCGGTTACCAATGTTGGTGGGAAAAATGAGCCCGTTCCCGGCATCGGCGAACTGCACTGGAAAATCTCAGCGCCTTCGTCAACGCCTTGCTGAATCAGTGCCTCAATGCGCTTTTTTTGAATGTCATCAACCACCGCACCTACATCGATGCATTTGTCGAGACAATCGCCGATACGCAGGTTACCCATCCGGGTTTTCAGCTTGGCGAAAAAGACATCGGCGACGCCTTCCTGCACCAAAAGGCGCGAGCCCGCGCAGCATACTTCACCCTGGTTAAACCAAATGGCATCAACAATACCTTCAACTGCACCGTCCAGATCAGCGTCTTCAAACACAATGAAGGGCGACTTCCCGCCCAGCTCAAGCGTCAGCTTTTTACCCGAACCCGCTATTGAGCGCCGGATCATTTTACCAACACCAGTTGAGCCAGTGAAGGCAACCTTGTCCACGTCGGCGTCCACAACCATGGCGCCCACATCGCCTTTGCCGGTCACGATATTGACCACTCCCTTGGGCAGACCAGCTTCCTGACACAGCTCGGCAAACATCAAGGCGGTCAGCGAGGTAAAGTCTGCTGGTTTCATCACCACTGTGTTGCCAGCCGCCAGCGCCGGGGCAATCTTCCACGCCATCATCAGCATCGGGAAATTCCATGGGATCACTTGCCCCGCGACGCCCACGGCCTCATGGTCAGGGAATTCATCTTCCAGCAACTGCGCCCATCCAGCATGGTGGTAAAAATGGCGGGCGACCAAGGGGATGTCGATATCGCGGCTTTCGCGGATTGGCTTACCATTATCCAGCGATTCCAGAACCGAAAGGATACGCGAATGTTTTTGCACCAACCGCGCCAACGCATACAAATAGCGCGCCCTGGCGTGACCACCGATTTTTTCCCACTTACCCTGCGCCGTACGTGCGGCAGCGACCGCAGCATCAACATCTTCCTGGCGCGCAGACGTAAGCGTCGCCAACTTTTCACCGGTTGACGGCGAATAAGTGTCAATTTGTTCGGCATCCTTCGGCGCAATCCATTCGCCGTTCACGAACAGGCCGAATTTGCCGCCGTGATCCGCCAGCCATTTATCAACATTGGCGCGGCTCTCTAGGGCGGGACCATAATCCATCGATTCAAACTTTTCACTAACACTCATGATAGTCCCCTAACCCATCGGATGCCGGTAAGCCGCCGAATAGGCACCGGTGGCATGATACTCTAATTGTCGCTCCAGGTCGCCCAGTAAACTGGATGCACCGAACCTGAACAGTTCCGGCTCCAGCCAGGCGCGGCCAAGCTCTTCTTTCACCAGCGCCAGATACAGCACGGCCTCTTTGGCAGCTTTGATACCACCTGCTGGCTTGTAGCCAATTTTCTGGCCGGTTCGTTCATAAAAATCCCGAATTTGCCGCATCATTACCAAAGACACCGGCAGGGTCGCATTCACGCCCTCCATACCGGTTGAAGTTTTGATAAAATCAGAACCCGCCATCATCGCCGTCATCGACGCCTTACCAACCTGGGTAAGGTTACCGTGTTCGCCGGTGGCCAAAATGGTCTTCATCAAAGCCGGACCGCAGGCTTCTTTGAAGGCTTTAACTTCATCATACAGCGCTTGCCAGTTGCCGGTCAGAACATGAGAACGCGTAACCACAATATCTATCTCGCCCGCACCGGCCGCAACGGACCGGCGAATTTCTTCAAGACGCGTTTCAATCGGCGCAAGTCCGGCTGGAAAGCCAGTTGATACAGCAGCAACCGGCACGCCCGAACCCTGAAGGGCGGCAACGGCGGTTTCCACCATCTCGTGGTAGACACATACCGCGCCCGTGGTCAGCCGCATGTCACCAAGACCGAAGGCCTCAAGAATGTCACGCCTTACCGGACTACGTGCTTTCAAGCATAAGCGCCGAACACGGCCTTCGGTATCATCGCCTGCAAGCGTGGTAAGATCAATGCAACTGATCGCTTTCAGCATAAAGGCGATCTGGCTGTCTTTCTTGACAGCGCGCCTGCCGCCCAACGACCCAGTGCGGCGCTCTACAGCACTTTTGTTGACACGGATACCATCCAGCCAGCCCGGGTGAAAGGTTGTTCCTTGGTTTATCAGTGTTTCGGTCACGTTCATCGTCCTGAAAAACAGCTAGGGTTAACTCATTATCTGATGGTTAAACCCCAATATTGACCATTTGGTCAAGAATTGTTTTACGCGCTTGCCTGCCGGTTGGTCAAGTGGAAGCCCAAAAGCATCAAGCCTGCAATAACATACCCCGCAGCAAGCCGGTGCACCAGTAGCTCAGACCCGCCCAAATCGGGTAACGCCCACGGCAAATACATGCCCGAACTATCCAGCACAGAATGAATAATACCAAACTCAGTGAAAATAGCAGCGGCAAAAGCGGCACTGGCAGCGCGAACCATTTTACGGTCCATCACCCAAACCAAGAGCGCAGCCCAGAGAAGGCTGGTTAAAATATAGCCGCGCGACATGGCGCCCAAAAGCGCATAACCTGCCGCCCAATCCGCAGGCAACGCCATTTGCGCCTTGCTACCAATAAGGCCGTATAGACCAGACACCTTAGTATAGGTGTAATTGAGAATTGCCGGGACAATCGCGAACAACAGCGCTGGCGCATGCCGCACACTGCCGCCAGAAAATGCAAGACGCATAATATCACTAGCAACCACCACCAAAATAGGTTTCAGAACCGCCGCGGGGATAATCATAGATGCCACTTCCACCGCACCGATAAAGCCAATGACGGTCATCGCACCAGCGGCGCCCAAGGCATAATTGGTTTTCGCACCCATGCGTTTGTAGGTGGCGTGACCAAAATACGGGGTAGTTTGAACCACGCCGCCAAACAGAGCGCCCACAGCTGTCGCTGCAGAATCCAATCGCACCACAACAGCTGGATTGTAATCATCGCCGATCACCTTGGCGCCTGCGACAACATTAACCGCGCTGGCAGCAATCAATAGCGCGAAGGGAATGATGATGC
>JAAHTG010000058.1_pt1 | contig 114688 bp, 98 predicted proteins | sample 6116081 | NCBI WGS metagenome assembly JAAHTG01 (sample SAMN13939989, study PRJNA603662) | sponge metagenome | isolation source: marine sponge | host: Mycale hentscheli | place: New Zealand | collected 2005 | reverse complement strand
TCGGCTATGAAGATCAGATGAATATGTATGGATACGTGAGTAATGATCCGGTGAATAAAGTAGATCCAACAGGCCTCGATACGGGCTTTTTTAAGTTTACAGCTGACGTGTTTTGGGGCGGAGCGGGGGCTGGGCCTGCTTTGGGAGTGTATTGGAATTGGGGTACGGACCCGGGGCAAGACTTTGATATAGGTATTACCGGCTCAATAGATACAGTATTCATAGGCCGCCAACAACACTCAGTGACCGGCACGACAGCTGCGGTTGATGCTTCAGTTGGCGCTGAGATTGGCATCCTTGAAGGGGGTGCAGAAAACCTGAACGGAACCACACACACAATAAATGCAGGAGGCGGTGCAGGCGCTGGACTTAGTACCACTGCTACTTTTGACGAAAATGGAAACTGGATTGGTCAAGCTGTAGCACTTGAAGCGAGTCCGTTAATAGTTAGTGGGGGGCTACTTGCTCCGATGGATTTAAATTTGGCGTCCAAGATATACTGCGAATATTTAGTGGTGCCGAGCCTACCGAAGCCAATCCAACACCAAATGTTGACGCTGCTTCAGGTAGTGAGGCGAATTCAAGAAATTCCGAGGATAAACCGTAAAAACAAATAAAAACATAGTCGCAGTGATATGCTGAGCCTCGATAAGTAGTAGCGCAGGTTAAAGTTTATTATGATAGTTAAAAATAGGAGTAGCAAATGATAAACCCAGTGCGTCGACATTATGTTTTGATTGTTATTTTGATAGTGGCGGCAGCGAGCACATTTGTAATTGCTGGCAAGAATATGTCAGACTATTTTGGGTTATTTTTTTTGATATGGTTTATTGTCGTACCTGTTGTGCTTCGAATTTCGGGAAAATGCCAACACTGTGGCACCATTATTCCGCAAGCAAAGTTTTTTGGCTTTCCAAAGGACCACGATCCCAAGATCTGTCAAGTTTGTGAAAAAAATTTTAATGAGCCAGCTAGTAAAAAAAAGTAACAACCTCACCAGAACTATACGGGTCGTACTTTGCAGTCGATCGGTTTTTCTGGCGACGGCGCACTATGTACTGCGAACATAGTTTGCGTCATTCATTACAGTATAGATTGGAAGATAGATTATACCTTTGGGATAAGAATCTTTGTTAGTTGATGTAGAGGTATCTGGGGCCAGTACATAATTAGCTGCCCCGAACATTTGTGGGTGCCAATCAATAAGCAACCACGTTGAACTGCGTCATATAGAAGATAAGCAAAAATCCAAAGCCAAGAAAAATTCCAAAGGGTATTTTGGTGCCTCTATCTACGGCCTTTCCCATCACACGAAGCGATAGAACCGCAATGATGGCCGTGTCTGGGGACAGTATATGAATAAAAGACCGCCGGTTTGCCAGCATTAAGAACCCGGGCGGTACAGAAACCCGCAAGGAGTATCTCTATGAAGGCGATGAGCCGATTGCGGACTATAAGATGGTTGGCTCTACAGAGTATCTGACCATGCGCTATCTGCATGGTGCCGGTGTTGATGAGCGGTTGATGTACTGGCAGTATGATGACACCAGTGGCGGCTTGACCAAGTCAGAATATTACCTGACCAACCATCAGGGCAGTGTGGTTGCGACAGCCGCAGCAGCAACCGGTGTGCGGGTGCAGATAGACCCCTATTCCTATGATGCCTACGGCAACATGAAAGGCGGCGAGGGAACTGGCCAGCCGTTCCGCTACACTGGCAGGCGCTGGGACGAGGAAACCGGCCTCTATTACTACAGAGCCCGCTATTACTCAGCCACCCTTGGCCGCTTCATGCAAACCGACCCCATCGGTTATGAAGACAATATGAATATGTACGGATACACCGCAAATGATCCGGTGAATGCGACTGATCCGACCGGGAAAGCAGTTTGTGGTGGTCTTTGCTTTGGCGCGGCTGTTGTGGGGACGGGCGTGAGAGAGGTAGGCAAAAGGGCCGCTGGCCCAGCTCTCGCGGTGGGAGTCAGGTTTGTTGCAAAAAAACTGCGAAATGCTATTTTTAAGAGTATAGCAGCTCAGATGCAGGCAAGCTTTAATGTGAGTAACAACGATGATGCAAGTATTGAGGATGATGCTGAAAACTCAGGACCCTTCGATCAAGACGATGTAGGTAAAGTTAGCGACGCAGGTGATGTTGATATAGGCGGTCTGGATGACGATGGATTGTTGGCGGGTGAACAGCAGCTTGAAACGAGTCTTGAAGTACGTAAAAAAGAGCAGAAGAGATTTCCCAAAGGTTCACCAAACGGAAATAAAAATGACAAGGAAAACCATAAACAATTTCGAAATCACCAGCGAACAATAAAGCAACAGGGAAAGATTCTGGACGAAATAAAGAAAATACTTGACGACAAGGTATTCTAGATAAAGAGAGCCTGTAAAATGGAAAATAAACCATATAAAACCTTGGAAATTGCAGACACCGATCAATGGCCTAGTGGCTATGATCCATATGGTGACGCAGTTGAGAATTTTTCTTCGATAGACCTAAAAGCGTTAGTGCGATTATTGCGGTCAGAAGAACATTTCATCTCGCGTAGAGGCCTTCATTTGTTTGGGCAATTGGGGGGCAGAGCCTATCCGATCGTGGACGAAGCGTTAAAATTGGCTGACCATCCAGAAATGACGGCGCGTAATGCTCTTATTGATGGTATTTTGTGTTATACAAATAAGTTAGAACCCATACAGGTGCAGCAGATTTTAGCGATGGCAGATGCTCTAGCCGTTGAGGACAGCTTGGCGGCTGTTGTGCAAAGTAAATTGGTTGCGTTTATCGGTGCTCTGAAGCTTGACGTTGTAGTAGAAGCGATTGATAATCTTCCTGATAAAGTTCAACGATTGGAACACTTGGCAGCGTATAGATCGTCGCTTACGACAATAGCAAACGTGCAGCATGTTTTTGATGAGTTTCGAAAGTACCCTCCGTTACAGTTAATCTATTCCTTTGCTTCGATTGAAAGAGCTGCCCGTGAAGGAACAATAAATGCCGCTCCTATATACACGGGCGCTGATTTCGTCAGCGATTCAGTAGTGATGAATGTCAAAAGGATAATTGATCAAAACCTTCGGCAAAAAAACCCAGATGAGTGGCGCAAACAAATACTGATTAAGCGCAGAGCGCGTGCCGATATGTCATTGGAGCCGAAGTAACAGCCACAGCCGATAGCAGCGCCCTGGGCTTTGCCATCTCTGGCGGCAGGCGTGTGGATGTTGGTCACAATCGGGCCAGCGCGCGGGACAGTCATACTTTCCCGGCGGAGGGTTCAACTGGCAGCAAAACCGTTGCTTTCACCTATGACGCCGTTGGCCGCATGGACTTGGTAACCGAAGGCAGTCAAAATCTGGCCAACTACGGCTATGATGCCTTGTCGGCAAAAGCGTGCTGACTTCCTTGAACAACGCTGGCTCGGGCTACACTTATCATGCCGACAGTGCGCTCAAGACCCTTGAGCATAATCTGGTGGAACCGCAGGGCACGGTCACTGATGCACGCTATGACTTTGACTATAATGCGGTGAACCAGATCACTGATCGTACCATCAGCAACAATCAATATGTGTTCAAGGCTGGTCTGGACGATGTGAACAAGCATTATACCAGTAACGGGTTAAATCAGTATGATTGCCTCAGCGATGTTGCAAATGATACTGGGTGTCTCTCCGGCACCAGTCTGACCTACGATGACAGCGGTAATCTAACCAGTGATGGCATACGAACCTATGAATATGACGTGGAAAACCGGCTGATCACAGTTGCTAAACCTAATCTGACTGTTACGTATGAATACGGCCCCAAGGGCAGGCGTTTTGCCAGCGTATCCAGTCTTAGTGGCCGCAAGGAATATCTTTACGAAGGCGATGAGCCCATCGCGGACTATAAGATGAATGGCTCAAATCAATATCTACTCATGCGCTTTCTGCACGGTGCAGGTGTTGATGAGCGTTTGGCAATATGACACCTGCGCAATCTGCGTCAGATAATAAAGCCCTGACCAAAACCCAATGCCTGCAAAAAAACCTGCCGTCGCCCATGCCCATGCCGTCAACCCCTTTTACGTGTCGATCAAAAGACGAAGTTAGGGTATGGGCGGTGACCCCCGTTTAGCGATTCGGTACGTTCAGTAGCTCGTTTGGCATATTGTTTGTGAAAAAGCCACGGGACTGGAATGTTCATGATGTTTCACTGTCGGCTCCAGCAGGCTGTCATTGGTCTGCTAAATGCATGGTCTGACAGCCATTCTTTGCTCGCGGCCCGCCGTCCCTATATCGATTGAACGACAATATACAAAAATTACCTGGCCTGCGAACGAATCATATTGTGCGCGGCACACGCAAGACCTATAATTTGCTCGAGTAAATTGGGGGCGAAGCCTTGGGGGCAAGCGAAGATTTTGGTGCGTTTTTAACCGACGGCGGCTATCTGTCTGACGGCGCATGGGGCCGTGTGCAGGAAGTGCTGCTGGAAGCCCAGCAGGGCATGGCTGGCACCATCGCGGGGTTGGGCTTGCTTTCTGAAGTTGATCTCTCACTCGCACTGGCTAAACACTTCGAATTGCCCACGGCATCTGATGATGACTGGCCCATTACGCCCGTTGATATTCCTGACTTGAACCCGATATTTTTGCAGGCCTGCCATATATTGCCGGTGCGCGATATGGGCAGCGAACTTGAAGTGATTGTTGCCGACCCGACCGATGATTATGCGGTGAAGGCGCTGGCATTTGCAGCGCGAAAACCGATTAGTATGAAGGTTGCGACCCTGCGTAAAATCGAGGGGGTTATCAACAAGCTGTATTTTGGCGGCGACGCCAGTTTGATTGACGAACTGGACGTTGATGCAATTGCCGACGATGTTGACCGGCTGAAAGAATTGGCGACCGATGCGCCTGTGATCCGGTTTGTTGACCGAATGATTGATGACGCGCTGTCGCGCCGCGCGTCTGACATTCATGTGGAACCCCTAAACGGTAAGCTGCAGATACGGTTTCGGGTCGACGGGATTTTGGTGGAAGTGCCGGGCCCGGCCAAGGATATGGTTTCGGCGGTGGTTTCGCGACTGAAGATCATGAGCGATATGGATATCGCCGAACGCCGCCTGCCGCAGGACGGACGGATGCGGGTGCGCGCTCACGGCAAGGAAATTGATTTCCGAGTTTCAACATCGCCCACCAGCCAGGGCGAAGCGGTTGTGCTTCGGCTACTTGACCGCGGCGCAGTGCGACTGGAATTTGACAGTCTGGGTTTTGATGATCAGGTAAAAACGCCTTTTCGCAATGCACTCAAGCGGCCAGACGGCATTGTTTTGGTAACTGGTCCCACGGGTTCAGGAAAGACAACAACCCTGTATACTGGGCTGTCGGAGCTGAACACGCCGGGCAGAAAAATTCTAACGGTTGAGGATCCGGTTGAATATGTGCTGGACGGTATTGGGCAGGTGCAGGTGGATAACCGGATAGGGCGCACCTTTGCCAAAACGCTGCGGTCGTTCCTGCGTCAGGATCCTGACATTATTATGGTTGGCGAAATTCGTGACGGCGAAACCGCATCCATCGCCATTCAGGCATCGCTGACCGGCCACCTGGTTTTGTCAACCTTGCATACCAACAGTGCGGCGGCGGCGATTTCGCGCCTGCTGGATATGGAGGTGGAAGACTATTTGATTTCATCAACCATTCGTTTGGTGATGGCGCAGCGGTTGGTGCGTACCCTGTGTGATCATTGTCGGTATGAAACCGAACCAAATGTTGATTTTTTGGCCGATCTTGGATTGTCTGCATCGGACGGCCCGTTTTTTGACGGTCATGGGTGTGAGGCCTGCCATAACACCGGGTACCAGGGGCGTCGGATGATTGCGGAAGTGCTGCAAATTACACCAGAAATCGAACTGGCAATTCTGGCTCACAAAAGTGGTACCGAATTGGAGCAGCTGGCCCAAAAAGGCGGTATGCGTACCTTGTTCGACCACGGCCTTGAAGTGGTGCGGGGCGGCCAAACTTCGCTGGCAGAAGTGCTGCGTGTGACGAGGGAGCGCAGTTGATGGCAAGCTTCCACTATAGAGTGCTGGATACAAACGGCGAAGTGCAAACAGGAATGCTCGATGCGCTGGATAGTGCGTCGGCATCTGCCGAATTGCACCGACGTGGCTGGGTGCCGATCGAACTGTCAGTCGGGGCTAAAACCCTGTCAATGCGATTGAATGAACCGGTTCAATTGTTCGGCCAGCCGAATGACCGGGATATATTTTCCTTTTTGCGTGATCTCGCACGTCTTTTGAAGGCGGGTCTCGCGCTTGATGACGGGCTCAAGTTGTTGGTCGGCATGCAAAGCAAGGACATATTTGTTAGAATACTTGAGGACGTCCACACCGAGATAAGGCGAGGTGAAAGCTTGGCAGCCGCTTTGTCGCGTCATAAGGATTATTTTTCAATCCAGGTAATTGCCTCGATTCAGGCGGGTGAAAGCGCGGGCAAACTCGCGGCAGCACTTGATACAGTGGCAACAACAATGGAGCGCAGTCTGTCGTTTCGGGAAAGACTCAGAAGTGCCCTCATTTACCCGGCGATCCTCATGATTATGGTGGCGGCAACATTTGTACTCGTTATTACATTCGTAATTCCGCAGTTTGGACCGTTATTTGAGGGCAATGAAGACAAATTGCCTGGGGTTACACAGTTTGTGATGGGATTGGCGGGTGTTTTTACTGAATACTGGCTAATAATAAGTGTTTTTTTTGCAGGATTGGTGATGTGGGGCGTCGCCGTCTGGCACAACCCACGCTTGCGTGGCGTAGTCTTGGAAAACATCTGCAAATTACCTTATATGCAGGCATGGATATTAATGCCGGCCATCGTTCGTTTTACACGGACTCTGGGGGTTTGCGTGCAAAGTGGGCTTGCACTGGATAAGGCGATTGCAATGGCAGTGGACACTGTTAAGATAGCACATGTGGAAGTTGAGTTGGCGCGTGTTCGAGTTATGGTGCGCCGCGGAGAACTGCTTTCAGGTGCAATTAAAAATATCGTTTGGTTTCCAGCGCTGACTGTTCAATTTGTTAAGGTTGGCGAACAATCAGGAAACCTTGGGGATATGTTAACAGAATCGGCAACGATTCTTTCACAAGACTACGAATCTCGACTTGAAAAAGCATTGGAAGTTTTTTCGCCGGTTATGACGATTGTGATGGGCGGCATTGTTGCCTTGTTGGTTGGTTCGGTTCTTTTGGGGATAATGAGTATTAATGATGTGGCACTTTAAAAAACGGGCGAAACGAGCCCTCGGCGATGAAAGCGGATACACGCTTCTTGAGCTTTTGGTTGTCTTGGTAATTCTAACATTGATTGTGGGAATCGCGGGCCCTGTGGTTCTGCGCCAGTTTGGCAAAGCGAAGGCGGATACCGCACGTATTGAGGTGAATAGACTGGTCACTGATCTGGAGTTTTTTCGTGTGGATGTTGGACGGTTTCCTACGGACGCCGAAGGGTTAAGTGGTTTGCTGTCACAACCGGCCGATGCTGCTGGTTGGTCTGGACCATATTTGCCGAAAGCGTCCCAAGCCGTGGATCCATGGGGGAACGCCTATATTTATGATGTTTCCGATGATGGCCAGAGTGTTGTTGTTTCAAGTTTAGGGGCTGATGGGGCTGCTGGTGGCACTGGTGAAAACGCCGATATTTCAAGCGACTCCTGATACAGGATCGGCTGGTTATACGTTACTGGAAATACTTGTAGTTCTGGCAATTACGTCAATGATTGCTGCAACTGCGCCTACTGTTTATGCCGCTTTGGTTCCCGGATACCAGGTTAGGCAGTTCGCAAACGATCTGGCGAACAATGCCCGGAGATTGCGGATGCAGGCTCAAAAAAAACGTTCATTGCATGTGCTTGAGTTCGTGGAAAATTCCAACGTTTACAGAATTGACGGTGAAGTGATTGAGGGCCCTGAAGGTCTTAAGTTGGATTTGGATCCTTCCACTGCGTGGAATTTGGCTCTTGCGGACAAAATTGAATTTTATCCGAATGGAGCAACTTCCGGCGGGTTAGTAAAGCTATCCTATGGCAATGTTTCTGTAAAAGTTCGAATAGATTGGACAACCGGCAAAATAGAGGTTGAGCAATGAGCCTCTTGGTCCGTGAAGACGGCTTTACGCTGCTGGAAATGGTGATAGCGGTCGCTATTTTGGCAATGGGACTTGGTGCGTTGTATCCGATATTTGCAGCGTCCCCACATAGGTTAAAGGTTGCTGATGAAAGGGCATTCGCCGCAGCGGTGCTGCAGTCCAAAATCGATGAACAGTTGCTTATGGAGGACTGGCAGAACTTGCCGAAATCTGGTGATTTTAGGGATTGGCACTGGGAGTTGACCGGCAATAATTATGCTCACGAAAGCGATAAAGATCAGCCAGCGGATTTCCTGTTTCGCTTGGAAGGCAAGGTCGAGTATCAGGGTGGCAATTATGGAAATCCTATCATTTTTGAACGCGTGATCGTGAGGAAGAATTAGATCATGATCGATGATGATAGAGGTTTTACTCTTTTGGAGTTGTTGATAGCGGTGGCCATAATGACGATTGTTGCTGTGCCGTTGTCGCAGAGTTTGTCGCTCGGCCTAAATACGTGGCAAAAACTGCATCAGGAGGCCTCTTCTGCCGAGGAAGTGCTATTATTAAGACGTCAGCTTTTAAAGTGGATTAGTCATTCCTATCCTGCAGATCCACTGAGGGAGGGAGATGATGTTGAATACCCCTTTGTTGGTCAGCAAAACTCTATGCAATTTATTTCAACACTTAACCCTAATCCTCAATCGGACGAATACTACAAAGTTAATTTGGCAACGTCGGAGGGCAATTTTTCTGTAACTATAGTGCCAGACCACGGCGGTGTGGAAGACAGCGAATCTGAAAACTCCAAATTGTTTGCGGTGATGATTGAGAATGTAGAATCTGTTGAGTTTCGATATTTTCAAAAACAAACTTTAGGCGGTGTCTGGCTTGAAAACTGGCAAAATCAGCTTTCTTTGCCAGCTGCAGTAAAAATTCGAATGCAAGCAATCGACAACGCATTTCTCTGGCCGGAGTTAATTGTCCCGATAGCGGTGGATGAGTGGTCTCATTGTGCATTTGATGCGGTAACACAGGCTTGTTTTTCTGGCGGTAGTGCAGGATGAGTAACATATTCAAAAAAGCACAAAAAATGGTCGGCGGAGCAATTGCCGTTTGGTTTGAGGCTTTGGTCTCATTGGTACCTAAACGGATGCGTAGGTACTTTCTGTTTGCTGAGCCTTCTATTGCGCTGCGACTCGAAACAGAAAGTTCTGTTGATACTGCTTTTTCACAGCTGCATCAGGGATCTTCAGTTGATGTAGAGTTAGGCGCAGGTCTAATTCTGTCGCGTCAATTTAGAATTCCGCTTGAGGCAGAAAACGAAGTGGAGAAAGTTGTCAGGTTGGAAGTTGAAAGGATCATGCCGTTACCATTGAACCAACTTATCTATAGCTTCACAGCTAATGTTACGGATTCAGGCTCAGACGTGATAGTTTCCGCAGCGCGAAAGACATTGTCAGATGCGATTATTAGCGCATGTGATAGGCACGGCTTGGCACTCAATTCAGTGACACCTATGAATACTCGCGAAAATAATAGCGTTCCATTTAATTATAGCTTTTTAACTCGACGACACGCGCTTCGCGTTACCATGATTTTGACTTTGCTGTTGGTAGTTGCGTTTATTTTCAGTGCAATGCCTAAATTATATGCCAGTCGACTTGAGGCGGCTATAGCGAGAATAGATGACGAGGTCAGTCAGACGCGTAGGCAAACTGAATCTATTGCAGGTCTGCAACGTCAAATGAGAGTGATGCAAGGGCTTTACCAATCCGTCGAACAAGAAAGGCAAGTTTCTTCAGCTTTAGATTTATTAAAGGTGCTCACTGACAGTAGCCCCGACGGGGTAGTATTCGAAGACGTTAGACTTGATGGAAATCGTTTATTTGTAACGGGTGTGGCTGTTGCCCCAGAGAGTTGGGTGCTGGACCTTGAGCGTGCTCCAGCTTTTTCAAATGTGTCGCTTTCGTCCGTGGTTGGAATGGATGACAACCTCAGCAAAAGATTTGAGATCAGGTTTAATCTTGTTTCCAGGCCAGAAAGAGTAGCCCCGTGAAAAGAATAGCAGGAGGCATTGCTGCATGGATTTTGTTGATTGGTGGAATGACGACTTTAATTTGGCAGCTTGCAACGCAAGACGTTGAAATAGTTGCTGAACTGGAGCGGACGTATTCGCGTAAACTGGCGCTTTTGCAGCGCCTGGAAGAGCTGCCAAAGCGAGAGGAGGATATCCGTAGGCAATTATCTGACTTGGGTAATGAACAGGCCGGTAAATATTTGTACGAGGGAGACCGGCAGTCAACTCAAGTTGTAATTCAGCGCGACATAAGACAGTTGGCAAGCCAGGCGCAGATGACAATTGGCTCTATGCGGGCGTTAAACAGAGCTCGAACTAATGGCAGACTTGAACCAATGACGGTGCAGGTCAACTCGTCGGCGAATTATCAGACATTGGTGCGATTTTTTGAGACGCTTGAACAGGCTCAACCAATGCTCAAGATTAGGAAAATGTCGATACACGTACAGACAGCCTCGACCCAAACACGCCCAGCAATGCTGAGAGTAGTTATGGAGGTGTCTGGGTTCCGTGATCAGTCAGTTCGCGAGCGAATATCGTGATAAAATTGCTAGGCTCTCCCGTTATATCTTCGCTCGTTTTTGTAAACCTTTTAGGGGCCTTGATGCTTACATTTGTATATCTGGTTCCATTGCCAGACAGCAATATTGGGCTGAATTCTACGCGAGCGCAAAACGATATTTTTAGTGGCTTAAAGTCATTAGATACAGACACGTCATTGGTTCTCGCACGCCCCCTTTTTCATCGCAATCGCAGGCCGCCTGCAAAAGAAGTGAAAATAGCTGTACCGGAGGCCCCTGAAGTGCGTCGCGAAGTGCCGTATCGATTGGTAGGAGTTGTAGGCTCGTCGGAAACCAACAGGTCGGCGTACCTGCAGTCGACAGATACTAACGAAACTATTGTAGCAAAAGTAGGAAGTACGGTCGATGTCTGGATAGTTGACACAATTGGTTCAAATTTTATCACGCTGGTCCATGACGGAGAGCGCAAAGTATTGGAGTTGTCGGGTGGGGGTTAAAATGTACGCTATTCAAACTAGGAGATTTATGTCCTGCACCCTTGTGGTGGTACTATTTGGATGTTCTACACCGGGCGACAATATGAAGTTTGATAAGTCGATAAAAGTTGCGTCGCGAGAGGTTGTCACGGGCGGATCTACAACTGATTTAGGTCCAGCCGACCTGTCCAGCCAACCACCAACCAATAAGTCACGTGCAGAGTACGTTAATGGCAACGGGCAGTTTTTTCGAGAGGCCGAACCATTAAAACAAGTGGCTGAAGAGAAAGACGGAGCATTCTCGCTTACGTTTAAAAATACAGACATTAGAATTGTTATCAGAGCTGTTTTGGCAGATTCCCTTGGCCTTTCTTATTTCGTTGATTCTCGAGTCCAAGGAAATGTTACCCTTGAAACAAGTGGTCCCATTTCACGAAGTGCTCTAAGAACAACTCTAGAGGCCCTCTTGAAAACCAAAGGGTTTGCTCTTGTACCGACAAGCGACGGATACCATATATTGCCGGTGGCGGATGCACCTCGGACTGTGACGTCAATTAAACAGGCTAAACCAGCAAGTGCTGACTTGCCGGGCTTTGGTGTGCAGGTCATTCCTCTTCAACATACAAAACCCTCTGAAATGGAGAAGATTCTTGAGCCGTTTGCCCCACCTGGTGGGGTTCTTCGATCTGATGATAGTCGGAGAATTATAATTGTCGCCGGTACTTCCCAGGAGTTAATCGGCATGATGCGTGCGATTAACACCTTTGATGTCGACAAAATGAAGGGCATGTCATTCGGTATATATTCTTTGAATTATGTTGAAGCTGATAAAATAGCGAAAGAACTTGAGGATATATTTTCAAGTGAGGAAAATGACACCGGGGTCAAGTTTATTCCAGTTACTAGAATTAACCGACTAATAGCGGTAGCTCCGTCCCGTTCACTATTGTTGACGGTTGAAAGTTGGGTTGAAAGGCTTGATTTAGGAGAGAGCGCGCCAGGTAGGCGAATTTACGTTTATCAGATGAAAAATAGCCGGGCCCAAGACATTGCAGAAACGCTTAATCTAATTATAGGGAACGGTTTCGGTGGAAACTCTGGCAGATTAAATAACGGTTTGTCTAGAGACAGGCGGGGCGTGGCGCAACAAGGAAGGGGGAATATAGGAACTGGACGGCGAAACGATACGTCGGCTGCTGGAGGGCGGTTGGGTCGGACCCAGAGTCAGTTTGGCAATGAAGTTGATTCAGTTAGGATTGTTCCGAACGAAGAAAATAATTCTATCGTTGTGATGGCAACCCCTTCTGAATTTGCTGTCGTTGAAACCGCACTGAAGCAACTTGATGTAACACCGAGACAAGTTTTAGTGGAAGTCACCGTTGCTGAGATTGGGCTTACGGAGGAACTGCGATATGGTTTGCAGTGGCATTTTGAAACAGGAAATAATACGGTTGCGTTTGGTCAGTCGGCCTTGCCTGCGGCTCAGGTCCCCGGATTTTCTTGGCTCTATACAAATTCTGACAGCGCAAGCGCGGTATTGAACGCCTTGGAGACATTGTCTGACGTTAGAGTAATTTCTTCGCCGAAATTACTTGTTTTGAATAATCAATCCGCAACTCTGCAAGTGGGTGATGAAGTTCCGGTGCCAACTGCGACCGCAGTTAGTGTCAACAACAGCGACGCCCCGATTGTTAACAGCATACAATATAGAAATACTGGCGTGATCTTAACAGTAACACCTCGAATAAATGAAGGTGGCTTGGTAATGCTAGAAGTAGAGCAAGAGCAGAGCAATGTAGCAGAAACAGCCTCATCCGGGATTGATGCTCCTACAATCCAACAACGTAAAATGAGTAGTACTGTGGCAGTACAAAACGGTTCAACAATTGCTCTAGGTGGACTAATTAGAACGACAGCATCAAAAAATAATTCGGGCATCCCATTTTTGATGGATATTCCAATTATAGGTCAGGCATTTCGGACCAATAATTTGGTGGAACGCAGAACAGAGCTTATTATTCTCCTTACTCCGAGAATCATCCGAAATGTCGAAGAAACTCGAAGTGTGATGGACTATTTGAGCACGGAATTTGAAGCCTTGCTTGGTGATGATGAAGCTGATGCCATACCAACTCAAAAGTGATACTGGGGCGGCTCTTGTCACTATTGTCTGGAGTGTTCTTCTGCTTTCTATTCTTGCGGCAGGTTTGTTGAAACTGTCGTTGACAATGCGTAGCACAACAGAATTTTCAATAGAGCAGGCTCGCGCAAAATATATAGCCCAGTCCGCGATGGATGTATTTTTCACTAGGTATTTTTACGATGAGGAAGGTTCGATATACAGGGATGGTGCAATTGAAGTGCTGGGCCATTCGGTAAATATTCATGTTAGTCATGAGTCTGGAAAAATTAATATCAACAGGGCAAACATCGATTATCTTTCACTAGTCTTTGCAGCAAACGGTGTGGCGGAGTTGAAGTCGTTACAGTTGGCAAGTGCTATGATAGATTGGAGAGATGCAGACGATAGCCCGCTCGTTTTGGGTGCAGAAAGTGCAGATTATGTAGACTTGGAGGTGCCGTTTGGGCCGAGGAATGGAGCGTTCGAGAGTGTTGGAGAACTGCAATTTGTAACGGGAATGACGACTGAAATTTACCACTGCGTGCGCCCATTGCTAACTGCATACTCTCTCTCTAATACAGTTAGTTATTTTCAAGCTGACCCACAAATGCTTTCTGTACTTGATTGGGCGTATTCTAATGATTGGCAAGATGTTGTTTGGGAGGACCCTGACGAAGTGTTATCTGGAGGGGCAGAGGTTATTGACATTGCTACGGTGGGAGGTCAAGCACTGGAGGTAACTGTCTCAATAGATAATTTAGAAAAAACACATTATAAATCCATTATCCGCTACAAAGGAACAGCTGACAGATCCTATTCTATCTTAAAGCCACTGCAGCCTTATGACGCGAGTATCAATATTGGATGTCAGCCTCCTTAAGGAGCTCAATCTATTTGCGGAAATATTAGTTGAGGCGCTTTTCGATGATTAACAAGGTTGATGTCTTTTGCGTTTTGTTATTTGCCTTTGTTATATGACCAAATGTGGACCATGGGTTAACAAAATCATTCCTTTTATCCCGGATAATTGCCGTATATCCCACACGATATTTTATTATTTTACTTATGGAAATATCCTCCGAAGGCAGAGGCCAGAGGTTCGTTTGCCACGCTGGCGTTCACGCCTATCCCTTTGAGTTTGCCGATGCTTTCAAAGTTTTGATTATTGGTATTCATGCTCCCACATTGGATCAACAGGTGTTGATATGAATCATTCCCTGGAGTGTGAGCCTGATGCAGGCTATTGCCACTGTATCGATGAGGGAAACCATATGCCGCGCCTACAACCACTTAAAGTCGACCAGCTGGCTCCAGAGCTTCAAAGCATGATGGAGAGCGCTGAAAAAACGATGGGCTTTACATCCAATGACGGCTTGACGATGGCCCGGCATCCGGCGTTGATGAAATCGCTTTCCATGATGGTTCAGGCGCTTTACGGCAGTGGCACAGTTGAGCCCGAGTTAAAACGCTTGATAGGAAACATCACCAGCACGGCGGCGGGGTGTCAATATTGCCAAGCACATACCGCCCACGGCGCGCATTCTGTTGGTGTTTCACGTGAAAAAATTGATGCGGTCTGGACGTATGAAACATCGCCGCTGTTTAGCGAGCGTGAACGTGCAGCGCTGCGGGTGGCACACGGCGCTGGATTGTCACCGTCAACCGTGACAGATGATCAATTTGAAGCCCTTTCGAAATTTTTCACCGATGACGAAATTGTGGAAATTGTTGGAGTCATTTCGTTGTTTGGTTTTCTCAATCGGTGGAACGCGACAATAGCGACAGAAATAGAAAGCATGCCGCTAGCCTATGCACGGAAGCTGTAACCCGCACAGAGTTAACCATCCAATCTATCTATAACTTCATAGGCGGCACGTTCACCTGATTCCATTGCGCCCTCCATGCCGCGGTCAAGTTTGGCTGTATGCTCTCCGGCAAAAAATAGTCTGTCTGCAGGGGCGGCGATCGATGGGCCCAAGCCTGTGATTTGCCCCGGCCCCCACGCCGCATAGGTGCCGCCAGAATAAGCTTCTTGCTGCCATGACCATAAATAGCGAGGTTTTAGCACTCCTTTAGTAGCGGGACGAATGGTTTCTATAGTGCCCAGCAATAGATCCATCGCTTCTTTATCAGGCATCTGATCAAGCACTGCAGCTTGCCGCCCGGTAGCCCATGTCTTCAGGTAAGCTGGTTTGCCGTCAGCACCAGCGGACATAAACAGGCGCCCAGCAATAGTGTCTGTCCAAAATGTGTTTGGCAGGCCGTCATGTTCCCAGAAGGGTTTTTGAATTTCAAAGAAAACCTGATGCACGCGCGAGTATGGAATGTTTTTTATGGCAGTCCGTTGCGTTTTTGAGATGGGTGCATCAATTGTCACATTGGCCAGTGCCTTCAGGGGCAAACTGCAAATTGCAGATTTTGCGGTGACAGTTTCGCCGTTCGGATTTGAAACAATAATACCACCGGCAGTATTTGAAATCCGCTTCGCCTCAAATCCAAGACGAATATCGCAGTTCAGTGCGTTGGCCATCGCTTTTGGCAGCATCTGATTGCCTCCGACGATCTGGAAACTGCCGGATCGTCCATTTGCCATCAGTTCAATCAACCGCTTTATCCATGCCGCATTGTAAAAATGCATGAGTGCAGAGATTTCATGCGCGCCGTCACCGTAGGTTGGGTTTGTATCTGCAATAAGCTTGATTTCGGCGTCGCTGAAGCCTTGGGCAGAAAGCAATTGCGCAAGAGATACGTCCTGGTTTGCATAGCGCGGTTTTTGCCAGTCTTGTGCAACCTGTAGCGGATTCTCGGCTGCAATAAAGTTGCGCAATCTTTCCCAGGGAAATTGAGTTTTATTGTCGCCCACAAACATGTTGGCTGGATGGCTGCTCCAGGCATCGCGGTCAGCGGCTGTTTTGCCTGAAACATGAATTGCCGTACCGCGCCTGCTAAGAACTGGATCGCCTGCGCCCGGAGAGAAAAACGAAAGGCCCAGTTCTTCCGCTGTGGACACCATACTAGCGTAACCACTGGTAAGCGACTGGCCGCCCAATTCCTGTATACCGTTGAGGGTGTCTTCAGACCTGACCCTGCCACCTACTTGATGCCTCGCCTCCAATATGACAACACGGTAACCGGCGGCTTCCAGATGCCTGGCGGCGTTCAGTCCGGACAGGCCCGCGCCAAGAACAGCAACGTCATAATCGTTGTTGGCGGCGCGAGCAGTTCGGATGATTGCAGGCATGGCGAGCATACCAGCACTTGCAGCCAGGAAGTGGCGGCGATTCCAAGTGTTTTTGGTCATGCACGGCTCTCCTTACACGCTTATTTATGAAGGCAGAGGGCGGCGGTTGCCACGATCTATGTCAATGCAGGCGTCGACGTTATTGCTGTTATTGATATACGTCATTGATGGTGTGGCCTGTCGCTGTCCAGCATGAATGAAACTGCTTGAAATACGTAAAAGAGGGTACCCAATGACTGAAAAAACTGATTGCCGACCTGACGTTGAGGGCCGCATCAAAATAGCGACAGTGTGCGCGGAAGATGTGGAAGCTGTTGCAAAAAGCTATCAGGATTATTTCGGCTACGAGCGCCGCGACGAAGCAAGCGTGACTGCGGCTCAAGCTGAGGCATGGGGCACACCGGGAATGGCGGGCAAAAAATTAGTTACCATGGCGCCAGAAAGCGGTTCTGAAGTCTATATTCGCATTATAGAAAATACCAACATGCCTGCGTATGAGCCTCTTAAGTCTTTTGGGTGGAATGCAATTGAGATCACGATCAAGGATGCCGATGCACTCAATCAACAGTTAAAGGACAGCCCGTTTGACGTGGTGGGTGAGCCTGCACTATTGGATTTTTCCGACAAAATATACCCCATGCAGGCGGTGGGACTTGCCAATGAACTGTTTTATCTCAATGAAGTGCGCGGCAACTTGCCGGACTATGACCTACCGCTTGCAAGGGCGTTTGTAGACCACACATTCATCATGATCCTGGCGACACCTGATATGCAAAAAGCCATTGATTTCTATACAGAAAATTTCGGCTGGTCTCAGGGCAACGCCTATCATGTTAAATACAGCGTGATAAACGAAGCCTATAACTTGCCTGAAGAAACGCCGCATCATTTGTCCATGACCTGCGTTGGCCGCGATGTGAACAATGAAGTAGATCAGTATCCCGAAACAACTATTGAACGCCCCTGTGCGGACGGTATGTTGCCCCCGGGCATTGCGCTGGTCAGTTATATCGTTCAATCGCTGGATGCTGTAACAGCGGAATTTATTGCACCTCCCCGCACATATGAAGGCTTGCCCTACCACGGTCGTCGTGCCGCAACATGCGTGGGAGCGGCGGGTGAACTAATTGAATTGATTGAAGCCAGTTAAGTCAGGCGCATGTTTTGAGCAAGGCAAGCCAGACAGCAGAGATGGTGGCAGCTATCAGGGCCACCTTTCATCATGGCCCTGAGGCCATGTTGTTTGACGATTGGCTTGCCAAATACATGTTGGGGCCAAAGTTTCGGTTTTTCTGTGCAGTACCCCTTCTTAGGCGTCGCTTCATGCTGCAGGGCTTGTTTCGCAATTTGAATTCTTCTCTCACGGTTTTATCCCGAGCACGGTTCACTGAAGATAGGTTGGAAACCGCGATAGCAGAGGGCATTGGTCAGTATGTGATATTGGGTGCCGGGTTTGATACTTTTGCTTTGCGGGCAACTAGCACATTCCCGGATATCGACGTCTATGAAGTCGACACTGAAGCAAGCCAGAGAGTGAAAAAGTTGCGCGTGAATGCGAGTGGATTAGAGCAAAACCCAAACGTGATTTATGTCCCAGTCGATTTTATGAAAGAAACGGTTGCAGACAAATTGTTGACCGCCGGGTTTGATGCTTCCAAACCCGCTTTTATAAGCTGGCTTGGCGTAACGCTCTATCTGACCGAAGAAGCAGTTGCCGAAACAATAGAAAGCTTAGGCAGTATATGCGTACCAGGCAGCAAGTTGGTGACAGACTTCATGGACGCCCGGCTTCATGACCCTGAATTCGTTGAAGGTGAACCTGAAATTGCACAGTCCATGAAACGCCTGAAGGCCTATACAGCGTCTAAAGGAGAGCCGATTCTTTCTGGCTTTACAGCGGAAAAAATCACGAAAATGGCGTCACCTTTTGGCTGGCGGTTTAAAGAAACTCAGACCAGCAGACAGCACGCGGAGAAATTTTTACAAGGAGAGCCGGACCATTGCTGGCCAACGGACTACGATCATTTGCTGATGTTAGAAAAACCTAAAGACGATGAGACCGGCATATAGAGGTTACTGAGAAACATGCACTTGGAGCGCTGCGCAATTTTCCCGGTAGTCCCGGAAAAGTGCATTCAGAAGTCTCTATTATTTGCCGCATTATCATCAAACTTTATCGCAAATTAACGTTTCAAATTGGCGTTGATGTAAAACAAGTGATCTGACTTGGAAATAGGCTATGTTCGGTTCAAGTAAGAGGTAAACTATGAATAGTCAGCAATTATTGGGGCCGAGTTTTTACGCGGCTGCCCTGCAAACTACTTGTGACGCCGTCAATAATTTGCCGGACACAGCAACAGCTCGCGCCTCCATGAACAGCACAATCGAGCGACTGGCTGTAGAAGTTCGCGCTACCAAGCAATTTGTGGGGCAAGACACGCGATTGGTTGTTTTGCCCGAGTATGTGCTAACGGCCTATCCGCTCGGCGATACGGTTTCGGGTTGGGCAGAAAAAGCTGCGCTCGACATGGATGGCCCAGAGTATGACGCACTGGGTAAAATAGCACAGGATAACAAGCTGTTCCTGGCCGGAAATGCATATGAAAAAGACCCAAATTTCCCAGGTATCTATTTTCAAACCTGCTTCATTCTGGGCGATAGCGGCAATCTGATTTTCAGGTATCGACGCCTTAACAGCATGTTTGCGCCCACGCCTCACGACGTGTGGGACAAATATTTGGATATTTACGGTTTGGAAGGTGTGTTTCCCGTCGCTAAAACCGAGATCGGTAACCTTGCTGCGGTTGCGTCCGAGGAAATTCTTTACCCCGAGATCGCCCGCTGCTTGGCGATGCGCGGGGCGGAAGTCTTTCTGCATTCAACAGGCGAAATGGGTTCCATGTCGGATACCCCGAAGGCAATTGCTCGAAAGGCGCGAGCACTTGAAAATATGGCCTATGTTGTATCTGCTAACGCGGGTGGAATCGCGGGTCATGATTTGCCTTTTTCAGCCACGGACGGACGGTCATCAATAGTTGATTATCGAGGCCTTGTTTTGGCGGAATCTGGCTGGGGGCAAACCATGACAGCCCATGCATCAATTGACCTTAATGCACTGCGAAAACACCGTCGGCGCCCGGGGATGAGCAATGTGTTGTCGCGTCAGCGGTTTGAGTTGTTTGCTGAAAGCTATGCCACCCTCGGTAGCCAGCCCGCCAATGCATTGTTGGATGATGAGGGTGGTCTTGTTGAGCCAACGCGAGAACATTTTCTCGGGGCGCAGCAAACGGCAATCAAAAAGTTGAGTGATGACGGAATTATCTAATCGAGCGAATAATATTCAGCGATATCTTCCAGTGTCTCACGTTTCAGAATCACCACTTCGTTGGGGTCGGGTAGCGCAATCAGGCCTTCTTTCTTGATGCGGGAGAAAGTACGGCTGACGGTCTCTACGGTTACCCCCAGATAATCGGCGATGTCACCGCGCGTCATGGGTAAATGGATTGTTTCGGCCTCGCCGGTTGCAGCTTTTTGCCTTTTTTCCATATGGAGCAGGAAAAAGGCCAGTTTTTCGCGCGCGTTTTTGCAGCCAAGAACAAAAACTTGGTCCATCGTTGTGGCAAGAACGCGGCTGCCGATACGCCTGATACGGTGTTCAAGTTCGTGATGGCTGTCCATCAGTTGGTCCATATTTTTCATCGACCAGCGACAGGCGGTCATGGAACCAAGTGCCTTGGCGCTAACGCTGGATAGGGGGTCTGGCATTAAGCCAATGAAGTCGCCGGGGTAGAGAAACGCCATGATCTGACGCCGACCATCGCTGGACAAGCGTTCCAGTAATCCCATGCCGCTTTTGATGTTGAAGACATAGGCGGTAGGCGCTTCTTCTCGAAACAGATATTCGCCTTCACCGACGCTGATCCGGTCGGCTAGGGCATCAAGTTCCAGAATGCCATCTTTGTCCATAACAGAGCAAAGGCGGCTGTTGCGAGCGCTGCAACTGTCGCATAGCAGATCTTTGGATTTTGGCATTCGGCTCACCACAGTGAGCGTCCCCTTCGGTTATCAATCTTTACTGCACCAGCCAAGCTTAGCAAAAAAGTGACAGCGTCGGAACATGAAAAAAAGCGGCTCCGAAAAGCCGCCTTTTTAGCTATTGTAGGGCGCACTCCCCTAATGTTTGTGGTCAATTTCGCCGTCGCCGTGATGATGCGCATGGCCGTGTTCGTGGTCATGATCATGGTCGTGATCGTCGCCGATTTTGTGTGCATGGTGAACCTTGTGCACATATTCGTCTGCGTGCAAATGGTCCATTTCTCTGAACGTGTATGTCTGATTAGCGAGTGCACTGACGTCTGGTCGTTTGCCGTAGCCAGGGGTTTCAAAGTCATGCGGCGGTTTTTGTGGCTTCAATTGTCCCTGTGGTCCGTGTGGGTGATTGTGGCCGCCTGAGGCAACCCACTGAAATAGCTGCGGGCGTTGGCGGTATAGGAATGATGCCGCGCGTGCCTGATTGTCATCAGGGTTGGTCCAGGGATTAAAGTGGAAATAATTATGCAGCTTGCTGTCGGTGCGACCAATCGCAATACAGCCTAGCTTGGACCGGAACGAGCCGTGGTTAATGTATGGCGGGCGCCAGAAATAGCCCCCTGTAGGCAGTTCGCCGAACTGCATCATCCAGCTGGTGCCCCAGATATGATAACTTTCCTCTGAACAATCATGATAGCTGATGTTGTCCTGCATAAACTCTGGTGTCATGCAGTAAAGGAAGGTCATGGCTTCTGTGATTGGGTCAAAGCGCAGCAGCTTCAACATGCACCCTGTTGCAGTGGCTGGTGATACGATTGATCCGCTTGCCCACGGGCGATCAAGATAGCTGTTTACCGAGATGAAACCTTCTTTTAGTGCCAACGGATGGTCGCGGTCGGTTTCTTCAAATGTGGGTTCGCTGTCGTTGTACCAAACTATTGCCTCTGCGCCTTGGGCAACTTCTATCGCGCCTAGGGCAACACCTGCGGGAATGAATGCAAAGTGGCCTTCAACCCAGGTTTCTGTGCCAACTTTCATCTCGCCGTTAAGGACAAAAATTTCCATATCTGAATAGCAAAGGCCGGGCTTGCGGGCGTAGCCACCGTCGAAGCGGACTTTGAGTGAACTTGCGCCTGTGTCAGTGTCGAGTGACAGCACTTTATAGTGTGCGTCTTTATACCCGGCAAAATCAAACAGCCGGTAATCTTCATTAAACTCGACATAGGGCTCCATATGAGGACGTGCCATTTTATATTCCTTTTCTTATGTCAAATTTACCAAACAACGCGCATGGCGTCGGGGCGGTCGGGCTTTTCCGGAACTTCTTCTTTGCTGATCGGACGGCGGGTGTCGCCCGTCACGCTGAAGCCTCGTGTTTGAACAATTTCCAGAAAATCGGTGTACCATTTCTCCCGCTCTGGGATCAGGCCGTCCTGTTCGTCGACAATCGCTTTGTAACGATCTTCCTGCGATGCGATTTCCTTATCGAACCACTCTTTGGCTTCGGCGGTCATCGGTGGTTTTTCATCCTGAACATGTTTGCTCATGGTTTCCTCCAGTTAACGGTTATCGGGGTTGCTGCGTGCGGGTAACTCCGTCCGCCAGCATGGTGTCAATTTCCTGGTCGCTGTATCCTGCTTCGGACAGTATTTCGCGGCTGTGCTCTCCCAGATGGGGCGGCAGGCGGCGAATGGAAGCCGGGGTTTCAGAGAAGTTGTAAGGCGATGATCCCATGCGGATCTTGCCTTCGGTCGGGTGATCAAATATCTGCCAGTATCCGCTTTCAACCAGATGTGGGTCATTGATCAGATCATCCAAAGAATTGACGACCATAAAGGGCACATTGGTTGGCTCCAGTGCTGCGACCCACTCATCGGTCGTGCGTTCCAGAAGCGCAGCGCTGATTTGCGCGTGCATTTCATTAATGTTGACCAACCGGTTTTTCATGCGATCGAACTTTGGATCGGTGACCATATCGGGTCGGTTAATGATACCGCAGAATGTTTTCCAGTGGTTGTCCCAATAGGGCAACATAGAGATGTAACCATCTTTGGTTTTGTAGGGCTTTCGGTTGTCCGCAAGCAACCGGGCGTAACCGGCACCGCCAATAGCTGGCTCGAAGGTTTGGCCCCACTGGTGCTCTGCCATGAGAAACGAAACCGTACTTTCAAACATCGGCACCTCGATGGACTGGCCTTTGCCGGTGCGTTCCCGCGAGAAGAGCGCGGCGCAAACCGCATTCACCACATTCAAGCCAGTTGTTTTGTCGGCAATAACGGTGGGCAGGTAACGCGGCTGATCATCACCTAGTGCACGTGCCATCAACATGGAGATGCCAGATACAGCCTGAATGCCGTCATCAAGCGCGCCGCGGTTGCCGTAGCGACCTTTGCGGCTGAAACCATAGGTGGCGCAGTAAATAATGTTGGGATTTACGGCCTTAACGGCGCCGTAGTCCAGACCCAGTTTTTCCATCGCGGTAGGCCGAAAATTATGCACCATCACATCGGCATCAGCGACCATTTTAAACGCGGCCTCGCGGCCTTTATCAGACTTCAGGTCCAGCACGACCGACCGCTTGTTACGGTTACAGGTCATATAAAGCGCGCACATATTGCCGGTCTCGCGGTAAGGGCCCAGATTGCGATTGGTGTCGCCTGTTGGTGGCTCAACCTTCACCACATCTGCGCCCATGTCGCCGAGCATCTGGCATGCCCACGGCCCCAGGACCACACTGGTAAACTCAACAACCTTGATGCCGACCAACGGGCCGGGCATATCAGTTGCCCCCTGCTTGATGATCAGGCGCGGGCTTGATGCCGAGTTTCTCTAAGCCGTATAGTTTGACCACATTATTACGCATGAATTTTTTGCGAACAGCAGGTTTCAGGCCGTAATCGTCGATCTCGGATACAGTTCGGCCGAACCGGAGAACCGGAAAATCCGAGCCGAAAATTACTTTGTCCTGGCCGTAGCTGTTGATATATTTCCAAACGCTTTCTGGCCAGTATTTGGGGCTGTGGGCGTCGGTGGCGATATAAACATTTTCATGTTTCCACGACATGGCGATCATTTCGTCGTGCCACGGAATACCAACATGCGTGCCGATCAGTTTAAGCTCTGGCAAGTCGCAGGCGATATCATCCAAATATATGGGCCGGCCTACAGACCGACAGCGATACTCTTTGGAATAAATCAGTGATTGACCAACCTGCATCTGGATGGGAATACCCAGTTCAATGCATTTGGCATAAAACGGGTAATACTGCGCTGCGTTTGGCTCAAGATTGTACCAATGCGGATAGAGATGCGCGCCGATAAAGCCAAGTTCTTTGACCGCATGCTCCATGGCACGCACGCCGTCCATACCCTGAAACGGGTCGATGCCTATAAGCCCTAGAAAACGTTTCGGGTATTTTTTGACAGCTTCGGCTACAACTTCGGGCGGCATGTGATAACAACCGGGTAGACCGGGGCGCCCGGCTTTCGCTGCAACCAGAAAGCCATATTCGATGCCAGCAGCATCCATGTCGTCGATCATTTTTTCAAGGCTGATGCCAACTTCGTCGTGCTTGCCTTTCATTTTTCCGACAAAAAATTCATCCGTCCAACCCGGGCGATGACTAAGGGCTTCCGGCGTCCATATATTGACGACGCTATCGATTGCTTTGTATCCAAAGTCAGTCACTAAACTCTCCCTACAGTCCAAGGCCGACGATTGCGAAACCGCAGAAAGCAAGCGTGCTACCCGCGATCGCGTGCGTGTATCTTTGTAAAGAGGCTGCGGGTACAAATTGCAGCCCTTTGAAAACCGCCAACGCAACCGCCGTCATGGTGGCCACTGTCACCACCACAAAAGTGCCAACCACTGCCGTCATGGCAAATGCCGAAACGGTAGCCGCTGGGTACATCATTAAGGGGATCAGGGGCTCGCAGGGGCCAAGCACGAAGATGATGAAAATTGTCCAAGGTGCAAACTTCAGGCGCGAGGTTGCCGGCGCTTCATGCACATGCAAATGCTCGGTTTTGTGGGTATGGCTATGGGTATGTCCCGTACCGTCCGCGTGGACATGATAATGACTGTGCGGTTTATTTCGCACAGCCCGGCGAATACCCCAAACCATATAAAGAATGCCAAATGACAATAGCGCCCACGCCGCAAGATCACCGCGCAATCCCTCAATGCCGGTAAGGCTGTCCAACGCGGTTCCAGCCCAAATTCCTATGAGTCCCAGAACTATTGAGCCAACCGAATGGCCCAGCCCACACCCAACAGTGACAGCTGCCATTTTTTCTGTGCTCCAGCCACGCGATTTGCCCAGTGCAACAAATGGCAAATAATGGTCCGGGCCCATCAGAGTGTGCAAAAGCGCAATAGAGCCAGCCGCTGTAATAAGAGCAATGAGTTCGGGCGTCATATAGGGGTCCACTTTATTATACTCGGATTAACCTATTGAGACGTACCGGTGGTAAGCTATGACTTACATCAACGGTTTAGCCATTAGGGGTATTCGCTTCGTCAAACTGACTGATGTCAAAAACATCCGCTGTGTTGGTCATGATCGACCGTTTGCGGAAAAAGCGGGTGTAGCCACTTATGCCCATGCGCGACGCACCCATGCCGCTTAGCTTGAAGCTGTTTTTTTCAGCCTCGTGCATCAGTCCGGTGAGTGAGGCGTCATTAACGCTGATGCCGCCAGCCTCCAGTTGGTTTGCTACTACGTAGGCCTCTTCCTCAGACCCCGCAAAAACGGCGGCACTCAGTCCATACTCAGACTTGTTTGCAAGCGCGATGGCTTCGTCTGCAGTTTTAAAAGGGATTACTGGCAGAAGCGGGCCAAAAGTTTCCTCCAGCATGATTTTCATTTCACTGGTGAGACCTGAAATAACGGTTGGGCGGCACCAGAGGCCGCCGTGGTTTTCGATAACACCACCTGTATGGATGGTGGCTCCTTTGCTTTTGGCGTCGGCAATTTGGTCAGCTATAATAGTTGCTTGTTTGTCAAAAATAACCGGGCCGATCATTCCTTGGTCGATTGACTCAGCATTGATCGAAACGCCCTTTGCTTTTTGGCAAAGTAGCTTCAAAAATTCTTCATATATTTCTTCAGCAACATAAATTCGTTCAATTGATTGGCAGGCTTGGCCAGTGTTGAGGGTCGATGCGCGCAGCAAGGATGTTGCGGCACGTTCGACATCAGCGCTAGCGAGCACAATTGCCGGATCCTTGCCGCCCAATTCAAGAAAACTTGGGATGAAATTTCTTGCAGCCTGTTCGCCCACCTTGCGGCCTGTGGCAACACTGCCAGTGAAACAAATTGTATCGACATTGTCGACCAGTGCCGCGCCGGTTTCACCGGCACCGTCAACCACTTTCAATACAGCAGCCAGTTCGGGTACATCTGCTATCGCCCGGCGCAGCGGAGCTGCAAATCTCGGTGTTACTTCGCTGGGTTTTATAATGACAGCCGCACCTGCAACCAATGCTGGCAGAGCGTCAATCAATGAAAGGGTTAATGGGAAGTTCCATGGACTAATGACACCGACCAGTGGATACACCTTAAATCCAACAGTGTATTTTATGAATGGCAATGCCGATGACGTTCCCGTGGCTGGCACGTGGTCATTGGCGATTTTTGCCCAGCGTTCAACGGTTGACCCGATGCCGTCCACTTCCATTGACGAAATGTAGCGTCGCCCTGTATCGGCGGTTAAGGCTGCTAAAATCTCTTCACGGTGCCATTTGACTGAAGTAGCAAATGCTCGCAAAACAGACAGCCGGTTTTCCAGCCCGGACGCCTCCCAGTGTTTTTGCGCCAAGCGCAGGTCAGTGCAAATCGAAGTGACATCTTCTTTTGCGGTGGCGCTAATTTCATAGTCATTTTCACCGGTGCGGGGGTTTCGCACTTTTAGGGATGTGCTCACGGTCATTCAACTGCCTCGACAAGGCGAACGCGTACGGTCGAATTACCCAGGCGCAACTTCTTAATTTCGGCATACTCTGGCGATTGCCAGAATTTTTTTGCGGCTTCAAATGAAGGCCAATGAGATATAACAACTTTGGTCTCATCCGGCCAATCACCTTCAAGACATTCGGAACGTTCGGCGCGGTGAATAATGTAGGTGCCGCCAAACTTTCCAATCAACTGGGCAGCCTCTTTTGCATAAGACATAAAACCTTGTCTGTCTTGGATTTCGGCCAAAATAACCATATATGCAGCCACGCTCGATCTCCCTTGTTTGAGCTTGAATTTCTGCCCTGGTAAAAGACTATAATTGACCGGTATCGGTGATTGCGGACTGTGGTCAAATGATATATCAATATAGGTAGATTGAAGTGGACGGGCGTTGATGCACATCAATAGCCACTTAAATTCGCGTGAGGGGCTCAGGCGAAATTTTTGGCAACCTTCTTGTCCTTGAGTAATTTTTGGTGGGGTCTATGAACAAAAAAACGTCGTCAATGTTATCCTTCTCGGCAACCGAGCGGGTCAGTGAGGATTTGCCTACACCGCTGTATCATCAGATTTATGTCTTGCTCAGGGAGAAAATTGTTTCTGGCGACTATACTGATGGTTCTTTGATCCCGAGTGAGCATGAGATTGAAAAAGTTTTTGGCGTGTCACGGATTACGGCTAAACGCGCGCTGGATGAACTTGCTGCAGATGGTTTGGTTGCGCGCCAGCGCGGCCGCGGCACAGTGGTAACCTTTTCCACACCAGTACCCTCTAAAAGCGCAGAGACAATGGATGGGTTGCTCGAAAACCTGTTGACCATTGCCCAGGAAACTCATGTTGTAATCTTGGAATTTGATTATGTGGGCGCACCGCCGCGCGCGGCCGAGGCACTTGATATTGAAGTTGGGGCTTCGGTGCAACGCGCTATTCGGGTTCGGCATAAAGATGATACGCCCTTTTCATTTGTTGAAACATACGTGCCTGCGGATATTGGACATTCTTTTGAGCGTGATGAGATGGAAAATCAGCCATTGCTTGCGCTTCTGGAGCGCGCCGGTGTGCGCATTTCGCGCGCTCGGCAGTCTATTACTGCGACATTGGCGGACGGTAAGACCGCGCCAGCGCTTGGGGTCAATGTTGGTAGTCCACTTTTGAAAGTGATGCGTGTGGTATTTGACGGTAATGATCGACCAGTTGAATTTATTACGGTGCTTTACCGTCCTGATCTGTATCAGCTGAATATGAGTTTGGCGCGTATCGAAGGTGAAGAGTCGAATTTTTGGAAAGCCGAAACTTAGGGCATGCCGTCGATACGAACCTGAGAAAAAAAGCCAGCTACTATAGCTGGCTTTGAAGTTTCATGAAGGGTGGCTCTAAAATAGATATATTTTAGAAGCCGAGACTATACTCAAAACAAAATAGGGTTAGTTAACCCCGGTTGCAGATTGCATCCGGGGTCGTTGTCTTAGAATGTATAGTTGAAGCGCATGCCAAACTGGCGTTTGCGGCGCAATGCAACATGGATACTTTCTTGCGAGAAGTCGAAGAAGCCGCTGCCGAATCTCACATCAGCACTGGTGTCTGCGATGTTGTTCGCAGAACTCGGCGCATCTTCACCGAACAAGTTTGACACATAAATCTCGACCGACATATCGCCGTTACGAACGCCCGTCCGTAGGTTTACATCGTAGGCTGTTTGCGTTTCAGCCAGATTGGTGTTGCTGTCGAAAAACGACCCCGTATAGAACACGTCTGCCCGTGTGAACCAAACACCGTCTTCCATACCCATGAAATTGGCTTCTAGCGGCTTTTCGTATGTCATGTTTGCTGACCACGCCCATTTCGGGAAGCGCGGTGCCCGCTGGCCTGTTACATCAGCATCGTCGCCGAACACATCACCGAAGTCACCAGACCCACCACCTTCCGGGAAGCTTGCGATCTTGGCATCGATGTATGACAGCGAGCCTTGGAAGGTTAGCGCTTCAGACAGGTTAACGGTGGTGTCTAATTCGAGCCCGTAAATATTGGTTGTTGCACCGTTACCAGTGAAGGCCACTGTGCGAACCGGATTGGGTGCGTTGGGGTCGGTTTCATCAATGAAGGCAAAGCCAGAGAAAATCTGGTCACTTCGTTTCATGTAGAAGGCCGCCAAATTGAATACGCCGCGCCGATCGTTGAAATATTGTTTCCAACCCAGTTCGTAGTTTTCGAGTTTTTCCTCGTTAAACGAACTGTCGATGCCGGGGTTGTCAATTTCCAGCTGACGCAATTGCTCTGCATCCAGCTCTGCGACTTCAGCATTAAATCCGCCAGGAAGGTTGCCGACACTGTAGTTAGCATACAGCAGAGTGTCGTCGTTTGGCGTATAGTTTAACACCACGCGCGGTAGGAACTTGTCAAAAGACGCAACACCGTTTGTTACAGCAGCGTTGGTAATTTCGTCGTCCTGGTAACGACCCTCAAAGATCAACTGAAACTGTTCGTTAATTTGATAGTCCAGCGTGGTAAAGATACCTTTTGTTTTGGCGCCGGTTGCATTCGCCGGCCCGATAACACCTGAGAACCAGAAATCCAGAATGCCGTCATAGAAGCCGCCAGCGGTTAGGATATCAATGTCTAAATAGTTACCTCCGACTGTCCAGGTCAGCTTGTCGTCAAAAGCTTTTCCTGAGAGGCGGGATTCAATGCTGATATCTTCCAGATCGCTTGTGCCGGATGTATTGAAACCGAAGGTTCCAGTACTGTCGAAATCACCAAAGAACAGATAAGTTTCTTTGTTGTAACCAAACAGCACATCAAACGACATGCCATTATCAAAATCGTACGAACTATCGAAGCTGCCGCGGTAAGCTTCCCGTTTCAAGCCGTAGCCGCCAAGTTCTTCCAGCGTGATACCAACGTCTGTTGCAGTGCCCAGATTGGCGAGGGCAGCAAGCGCGGCATCAAAATCTGCTGCCGTTGTATTAGCGCCTACTTCGCTATCGTCCGGAATCCTGAGCGTTCCCTGGAAAGCGCGTTCAGTCGTGCCGCCGTTGCCATCTGGGAAGCCGCCAAAGTTATGCTCGGCAAAACCGCCAACGCGGGCAACTGCTCCAGGGCCATCATCATCTTCATAGTAAAGACCGCGTACTTTTACGCGCCAGTTTTCATTTGGCTTAAACAGCAAAGTACCACTGATCGACCATGTGCTCTCTTCGCCTAATTCCTGATCGAGGTCGTTGGCATTATCATAATGGCCGCCGACAAAATCATAGCTTGCATTCAATCTGGCAGTAACAGTTTCGCTGCCGCCTTCGATGCCGATGGAGCCACGATATTCATCGCGGGTGGCGGCAAGACCTGAAATATCAACCTTGAATTCTTCCCCTGGATCTTTGGTAATATAGTTGATGGCACCGGCAAAGGTGTTCCGCCCAAATAGTGCAGATTGCGGGCCCTTAATAATTTCAATTCGTTCCAGTTCCTGAACCCCGAGGCCCTGAATGCCGCCCGACACATATATCCCGTCGATGAAGACAGAAGCTGTACGCAGCAGTGGGTCGCTGTTGTCAACGGTGATGCCGCGGAAGCGCGGCGATGTGGCAACTCGCGCATTGCGATCATTATAGCCTTCGATAAACAAACCCGGTGTTGCTTTGGCGACATCTATAATATTGTTGAAGCCCGCCTGAATCATCTGTTCAGTGTTGAATGCTGTGATCGCAATCGGCGTGTCCTGCAGGCTCGCGGCTTGCTTGCGCGATGTAATAATAATTTCTTCAATTGCGAAGTCGTCGGCGTCAGCATTTTGAGCTGAAACAGACGATGAAAGACTGGGAACAGCTAGCACGACGCTCATCGCCGCCGTTGCCATCAGTCTGTTTTTGTAAATCATTTGATACCCCTCCGATAAGGATCGTTGAATTAGGTTCACTCCCCGGCTGGATACTTTTTGGCAACCACGACATATCAAAATTACGCAATTGTTTGGATCTCAGCGCTAATTACTTGTACTATTGATATAATAGTATGTCAATTAATTAACTTGTAAATATACAGGCTTAGCCAGAGTGTTGAGAGGGAGAGGATTTTAAAATGAGTAAGATGTTGAAACGTATGTTGATTTTATCAACCGCATGTTTGATTGGATTGGCCACCCTGCTGAAGTGATTGATAAATCCGATGTATTGAAGCGCGATTTTAATACCATGGTTTCCTAGCTTGAGGGCGAGTTTGACAATATGGAGCAAGTCTATTTTGATGGAACACGAGATCCGGATTCAGGACCGCGCCGTGTCAAATGCCTGGGCCGAGCCAGATAGCGACAGGGTTGCCATCAACCTTCGTTGGATACAGGCAAGCTGCACAAAAATAAGCGTGATAAAAAACAGCTCATGAAAAGTGGCTTAATAAGCTTGGGCCGCCTTTTCTTTTAGAATATCCAGTGCTTGTTTTTCGCATGAAATGTGGTCTTCTGCTTCGAAGAACTTTTGTTTTTTGGGGAGCTTCAACAAACCCGGATAAAGAGGGTCTGTTTTTGAAGCGCAAACACAGAGATTGTTGGCTGGTAAAATGCCGGCAGTTACTGGCTCAAAAGCAAAGGCTGCCCTGTAGGGTGCGCGGTAATTGTTTCCGGCAAGCAGAAAATCCATCAATATTTCCTGACATTTTTCGGTGCTGTAGGCCCCTATGCTCAGGCGGTCTTTGTCTTTTGTGCTGTACCAAGGAAAGTACTTGGCTTGTTTCTGAATTCTGCTCCAAAGCCAACTTAAATGTGACCCATCGGCCTGATAATCGATTTTGGGCATATAATTGTCTAGAAAATCTCGGCGCTGATCTTCTTCCAGAAGTGCAAGCCCATTACCAATGGCAAATTCTATCCTATGCGGATACCGGGACGCGGCGGCGGTTGCGATACTGGCACCAGTGTGAAAACCATATAGATAGACGGTTTTTAGCTCCAGTTTATCCATAAATTCAACCAGCGCATCGGCATAATCGAACATGGTTGGCTTACCAGGGAGCGCATCGGAAAGACCGTTGCCGGGCGTGTCGGGCGCGATGATCTGAAATTGCTCAGACCATTTTTCAATCAACGACAAATATTCCGATGATGAACGTGGAGACTGGTGCAAAAGGATCAGCGGTGGCCCGTCGCCCTTGAGGCGGAAGTGTATTTGTCCGTGATGTAGCTGCACAAAAGATTGCGTGATGCTCAAAGGTTAATCTCCTTTTTTCGGAGCCTGCTATACGGTATGCGGCGCGGAAATGATCTACATCATAGCGAGTGTATTCTCTCTTCATGCTTACTCCGGTGAAGGAAACAAGTATGACCGTAAAAGTAAACCGACAGTGGTGTCTCGCAGCTCGCCCGGTGGGCGCAGTTAAAGAGAGTGACTTTAGCCTGCAGGAAAAAGCCATTCCTTCAATTGAGAAGGGCGAATTTCTACTTCGCACACGCTATCTCTCGGTTGCCCCGGTTATGCGCAATTACATGATTGATGGTGCGGGTATCGAAGAACCTCTGGCAATCGGTGATGTGATGCGCGGCCGCGGTGTTGGTGAAATTGTCGAAAGCCGCAATACCGAATGGCCCGTTGGCACAATCGTGCAAGGAAAGCTTGGCTGGCAGGATTATGCGGTAGCGGACGGCGCGCCGGGTAGTCTGATGTTTGCCATTCGCCAAACTGTCGCGCCGATTGCCACAGGCCTGGGTGTACTCGGCATGACTGGCTTTACTTCCTACTGCGCGTTGAAGGATATTGGCAAACCCAAGAAAGGTGAAACCGTTGTTGTCTCAGGCGCGCTTGGCGGTGTTGGGAGCACAGCGGTGCAATTGGCACGCCTCATGGGCTGCAGGGTCATCGGCATTGCTGGCTCAAACGAAAAATGTCGTTTGCTCGAGGAAAAACTGGGGTGCCACGCGACGATCAATTACCGTGATCAGGACGTTGGCGAAGCGCTTTCTCAAGTGACGCCGGACGGGGTCGATATTTTCTTCGACAATGTAGGCGGCTCGATCCTTGACCAAGTGCTGTTGCATATTAACAAATATGCTCGGATCATTTGTTGTGGGCGTATATCAGAATATTTGAACGATGAGCCTTACCGATTGCGGAACTGGGGCGAAATCGGCCATATGTGCGCTAAAATGCAGGGCTTTTTCGTTTATGACTATGCGCCGATGTTTGCTGAAGCCGAGGCGACAATGGCGGAATGGATTGCTAGTGGTGATTTGACCTATCAGGAAGACCGACTGGAGGGGCTAGAGATGATGCCAACAGCTTTGATCCGGCTTTATGACGGTAAAAACGTAGGCAAGCAAATCGTTCACGTAAGCTAGCCTGAGCGTTTTGTTACCAAGTCAGTCGCCAATATTTCAATTTCCTCGGACGAATAACCGATCTCTTCCAATACGCTGTTTGTATGTTCACCGATGCCGGGCAGATCCTGATAGAGGTCAGGGCGTTTCCCAGCCATTTCGATTGGAAGTGCAGGCAGTGACGCCTTGGCGCCATCGGATAAGGAAACATCAATAAGACTGTCACCAGCGCTTAAATGCGGGTCATCGAACAAATCTTCGGGTCTGTTGATTGGGGCGAAAGGTAATCCGGCCGATTCCAACTTTTCCATCAATGCTGCTTTTGTATAATTTTTGAAAATCCCGGCGATCTTTGGAATAAGTTCATCGCGCTTTGCCACTCGTGCCGCGTTTTGTGCATAGTCTTGGTGTTCGGCTAATTCTGACAGATCGAATGCATCGCAAAATAGACGCCACTGGGTATCACTTACTACCCCCACGAAGACCTGATCATTATCTGAAGTCTCAAAAATATCGTAGATAGCCCAGGCAGAAATCCGAGCCGCCATGGGGCGAGCGGCCGTACCTGTAACTGCATATTGAGCCATATGCTGCCCAACCAGGAAGGCGCTTGTTTCATAAAGTGAGCTTTTGACATATTGGCCTTTGCCTGTGCGATGACGTTCTTCCAGTGCAGCAAGAATAGCAATAGCCCCGAACATGCCGCCAGTAACATCGGTTACGCTGGCACCCGCGCGCAGCGGGCGGCCGGGCGGACCAGTCATATAAGCCAGACCGCCCATCATCTGTGCGACTTCATCTAATGCGGCACGGTCTTCATAAGGGCCGGATAGAAATCCTTTTTCCGAACAGTAAACCAGTTTGGGGTTGTTGGTAAACACGGCGTCATAGCTGAAACCCAGTTTGTCCATGGCGCCCGGTCGGAAGTTTTCGACGAACACGTCTGCCTTTTCGATAAGCTTGTTGGCAATTTCTTTGCCGCGTTCGGTTTTAATATCGAGGCAAATACTACGCTTATTGCGGTTGTACATTGGAAAATAACCTGCGCCCGACCCGATAAGTCGGCGGGTATTGTCACCTTTAGTTGGTTCAATCTTGATCACGTCAGCACCAAGGTCCGCCAAAATCAGTCCAACCGTTGGCCCCATTACCATATGGGTAAATTCGATAACTTTGATCCCACTTAAGGGGCGCTGAAGCTTGCCGGCCATTTATATTCGGTCCCTACTATGGTGCGCAGTATTGGATTGTTCGCTGCAAATTTAGACGCAATTCAACTCTACTCTTGCACCGAAAACATTGATTGGTATAACAATAGATCAATTAAATAATTTTGACAACTCGAATTTGATGTTAAGGCGTCAGGTGTTTGTGATGAACAGGAAGAAATCAGTGATTGAAGTCAGTGAAGTCGGGCCGCGCGACGGATTACAGAGTATCGATCGCATTATGCCGCTTGAGGCCAAAAAAGCATGGATCAAAGCAGAGTTTGAAGCGGGCGTGCCTGAAATTGAAGTAGGCTCATTTGTGCCTGCGAGCCTCTTGCCTCAGCTTGCTGATACCGCAGAGCTGGTGGCTTTTGCTAAAACGCTACCGGGTTTGAAAGTTGCGGTTTTGGTTCCTAACCTGAAAGGTGCGGAAAACGCGGTGCGAGCAAGCGTTGACAAAATCACTATCCCACTATCGGTTAGTGAGACTCATAGTTTGGAGAACGTACGGCGCACTCACAAACAAATGATCGATGAAGCAACGGCTATTGCCGGTATGATTGCGGCGCAGCCTGAAGGCGAGCGACCATTCTTTGAGGGTGGACTTTCGACTGCTTTTGGCTGCACCCTTGAAGGCCCGATTGATGAGGCCGAGATATTGAGTCTAGCGGAACAATTGATGCAAGCCGGCTGCGATGAAGTTGGACTGTCAGACACCACTGGTTACGCGACACCAACACATGTAAAACGTCTGGTTAAAGCGGTTAAAGATGTGGTCGGAGAAGATAAACTTAACGGTCTGCACCTACACAACACACGGGGTGTAGGTCTGGCAAATGTCCTTGCGGGTCTTGAAGTTGGTATTACGACATTTGATGCATCGCTGGGCGGCATTGGCGGGTGCCCGTTTGCGCCTGGCGCCAGCGGAAACATTGTTACCGAAGACCTAGTTTATATGCTCGATAGTATGGGACTGGAAACCGGAGTTAATCTTGAGAAGCTACTTGATGTGCGAAAAATTGTATCTGCAGCTTTGCCGGGCGAACCCCTTTATGGATTTGTGCCTGACGCCGGATTGCCAAAAGGTTACCCGGACGGCTACGTAGAATAGGAGGCCCTATGCCGATCAGTAATGAAAACCGCAAACTATTTGTGATGGCCAAATGTAGCGATGCGCCCGGCGAAGCGGCAGTTAAGGCACGGGCAGAATTTTTGGATGGGCATTTGCAGTATGTTGAAACCATTCTCGACAAAGTTTTGATCGCCGGGCCCATTTTTGGGGACGACAAAAAGACGGTGATTGGCTCACTGCTGATTTATAAGACAGACGACCAAGATGAAGCCCGGGCTATTTTGGAAGCTGACCCCTATTTTAACGCGGGTATCTGGGAGAAAATTGAATTTCAATTATTCAGAGGTGCGCTCGGCGACGCAGTTGGTGGCAAGTCCTATTGAACTTAAAGCACAAGCCAAGGGTGGCTGGTTTGCCTGGCTGTTTCGAAAGCTTCAATCTCTTTACTATATGTCAGCGCTTGGTCTATCGGATCAAGGCCCGCCATCAAGAGTTTTTTGTCGCTCTCGTTTATGTCAAACGTCACCGAGAATTGCCCTGCGACTGTGATTGTCTGGTTGCTGAGGCTGATTGCAAACTCACTGCCTGATTGTTTGACAAGGTTCATAACAGTACTTCGGTCCATAGTCGCCGGCAGAAGCCCATTATTAATGCAATTTTTGTAGAAAATTGAGCCAAATGAGGGCGCAATGATGGCTTGGATGCCATACTCCAACAACGCCCATACCGCATGTTCGCGAGAGGAGCCGCAGCCGAAATTCTGATCTGTCAGCAAAATGACGGCGGAAGAAAATTCAGGTTGATTTAAGACAAACGACGGGTTGATTTCTCGCGTCTCGAAGTTCATGTAACGGCGACCGGCAAACAGCCCCTTTGACAGGCCGGTTTTCGACACTTGTTTCATTTCGCGAGACGGAATGATCACATCGGTATCGACGTTGGCTTCAAACATGGGGGCGGCAACGCCTCGGATGACATTTACAGATTTCATCGTCCAGTCTCTAGTTCATTTGGCCCGCAGATTTTACCATTGATCGCCGACGCGGCCACCGTTGCCGGGCTTGCGATATGGGTGCGTGTACCGGGTCCTTGCCGGTTCTCAAAATTTCGGTTTGTCGTCGATATCACGCGAGCATTTGGGCCGAAGCTTTCTCCGCCCGCATAAAAACACATGGAGCAGCCGGGCAATCGCCACTCAAAACCGGCTTCTGTAAATATTTTATCGAGCCCCTCAGCCTCCGCCGCCATTTTCACCGCCATGGAGCCTGGCACACAGATGGCTGTTATATTCTCTTTGATGTGGTTGTTTTTTAAAATAGCGGCTGCCGCGCGGAGGTCTGAAAGGCGTCCGTTAGTGCAGGATCCGATGAAGGCGGCATCTATCTTAATGTCCGAAAGCCGGATTTCGGGTACAAGGTCCATGTAGATCAAAGCTTGTTCGTCGTCTTTGGACTGCGGCGTCGGAACACGGGAGGTGGCAGTCACAGACTGTTCTGGACTGGTGCCCCAGGAAACCATGGTTTTGATGTCTGACGCATTAATCTCTATTGTCTGGCTAAAGAGTGCCGACGGGTCGCTTTTAAGTGTTTTCCAGTCAGCCTTTGCTTGCTCCCACATAGCACCTTTAGGCGCGTATTCCTTGTTTTTCAAATAGGACACTGTTGTCGCGTCGGGGGCGATTATGGCGGTGAAGGCAGACAGCTCAACGGCCATGTTACACAGGGTCATGCGCGCTTCCATATCCATGGCATCAACCGCGCTGCCGGTGAATTCTATTGCATATCCCGCAGCACCGTTTGTGCCGATTTTGGCAATCACGGCCAGGATAATATCCTTTGCGGTGACATTGTTGTCGGTGTCACCGTTGATGGTTATGCGCAAGGCCTTTGGCTTGGCGGCTCTGAGCGTGTTTGTGGCGAGAGCATGTTCCGCCTCAGAGGAGCCGATGCCCCATGCCAGTGCGCCGAAAGCGCCTTGTGAACAGGTGTGGCTGTCAGGGCAAACAAGCGAAAGGCCAGGCAGGACGATACCCTTTTCAGGTGAAATTACGTGAACGATGCCCTGATCAGGGTCATTGATATCAAATAGCCGGATGCCCGCCCAATTGCAGCCACTACGCATTGCCGAAATAAACTGCTTTCCGCTAGGCATTTGAGTGGTGTCGGTACGCCCAATTTGGGTGTCGACGATATGGTCCATAACACCGAAAACATGGGCTGGAAAGCGGACTTTGCGTCCGCCTTCCTCCAGGCTTTTTAGAGCAACGCTGCCGGTACGTTCATGTAAGAATATCCGGTCGATATACAGGAGTGCATTGCCGTCGCCGAGATCGCCAACAACATGCGCGTCCCATAGCTTATCAAACAGCGTTTTTGGCATAGTGTTGGTGTAGCTCCAGACGGTTAGTTGTGGCCGCCGCGTGGCAGTTTGCCACCTTTCAGCTTTTTCTTGAAATAGGTCCAGCTGGTCTCATTGGGGCGATCATCATCGCCGGGAGGAGGTCTAACATAGTCTGGCTCTTTCTCGGCAATATATCGTTTCATGACATCTGGCATGTCGTCAAACGAATCAACTTTTTGACCTGCGGCGTGGATATATATAATACCCTCCCGGCCTTGCATTTCCATCCAAGGCAACCAGTCAGAGATGCGCACCCAACCAACTGTAGTCTCAGCTGTGTCGGTGTCTTCACTGGTCAGACTGTCCAGGTCACCTATAAAGTTAAATAGCTCGGTCGCGTGGTATGCACCGCCAACATAGGGCTGGTATTCGCCGCCCAACTCATTGTGGTAAAATAGGGGCACCGGAGCGGTTAGGAACCAGGTATCGTTCTGGTTTCGACCAAACCAACGGGCACGAGGTTTGCCTTCATCATCGTAGGGGAAGCTGGCGCGCTGATTAACTGGGTCGTTTGCAACATGCAATACATTGACGGTGGTGTTGGTCCAGGGATTGTCCCAGGTTTCAAGCGCTTCACCGGTTTTTGGGTCCAGATACAATAGGATTTCGCGAGTTACCAAACGGTAACCCACACCTTTTTTGCCGCCGTCCACGGTTACGCAGGCGCGAATGTTCATGCCGACAGTTTTGAACATGCGTTTGTCTGACTCGCCCATGCGGCGAGAAAAAACAGCGCCTTCCCATGTATAGAGAACAGGCTTGTTATCTTCGGTTGAACATTGAATTTTGCGGTTGGCCATGGTTGCGCCTTCCGGCGTATTCAGGTCAATTGGTGCAGCCCCCGCTGTCGCGCTAATCAAGAGCGTACCAATTGTGGCCGCTGCCGCGCGTTTCAGAACTGATTGCCCTGATTTTATTTTACACATCATCATCTGATGTCTCCTCTCTGCTAAGTTCTCTTAAATAATATATTGATATATCAATATAATCAATTATTTCTGATTGAATGCAGTCAATTTGTTGGAATTTTGGGTATGTCCGGGCAGCGTTCGTCCAAATTTGAGACATTAAGGCACAAAAATCTAAACCCAACTGGCCAAAATCGGAGACAAACCGCCTAAAATCAGAATCAAACCTGGTGTTTTCAGAATCAAAACCCGTGATTTAGTGATGGTAGGAAAAAGGCGGGCACATGATACCCGCCTTTTTTGTTCTGACATAAAGGGGAGTATCAGAAAGCCTTCGTCACTCCAACAAACGCCATAGTGCCGATGCTGATCCAATATAGATAAGCGATCTTTTTGGCTTGGCTAAGGGTGCCGGAAATATGATCCTCGACCTCGTCATTTGGTCCGTCTTGTTCCAACGTCTTGAAGGCGCCAACCCAGTCGGTCATTACATAGCGCAGATACAGGCCAATGATCAGGATGAATCCAAAGAAGGTTAGCTTAAAGCTGAACCAATATTGCCCGGCTTCCTCGCCGGTAAACAGGACATTACCTGTTACCATCGTATATGCACCCGCGAAGATCAGTGACGGAATAAGCACCCATCTGATCTTATTATCAATTTCGGTTAGGCGAACATATGTATCGGTTCCTGCATTTTTGAAAGCCCCCCAAATCAGGAACCACCACCAGGCGGCTGTTACAACCCAGGCAACCGTTACCCATATGCCGCTTACCGGTGAGAGCCCCAAGTTATCAGACATGTGAAAACCAACTGGCAGCAGCCAAATGATGGCTGAACGCGGCAAAATATCTATCATCACAGCTGTCTTCATGTGGCGTCGTCTCTCCTCCAGCGTGAGGGTGCGGTCCGCGACAAATTTGGATGCGTTAAACACACCCCATTCCCCGCCCAGCCAATAGGCGGCTAGAATAATATGCACCCACCGGAGCACATCGTGCAGCGGGATCTCCATGCCAAGAAAATTAAAATAGGTGTCCATTGCTCTCTCCCTGCGTACGAGCTTTTCTCGCCAGCATAGTCAGAAATGAACTCGCTTCCTGCATTGATACACGTCAATGAACTGGTAAAAGTTGTGATAAAGATATAACAATTGACGAATCGAGTAAGTGACCGTCTGGTCACAGCGGGGAGAATGGCTCATGACAGACGCACCAAAATCAAACGAAGCACAGTCGCCTAGTGGTCCGGATAAAGGGGAGCACCTTAGCGAAAGCTACGGTTGGTATGTGGTTGTCTTGCTTACAGTCGCTTATATTTTCTCCTATATTGACCGGATCGTGCTTGGGTTGGTTTTGGAACCAATGAAAGCAGACCTGGGACTGTCTGATACCAATATGGGGTTGCTTGGCGGCGCGGCGTTTGCCATTTTTTATGCGACGATGGGTATCCCGCTTGGCTGGTTGGTGGACCGTAAACCACGCAAATTCATTGTTGCACTGGGTGCCATTCTCTGGTCTGTCGCGACGATGGCAACAGGAATTGCTCGCGGATTTGCCCAACTGTTTGTGGCGCGCATGGCCGTTGGTTTCGGAGAGGCTGCTCTCAGCCCCAGCGCGATGTCACTAATCTCTGATCTGTTTGCGCCTGAACGACGGGCAAAGGCAATCGCCTTCTATTCCATGGCGTTGGGGGTCGGTTCGGCGATAGCCTATCTCGTTGTTGGTGCCATCCTCGATTATGCCGAAACGGCAGACCTGTCGTATCTCGCATTTATCGGCGTAGACAAACCCTGGCAGGTTGTGTTCCTGGCGGTTGGCTTTCCCGGTATTCTTTTGGGCCTTGTGTTTTTAACAGTCAAAGAACCCCCGCGCAAACAAACCAAGCTTTCTGCCACCGGCGGTAAAGGCGCTGCAACATTTAGGCAAACACTTGGCTATATTTGGGGGCATAAACTGCCCCTGCTGGGTATTACGGTAATGGTGTCTGGTATGACTGCAATAGCCTATACCAGCATGTGGTTGCCTCCGTTGTTTGAACGCACGTGGGGTTGGAGCGCGTCAACCTTCAGCAATTATAATGGTTCGGTCCTTCTAATTTTGGCGCCAACTTCCATCCTGTTTTGGGGGTGGGTGATTGATCATTTCAATCAGAAGGGGCGGCATGACATGCCGTTTGTCATTACACAGGCCGGGCTGGGCGTGCTCGTGGTTTCAAGTGTGATCTTCCCGCTTATGCCGGATGTCTGGACTGCCTTTATCATATCGCAGTTCGCCAATGTCGGCTTTACCATGGTAACCGCTGGGGGCATCACCGCGTTGCTGGCGATTTTACCCAGTGAACTGCGCGGGCAGGCTGTTGCTCTATACTATATGTTCATCAGCATGACAGGGCTGCTAATAGGACCTTCCGTTGTACCACTCTTCACGGACTTTCTGTTCGGTGACGAAAGCCTAATCCGATACTCCATGTCGTTGGTGCCGCTTTTATATAGCGGCACGATTCTGTTGTTTTCCGGTTTTATTGGCAGGGCTTACCGTTCGGAACTAGCGAAGTTTATCGACTAGTCGACCTAGCCTTCCAGTCGTTGGTTCAGTTCGAAAAAATGACCGTCGGGGTCAAAAACGCCTACGGAACGAACTTTGACAATACCACCGTTGGCTCCCGGATACTCACCTTCGCTGAGGGGCGCACGAATAACACAGTTCAGGGCTTGTGCTTTGGCGTAGGCCTCTTCGGCGTCGTCCACTGCTGCAACAAACACTGGGTTGCCAAAATCAAAATCATAGGGAATTTCCGGCGCATCCGGCTTGGGGCTAAGCCATTCCAACAACCCTATCATGCCAATAACAGGATCTTCGCCCTGCATGATGACAAGGCGAGTAACATCGCCTTTGCCGCCGCCGGGCAGTAAGTTGCCAGTCAGGGTAATTTCATTGTCATAATATTTGGACATACCAATAACGCCTTCATAAAAGGCGATTGATTTTTCCATGTCGCGCACTTTAAGTGTGGTGCGTTTGATCATTGCGGTCATTGGGGATCCTTCAAAAAATTATAGTTGGTGTTAACAGGCCAACCGTTGGTTACATTCAAAAAAATGGCCGTCGGGGTCAAAAAGTCCGACCGAGCGAACTTTGACTGTGCCGCCATTTGCGGCTGGATATTCAGTTTCCGTAAGTGCAGAAGTTATTTTGCAGCCCGATTCTTTGGCTTTTGCATATAGGGCTTGAGCATCCGGCGTTTGCACAACAAATACCGGCTGGCCAAATTCAAAGTCGTATGAAACCGGTGGCGGCGTTTGCTGGGGTTCAAGCCACTTGAGTAAGCCAACCATACCGATCACGGGGTCGCTGCCCTGCATGATGACCAAATGGATTTTGTCGCCGGGTTTTTCGCCGGGTAAAAAGTGGCGATCCAGTAAAACTTCATTATCATAGTATTTCTTCATACCAATCACACGCTCATAAAAAGCGACGGCTTTGTCCATATCGCGCACCCGGATTGTGGTTCGCTTCAAAAGCGGACTGTCTAGCAAATGTAGGTCAGGTTTTTCCATATCGGTTTCTTTACTCGGCGTACCTAAATGTTATATAAGTATATCTATATAACAAAAGGAAATGCAATGGCCCAATCAATCTCTGAAAAACCACCCGTACGATTCCAGCGATCCAACTATGTTGTGCGCGACCTGGACCGGGCGATACCGGTCTACCGTGATGTGCTGGGCCTTGATGTTGTTTTCATCAAAGAATCGGCGGAAGACAGCTATTCCTATGAGGTGTTTCAGATTGACCGCGCCGCGAAAATGCGTTTTGCGGTACTGGGCACGCCTGAGCAACCAAATGTCATGGCACTCACTGAACTGAAGGGTGTCGAGCTTGATGATGTGCCGCTCCCAAGTCGGTCAGCAATTGTGCTTGAATGCACAGATTTTGACGGCGTGATGAACCGAGCCAAAGAAGCCGGGCTTACCGTTTTTAAAGAGGGCAGTCTGGAGACAAAAGACGGCCGCAAAGGAAGGGAGCTAGGGTTTTTGGATTATGATGGCAATCTAATCGTGATTTATTTAATCCTTGAACATCCCAAATGATTTTTACTTGTGCCTCTCCTGCAATTTTGCATTTATTCAACGAGCACGGTCTGTGATGAAACCTTTGCGCAGTTCGATAATTTTATTGCTCTTCTTTGTGCTGTTTCCGGCAACAGCTTTGCCTTTTCAAAAAGAGACGGAAGAAAATGCGGCTCCGGGCGTAAGGCTTCAGCGCGCCAATTATGTGGTTAGCGACCTGGATCGTGCTTTACGGGTTTATCAGGGTATCTTGGGCCTGAAAGTTGTCAGCCTCAACGAACTTGAAGAGGGAGATTACGGGTATGAAGTTTTCGGCGTTGATAGCGGCGCGAAAATTCGTGCGGCCACGCTTAGCTCCGCTACACAACCACGGGTCATGGGTTTAACTGAAGTTAAAGGCGTGGAGATGCGACCAGCGTCTTTGCCGTACCGCGCAGCGATCGTTCTGGATGTAGTCGACTTTGACGATGTAATCGCGCAGGCGCGCGACGAAGGTTTAGAAGTTTTTTCTGTAAACCGTCTTGAAACGAGGGATGGCCGAAAAGGCCGTCAGCAAGGTTTTCTCGATCATGACGGCCACCTGATCGTGATTTACAAACTTGATGATTAACTGGAGTGACGAATGACTAGCATGACCAGAAAATATATCGATTGCTCGACAGGCCAGCTTCATCTGAGGGTTGCTGGCGATAAACAGTGTGGCCCGACTCCGTTGGTCTGTTTTCACATGAGCCCATACTCTGGGCTTTGCTACAATAGCTTTGCCCCTGAAATGGCAACGGATCGATTGGTGGTTTGCCCGGATACGCCGGGATACGGTGGCTCGGACGCGTTAGACAGCGATTCGACTATGGAAGGCTACGCGGCAGTTATGGTTGAGATGCTGGATGCACTGGAGCTGGAAACTGTAGATTTGATGGGCTTTCACACTGGCTCGTTTGTCGCCGCTGCGGTCGCACACCTTGCCCCTGAACGGGTGCGGAAACTGGTTTTGCCGGGCATTCCTTATGTGGCAGTAGAAGATCGAGCAGCTCGACTAGAGATGTTTTCTAAAACGCGGCCTTACTTTACCGAAGAGGGCTATATCCTGAAACGCTGGGACATGGGTCTGAAAGCGCAGGGAAAGCAGTCAGACGACCAATTTTTGGCATTGTTTGCGGAAAGTTTACGCCCGGGCGCGGACGGCATGAACCGGGGCTTTGCTGCCGTGTTCAAATTTGATCCGGACGTGGTTTTACCGTCGTTGTCTCATCCGGTTCTTATTCCCATACCGGATGAAATGCTGGCCGCAAGCAGCCGTAAAGCGGCACCACTGTTTCAAAATGCCACGCTTCAGGAATGGCCAGACCTGAGCGGCGATTTGTTTGATGTAGATGCAAAAACTGTTGCCGGGAGGATAAGAGAATGGTTGGACGCATGATCGAAAAATTTTCCTCTGTATTAGTGGCGATTGTTCTCTTGGTCGCGCCGTTTGCCGGTGCAAATGCACAAACCGTTACAGCCGGTTATCATGAGATTGTTATTGTTACAGCCAACGGTGGTCAGCTTCAGACTATGTTCGAAGAGGTTGGTGCGTGGCAGGTTATCGGAACCGGGAACGTGGATAGAAAGTGGCTCAAAATGTGGGATGTGGGGGCGGCAGCGAAATACACGTTGCTCGCCAACCCAGGGTCCAAGCGTGGGTTTGTGCGTCTGATCGAATTCGACGGCACCGCAGCGCCGCTTATTCGCCCTAATGATCAGGCGTGGGACACGGGTGGTATTTTTGATTTTAACATGCGCATTGCGGATATGGACACTGCGCGCATGGCATTGATGAAACGCGGATGGTCTTCTTTCAGTGATCCGGTGCAGTTTTCCTTTGGTCCGTTTGTGGTGAAAGAGTGGTTGCCGCGAGGCCCCGACAGTGTGCGTATCGCCGTCATTGAACGGGTTAAACCAACGCTGGAGGGCTGGCCTAATTTGAAGAAATTTTCACGTGCCTTTAACGCAACCATGATTGTGGCTGACATTACAGAAGCGCGCCGTTTCTGGCGTGAGGGCCTCGGGTTTACGTCCTACCTTGAACATAAAAGCGGGTCCAGGGAAGCAGGCCCCAATGTGTTGGGCATCCCCCACAATATGGCCACCTCAGTAATCCGTGATGTTTCAATTTTACACCCGCAGGGTAGAAATGAAGGCAGCATTGAGCTTCTTGCTTATGAAGGCGCAACGGGGCGGGACTTCTCCGGCCGAACATCCATGCCAAATCGAGGCCTTGCGCGCCTGCGGTTTCCGGTTGAAGGCCTGGAGGCAATGGTCGTTAAACTGCGCGCAATGGGCTTTGAAGTTTCCGACATCGCAGTAGACATGCCTCTGTCAGGTGTAGGTTCTGTGAATATTGCAGAGGCAATTGCACCCGGTGGTAGCAAAATTGATCTGTATGAAATGGCGGATTAACGTTTAGCTCTGTTGTTTCCAGACTTCCAGAATTTTGCCACCGGTTGCACTCCAGATGTCGCCGCTTTCTACAAGTTTTGATAATACAGACTTGAGGATATGAATGCGGAAGGGTTGCCCGATGACATAGGGTGTCAATGACAAGTGCAAGATGCGGCCACCTGTTGTTTTTGCTTCTTGCCGGAGCAGGTCAAAAGCAGCCAGAATTTGTTCTTCGTAGGTTTCCTCGTTTTGACCCAGTGTGACCATCAGTTGTCTATCTTCCAGTTCCATGGTGTGCGGCATGGCGGCCAGCGGCCCACCTTCGGTGGTCATAGGATAGGGCATGTCATCATTGACCCAATCACATACATATTCGACGCCGTGTTTTGCCAATAGCGCGAGTGTGTTTTCACTTTCGGAGCGTGCGGGAGAAAGCCAGCCCTGTGGTTTTCTGCCTGTCAGTGCTTCAAGGTCATCCAAACAATCCACAATCTGTTTTTCTTCCACGTCCGCGTCCATGCCGCCATAATGAATATGGTTCATGTCCATGCCGTGGCCGATGATTTCCCAGTCGCATTTTTGAACTGCCTCCAGCAGTGCCGGATACCGTTTGGCCGCTTCTACGGACATGGGTGCAGATGCCTTTAGATCCAGTTTTTGTAGCACTTTCATAATACGGAACACGCCGATACGGTTACCGTAATCACGCGTGGTGAAGGTTCGGTAATCAGGGTAAGGCGTAACCATATGACCGGGGGCGCGGAAAGGCCCGTCGTTGGGGGTGAGTGGGAAATATTCCAATGCTACCGTAATCCATAACGCAACCGATTTGTCGTCTGGCCATTTGACAGGCTTGCGGTCCATCAGGTTTGACCAAGGATACAGCGTGTGGTCCATGCCGTGGCTACGGTGGGGGTATTTCAGATAATCTTCAGGAAGCGACATTATGAGGCCTCCCTCGCAGGTGTTTGCGCCGCAGCGATATTGGCCAGTGCCTCGTCATAGCAGTTGTTCATGTAAAACTCTGCGATCTCTGATGCTGTGGTGACCCACACATCGTCTTTGTGGCTGGTGATATAGTCCAGCACGTCGCGGAACGGCCCAATGCGGTGGGCGCGGCCAATCAAATAGGCATGCAGCGGAATGCACATTACGGTGCCGCTGTCTGCGCCTTCCTCCAGCAGGGTATCAAACTGCCGTTTCAATAGGTCAGCATATTGGCGGGCGCTTTGACCGTAGACGTTGAAGGCATAGTGGTCATTGACCTCAAGCGAATAGGGCATGGAAACCAGCTTGTTGCCATTCTTGGTTTTTAAGGGTTGTGGCTGGTCATCCTGGAACAGGTCGCAGCTGTACCAAAACCCGTTTTCCGCCAGCAGGTCGATGGTGTCTTCGGTGTGGGTAAGCGCTGGAGCAAGGTAGCCTCGAATGCGCTGGCCGGTGGTGGCCTCAACCGTTTTGATGGAATCGAGCAGGATGCTTTCTTCCTGAGCGCGATCCATACCGTAAATATAGCGCGTGTTATAAATACCGTGACTGAAAAACTCCCAGTTGCGGGCAGCGCAGGCTTCAATAATTTCAGGGTGATGTTGGCACATGGCAACCGAAAGCGAGATGGAGCCGCGCACGCCGAATTCGTCCATCATTTCCATAAGACGCCAATGACCAACGCGGTTGCCGTGGTCGCGGTAGCTGTAGGGCACAATGTCAGGGTGCGGCCGAGGCCAGCTTTTTCGCTGGGGGTTTGCAGGTGGATCTAGCTCGTAAAACTCTATATTGGGCGCGACCCAAAAGGCGACTTTTTTGCCGCCTGGCCAAGTGATCTTGGGGCGGTTCTCATAAGGCCAATAATCATAGAGGCCGGGATCGTATTTCATCACAGCCTCCTACTTGGCACTGTATGCATCTAGCCAATTGATCACATCCTGAACCTTGACCACGTCTGCATATTTGAGCTGCAGGTCAGTAAGGTTGGCGAAATGATAGCTTTCATGCTTATCGGCAACGCATTCTTCAGGCACGATGGTGCGGTAACCGTGCGACAGGGCATCAACGGCCGTGGCGCGCACGCAGCCCGAAGTGGAACCACCGGTGACAACAACAGTGTCTACTGCATGCCACTTGAGGAAGGACGCCAGCGGGGTTTCAAAAAACGCCGAAGGCATGCGTTTGGTGTAAACAGCGTCGCAGGATTCATCGATTTCAAGCCGGTCGTCAAATTCGTGCCGCACCGAGCCATATTTGATATTTTGCAGGCTATCTGGTGTGTCGGTGCGCGTGCCCCACACCCCGGCGTCTGATGCATCGTCCATATAGGCCACATGGGTCCATGCGACCGGCAGGTTTTTGGCCCGCGCCAACTTTGAGATTTGGTTGATATAAGCCATCTGCTTGGGGTCGGTGATGTAGGCGGTTTTGAACAGATCAGGCCGGGTATAGGCCTTCTGCGGATCCACATTCACGATCGCCAATTTATCACCAAAACCAAATTTGGCGCGTGCGGGATTAGCAATAACGTCCTCGAAAAACTCACGCGCTGTTTTGCTTGATTGCAACATAGTGGTTTCTTCTGTTGCCACGGCTTTTCCCCGCTGATTGTATGAGACGATTAACGAGCTTGTAGCAGACCAAGACAGCTGCACCGAAACAATGATCCATATCAATGAGCCTGTTCATTGTTGCTCCCTATTTCAGTAGCCTTGAAGAAACCGTGGATGATGTTGACCGTATCATGGACCTTTGACAGACCGATATATAACTTAAAGCCGCGATTGATTTTTGAAGATGGCTGTTACCCGTTTCGCTATCGTTTTAACATGCTTGAGGTGCCGGTCCTCATCGTGGCTAACCAGCCACTGCGTATGCGACAATTCATTGATCGGTTGGCTACACCTCGCTAGCAACGGCTCAGCGTCCCCGATAAAGCAGGGCAAAACACAAAGCCCGGTTCCGCCGCGCGCTGCTTCCAGAACCGGTGTTGGCGAGCTGCAGCTCAATCGGGGCGGTTTCCTCAATCGACGGCCGAGCCATGTTGCGGAGGCTGTGCTACTGTTTCGAGGCTTAAAGGCGACCCAGGGAAAATCGGTAAACAGATCGGCGAACTCAGGTTTGGGTCGGTGAGTGTCTTGGAGGCTGCGGGCGCCGTATACAGCAAATTCAACAGTTCCCAATTTTTTGATCGCCAACCCGTTTTGAGAAGGCCGTTGGTTTCGGATCGCTAAGTGAGCCTCGCGTTTGGCGATGTCGACAAAGTTGTTATCTGGCGTTAAAGCCAAGCGTATGTTCATCGTTTTCGACAAAAGGTGCCTGCTATTGCTGGCAATGAACTGGCTTGTCCAGACGCCGGCTGAGATTTTTACCGTAGGTGTTGTGTCGGCGTCTTCCTGCCATCGTTTAACACCGGCATAGGCCTTTTGCATTGCGCGAGCATGTGAGAGCAGGTCTTTGCCCGCAATTGTTAAATCATACCCGTTGCGGTGCCGAATAAACAGCTCGCGCCCTGCTATCTGTTCCAAAGATAACATACGCCGCCCAAGCGTTGGCGCACTTATGCCAGTTGCAGCGGCAGCACCTGCCAACCCCTTGGCGTCAGCCACCTCTATGAATAATTTTAGGTCTTGCCAGTTGAACGTTTCTTGCATGAAAGGGTCATTTCATAATTGATGTTTGAGTTGAGCAATAGAACACAGTATCGAAACAACTAACTGAAAATACAGTCTTAAAATACCCTAAAAAGGAAAGATAAATGATAGTTTTTTCTAAAAAGAGGCCCAGCAAGGTAACTTTGATGGCGGCGTTAGTGGCAGGTTTTCTATCGCTATTTTCCAATTCGACATTTGCAAGTGAAGGGGCGAACGACACTAGCGTCTATTTAGTAATCCATTTCAAAACGCATTCAGACCATCAGCAGGAATTTAAGAAAATTATGGCAGGAGTTGAAAAAGCAATGACGGGCGAGGCGGGTTTTCAAACTGCGCAGGTATACCGCGGGGCTGAAGATGACCGGGAATTTATTCTGGTTGAACGCTGGCAGAGTATAACGCTGCACCGAGAGCATTATGATCGAATAGTTGCATCGGGTGACTGGGCCCATATTTTGACGCTTCTTACCGAAGAGCCAACCATGACTTACACGCACCCACTTCCGGTGTCTTTGCAATAAAAAAGACTGGCATATGCCAGCCTTTTTTAGTGATTTGTGTGGGTGATACTACCAGCTTGGCTGGATCGGTGCATCTAGGCCGGTTTCCGCTTTGCAGTTGGCGCGAATGGCCGCCAAGTCGGGGCCGTAGTTGAAGATTTCACCGGTTACCTGTGTTTTGGCAAGCTCTGCGCGTTTGGCTTCCGTAGCTGCAATATCAACGCTGCCGTCCGCCGCTATCTTCACGCCGTAGTTGTTGAAAGCGCCGCCTTCTGACACCAGGCCTTGTTTCACTTCAAGCGCTACCAGGTCAGCGTCGCGCTCTAGCGGGTTGCCCCATCCGCCGCCTCCCCAGGTGATGTAATCCAGCTCGTCACCTTCAAACACATCAACTCGGTCGCATTTAGAGGCCAACACTTCCTCGGTGCCGTCTGCCCGTCGTAGTATCTTTGTAGACCGTGCACCCGGCTCACCGCCATTCACACCCCAAGGGTAAGTGAACCAGCGATCATCATGGATGGACACAGTGCCTTTGTTGAGGAACTGATAGGTCATCAGGATACCGTTGCCGCCGCGATTAAGGCCTGCACCGCCACTATCCGGGATAGAGGTATAATCGGTAATGCGCATAGGGAAGTAGCGCTCCAGAAACTCGTTGGGCACATTGGTAAAGCCGGGCCATAGGCTGTGGCCGTCTGGTCCGTCACCCCAGGGTCTGCCGGGGATGCCGCCAAAACCAATCTGGAACAGTTGGAACCATTCGCCGCTGTCTTTGTCAAATCCCGAGAACATCAGATGCGGGCTGGATGAGAAGCCAGCTGCATTTAGAAATTCAGGCTGTCCCTGGCCAAGCAGGCCGCCGAGGATGTCGAAAATCCGGCCCAAAGCATGGGTGCGACATGATAGTGCCGCCGGGAAGTTTGGTTTGAGCAAGCTGCCCTGCGGGATGCGAACATCCACAAGGTCATAGAAGCCATCGTTGAACATAACCTGCGGGTCGAAAACCATCACCATATAAATGCCGAAGAACATTTTTAGCATGTTTTCGTTCAGGTAAAAGTTAATTGAACCAATGGCTTGCGGGTCTGTTCCATCGAAATCAAGGACAACCGTTTCACCCTCACGCCACATGGTACATTTGATTTTGTAAGGCCCGAACCCGCGACCATCATCACAGATATAATCTTCGAAACTAACCCTGTCCTCGCTGACGGCGGTATTGATCAAATGACCCATCGCTCGTTTATTACGCGCCAATAATTCGTCGGTCGCAGAAGCGAAAAAGTCATCGCCGAAGCGTTCGCAAATTTCAATCACGCGCTTTTCCGCCACTCGGCAGCTGGCGACAATCGCAAGTAAATCTGCGCGGCACCATTCCGGCATGCGCACCTGGTGCAGAACCAGTGTCAGAATGTCTTCCTGTAGCACGTCTTTCTTAAACAATTTTATCGGCGGAATGCGTACGCCTTCCTCGAAAATACTGGTGGCGTCTGTGGGCATGCTACCTGGCACCTTACCGCCAATGTCAGTCATATGGCCGAACATGCAGGCCCAGCTAACCAGTCGGCCTTTGACAAATATTGGGCGGATTATCAGCCAGTCATTATTGTGCGACACAGCGCCTTCACAACTGTAGGGGTCGGCAAGCCAGATCATGTCGCCCTCTTCAATGTCGCCGCCGTAACCGTTGAGAAATCCGTCGATGAAGCTACCGAACTGGCCAACCACCATCAGGCCTTCACGGTCTGCGATCAGCGGAAAGGCATCGCCTTGTTCGCGGATGCCCGGGCTCATGGCAGTGCGGAACAGGGTTGCGTCCATTTCTTCCCGGGCGTTTCTCAACGCATTCTCGATGATGTCGAGGGTGATTGTATCCACTGCTGTTTTGGCAAATGGGGTGGTGTTTGTTTCAATGATTGTTGCAGGCATTGGTCGTCCTCCCCTTATGCTGTCGGGTTGATAAGAATGTTACCATAGGTATCCACTTCGCCCACATGGTCGGGCAGAATGACGGCTGTGCTGTCCATTTCGGTGACAATACAGGGCCCCGGAATTCGATCGCCTTTTTCAAGCTTGGACCGCTCATAGACCACCGCATCATGTTTAGCGCCGCCACACCACATAGTATGGTCGCTAACTTTGGCTTGGGCTGGATCACCGTCACCTTGTGCAACTTTGATCGCCGGCATTTCAGCACCTTTGCCTAGCGCGATAGCGCGCAGGTTTACAATCTCGTGAACAACATCAAGATTGAAAGTGAATAGGCGCTTGTGCTCATCGTCGAAAGCGGCTTGCAGAGCTTTCACGCCGCTGCCGGCTTCGAAGTCTTCAATGTTGATCGGCAGATCGACTTCAAAGCCTTGGCCCGAATAGCGAACGCCCGCTTCAAACGTGATGATTTGCTTGCCACGTGGTACACCTTCGTCTTCCAGTTCTTTAACAACCGTTTCGCGCATGCTGGCGAGCCATTTGGCCACTTCGCCGTCGTCGGTTTGTTTGACAGTTCGATTGAAAGAGCGCGCATGCTCGTAGCGCATCTGGGTGGTTGCGTCACCCGTTGCACACAGCACACCCGGGCTAACTGGCACGATAACAGGGTAGGAGCCCATCAGCTTGCCAACAGCGTTGGAGTGCAGCGAACCCGCGCCTCCGAAACCCATCAAGGCGAAGTCGCGGGGGTCATAGCCCTGCTGCACTGATACAAGCCGCAATGCACCAAACATATTTTCGTTGGCAATGTCGATGATCCCTTGTGCGGCTTCCTGAATGGTTACGCTCAATGCATCAGCGATTGTCTGAACAGCTGCAGTTGCCGCTGCGACATCCAGCTTGAAGGAACCGCCCAGCAGAGCAGCGGGCAAGTTACCGAGTACGACATGGGCGTCGGTCACGGTTGGTGCCTCGCCGCCTTTACCGTATGCTGCCGGGCCGGGCACGGCGCCCGCTGATTCCGGCCCAACACGCAGAGCGCCGGTAAGTTCCGGTACATGAGCGATCGAGCCGCCGCCAGCACCGACTGTTTTTACGTCTAGTGATGAAGCGCGCACTGTCAAATGGCCAACGCTGGTTTCACGCCTTAAACGTGGTTCACCGTTTTCGATAAGCGCCACATCAGTGGACGTGCCACCAACATCAAGTGTCAGGATGTTTTTGAGACCGGCGTTGCGGGCGGACCAGAGTGCGCCTGTAACGCCTCCAGCGGGGCCAGACATCAGCAGGTTTACGGGATGGCCTTCTGATTTTTCCGAGCCCATAAGGCCACCGTCCGAGCGCAGCAGGTTAATGCGACCTTCCATGCCCAGCTTGCGCAGCTCACCCCGTAGGTTCGAGACATACATTGCCATGATCGGGCGCACGAGCGAGTTGGCGACAGAGGTTAGTGCACGCTCATACTCCTGCATTTCAGGCAGTACTTCATGGCTAAGGGTAATTGGCAAGTCAGGGAAAACCTCTTTTGCAATTTCGGCGATTTCCGTTTCGTGCACACCGTTGATGTAGCTGTTGATGGTGCAGATAGTCAGTGCCTCAATGCCTTCAGACTTCAGGCTTTCCAGTGCGGCCTTTGCTTGCGTGCGGTTAACAGGTTTCACGACGCCGCCGTTTGCGTCCAGGCGTTCGTCGATCTCGACGGTACACTCAAGGGCAGCCAGCGGAACTGGCTTCGGCCAAGTAATCCATGCGGCCAATCCGCCGGGAACCAATGACCGGGCAACTTGCAAAATCTGGCGATAACCTTCTGTGACAACCAGGCCAGTTTTCGCGCCTTTACCTTCCAGAACCGCGTTTGTGGCAACCGTGGTGCCGTGCAGAAACTGTTCAATGTCTGAAGGCTTGATGCTGGCCTGATCGCAAATTGCCTTGGTGCCGCTTATGACAGCTTCTGACGGGTCATGCGGTGTACTTGGCACTTTGTCACGCCAGGTTACGCCAGTTTTCTCGTCGATCAATAGAAGGTCTGTAAAAGTACCCCCAACATCCACGCCTAATCGATATGACATTTTACCCCACTCCCTTAACGATGGCTCGCGGCCGATGATTTACTTTAAAATTGTTTGTTGCTACTCGGGAACCCGCCCGCCTGGCTGACCATGGCTGGCGGTGTGCGGCCAAGTTGACCTTCGACCCAGTTTGCTAGCGAAATTACCTGCTCGAGCTCGACCCCGGTTTCCACATCGGACTCGTCGAGAAGATACAACAGGTCTTCAGTGCCAATATTTCCGGTGGCTTTCGGCGCAAATGGACAACCACCAAGACCGCCGACTGAAGCATCAAGTGTTGCAACACCCGCTTCATAAGCGGCCCAAGCATTGGCGAGACCAGTGTTGCGGGTGTTATGGAAATGCGCCCGCAACGGCATATCGGGCAGGCGCGCCCTAATTTTTGAAATCAATTCAGTGACACGTAACGGCGAGGCAACACCGACGGTATCTGCAATTGCGATTTCTCGCGGCTCCGCTTCTGCAATGCTTTCAGCCATGGCAACAACATGGTCTTGATCAACACGCCCTTCAAACGGACATCCGAAAGAAGCTGAAATGGCTGCTTGTGCAGACATGCCCTCGACCTTTGCCATGCGGATCATATCTTTGGCACTATCGACGGACTCCAGGGATGTTTGGCCCTGGTTTTTTTCGGCGAATGTATCGGTTGCCACAACGACGCAACCCACTTCATCAACACCGCGTTTGTTGCCTTCGCGGGTGGCAAAGGCGCGCAACAAGCCTCGTTTATTCAGGACAAGGCCTATATAGGTCATGTCTTTTCGGTCGGCGAGGCCAGCGATGACATCCTCTGCATCTGCCATTTGCGGCACGCGCTGGGGGTGAACAAAACTAGCCACTTCCATGCGCCGGACACCCGCATCAATAGCGCCCTTGATCATGTGAAGCTTGTTGGCCGTTGAGAACACTACCTTTTCATTCTGTAGGCCATCCCGCGGACCAACTTCCAGAATTTCAATATTTGTTGTTCGTTGTGAATTACCTGTCACAGTCATCTATTGCCTAACTTGAAATTATGAAAAATGTATACAATTCAGTTAAGCGATTGTATACAAAAAATCTGTTAAAAGAATCATACGCCAATATAAACACCATTATCGTTGAGATACATCATTGGGAGATGACAAGTGATGAGTGCCACTAATTTCGGCGCCTTAAAGGGCCTTAGGATGATCGAATTGGGCCAATTGATTGCCGGTCCCTTTTGCGGTCAATTGATGGCAGATCACGGCGTTGAAGTGATTAAGGTGGAAGCGCCAGGCATTGGTGACCCCATGAGAAAATGGGGCCAGAGCGCGCCGCTTTGGTGGCCCGTTGTTTCGCGCAATAAAAAATGTGTAACCCTTAATCTGCGGGAAAAAGAAGGCCAGGATATTTTAAAGGAAATGGTTGAGAAAACCGACTTCCTCTTGGAAAATTTCCGTGCAGGCACGATGGAAAAATGGGGCCTCTCATATGAAGAACTTAAAAAAATAAATCCCCGTTTGATTATGATCAGGGTTTCCGGGTTTGGCCAAACCGGTCCTTATGCAAAAAAGGCAGGCTACGGCTCGATCGGTGAGGCAATGGGTGGTATGCGCAATCTGGCAGGTGATCCAGCGACGCCGCCGAGCCGCATTGGTCTATCTATTGGCGATTCGCTTGCCGCTACATACGCTTGTTTAGGTGCTTTGATGGCTTTGCGCCACCGCGACCAGACCGGCGAGGGGCAAGTTGTCGACTCTGCGATTTATGAGGCGGTTTTGGCGATGATGGAATCGGTAGTTCCGGAATACACCGAACAAGGCTTTGTCCGTGAGCGCACGGGCTCTGTTTTGCCAAAGGTCGCGCCGTCAAACGCATACCCCACCAAGGACGGCGATATATTGATCGCAGCCAATCAGGATACTGTTTTCAAAAGGCTTGCTGCGGCGATGGGGAAGCCAGAAATGGCAGAAGATGCGGACTATGCGACCCACCATGCACGGGGTGAACGGCAAGTTGAGCTAGACGCGATGATCAGTGAATGGACCAAAGGGTTCACAAGCGATGAAATGCAGGCGTTGATGGACGAGCACGGTGTTCCCGCAGGGAAGATATTCAAGGCGCCGGATATGCTAAGCGACCCTCAATATGAAGCACGCGATGCGATTGTGAAAGTTGATCATCCCGCCTATGATAAGCTTTACATGCAGAATGTTTTTCCCAAACTTTCACAGACACCGGGGGAAATTCGCTGGGCTGGACCGACTGAGCTGGGTCAACATAACTGTGAAGTTTACGGTGAACTGCTCGGAAAGTCTGAAGCCGAACTCAAAGAAATGCGAGACGCTGGAACTATTTGATGATTGACACAGGTGCCAAGCCAACACTTGAAGAGGACTATGAAGCCGCGGGCTTTGGTGGCCAATTAGGTTTTGGCAAGACGCCAGCGTTGCTGATAATTGATATGTGTATGGCATACTTGGACCCGTCTGCGCCCCTGTATGCGGGGATAGAGGCTGAGCACAGGAACATTAAAATACTTCTGGATGCTTTCAGATCTGCCGACCGACCGATTATTCATACTCGTGTAGAGTATGGTGCCGGTGGTGCAGATGGTGGATTATTTTACAAGAAGGTAGCGGCGCTAAAGTGTTTTGACAAAGGCAACCCCTTCGCAGAACCGCCTGCAGACCTTGCGCCTATAGGCGGCGAAATTGTCGTTACAAAGCAATATGCCAGCGCATATTTTGGTACGTCATTGGCGAGCACGCTGAGAGCGTTTGGCTGTGACAGTGTGGTGATTACTGGGGTTAGTACATCTGGTTGTGTGCGTGCAAGCGCGCTTGACACGCTTCAAAATGGCTTCATTCCGCTTGTGGTGGAAGATGCGTGCGGTGACCGCGATGCGGGCGTTCACAAAGCCAATATTTTTGATCTTGGGGCAAAATATGCGGATATCGTGACAAGCGATGATATTGTCTCACGAGCTCGGTCCGGCTGGACTTCGTAAAGCCTTTACGTTTCTTCGTCTTTATAGGTGTTCACAAATTTTCGTTGGGCGGAAATGATGTGTGTCTTCATTACGGATGCTGCCCACGCACCGTCCTTTGCTTCAAGTGCATTTATAATGTCCAGATGATGATCATTGCTGCGTTGAAGTTCCTGGCGCGTGTATTGGCGGGCCGTTTGGGCAATGAGAGGTGGCTGGACAATCTGCGCTAACGTGTCGGCCAGCGTTCTACTATTTGCCGCGCTGATCAAGATTTGATGAAACGCTTTGTTTTCAACAAGAAAGACCTCAACCTTCGGAGGGCCGTTCTGATCCAGCATAGTTTGTATTTTCAGGTGGATTGCTTTCAGGTTGGCAACGTCATCACTAGAGATGTGAATTGCAGCCCGTTCAACCACGATTGATTCCAGAATTGAGCGTAATTCAAAGATATCTTTGATGTCATCAACAGTCCATTGATTAACAAATACACCTTGATTGCGATGGGTGACTACATATCTGTCGGTCGCCAATTGACGCAGGGCGTCTCTTACTGGGGTTCTGCTAACACCGCATTTTTCCACTAACTCACCTTCTTTCAGGTGCGTTCCTGGTGGGTATCCACCGTTGAGAATGTTCTCTCGAATGATGGTGTATGCTTTTTCTGTCGCCTTAGACATCCGATTTGTATACTCCGTCGTAAAATAATTATCATAAATGTATACAATATTGCTATAGATGCAATATACTGCCTTAACTGACAATAAAGTCATTAATAGACTTCACAAGGCTTGTAGTTCCTGAGTGTAACAAATGAACGCAAGTTGAAGGGCATAATTAATTGCTCAATAGGGAACATGAGGAGGGGACTATGAACACAAGGAATCACAGCGCTCTATCGATTGCGGGCGTATCAAGTATCGCCATCTTATCGTCGGCCTTTATTTCTGCGCCCACTACAGCACAGCAAGATGACGATGAAGGGTTTTCGCTGGAAGAAATTGTCGTTACTGCACGACGACGGTCTGAAAGCCTGAAAGATGTGCCGGGCACTGTATCAGTGATCTCGGCTTCCACCATTCGCAATGCGGGTGTGGAACGGGCTGAGGACTTCATCGCGCTTACACCGGGTGTTACCATGGTGAATGCTGCAGAAGTCGGCGACACACAGGTTAACATCCGTGGTATCAACGGTGCGCGCGACGCGGAAAACAGTTTTGCCTATATTCTGGACGGGGTTCTCTATACGAACCCAGCAGCCTTTAACCGTGAATATACTAATCTGTCTCAGATCGAAATTTTCAAAGGGCCGCAAGGGGCGATCTATGGTCGCAATGCTGCAGCTGGCGCTATCATCGTCAAAACGACGAAGCCTGGGAACGAGGTCGCCGTTAACGGGACCGCAAGTTTTGCGGAGGATAACAGCTATCTGGTTAAGGCGTCTGCCTCCGGACCTTTGGTTGAAGATGAGCTGTTTTTCCGGCTTGCCGCCGATTGGCGCAAATCCGATGGTTTCTATCGGAACAGTTTCCAAAATAACGCCAAAATTGTAGACCGTTTCGAAGGCTACAATATTAATGGTCGCCTTGTTTGGGAGGGCACGGAAAACCTGAACGTCGATATGAAAATGCGATACGGCAAAGTGGACGCCGGGTCGATCACATTTAACTCTACTTTCAATCTTCCTGTTTTTGCCGCAGGGACCAATACACCAGCGGCATTCCAGGATGTGAATGACTTTGACTTCTTATTCCAGTCGAATGTGGCATCGGACAATGATCAAGAATCGTTCGAGTTTTCAACCAAGTTTGATTATGACCTGGACGGAATGGTCTTAACTGGTTGGGTTCTATACAGCGATATCGAGAATGATTTAATTTCTGACGGTACGTCGGCGGCTTTCGGTTTCTACAACAATGACACAGCCTGCCAACAATCAATTGCGGACCTGAATGCTGCGGGCCAAACCCTGTTGGCACCGCAATTTATTGGGCAAACTCCGACGGGTGTTATCTTTGATCCAAACGGATCGTTCCTTGGCGCATATACGCCGAGTACGTGTGACGGCATCCAGGAACAGCTGCGCAACCAGAAAGACTTCAGTGCTGAACTGCGGTTGGCGTCAGACGATGACAGTGACCTTCGGTGGATGATTGGTACCTACTTCCTTGATATTGATCGTCAGGTTGGGGTTTCTCTCAACCGGGACGGTGGGGCCGACCCTATTCGCGGCCTATATCAGCCAAGTGGGCCAAATGCGACGGCATCGCTGATCCACGATCAATTTGACAGCACCGTTTTTGCCGTGTTTGGCCAGCTCCAATATGACGTAAACGATGATGTCGAACTATCGCTTGCACTTCGATACGATAATGAGAAGCGTGAAGTTTCGAGCCTTGTGCCATTTGGTGCAACCCAGTCGGTTATTGATTTGAATTTTGACGGTGTTTTCAATGACCCGCTCAATCCTGCGCTTTCAAGCCTGATCAATTCAACCGGGACGATCCCTGACCAGGAACGCACTTTCTCTGAGTTTGAGCCCAAAGTGGCACTCACATGGGACGCGTCGGACGAGCTTACGGTTTTTGCCAGTTGGGGAGTTGGCTTTAAAGCCGGCGGTTTTAACAACTCTGGTAGTGCCGCAACAGTGAACATCTTCAACAACAGCTTCATTAATGGCGGTATTGGAATCAATTTTGCTGACGACCTTGGAGTTGATTTGCCGGTTATCACTGATGACTATGAAGAAGAGACGTCGAGTGCTTTTGAAGCTGGTTTCAAGTCGAACTTGTTTGATGGTCGCCTACAGCTTTCCGGTTCTGCATATTATACCAAAGTAACGGACATGCAGTTCTTCGAATTCTTCGTCGGAACGTTCGGGCTGCTTCGGGTTGTCTCGAATGTTGATGAAGTGGAACTATACGGCGGTGAACTTGGTGCAACGGTTCATCTGGATGAACATTTCCGGATTTTCGGCGGTGCAAATTTCACGGAAAGCGAAATTCAGGAAAATAGCTCGCGTCCTGATACTGTTGGTAACAAGTCGCCCTATACGCCGGATTATACGGTAAATGTGGGAGCTGATTTTGACTATCCGATTTCGCAGACGCTAACCTTGTTTGGTCGTGTCGACGCCCAGTTTATCGGATCAACATGGTTCCATACTGTACAGGAAGGCCAGCGTGCCACAATTTTCCAACCTTTGTTTGAGCTTGGGTTTGGTGCCGGGGCTGGCGGTCTGGGTATAGCAGACTTTTCCAACGCGCAGCGCGATGCCTACCATACAGTTGATATACGTGTCGGTATTCGCGGTGAAGGCTGGGCGCTTACGGCGTTTGGTTCAAATATTACCAACGAAAGCTTTCTGGAAGAGGTAATTCCTGCGCCTGAGTTTGGCGGGTCATTCAACCATCCGGGTGCGCTTAGCCGGTACGGTGTTGAAGTTTCTTTCAACTTCTAAACAGCATCAAATCTAGGAATAGGGGCACCCCAACGGTGCCCCTTTTTTTTGTTTGGACATAGATGCTCAATATAAACTGTCGATGTTTTTTGAATTCGCCGGGGTTGTTAACCGGACAGGGCCACAATGGTTTGGTCGTTTTTTTGGCAAATATTTCCGCTCAAACAACCGCTAAACTGTCTCTGGTGCTACCACGACAACGCATTTTCCGACATTTGCCCCCGCCATCAACTTCTCTAAAAGAACTGGCGCCTGCTCCAAACCGTCCACTCTGTCTTCGCAGATATTAATTTGACCCGATTTAACCAGAGGCGCCATTTCGTTTAGAAAGTTTTGCCACTGGTCATAGAAATCATAAACAACCAGCCCGTGAAATGTCGCGCGCTTGCCGATTATGGGGCCTATCAGCGTAGTAGCAGGTGGCCCTCCATGATAGTGGGCGGCGAGACCACATAAGATGGCGCGACCATAAAGCTGCATATTTTGGACCGCAAAAGCGAGCATGTCCGCACCAACATTCTCGAAATATACCGAGATGCCGTCAGGGGCGTGTTCTTTAAGCTCTTCCTGCCAACCGTCCTGCTTATAGTTAAGGCAGGCATCAAATCCGTATGTGTCGACGACCATCTGGCATTTTTCTTCACCCCCGGCGACTCCAATAACTTTGCTAGCACCTTTTGCGCGCGCAATTTGTCCCGCTGTTCCGGCAACAGGACCAGCAGCAGCATCTACCAAAAAGACATCGCCTTTGCGTATTTGCGTTAACTGCGTAACACCCGCCCAGGCTGTTAGGCCGGGCATGCCGAGCGCACCAACATATGATGACAACGGTGCCGCCTCCGGATCTACTTTGTGAAAGGTACCCTCCTTAAGGCCGGCAAATTCCCGCCAACCAGCCTCCATGGAATATACGTAGTCTCCTATATGGAATTCTCGATTGTTTGTTTCAATCACTTGGCCCACCGCAGCGCCGGGAATTTTGCCTTCCATTGGCACTGGGGGGATCTCGCCCATATGTTTTCCGCGAATTCTGGAACCCACATACGGGTCCACGGAAATGTATATGACGCGAATAACTACGCCGCTCTTTGGGCACTGGGGCTTCTGTGATTGAATAGGCGTAAAGTCACTGGCTTTTGGTTTGGCTGAAAGAGCGTTCTTGAGAACAATTTGTTTCATGTCTGTTTGAACCATGGGTTCTTCCCTTTGTGGAAGTCGAGGCAGAATAGGTGACCGTTAACAGTACATAGCGAACTATAGAGATAGTTCGTTGATGGAGATCAATGGTGGGGTGAAATAGTCAAATCCCTCTTCAGAAAAATAAACGTTTTTCCATAATAACAACTGCAACCATAACAAGCAGGCTTCGTCGAGTGGCCGTGTAATTATGGCTTATTTTGTCACTGTGGAATTGCAAATTTAATAAAAAAATGAGATCAATACATTAGTACCCCTTATGTAAGTAGGTATGAGATGGATATTCTGCGCCTGCAATATTTTCTGGCAATTATGGAGCACCGTAACTTTGCGCGTGCGGCAGAAAGCCTGAACGTGTCTCAGCCTGCCGTAACTCACGCCGTGAACAAACTTGAAAAAGAGTTGATGGTCCGCCTTTTTGAAAGAGGTAGGTTTGGCGCGGTTCCAACGGAGTTTGCAGAAGCGCTTGAGCATCGCGCGCGTTTGATCATGGCAGAGATGGCGCTGGCAAAAAGTGATTTGGCGTCAATGCGCGGAGCCAAAAAAGGGCGCTTGTCTATCGGTATTGGAACCGGGTTTGCCAATCGGTTGGCACCAAAGGTGCTGAGTGAATTTGTTGAACGCTGGCCTGACATTTCGCTTCATTGTGAAAGTGGCAACTCTGCCTCTTTGTCCCCTAAGTTGTTGAACGGCGAGATAGATCTAATGTTAGTGGCGCCGCCGCTTTCCATGCAGCTGAGCAATGATTTGAATGCGATTGAGTTATTTGCTGATGTTGACAGGCTTACGGTTCGTTCGGGGCATCCACTTACATTGATGCCCAAAATTGAGATAGCAGATTTGGCAAAGTACGTATGGCTCGTGTCACGCAAAGTCGGCATGTGGACCCGTTTTCGACAAGTCTTTCAGGATGCTGGCGTTGTGCCGCCGGAACGGTTGGTTGATATGTCTTCTGCAACACTGGCTGTTAACACCTTAATCCATTCTGATGCAGTTGCGGTGCTGGGCACGGAAATGTCGCAAGTTTTTGTTGACCGTGATGAACTGGCCTTTTTACCGGTTGATGATTTCATTGAAGTGAGAAAAGCCTATTTTTGCTATCGTAAACGCAGTCCGATGAAGCTTTCTGCCAAAAACCTACTCTCACTCGTGAAAAAACATAGCAAAGAACTATACGGAACATAGTTTTGAATACGGTTTCTTGTTATCGTTGCCATTGAAAAAATCTCTAAACCTATAAATTTACTTATAAAACCATAAAGATGTATTATTGAAATAACATTAATACTTATTAGTGTTGCGGGCTCTTGCGATTTATGATGATAGCGAGATGAGGCATTAAACGCTTAACCTGCACATTTGGTTTTTCGCCTCGTGCTGTTGCGAGAATTTCAGCGTTTTCTTTGTCTCTCCCGCAGCGCCTTCTGTGTTCTCCGACGCAGTGGGCGTTGCATCCTGTCTGGCGGGAGAACGAGGAAATGACTTGTGGCTCAGCCGTTAATGCGTGGGGGAATGGTTGGTATGAAAAAACCGCAAACCCTGTTTAGGACAACTTTTCACCCGCTGAGAGGTGATAATTATAGGGAGAAAACCAATGAAATATATCCTCGCTAGGACCACAGCTGCGAGCGCACTCATCATAGGCGGCGGTTTGATGTCACCCGTTTCTGCTCAAGATAGTGACGCTGATGCCGCGTTCGAAATTGAAGAAGTAATTGTAACTGCTCAGCGCCGCGCTGAATCGCTTCAGTCTGTTCCAGTTGCCGTGTCGGCATTCAGTGCGACAGATATCGAAACCAAACAAATACGCGGTGTTCTGGATTTACAGCGCCAAGTGCCTAACGTGGTGATCTCAAACGGCACTGGTACCTCAAACTCCGCCCGGATATTCTTCCGCGGCATCGGTGAGGACGAATCTCGGGGCGCTATCGACCCAGCGGTAGGTATATATGTTGATGGCATATATTTAGGCCGGACGGTTGGTTCGCTTCTTGATGTGGTTGATGTGGAGCGTATCGAGGTGCTTCGCGGGCCCCAAGGAACTCTTTACGGACGGAACTCGAATGGCGGTGCCGTTAAACTCGTTAGTGTGCAACCGCAACAGGAGAACACCGTGTCTGCTGAAGCGGGTTTCGGAAGTGATGCGCGCCTGAACTTTAAAGGCATAGCCAATGTCGAGCTGGGTGATGCAACAGCGATCCGGGTTTCAGGTTTGTATAGCGAGCGAGATGGTTTCCATCAGCTGAATCCAAATGGTGACTTATCAGGCGAATCACGCGAAGCTGGTGCCAAAGAGGTATTTGCATTCCGGGGAGCGTTGAAGCACACCTTCAACGAAGACTGGTCAGCATTGTTCTCGGTTGATTTCACCAATGATAATTCTGATCCTGTTCCAAGCAGCATCATTGCGGAAAGTGATGACCCGAGCGTTGTAACCGATACGGACGGTAGCATTTTCACCGTGGAACCCAATCCGGGCGAGACATGTTCGTCAGCTACGCCATTGATTTTTCGGACAATTGGTTGTTTTGCAGCTCATGAAAGCGAGATTGAGGCTTTCGGTGCGTCCATGCGCATCGACGGTCGAGTCGGTGATTTCGATATTGCGCTTATTTCCGGTTATCGAACGCTCAATGACGATCTTTCAACACATATAAGCTTCCCGTTTTTTCAGGAAACAGATCAGGATCAGTTCAGCCAGGAGGTGACGCTCTCTTCGGATTTTGACGGCCCGTTCAACTTTGTTTCCGGGATGTTTTACTACAAGGAAGATGTTGCGCTTGATTCAACATTTTTCTTCCCATTCACTGTTGGTGTAGATACCGAATCGTTCGCCGTTTTCGGCCAAGGTACATATGACGTGACCGAAGACCTCACATTCACAGGTGGTCTGCGTTATACCAATGAAACAAGAGATTTCACAGGTACTGGTCCAGGCGGCACAAGAAACGAATCTTTGGATACTAATAACGTCACCTACACCACAAAACTTGATTATCAGGTAAACGATAATTTCTTGGTATACGGCTCGTTCGCGACCGGCTTCAAAAGCCCAGGCTTCTCACCGGATTGTTTTGGTGCGGCAGCATGTTTCTTGCCAGTTGAAGAAGAAAAGGTTGAAACATTTGAGGTTGGTTTCCGGTCAGACTCGGAAGACAAGCGTTTAAGATTCAATGCGACATATTTTTATAACAGCTATGACAACTTACAAATCAGCGCAAGCGTTCCTGGTTTAGGCTTCACGCGGTCTAATGCTGGCTCAGCCGACATTCAGGGAATAGAAGTCGAGACAACAATCTATGCGACGGAAAACTTGCAGTTCTTTGCTAATGCAAGCTGGCTGGATGCTAAATATGACTCGCTGACAGATCTTCAGGCAGCAACCCTCACTAACAACGGGGCCGCTTGTTCGGGTGGCACCCCAAGTGTTGATTGTGCCCTGGACCTGGAATTGAAAGGGGCTCCACCCTTTAAAATAACAGTAGGTTTCCTGTCCGACTTTGAAATGGCTGGTGGCACAGTCACCTTTGGCGGTGACGCAGCATATGAAGACGATTCGTTTGCACTTGTTGCCAACACGCCCGCGTCACTTTCTGAGCCTGGTTTGACGCTTAATGCACGTGCGAGCTACGAACCCGATGGTGGTGCTTGGCGTATAACTTTGTGGGGCAAAAACCTGACCGACCGCGAGTACTTCCGTGCCGCGACCGGTTCCAACAATATTTACGCGATGCCTCCATTGACGTGGGGGGTTGACCTCGGCGTAACTTTCTAGGGCATCTCACTGGAATGCATAAAAACTAAGCCTGAGAGCATAACTCTCAGGCTTTTTACTTGGAGTTAATATTGATTACGAACTTGTCAGACTAACGTCCAATCAATGTCTCATCACATAACGTTCGCTTAAAAAGCTTACCGTCTTTGAACCAATGCCATGTCCGTGCCCGGTGTTTTCCGGTATCGCCCAAAGCAATCATCTCAAAAAAACTGGCTCCTGGCTCGTCTTTCCGATCCAGATTGAGAAGGACCAGGCCATCTGATGTTTCCCACGCGGAGCCGTGAAAGGTTTCGGTGTCCCACCAAAGCCGTCCATCTCGGAATACCCCGGGCAACTGAACCTTATGTTCTCGGCCATCGCCCCATATGAAATGGTTGTGCTGGATATAGACGAAAGGCCCATCGGTTGGAAATTCGCAAACAACACGGGCTCTGTGCTGGTCGATGATAGTGGCTTTCTCATCGACGTGAGTATACACACCTTCCCAAATGCCCTCGTGCCTCAACATGCTTGGCATGGCTTTGCGGAATTCAGCGGCATCATTCATAACTGAGCTCCTAACCGTGCTGACGGACTGCTTCTTCGCGGTCCCATATAACACCCTTCATCCACGACCCGCATGCAGGAACGATGTTAAAAAATTCAACACTGTTGTACATTTTGGATGAGAAATAGGGGTCGCCAGATAGGAAGTCTCTTGCGTCTTTCTCATCTTTGCCTCTGACCAAAAAGAAGCTTCCAACAATTGCGCCGTCTTGTTCATTTCGCATAGGGCCAGCGACTCTGTATCGATCATTATTGTGCTCAATGTAGATCAGATGACCCTCCAGGTGTTTGCGTCTGAGGGGTTCCGTTTTTGGACCGTCCTTGCAAATTACGAGAAAAGTCTGTGAAGCCAGTTTAGCGACACGAGGGGCAGTATCTGGCACAAAATATCTCCTATAGACCTCAAGGGGTAATTCTCGCTTTCATTATAGCAATATGTCAGGTTGGTTATCTGACTTGGATCAACGTCACATCAATTATTCCCGGTAGCTCACATTCAAGCCGCCACTATCAGAAGGGTGTGAAAGTTTGCCAACTGATTGTGCAAGCATGGATATTTCATGAGTTTTACCTCGCAATTGCATTTAAATGTATTAATGTTATATGAATAATACTACTGACGATGTTACATAACAAGTTATTGGGCAGGGATTACGCATGAGCCATCAAATGGAAAACGGCCTGACAGAATGGGCAAAGGGTTGGCCAATTGTTGTATCCTCGCTTGTCGGGATCGCCTTTTGCCTTAGCCCCTTGCCGTATTATTCGTTAGGCGTTCTGGCACCCGAATTAATCAAAGAGTTTGGCTGGGATCGGGCGGAAGTAACTTTTGGTTTTTTCTGTATGACAATTGGTGTTTTTATTGGTGCGCCGGTTGCCGGATACTTTACCGACCGCTATGGGCCTCGCAAGGTTGTTCTGCCGTCTACCATTATTCTTGGGCTGACCATGATGACATTCATATTCATGGATGGCAGTCTTTGGGCTTTCTATCTTATCTTCACATTGATGGCGACGCTCAGCGTTGGAACGCTTCCCATTACCTGGACCAAAGCAATTAATAATAGCTTTGACAAGACGAGGGGCATCGCGCTTGGAGTGGCGTTGACAGGCACCGGAATTTACGGCTTTTTCGCACCAACATATGTTCAATGGCTTATTGACGGTTGGGGTTGGAAAGCGGCCTATATTGGTGTTGGTGCGCTTCCCATAGTTTTCGCTTTCCCAATTGCCTTTTTCCTTTTCAGCGACAAATCGGTCGATAAGAAAAAAATTATCATGACCTCTGATGATCCCATGCCTGTTGAAACATATGGGATGACAATGGCAGAGATTGTTCGAAACTACCGGTTTTATATTTTTCTGGCCTCCTTCTTTGTGTTGGGTGCGGCGATCTCAGGAATTCTTGCCAACAGTGTTTTGATCCTTCTTGACAAAGGCTATACCCCGCAAGCCGCCACATCGTTGTTGACAGGCGTAGGCATCACCGGGCTTTCAGTCCTGTTTGGCCGCGCGCTCGGGGGGTATCTGCTTGATCGCTTCTGGCCCCCAGGAGTGGCATTTGTTTTTATGATTGTCCCGGTGATCGCCTGCTATCTCCTGATGCAGGAGCAGTCCAGTATGCTTATGAACTCACTTGCCCTTGCAATCACTGGTCTTGCGGCGGGCGTTGAGTATGACATGATGGCGTTCTTAACCAGCCGCTATTTTGGTATGCGGTCATATGGGCGCACATATGCGATCATTTATGCGTTATACGGCGTTGGCGCGGGAGTATCGCCCTTCGTCTATAACAAAGTTCAGATCGCTACCGGGTCGTACGATCTGATTTTGACAATCGCAGGTATAGGATTTGTTTTTGGCGCTGTCATACTCCTGTTCCTTGGCCAGCAACCGACCTTCGATAGGCAGCAAAAATCAATGGCTGCGGAATAGACTACGGCGCCGCCAAACAGGTAAATGCGCCGTTGATCTCCATCAATGCGTCTGTCCAGTGGTCGGCATCTAATAGACCCAACGCTGCGCAATAGGTGCACGGGAATGAGTGGGAAGAGTTTCATGCAAACTACCGAAAGCGGCCTTGCGTTGAAGTCATTGCAACAATTGCTTGGGACAGAAAACGTTTGCCTTGATGAAAATGAGATAGCGTTTTTTAGCCAAGATATATGGGCCACAGGCACGACAGCAGATGTAGTGGCTTCACCTCGAAGCACTGACGAACTGGCGCAAGCAGTTAAACTGATATCCAACGCCGGCTTGACAATCAATCCACGCGGCGGCGGTATGTCCTATACAGGTGGCTTCACCCCAACCAAGTCCAAATCAGCCATCCTTGACCTCAGCAAGATGGATAAGATCCTAGAGGTTAACACCGAGGATATGTATGTAACGGTTGAAGCTGGCTGCACATGGCAAACGCTTTATGAGGCACTCAAACCACTTGGAGTTCGCACACCCTTTTGGGGGCCCCTTTCGGGGATAAGCTCAACAATTGGCGGTGGCCTGTCCCAGAACAATGCCTTTTTTGGCGCAGGAACTTACGGGCCATCAACCGACAGTGTGACGTCCCTTACGGTTGTTCTGGCCGATGGTAGTGTAGTTAAAACTGGCAGCGCAGGCGCTGTTGGCGGCAAGCCATTTTTCCGGCAATATGGTCCTGATCTCACTGGCCTGTTCCTCTCTGACGCAGGGTCATTTGGCTATAAGGCGGAAGCGTCGTTCAGACTTATCAAAACACCGCAGGCCGAAGATTGGGCAAGCTATAATTTCGAAATGCTTGATGACTGGTCCGCTTTTATGGCGGAGGCCGGTAGACTGGGTTTGGCGTGCGAATTATTCGGGTTCGATCCAAACTTGCAACGTGTGCGCATGGAACGCGCGAGCCTGATGTCAGACGTTTCGACACTCAAGAATGTCATCACGGGGCAGAAAAATCTCCTGAAAGGCCTTAAGGAGGGCGCCAAAGTGGCGATTGCAGGACGGGGCTACATGGAGGAGGTCGCTTATTCGGTCCACATGGTTATCGAAGGGCATTCCCAAGCTGAGGTGGCGGCAAAAATGACCACGCTGGAGGAAATTGCGCGCCGTCACAATGGGGTGAAAATAGAAAACTCTATCCCAAAAATCATCCGCTCCAACCCATTCACACCACTTAATAATATCGTGGGGCCCAAAGGCGAAAGGTGGGTTCCGGTCCATGGTATTGTCGCCATGTCAGATGGCCCAAAATGCATAGCGGATATCGAAGAGTTGTTCGAACAGAATAAACAAGAACTGGATCGGTTCGGGGTTTTGACTGGCTATCTTTTGACCACACTGTCTAACAATGGATATCTTGTTGAGCCGGTGTTTTTATGGCCCGAGGAATTGAACGAGATACACCGCCGTACAGTTGAAGCACACGTGCTTTCAAAAACTGAAAAGTTCGAGCCCAACCCCAGTGCAACAGCATTTGTGGGTAGGTTACGTCACAAGGTGATCGATATTTTCGGGAAATATAACGGCGTACATTTCCAGATTGGACGAACCTATCCATACCGCTCTACACGCGCTGACACGACTGGCAAACTCGTGGATGGTATAAAAGCTTTGGTAGACGAGAAGGGCGTAGTTAACCCGGGCTCGCTGGGCCTGGGATAATACTGTGTAAATTATCACGGTATTGTCGGGGAAAAGCTCAATGAATGCCCGACAGATTAGCACCACTTGCACAGCCCGGGTTTAACGGACTCCGGTCACAGAGGCTTGCTGGTTTCAGGAATTTAGTTGGCAGATTTTGTAAGACTTCAGCTTAGGAAGTTGAGGATAGCTACGCCGACAAAGTTGGCGACCACATACCCCAACATGCCGGTGGTGATTGCGGGGGTGATCAGGTTTTTCCACCCTTTCGAAGACGCCACCCCAGCGGTTGCCGCTGCGCCCACCAGGGCGGCACCTGAGGCGACAATTGTTTCTGCCAGATCAAATTTGAAAATTCGCGCCAACAACAGCGTCAGGGCAATGTGGAAGCTGACGATGAAAAGGCCAAATCCAAAATAGGTAAGGGCATTGTCGGCAAAAGCGGTTGCATTGGTCCCGGCGCCAATAACCGCAAAAAACAAATACATGCAGACCATGCCAAGTTCAAAATCCCCGGTTAACCGGGACAGTTGACTTGGCATTACATTGGCGAGAATGACAGTAATCAGAGTGATAAAGAAGAGACTGTAATTTGGAATACCAAGCTCTGCGCCAATATAGCTGCCGACCGCACATATGGCGGCGCTCAACCCGAGCGCAGCGGTGGTTTGGCGCAGGCGAAATTGGGGCCGAGTATCTTCTTCCACTTGGGTTTCATCATTGAGGCTGGATTGGCCGTGGTCCCTTAGGGTGAAGTGGCGGCTGATCATACCAATTGACGGGATGGTGATCAGCGTCATTAGCGCGATAATGCTTACCGGAGCGCTAGGGCTCAGGAGCGTGCTGAACTGTGTGGGGTTAAGTTCAGCAACTTCCGCAATCGCAACAAAATTTACCATGCCGCCGATGTAGGCACCGCCGTACACGCCCGCAACTTTCGCCCCGATTTCACCCAGGTCAAACAGGTAAAACCCGACAACGGCGCCCACCGCGGTGGTGGAGGCAGCCAACAGGAATATGGGTAACACCATCCCGCTTTCCTGAAAAACCTGCCGGATATTGGCGCGGTATAACAATAACGGTATGCCCAGTGGCATTATATAGCCGCCGACGAAATCGTAGGACGGCGCAGATAGCGGGATAACCCCGGTATTTGAAAGAATAATACCCGCAACCAACACCCAGACGACACCCGGTATTTTGCTAGCTATTGAATGCTTGTCGGCCCAAAAACCAAGGAAAGACAAGGCGAAAATAACAGCTACCAGTGCGAAAATATTTTCATCCGTGATAAGCGGCATAGATATGCTTCCTCTGTCCTGGCGCATTGGCCGGTTTGATGCAGCGCTATGCTAGCGACATTCAATGTACTGACAAGTGAGGTTTTTTGTGGGGGTCATCAGCGCGGCTTATGGCGTTCGGGCAAACAGCATAAGTCTTGGTTAAGTATAGTGAGGCATGTTCATCTGAAAATCCGGCGGCCACCGAGTATGATGCCTTGTCTTAAGGTATGGGTGGAGTTGATATGACCAAGACAGTTTTAATTACTGGCGCAAGCAGAGGGTTGGGCACAGCCCTCTCTCAAGGTTTTGGCAACGCAGGATACAAAGTTTTTGCTGGCATGCGGGAAGTCGCCGCGGATTTCAAGGGTGATAGTAACATTATTCCATTGAAGCTGGATGTCACTAACCCTACCCACATCATTAAGGCGGTGCATAAGGTTGAGCAGGCTGGATACGGCCTCACCGCGCTTGTCAATAACGCGGGCATATATTCCGGTGGGCCAGCAGATAGTGTGGAAGACGCCGATGTCAGGCGGACCTTTGATGTAAATTTCTTTGGTGCGCTTGCTGTAACACGGGCATTTTTGCCTCTATTTCAGCAGCAAAAAGCGGGACGCGTTATTATGATCTCTTCGCTCTCAGGTTTAGTTTCTTTGCCCGGTGACGGCATATATGCAGCCAGCAAACATGCCTTAGAAGCGATAGCCGAGAGTTTGTTTTTTGAGCTGGTCCCATGGAATATTGGCGTGCAACTGGCCGAGCCAGGGGCATTCCAGTCTGGCCTTACCGGCCAACAGACCGATGCCGATGCTAATGCACACCCAACAACGGACAAAAGCGCTCACCAAAAACCACCTTTACCGTCAGCCAAAGAAACAGCCGAAGAAATTATCCAATTGATTGAGCAGCCAGCTCACCTTCTTCGGAACCCAATCGGCGATCAGGCCCGGTCCGTTTTTCTCCAGCTTGGATTGAGTGAGCAATCAGGCCGTCAGCAATTCATTCGGCGAGTATCCGGCGCAGAAAAATGAGCCAAAAAGAATGAAGGCTGATTGCCCTGGTCCTCCTGATCAGAATTTCTAATAGCTGATGAGATTCAGTCATTTGCCTGATTAAGCATGGCCGCGATATCCACAATAGAATGTGAACCCTTGTATGAGGTCGGGATGAAAGAGTTTGACGTCGTAATCGCCGGTGGTGGTGTTAACGGTTTGGCTTGTGCCAGCCTTCTCGCTAAAAAAGGCCTGAGTGTATGTGTAGTTGAACGCAACGATTGGGTTGGTGGTGGTGCTGTTACCCGAGAAGTTACTGTACCTGGTTTCAAGCATGACATGTTTGGATCGTCGCATGTATGGATCCACTGCAATCCAGACTTTAAGGAAATCAGGCCGGAGCTTGAAAAACACGGCCTTAAATATATCTGGTCTGATGATCAGATTACTGGCCACCCCGACCAGACCGGCGGGCCCGGTATTGTCATCTACAGAAGCATCGATAAAACTGTGGAAAGCATTGCCGCATACAGCCGAAAAGACGCTGAGCGTTACCGCGCAGTTCATGACGAATTTGAAGCCATCAAAGACGGCTTCCTGAAAGCTTTTTTCGCCCCGCCGGTGCCGCCAAGTTACATGGCGCAAGCGATGGAAAATAGTCATGAAGGGCTGCGCCGAATGCAGGAGTTTTCCCTAAGCGCAAAGACATGGGTCGACAATAATTTCGAAGATCCATTTGTACGCGGCGTAATGCTTAACTGGGCCATGGCACCGCAGATATTGCCGGAGCAAGAAGGTGCGGGACAGTCTTTCTATATTATGATTCCTGCGATCCATGTTTTTGGCCAATCTATTCCTGAGGGTGGCAGTCAGGAACTGCCAAATGCAATGATGCGTTATATAAACGCCTCCGGCGGTTCGGTCTTAACCGGTACGGCAGTAAACAAGTTCCTGATTGAGGGCGGTGCCTGTGTTGGCCTGACCACGGAATCCGGTGAAGATATTCGGGCGCGTCTGGGTGTTGTCTCCGCTCTTGAGCCTAAACAGACTTTCCTGAAGTTTGTTGGCGAGGAACACCTTGAGCCAGAATTCAAGCAGCAGGTGGAGCGCTTTTCTTTCGGTAAGATTACTATCTGCCGTGTGCATTATGCGCTGAAAGAAGCGCCGCGTTTTGCCAACGGCGAATTGATGAGCAGTTGCCCGTTTCATCGAATTGTGGATTCCGAACCACAGTTATTCAAGCAATATGCTGAAATCGCACAGGGGATTCCGCCTACCGATCCATTTCTTTGGAGCGCCTGTTGGACCGTAGTGGACCCGTCGCGCGCGCCCGAAGGACAACATACCCTGATTTTTGACACCTTTGTTTCAAACTGGTTGCAGGACGGCCAAACCTGGGATGATATCCGCGAAGACTATGTGGACGACATTCTGCTGCCAAAGTTACAGCAGTATGCGCCGAACATTACGGAAGAGAATATACTGGGTCGTTACATTGAAACGCGTGAAAGCCTTGAAGCGGCTAACCCCAGTTTTGTTGACGGTGTTACAACCGGCGGCGAACGTATTCAGGCACAGTTGGGATATTTTCGCCCCTTCCCCGGATATGCCCATTATCGCTCACCGATAAAAAGTCTCTATATGACCGGCCCCCACTGCCACCCGGGTGGTGCCATTTCGGCGATGGGCACCATTACAGCCAATATTATGCTTGAAGATTTTGGCATGCAGAAAAATGATTTTTAGACCAAGGGTTTGATTATGAACACCGAGTCCCAACCATCAAGAAAGATCGAAAAATACACCGCGCTTGTGATCCAGCCGGCGGTGACAATATCGGATGATCAATCAGCGGTTCAAAAGAACCTGGACCGCGTATGTAACATGATTGATTTCAGCGTCGGGTATCACTGGGAACTGCCAGCCCGATTGGTGGTTCTGCCTGAATATTTTATGCAGGGTGTAACCACGCCGGGCAAAGGCGAAGACGGCCTCGATGGCTTTATGAAAAAAGCTGTAACCTTCGACGGCCCTGAAATTGGCCGCCTGTGCGAGAAGGCAAAAGAGTATAATATTTATATCTCAGGCGGCGGCATCATTGAGCGGTTGCCGGAATTTCCTGATCGTTGGTTCAACTCGGCGTTCATCATCGGCCCATCCGGCGAGGTTATCCTCAAATATCATAAATGGCATATCAACGCTTCGCTTGGTCTTGGCACCAGCCCCCACGATATGCTTGAAGAATATTCAGCCACTTTTGGCGGAGACATCAAAGACCTGTTTCCGGTGGTGGATACCGAAATTGGCAAGCTTGGTACCATGACCTGCCATGATGGCTGCACGCCCGAAGTATCAAGGGCGCTTGGCTATAACGGCGCTGAAGTCATTTGCCACCCGGGTGCTATTCAGGAGGTTGAAGGTGTAAATGAACCCTGGGATTTCTGGACCTTTACCCGGCGAACGCGAGCGCACGATAATATGTGCTATTTGCTCGGATCAAACTGGGGCACCGTAGACCATAAATTCTATCCGCGTGCTTTTTGCCCGGGACATTCTTTTATTATTGATTATACCGGTCTTGTGCTTAGACGCGCAGACTATCCCGAAGAACAGGTGATCAGTTGCCCGATCGATATCGAGGCACTGCGCGAGCATAGATCACGCTGTAACCACAATACCTGGGTCGACTTGCGCACCGAGGGCTTCAGACAGATATACGAGAACCCGATTTACCCGCCAAATCAGTTCCCATCGGGCAAACCGCCTCGAAACCTGGCCGATAAGATGAAGCCGCTCAAGGAAGTGTTTCTTGATGTTTATGGGCGCGGTCAGTTTACGCCGCCTGCGGGGAAAACAGTTGAGGACATGGCTAACCTTCACGAAGAGCGCATTCGTGCCGCGCAGAAAATTGGCCTTCTGAGAGAGGACTAAACATGAAGGTAGTCAGCAAACTCGCCAATATGAATTTAACCGTCCGGCGCATGTACCGTGAGGGCAATAGGCTTGTCATTACCAATGAAGGCGGCGAAGGGTTGCCGACTAAAGTATATGTGCGGCCAAGTGATATTTTTGGAACCCTCGGTGCCTTGCTGAAAAGCCTCTCAGCTTTAGGGTTCATGATACTGCTTCCCTGGCACTATTTCAAAGATGCAGATGGTGATGAGGCATCTTCCGGCTTGTCCGCAGGCAAAGACCTAAATAACCCCTGGAAATAACCGCGACTTGTCCAGGTTGGGAGGCAATATGAATGAAACTCCTAAAATAGTTGGATTTGGTGAAATATTGCTGCGCATCAAATCGCAGGGTCACGAACGGATGCTGCAGTCGCCCTTGATGGAGGTGCGGTTTGGTGGTTCAGAGTATAATGTATTGGCATCGCTGGCGCAGTTTGGCATGGACACAAGCTTTGTAAGTGCCGTGCCGGACAATGAACTGGGCGCGGCGTGTCTTACGGAGGTTCGTGCTAAAGGAGTAGGCGTTGATCAGGTGTTGATCAGCGGCGGTCGGTTTGGTTTGTATTTCATGGAAACTGGCGCTGCCCAGCGGCCCACGAATATTCTCTATGACCGCGAGGACTCGGCTTTTTCACGACTACGTTTGGAAGATATCGAGTGGGCATTGATTTTTGAAAATTGCAACTGGTTCCATTTATCCGGAATTACGCCGTCGCTGAATGCCCGTTTAACCAAGCTTTCGCTCGCAGCAATTTCAGAAGCAAAGAAACGCAACATTCCCGTTTCTTTTGATTTTAATTTTCGGAAGAAGCTTTGGGAAAAAAATCAACAGCCAGCATCAGAAATATTTCCGGAAATTGTTGGACAAGTGGACATATTGTTTGCCAGTGAACGGGACTGTACAGAATATCTGGGCGTTAGTAATCAGAAGGCCGCTCTTGATTCTACCGGTGGCTTTTTTGCCCTGACAGAGCAAATGTTCGATGCTTTTCCCAATCTTTCAGTGATGACTAGCACTTTCAGGCAGCATGTATCGGCAGACCATAACAATCTTGCGGCGGGTTTAAGAAGTCGGGACGGTTATTTTATTAGTCCAACGTATGAAATGCCCCATATCGTCGACCGTATAGGCGGTGGTGATGCTTTTGCCGCAGGTGTAATATACGGCCTGATGACACAAGCCAAAGGCCAGAGAGTCATTAATTTTGCCACCGCTGCTGCGTGCTTGAAACACACAATTCCCGGGGATGTAAATCGGGCAACCGTATTTGAGGTGGAAGAGCTGATGCGCGGCCACAGCGTGGGCCGGGTTAACCGATAACGCGTTGATTACCAATTGCACATAGTGCCGTCTTCAAGCCGGTTTACCGGAAGATACGCCCGTTTGTAAGGATATTTCGCTGCTAGCTTTTCGTCAATGTCAACTCCGTGGCCGGGCGTATTCCCCGGGTGCAACGCGCCCTTGTTGAAACTATATGCGTGCGGAAAGACTTCATCGGTTTCTGGCGTGTGACGCATATATTCCTGAATTCCAAAATTTGGTACCCACAGGTTAAAATTCAGCGACGCACCCATACATACGGGCGACAGGTCTGTTGCGCCGTGACAGCCAGTACGGACATGATATAGGCTGGCCAATGAGGCGATTTGCTTCAGGTGAGTAATGCCGCCAGCATGAACGACCGTTGTGCGGATATAATCGATCAACTGGTTGGTGATCATATCCTTGCAATCCCACACGCTGTTGAAAATCTCGCCAATGGCAAGAGGTGTCACTGTGTGCTGCCTGACTAGTTTAAGGCTTTCCACATTGTCTGCCGCCACACAGTCTTCCATCCAGAAAAGGCGATAGGGTTCCAGTGATTTGCCAAGCCGGCCTGCCTCGATTGGAGTTAAGCGATGATGCACATCATGCAGAAGATGATGGTCAAAACCGTAGGTGCCACGAATTTTTTCAAAAAGCTTGGGTGTATGATCCAGATATTTCTCGGTAGACCAAACATTTTCGGAAGGAAATTCGGCGTCTGCGGGTTCATAAAACATCTTATCTTTTGACACGCCGTACGTGGACGGAATACCGGGAATACCGGTTTGGGCGCGAATGGCTTTGTAGCCCAGGTCAGTATATTTTCCGACTTCCTCGATAGTTTCTTCGATATTTGTACCGTTTGCATGGCCGTACACCATCACGCTGTCCCGGCTTGCTCCACCGAGTAGTTGGTACAGAGGCATATCTGCGGCTTTTGCTTTTATGTCCCATAAAGCAGTATCTACTGCGGCGATTGCGCTCATTGTCACAGGGCCACGCCGCCAATAACATCCGCGGTACAGATACTGCCATATGTCCTCAATGCGCTCAGGGTCCTTACCGATAAGACAAGGGGCAACATAGTCTTCCAAATAGGAAACAACGGCCTTTTCCCTGCCGTTCAGAGTTGCATCACCAATTCCGTAGAGACCTTCGTTAGTATGGATTTTCAAAGTGACGAAATTTCGACCGGGACAAGTGACAATAACCTGGGCTTTAGTAATTTTCATCCGGCTAACTTCCTGAAACTACGTTGATATTGCTGGCAGAAAGCGTATGTTTTGTAGGAAGGTCGTTCAAACGAACGTTCGTCATCAGCCTGTTAGTATTATTCATGGCTGTTATTGACGCACTTTGGGAAGAGTTTTATGGGACGCAGATTGCCGCCAATAAATGCGATGAGGGTCTTTGAAGCCGCTGGGCGACACCTAAGCTTTACCAAGGCGGCAGATGAGCTGCATGTAACGCAAGCGGCTGTTAGCCATCAGATTAAAGCCCTGGAGGAGTGGTTGGGTGTTATGCTGTTTCAGCGCCTGAACAGAGGCCTGAAGCTAACTGAAGAAGGACAAGAATATCTGGGCCCGCTTACCGAGGCCTTCGACCTTATGGGCGGTGCCACTGCCAAGTTGATGGACCAGGACAATGTTAAAACACTGAGCGTTTCTGCTCTTAGTTCCTTTGCATCCATCTGGCTGTTGCCGAGATTGAAAAAATTCCGCGACCGATATCCGGACCTGAATGTGCACCTGGTAACCAGTCGGCAGGAAAGCGATCTTCTGCTGGACGGAGACGTTGACTTGGATATCCGCTACGGCGAGGGCCGCTGGCAGCATATGCAAGCGGATGTGCTGCTTAAGGAAACATTGTTCCCGGTTTGCAGCCCAGAATTACTTGCGGAAAAACCTCTAAGGAAACCAGGTGATATCGCCAAACATTCGCTTTTGCATGATGTGATGAACGTTGGTTGGTCAGATTGGCTCAGCCATGTTGGCCTCGAAGACGTAGATTCTTCCAAAGGGCCTACTTTCAGCAATTCTCAATTGGTATTGCAAGCTGCCTTAAACGGGGAAGGCGTGGCGCTTGGGCGGGACGTGTTAGTGGCAGATGCTATCGCACGCGGCGATTTGGTCCGTCCGTTTGAAGAAAGCCTGCCATGCCGGTTTTCCTATTATATGGTTTCGGCTAAAAACACATCTGATCAACACAAAATTCGCGTGTTCAAAAAATGGCTCATTTCGGAAGCGAATGACTTTTGCGATACGATGAATCTTACTTGAATGGCCCTAGCGCTATAATGTCGCGCGCCAAAGCTAAACCTAAGTCATTTGCTGGCTACCGATTTCTATACTCCGCGATTGGGCGGCGTAATAATATGCTTCCAAGGTGAAGCCATATCCTTGTCTATAGACACTTCGATGATTGTGGGACCACTTGTGTTCGCCAATCCTTTTCTGATTAGGCCTCGTAGTCCCTCAGGCGAATTGGTGCGGTAAGCGGCTGCGCCGAAACTTTCAGCAAATTTTACAAAGTCCGGATTATGCAGATCGGAGGCAATTTTTCTTCCGCCAAACCATTCGTTTTGCTGCCGTTGCACGTTCAGGAACTTATTGTTGTTGAAAATGATTGTCACCAATCCAATGCCATACTGAACAGCTGTTGCAAGTTCTGTTGCCGTAAACAAAAAGCCTCCATCGCCAGTAATTGAGACAACTGCCTTGTCAGGGTGCGCTACTTTCACACCAAGTGCGGTGGCATAACCATACCCAAGCGTTCCCTGGTAGCCGCATGTTATTAGCTGTCGAGGTTTGTATACTGGGAAACCATACCAGGACGTATAGCCAACCTGGGTAATCTCATCACAGAAAATACCGTCTCTTGGCAATTCCTCGCGGATAACATCCAGATAGGACATCTGCGGCTGAACAGTTTCGGTTTGCAAGCGAATTTCCGCTTTCAAAGCAGTCAATTCTTCTTGCCGACTGGCCCGGCTATCGAGGGATGTTTGTAACTTCGTTATCAATGCGTTTAGCGCTAGCTTAGCATCAGACACAATACCGACGGTGGCGGGATTGATTCGGTCAATTTCTTCGGGGTCAATGTCAATGCGGACAATTTTCATGCTGTCGTCAACGCCCCAATATTGCTGTTGGAGTTGTAACCGCGTGCCAACACCGATCACCAGATCGGCTTCGCCCCATAATTTATATCCTGCGGGCAAGTTGACGCCCAAATAATGTTCGTCGCTAACAATACCGCGACCACTTCGGAAAGAAGACACTGGGGCCTGCAACATTTCAGCCAACTCAACAACTTCTGCGGCCGCGCCGATTGCACCTCCGCCCACTATTATCAGTGGACTCTTTGCGGCAGCTATATGCTTTGCAGCATTCGCAATGGCATCTGGATCTACTTCAGTTGCTGGGGTCTGATATTTGGGCAGGATATCGACATCGGCCTCATTCGCCATAATATCCATAGGCATTTCAAGGGAGACCGGGCGAGGCCTACCAGACTTTAGCGCTGCAAATGCCTTGTCGATTATAGCTGGCGCGCCGTCGGGGCTGTCGATACGTTCTGCGTATTTGGTAAGACTTTTCATCGTGGCCAATTGGTCGGGCAACTCGTGCAGTTCGCCGTAACCTTTGCCAATGGAACCAGATGGAATTTGCCCCGTGACACATAGAACCGGCGCATCGGTGGCATATGCACTGCACAATGCGGCAGTCGAATTCAATACGCCCGGGCCAGGAACAACTGTGTATGTTCCAACTTTGCCTGTTGATCGTGCGTAGCCGAAAGCCATGTAGGCTGCGCCCTGCTCGTGGCGCGTGCCGATCAATTTTACTTTGTCGGATGACTTATACATCGCGTCAAAGAAATGATCGAGCTGCCCGCCAGGCAGTCCAAAAATTGTGTCTACGTCATTGGCGATAAGAGATTGCAATATCGCGTCAGCACCAGATAATCGGGCCATAAAAACTCCAACTCAAAAAGAAAGCGCCGACACCAAGGGGCATAGCGTTTCCATTTTTTACCGAGAGGGAACAGCTCGCAGCAAATGACGCTTTATAATTAGTCATTAGCTTTTTTTATTTCTCTGCAGATATCTGCGAATGGGTAAAATTTATTAATAAGCAGATTAATAACAATCATTTGTATTGTGTGCGTCAGGCCTCACCCTAAGGCGTAATAAGAGCGCATTGGCCGCGGAAGCGAATAGCTTCTTTAGTGATGCTGTAGAGTTAATCCGTCGGGGAATATTATGTTGTTGGTAAAAGCACGTCCGGAGATTGAAGAGCTGGCTCCTTATGTTCAGGGCCAAAGTTCAATTGATGGTATTGAAAACCCTATAAAGCTTTCTTCCAATGAATCGCCGTTGGGGCCAAGCCCCAAGGCCATCGAAGCATATTCTCATAAGGCGACAAACCTTTTCAGATACCCTGACGGCGGTCAGTCCGAGCTTCGCGGCGCAATTGCTGACGTATACGGTCTTGATCCAGCACGGATCATTTGTGGTAACGGTTCGGAAGAATTAATGCAGATTATGATCCGCACCTTTTTGGGTGCTGGAGACGAAGCAATAATCAGTGAATATTGCTTTGGAATTTGCAAACTGCATGCATTTGCTCAAGGCGCCGTTGTTCGCACGGCAAAAGAGCCAGACTGCATGATGAGTGTGGATAATATCCTGGCGGAGGTGACGGAAAAAACGAAACTGGTCGCTATTTCCACACCGAACAATCCGCCGGGAACCTACATGAGTAAAAGTGAACTTCACCGGCTGCATGCAGCACTGCCGAAGCATGTGTTATTGTTAGTAGATGGTGCCTACGCTGAATATGTAACTGCATCAGATTATGACTGCGGTCTCGGTCTGGCAAAAGATGCAAGCAATGTCATCGTAACTCGAACTTTTTCAAAGCTCTATGGCTTGGCGGGGCTACGCATCGGTTGGTCGTATGGCCCCGCCTATATCATCGAGCTAATGCAGCGGTTGCGCACGCCCTTTAATGCAAACGCTGCTGCAATGGCTGCTGCTGCTGCCGCAATAGCGGACCGAGAATATGCCGACAAAATACGCGACTATAATAATAGCTGGCGGGATAAAATGATGACCGCCTTGTCGGGTCTCGGGCTGCATGTGTATCCAAGCGTAACCAATTTTATTCTGATGCGATTCCCTGAAAGCCATCATTCTCCGGAAGGCGCATGGACGCATTTGATCGCGGACGGGATCATTCCGCGGCCAGTTAATTCAGGGGGCCCAGAACGATGTCTTCGTGTTTCTGTTGGGCTCGCAGAAGAAAACGAAGCATTCATTAGATCGATAACCAGCTATATGCGGACATAAATAATGACACATGTTCACAGCACAGCTACTCGCAAATTTACCTCCGAAACAAGGCCGTTTTTGATTTGCGGTGAATGGCGTTCAACACCGGTAAGTCAGGCTATTCCCTGCATAGATCCAGCTACCGGCAACAATATCGCGACAGTTTGCGGCGCTTCGCGAGATGATGCAACTGCAGCTATCGAGGCCGCCCGCCGTTCATTCGATGAACGGTCGTGGCAAGATAAAACGCCAGCAGAAAAAGCTAAAATACTGTGGAAGGTCGCGGACCTCATCGAAGAACACGCCGATGTCCTTGCGGAACTTGAGGTGCTCGACGGTGGGAAATTGTTTGACGCCGCTAAAAACGGCGAAGTTCCCATGGCAGCAGAGAGTTTTCGTTATTATGCGGGATGGACAACCAAACTGGAAGGCAAAACAAGCAGAATTTCCAGCGCAGGAAACGCTCCTTTTCATTGTTATACAGAATATGAGCCTGTCGGCGTTGTTGGGATGATTCTACCATGGAATGGTCCGTTGGTGATGGCGGCCTGGAAGTTGGCGCCTGCACTTGCGGCTGGCTGCAGCTGCGTCGTTAAGCCTGCAGAACAAACTTGTTTGTCTACACTCTATCTTGGCGAATTATTGATGCTGGCAGGCGTGCCTGCGGGTGTTGTGAATATTGTTCCCGGCAGTGGTAGTGTCGTCGGCGCGGCGATATCAGAAAGCCCGCTGGTGGATAAGATTTCTTTCACTGGCTCTACTGCGACGGGCAAACAGTTACTTGAAGCCGCGAAAGGGAATTTGAAAAAACTGACACTCGAATTGGGCGGCAAATCCCCGGCAATTGTCTTGGCCGACTGCGATATGGACAAGACTGTCGAAGGCGTAGCGGCGGGCATTTTTTCCGGCGCTGGACAGGTTTGTGTTGCGGGCTCTCGCCTGTATGTGGAGCGGCCAATATATGACGAATTTGTCCAGAAGTTAGTGCAACATACCAATAACATTCAAGTGGGTGAGGGCTTCGACGAAGCAAACGAAATGGGCCCGCTTATTTCGGAAACTCACCTGCAATCTGTGCTTGGCTTCATCCAAGAGGCGGAAAAATCAGGCGCTTGCGTTGCAGCTGGGGGAACCAGAATAAAACGAGACGGTTTCTTTATGAGACCAACTGTTTTGGTTGATGTGGACGACAAAATGCTCATCGCCACAGAAGAAGTTTTTGGCCCCGTTCTCGTTGTACAAGCCTTTGACGATCTGGAAGATGTAATCTCTCGCGCCAACGCAAGCGACTACGGCCTGGCCGCGAGTGTATGGACAAGCAATGTTGGAAAGGCTCACCAAATCATCCGACAAATTCGGGCTGGAATCAGTTGGGTGAATTGTCACGGGTTGCCAGACATGGCCATGCCTTTTGGTGGATTTAAGCAATCCGGCTGGGGTCGGGAAGCTGGGCTTGAAGGATTGCTACAATATTGTGAAATGCGATCTGTTTTAGTCAACATTGCACACTAACTTTATACTTAAAATTATAACCTTCGTATCAATTGAATGCAACTAACCATCTGGGGACTGGGTGGGGTTTTTGTCGCCTTCCTTTTTCGCTCACAGGCACATAAAATAGTCAAATATTTCAATTAGGTAGACGTTATTTTTCTTAGTTTTTTTCTTCGAAACAGGTCAAGAAATCAATCATTTTGATCATATTTTTCAGGTGTGAATTTGGTCATGAGAAACAGTAATGGCTTGTAAATTATACTCATTTGTTTCTGGCCATTGTCGCCTCTTACTCTCAGAGCTAGTTCGAAGTGGGATATTAATTATTTCTGCGTAACAGTAGAAGGGCGCCCCCTTCCCGTTCGGACCGCATTGATCAAAACAGGTCGCGCGCATGGGCATGATGTTCTGTCGGCGTCGTGGTGGACTGACGGCACATGCCGAAAGCAGCGCGTTCCAATATAACGGGGAAGAAGAATATGCGGTTTCAGAGTGAGACATTAACAGGACGACGCGCGGGATTGTTGTGCAGTACAATTCTCGGTGCTTCAGTGGCGCTGTCTGGTGCAGCATCGGCGCAAGATAGCGCTGATGATAATGAATTTGAACTGGAAGAGATTATTGTAAACGCGCAAAGGCGCGAACAAACTATTTTGGATGTGCCTGTAAGCGCGTCCGTGTTTAGTGCGGATCAGCTGGAAAAGCATAACATTAAAGACGCAAAAGCCTATTTGCTGCAAACGCCTAACGTTACCTTTCAACAATCCGGCCGTAACGGCGCGCGAGAAATTGTAATTGCCATTCGCGGCATTTCTGACGTTAAAGGCGGTGAAAAAGTAAGCACCAGCAGCGCTTTTGCGACTTATTTCGATGAATTCAGCGTCGGAACACTTGCCAGTGGGCAGGCGAACCCTCCTGTCTACGATGTGGAATCGGTTGAAGTTCTAAGGGGGCCGCAAGGTACTTTCTTTGGACGAAACTCAGAAGGCGGCGCGATCAACATTCGCTCTAAAAAGCCGGGTGACGAGCTGTATGCGCGTATCGATGCAGGCTGGGGTTCTTTTAGTTCATTTGAATTGAGCGGCGTTGCAAACGTTCCAGTTACCGAGAATTTGTCTACCCGCTTTACAGTGCAATCGACAACAACAGATGGCCAACTCGAAAATGCCCACCCAACGGGCGGTGATACCGGAGCTGATTTTGTTGCCGTGAGAGGACAAGTGCGTTGGACACCTTCTGATGCGACCACGATTGACCTATCTGTTAACTATATCGTTGATCAGCAGGATTATATTTCCAAGCTGGCCACATGTATCAACCCGAGTTTCGGTTTCAATCCGTTTGATCCGAATGTGCTTGGCAATGTTGGTTGTTATGACATTGACGGTGAAGTAACCGACCGGATCACAAGTGGCGATATTCCCGGTGCGCCAGCCAGCGTGACGGATAACAGAGACTTCATCTATCAAAACACACCTGCATTCACGAACAACGAAGCTGGTATTTATGTGGGTCGTATCGAGCATGATTTCTCAGATACACTCTCGCTCGTTTCTGTAACAGGCTATTCAGAATCGACCCAGGACCAGTACATCGATCTGGATAAATCCGGTTTGGACAGTGTTGATCGTAGTGGCTATTTCGATACCGAATCCTATAGCCAGGAGCTTCGTCTGAGTTCGGTTGGCGCTGGCGCTATTGATTGGACCGTCGGCGTTATTGGTTACAAAGAAGATTTCCACGCTGAAAATGCGATCATAATCAAGGATTTCTTAGGCCCTTGGCTGCGCGGAGATAAGGCAAACGAAAACAATATAGATGTCGAACGTGATGGTTGGGCAGTTTTCGGTAACCTTGAATGGCATATCGACGATAGTTTGAGCTTGATCCTCGGGGGGCGCTATTCCGAGGATGATGATAGCAACAGCTGGAGCAACGTATTTGCGGCTTGTCCGCGCCGTGCTGCCGGCGATCCGCTAGGCGAAGGCTGTACCCTTTCACCCGAGCAGCTGCTAGTGCTCAATACACAGGTGGACGGAGACGGCAACACCTTCCTTTCTGGCGGACGGGCGACCCAGGACCTCGGAACTTTCGGCGAGAACAGTTCAACTGATTTCTCTCCGCGGATTGCGTTGAACTGGAATCCATCTGATGATTTCTCCGTCTATGCATCTGTGTCGAAGGGCTACAAGCCCGCTGGCGCAAGAGCCAATCCGGATTCAGGCCTTGATAACGTAAGTCTCTTCAACAAGGAAAAGCTCTGGAATTACGAAGTTGGTGCTAACGGATATCTGATGGATCGACGCTTGCGTTTGCAAGGTGCGGTGTTCCTGATGAATTGGACAGACCTGCAGGTTGAGGTACGCCAGTCGTTTTGTAATGTTGACGGTGTTCTTGTTCCAATTGACGAATTCGTCGGAACCGGCTGTTTGATCACGCCTGTTGATCGCACGGTGAATGCGGAAAAGGCACGCTCCAAAGGCTTTGAACTATCAACCCAGGCTTTGCTGACGCCGCAACTACAGTTTGGTGCAGCACTGGGGTATCTGGATGCAGAGTATGTGGAGTTTGTTACTTCACTCCGCGGCTCCGACCAGGATTTGGCAGGTCAACGTATTGGCCAAGCGCCTAAATGGACAGTGTCCGCCAACCTTCAGTATGATTTTGAGGTTGCTGGCGGCGAGACAACAGCAAGAGTGGAATGGGTCCACCGGTCACGCGGTGCAGTGGGTATTGTTCAGGCAGCGGCTGATACATTCCCAACGCAGGTTCCATCATTCAGCCTGGTCAATCTTCGATTAAATCAGCGCTGGGAAAACAATGGTCTTTCGCTCAACATCGAGAACCTGCTGAACACTGAATATTTCACAGGAACCGATGGTTTCAGCTTCGGTGGCACGTTGGTGGATTATAATCCACGAACCTTCTTCCTCCGCTGGACCACAGAGTTTGGCGGCTAACTAAAGCCAGATAGTTACCAAGGGGTGCAGCAATGCACCCCTTTTTTTATCATAAATTTAGACGAACATTATTGTTTTGGGGATTATAGATGAACTATCGGTTGGGCAGGCTTTTCCGCGCCGCATGCGTCTCACTATTGTTGTCAGGGTCCTTGTCTGCACAACAAGATGTTGGCTTGTTCCGGTTTCCGGATGTATCTCAGGACAAAGTCGTATTTGTTTATGCTTCTGACTTGTGGACGGTGCCTAAAATCGGTGGCACTGCAACACGGCTAACGTCTCATGAAGGTGAGGAACTTCACCCTAAATTTTCTCCGGACGGAAAATTTGTCGCTTTTACCGCACCGTACGGAGACGGAAACCAAGATATATATATTATACGGGTTAGCGGCGGAGTGCCAATTCGCGTAACCTATAATCCTGCTTTCGATAGATTAGTCGATTGGTCGCCAGACGGATCATCCCTGCTTTTTGCTTCTGACAGAGAAAGCTACCGTGACAGGTTCAATCAGCTTTACATAGTTTCGGTCAAAGGAGGGCTGCCGCAGAAGCTGCCGGTTCCTTACGGCGAGATGGCCACTTTTTCCCCAGATGGTCAGGCACTAATATACATTTATCTGAAGGACTTCCAGAACCAGCCCGACGTAAACCGGGAAACCTGGAAAGGATACCGCGGCGGGCGGGCACCTGATCTATGGTATTACAATTTGACAAATGGGGCGTCTCGCAAACTGACAACTCACGATGCGCCTGATTCCGCAGCAATGTGGACAAGAAACGGGGTTTATTTTCTTTCTGAAAGAGGGGGCAAAACGTCCAACATTTGGCGATTTGACGAAAACCAAAACAACCCGCGCCAGGTAACCGACGTTGAAGGCTATGATGTCACCCGGCCATCATTTGGCCCAGACGATATTGTCTTTGAGCGCCGTGGTTTGTTGTTTCGAATGGCTTTGGCGAATGAGGAAATTTCTCCTGTCGACATCAAACTGATCGAAGATGCAAACGAACTGAGGGTCGCTCGCCGTTCGGTAACAGACCGATTAGCGGGCGCGTCATTGTCTGCTGACGGCAAGCAAGTGTTAATGCAGGCTCGAGGTGATATTTTCTTGGCCGATACGGCAACCGGGATTATTAAAACCTATAGCCCCGGCGCTGCATCTGCAGAGCGTTTCCCTTCGCTGTCGCCTGATGGCAAATCACTGGCGTTTATGAGCGATATCAGCGGCGAATATCAGCTGCATATCAAAAATGTTGTTAATGGCGACACTCGTGTCTTGACTGACTTCAAAGATGGTTACCGCTATCGGCCTCATTGGTCGCCGGACGGCGCGCGCATTGCATTCGTTGATAACCGCCAGCGCCTCTATGTAGTTGACGTAAAATCCCGCGCCCTTGATCATATTGATACAGGCCTTTGGCGCTATAATTGGGACCTGGAAGGGTTTACACCCAGCTGGTCGCCCGACAGTGAATGGTTAGCGTATGACAGGGGCCTAGAGAACCGTAACAACGTTGTTCTTCTTTATGACACCAAAACTGAACAGCGACATCAGATTACGTCTGGCATGTACAGTGATCGCTCGCCTATTTTCAATGCAGACGGCAAGAGGCTGTACATACTGAGTGCCCGAAAGTTTGATCCTGTTTTTAGTGACATTGATTTTACCTGGGCTTATGCGAACTCGACCGCCATAGCTGAAATTCCCATTGATTTGAAAGAGATACGAAAGAGTACATTCGAACCAGGCAAGCTGGAAGCACAACTAAAATTGCTGAAGGCACCATCAGGTAATTATGGCGCACTGAAGATAGCGGGCGATAAACTTGTCTACAGCCGTAATGCTAGATCAGGTACCGGAAGCCGGGACACGGCGGCATATTTTTTCGACCCCAAGAAGGAAAAAGAAAGTAAAATTACCTCAGATGTTTCAGGCAACTTTGATGTTACTGCTTCGAAAATGTTGGTTCGCAAAAATGCTGATCTCTATGTAATCGATGTGGCTTCATCGCAGAAACTAAGCAAACCACTCGACCTCACAGGGCTTGCGATTGACTATGACAGGCAGGTCGAAAACGGGCAGATACTGGCAGACGCATGGCGCTTTGAACGCGACTATTTTTATGATCCAAATCTTCACTCGGCTGACTGGACCGCAGCTAAAGCGAAATATGAAGTTCTATTGCCAATGGTTCGCACCGACGATGACATGAGTTTTCTCTTACGTGAGATGGCTGGTGAATTGGCGGGCGGTCACGTTTGGGCCGTGGCGTCACGACGAAAGCGCTATAGCTATCGCGGCACAGGTTTGCTCGGCGTTGATTACAGCTACGATCGCGGGCGGTACAAGATAAGCCGCATCATTGACGCGGGCGCCCACAGAGATGACCAACGTTCACCGCTGATGGCGTCAGAGGTTGGTGTTGCACAAGGGGATTATCTTCTTGCCATAAATGGCAGAGAGTTGACCGCAAGTGTTACGCCGTGGCGCGCACTCGACGGTCTTGCAGAGAAAAAAGTCGAACTTCTGGTGAATGACAAACCCACTTTGAAGGGCGCTCGTACCGTTGTTGTCAAAACCATGGCTCGTGATAAAAAACTGCGCGAGCTCGCCTGGATTGAAAATAACAGGAAGAAAGTCGAGGAGCTTTCAGACGGTAAGCTTGGCTATATTTATGTGCCAGACACTAGCTTGAACGGGCAAAATGAACTGATGCGTCAGTACCGGTCGCAGTTCAACAAAAGCGGCCTATTGATCGACGAGCGTTTCAATAGCGGCGGCGCCCTTGGAGACCGACTAGTTGAGCTTTTGAACCGCCCGCCCCTGGTCTATTTCAGTAACCGCGGTGGCCGCGATTATCCGCTGCCAGAGTTGAGCCACTATGGCCCTAAAGCGCTGCTTATCAACGGCTGGAGCTATTCTGGCGGCGACGGCTTCCCGTTGCTTTTCAAAGCTGCGAAAGTTGGCCCTCTCATTGGAACCAAAACATGGGGCGGCTTAATTGGGCCGGCTGCGAGTATGCCGTTTGTCAGCGGCGGGCGTATCGCTGCTCCGTCGCAGAGAGTTTACACCACCGGTGCAAAATGGGCGGAACCCAATGGGGTTCGCCCCGACATGGAAGTCGAAAACAATCCAGAAGCAATGATGGCAGGCCGTGATCCGCAACTCGAAACAGCTGTAGAATATTTACTGAAGCAGTTACCGCTTTTTCCGCAACACGAAAAGCCTGCATTCACAACAGATGTTGAACTGAACTAGGACAGGGAATAACGATGAAAATATTTATCAAATTTGCAGCTCTAGCCGTCACGTTGGCATACGGCTCAATTGCTGGCAGCGCGGCGGATGCCTGGAAAGTTATTCACGCCGGGACGCTACTTGCAGTACCTGGTTCAGGTGCTAAGTCCGAACAATCTGTCCTTATAAAAAACAACAAGATTGAGCGCATTGAAGCAGGATACCAAACCCCTGCAGTACCGGACGGAGACAAGCTTGAGATAATAGATCTCAAGGGTGCTTTTGTCATGCCCGGCTTGATGGATATGCATGTCCACCTGGACCTGAACGGCCCCGACTGGACCCAGTCTCGAAATAAGGATGCTGAAGCCGCGTATGACGTTTTAGAAACGATTGAAAACGCCCGCAAAACGCTGGAAGCCGGTTACACCACTGTTCGAAATCCCGGTGGTCGCGGTTATGCCGTATTCGCCGTAAGAGATGCAATTAACAAAGGTGGTATCCTAGGGCCGCGCATTTTGGCCGGAGGTCATACCATCACTGCAAGCGCTGATGATGAATATAGCGGCGCATGCTCTGGCGTGGAAAGCTGCCGAGCGGCAGTTAGACGCCAAATCGAAATGGGTGCCGATATGATCAAGATCTACGCCACATGCAGTGGGTCGCAGCCCTGTGGTCACGGCGATGCCCGCCCGGTATTTTTAGACGACGAAATGCGCGCGGTTATTGAAACGGCAAAAACACGACAACTAACGGTGGCCGCGCATGCCCATGCTATCGAGGGAATCAAACAGGCACTTCGCCTGGGAGTCAATTCTGTCGAACACAGCACTTTTGCCGACGCTGAGGCCTTCGAGCTTTATGTCAAAAACGGTATCTTTATGGTGCCGACCGTGGCGGTACAAGACAATGTCATTCGCGACTATAAAAAGGCGACGGATCCAGCGATGCGTCACGTTATGGAAAACGCAATTTCATCTCATCCGGAGGCAGTTCGCGGCGCCTACAAGGCGGGCGTAAAAATTGCTGCAGGAAGCGATGCAGGGGTCATTTCTCACGGTGATAACGCAAACGAACTTATTTGGTATGTCAACAAAGTGGGGATGACACCCGAAGATGCGTTGGTGGCAGCCACTGTCCGCGGGGCAGAACTTATACGCAAGACTGATGATTTCGGGACGCTTGAGCCAGGAAAATTTGCCGATATTGTTGCTTTTAGCTCTAGCCCGCTTGAGAAAATTGAGGCTGTGAAGGCTGTTTCATTTGTAATGAAGAACGGCGAGATATTTGTGCAAAAATAGCACCTATGGCGGGTGCAATTTTCTTAAGTTTTTCTCATGCCTGGTGAGGAATACTCAGGAATTTCAGCTGCTTTCTGGCTGTCCCGCCACTTCTAATTCTTCTATGCTTCTTGCCGCTCCCCAAGAGAAATAATGAGTGGAAAAATGGCAAACCGTCCAGTTGATTATGTATTTAAGGCTGCAAGACGGTCGCCTAATCATGAATTTCTTCATGTGCCGGCTTATCTCAGCGAAAACACGCCTCGACCCGCGCGCAGTTACTCTTATGCCGCTGCCGAAATAGAAATTCGTGCGCTGCAGTCAACATATACCTACACCGGTGTCACAGCCGGTGTACGTGTTGGGCTCGTTCTGGAAAATAGTGCTGATTTCTTTCTGCATTGGTTGGCTCTCAATTCGCTGGATGCCTCAATTGTACCGCTTAACAAGGAACTTTCCTCTGAAGAAATGGCGCATATAATCCGCGATAGTGGTGTGGCGCTTATCAGTTATTTTCCGGACTTGGCCGACGCCGTCAATGCGGCGTTGCTGAAAGTTGACGGCCATGTCGACGTATGGCCGATTGGCGAAGGCAACCTGATGGTCAGAAGTAGATCCTGTGTTGGACTCGTCGGCGAATGTGCGCTGCTCTATACGTCTGGCAGTACCGGCCTACCCAAAGGGTGTGTGCTGACAAATGAATATTTTGAAACCGCCGGACAGGCCTACATTGACCTTGGTGGACTATGTTCGCTGACCGAAGGCCAGGAAAGATTGGCGACACCACTGCCGCTTGCTCACATGAATGCACTTGCATGCTCAACAATGGCGATGATTATGACTGCCGGCTGTATCATTCAGCTTGACCGCTTCCACCCCAAAACATGGCTTTCCGACGTTGTCGCCACCGAGGCAACAATAGTTCATTACCTTGGGGTTATGCCCGCCATTTTACTGCAAATGCCTGAAAGTAATCTGGAACAGAACCATCAGATCAAATTCGGGTTTGGTGCTGGCGTCAATCCAAAACATCATCGGATTTTTGAAGAACGATTTGGGTTTCCGCTGATCGAGGGCTGGTCAATGACCGAGGTTGGTGGAGCTGCGTGGGTGGTCGCAAGCCATGAGCCAAGACATGTGGGTAAATGTTGTTTCGGCAAAGCGGAAGCAACGATGGAATTAAAGATTGTTGACGATGCCGGACTCTCAGTTGATTCCGGCGAAAGTGGTGAGTTACTGGTGCGACGCGCCGGAGGGGATCCCAAGAAGGGCTTTTTTGCCGGATATTACGGCAAGCCTGACCTGACTAGCGAAGCCTGGCAGGATGGCTGGTTCCATACCGGTGATATCGTTCAAATGGACCGCGAGCGGTCCCTGTATTTTATTGATCGGAAAAAAAGCATCATAAGGCGTAGCGGTGAAAACATCTCTGCACTTGAAGTTGAAGCCATGCTCAGCGAATTGTCGTTGATTAAAGCTGTGGGCGTCACGCCGGTACCTGATGATATACGCGGTGAGGAAGTTCTGGCCTGTATCGTTGCCGAACACGGCGGCGGCACGCGACTGGCGGAAGAAGTTGTGCATTACGCGTTGGACAAATTGGCCTATTTCAAAGTACCGGGCTACGTGGTTTTTTTGGATGAGTTACCATTGACTGCTTCGCAAAAATTGCAGCGTGGGGCATTGAAAACATTGGCACGCGACATCTTTGCGGCGGGGGCTTTGCACGATTTTCGACATCTGAAAAAACGACGAAAGGCAAGCTGACTGTGACATCTTCCGACACATATCAAGGGCTTGCTGTTACCACCCCCGTTAGTTTGATGTTTGGGCGCTTTTCTGACGCTGCGACACCACTTCTTTATGCGCGAACTTTGAAAGAGCTTTTAGCACAATCGGGCTTGCAGAAGGATGATGTGGACGGTTTGGCAGTTTCCAGTTTTTCGTTGGATCCAGACCCAGCCATTGCTCTTTCCCGCAGTTTGGGACTTTCACTTCGCTGGTTTCAAGACGTGAATTTGGGCGGTGCAAGTGGTGGCATCGCTCTAAACCGTGCTGCGCGCGCTGTGGCAGCCGGCGACGCTGATATAGTTGCATGCATCGCAGCGGACAATAATCTCGAGACAGGTTTTCAAGATTTGGTCCGCGATTTTAGTGTGGCATCCAGAGACGGCGTATATCCATACGGAGCGGGTGGACCTACGAGTGTTTTTGCCCTTCTAACCAAGCAATATATGCAAGAAACCGGCGCGACACGGGAGGATTTTGCAGCACTCTGTGCAGGCCAGCGCGAAAATGCAAAGACGGTGCCTCACGCGGTATTTAATGAGCCGTTGTCACCAGAAGAGTATCTGGCCTCGCGGATGATAGCGGAACCGCTATGCTTGTATGATTGTGTGATGCCGGTTTCGGGCGCTGAAGCATTTTTGGTGATGTCTGAAGAACGCGCACAGGCACTTGGCCTATCATATGCGCGGGTCCTCTCCAGTATCGAGGCACACAATACGCACGGCGACGAGGCCAGCCCGCTCAGCGGTGGTTGGGCGACAGGCCGAGACAGATTGTTTGCGAACGCGGGCTTGGGCCCCGACGATATTGATATTATTCAGACATATGATGACTACCCAGCAGTATCCATTTTGCAGCTTGAAGAATTAGGTTTCCTGCCTTCTGGCAAAGGCGCTTCGCAACTGGCGACATCCACGCACTGGCAACAAAAGCACAACACATCGGGTGGCCAATTGTCTTGTGGGCAGGCTGGCGCCGCTGGCGGTTATTTAGGGTTGGTAGAAGCCATTCGACAACTGACCGGCCAAGCGGGTGCCTGGCAGCGTGCCAATGTACGACATGCTCTTGTTAGCGGTTACGGCATGGTTGTTTACGATCGCTGCCTTGCCACATGCGCAACAATCCTTGCAGCTCAGGAATCGCTATGAAGACCGTTAATACACCCTGCCCCGAAGAATGCAGTGATTGCTGCGCGCTTACATATCCGCCGCAAGGGTTTTGCCGCCGGTGTCTTTCGGAAAACATGACCCCGGTTAACTTGCCTGCCAGCGGCAACATTATGGCGGTAACGCAAATTCAACACAGCTTTGAAGATGAAATCAAACCCATTTTGCCGCTTACAGTGGCCTCGGTGGATATGGGAACAGGATGCGTTGTTTTCACTTTAGCTACGGACGATAGCATTCAGGCTGGAGCGGCAGTGAGTGTTGATCGCCGCATCTGGCCCTTTGGCAACCTTTTAACGGCGGTGAAGGAACAACCATGACCAACGCCAGAAAAACCGCAGTAGTAACCGGTGGAAGCGCAGGTATTGGTTTGCAAATATGCACGGACCTACTGAAAGACGGATATCAGGTGATTTCTTTGGCACGCAGGAAATCGCCCATCGATGACACTAGGCTCACGTCTTTTGAGGCTGACCTGACTGACCCTGCAGAGACAGATGCCGTGGCAAAAACAATCGCTTCGTCATTTGATGTTTGTAACATTGTCCATAATGCAGGTGTAATCCGGGCCGCGCCCATAGAGGCTGTGTCTCATGAAGATATCACTGCACTAACCAATTTGCATATCGGTGCTGCAGTTACATTGGTGCAACATTGCTTGCCTGCGATGAAAAATGAGGGCTTTGGGCGCATTGTCAATATGGGTTCACGCGCCATGGTGGGACTTGCCACCCGCACTGCTTACTCGGGCACAAAAGCAGCAATTGCAGCCATCACCAAGACCTGGGCGCTGGAGCTCGGGCCGCACGGCATTACAGCGAACACCGTCGCCCCTGGCCCGGTCGTTACCGATATGTTCACCGACGTCATTCCTGAAGAAAGTGACAAGGCGAAAGAACTGGCCCTGTCATTGCCGATGCGGCGGCTTGGCCAGTCCGCCGATGTGTCGCATGCGGTGAAGTTTTTTCTATGCCCACAAGCAGGATGGATAACCGGTCAGACACTTTTTGTCTGTGGCGGCAGCAGTATTGGCGGCCTGCAGTTATAACGGGAGATAAAAGATGGTCTCATTCGAAATCAGTGATTTGATTCAAGAAAACCGGATCGATAAATCTGTTTATCTGGATCCTGAAATATTCGAGCTCGAAATGCAGAATATTTGGGCGAAAGCCTGGATATTTATTGGGCATGACAGCCAGGTGCCGCACGCCGGGGATTTCTATACCACCGATATTGGTAGATCGCCGGTGGTGATGGTGCGCGCGAAGGACGGCCAGGTGCATGTATTGCACAATCGTTGCGGGCACAAAGGGGCCAAGGTCGCGGGTAAGAAATGCGGTAATGTGGCTGGCTTTCGCTGCCCCTATCACGGGTGGTCTTACAAGTTGGACGGCGCACTGCGCGGTGTGCCGAACAGGCATGGTTATGAAAATACCGATTTCGATATCAAAGACCCGCAATTCTCCATGACGCCGCTTGCAAGAGTGGCAAATGTACGTGGCTTTGTTTTTGCCAGTTTGTCACCGGAGGGGCCGTCGATCGAAGAGTTTCTGGGTGATGCCATAGCTACGATCAACAATGTTGCTGACCGGGCACCGGAAGGCGAGATAGAAATTGTTTGCAGCCCACTGCGCTATGAACATGACTGTAACTGGAAAATGTTCGTGGAAAACCTGAATGATGCAATGCACCCAATGGTGGCACATGCATCGGTCGGTCAGGCTGCCAAAAGCTATCTGGCTGATCAGCCGGAAGGGACTGTTTATCCAAAAGAAGCCGAGATAATCTTTCCATTCGGGTCCAGCTACAAATTCTTCGATGAGATGAAAGTAACCGCGCTTAAATACGGCCACAGCTATATGGGTGGCCAATCGTCTATTCATACCGGGTACAGCGATATTCCTGACTATATGGATGCGATGGAGGCAGCATACGGCGACACTAAAACTAAAGAAATCCTCTCACAAAACCGCCATAACACCATCATATATCCTTCTTTCACGCTCAAGGATGCCATTCAGGCGATGCGCGTTGTACGTCCCGTGTCTGTGGATAAAACAATTATTGAAACATGGCATTTTCGGCTGAAAGGCGCGCCAGATGAGATGCTTAAACGAACGATATTATACTCCCGTCTTATCAATTCAAATGCATCTATGGTCGGGCCCGACGATTGGGACTGTTATCGCCGGATGCATGAGGGGTTGCAGTCGCATTCGTCTAAATGGGTAGATATGCGCCGGGGGCTAAGCGCTGATTCTAAGGCCACGCAAAGCAAGGGCGCCCAGTCGTTCGGCACTTCCGACCTCTCGTTTCGCAATCAATACCGGGTTTGGGCAAAATATATGAATACGGGGACATCCGATGCATGACCTGATGCCACTAACTATCGAAGATAAGCATCGTATCGAAGGCTTCCTATATGAAGAAGCTCTTTGTCTTGATGAAGCTCGTCTGGATGACTGGATGAGCCTTTATAGCGAAGACGGTGTCTATTGGATGCCTGCGAGCCCGGCACAGACTTGCCCTTTAACAGAAATTTCTATCCTGTATGAGGACCAGCTTTTGATGGATATCAGACGTCGAAATCTGGGGCATGCGCTGTCGCCCTCTATGGATTACCCCATACGTGGGTCGCGGATTATTGGAAATATTCACCTTCCGAAAACCCAGCCTAATGGCGGTGCAATACGAGTATGTTCAACATTTCATGCTCAGCTATACTACAGGGAAGAAACCACCCATTTCGCCGGCAAATATACCCATGATTTGGTGGCAAAAGCAGAGAGTTATAGCATCGTGAGGAAACGTGTAGACCTCATCAACGCTGACGGCGTGCAACGCAATTTGCTGATATACATATAACCTAAGCATTACGTCAAGTTTATGAGCTAGTACGATAACTAGCTGCATCAACTGAAGGTATGTGTACCCGACGATTAACGAGATGCTATTGGGGGACGTGCTTGCGTTATATGTGTTTCTCCGTCGATGTTGCGGTGTTTGCTGCCTGTTTTGACCGCGTATTCAAGCCTGACATTCAACATAGGCTTGCCTCACAAGTTCTACATGGGATAGTGGGATCAAATTAACTCGATTGTCTCAAAATTTGGAAGCGCTTGTTCAGTTCACTGCCGCGGAACAGAATACTGATTCAACACTGCTCATGGTGATCAGCACTTTAGACACTGCGGGATATCGTTATAGCTCATCTGTTGATACTACAATTTTACCAACCTGGTTTCCCTCAAGCATGTAACGGTATGCATCAATCGCCTTGTCAAACCTGAAAACGCGGTCGACTTTAGGTATCAAAAGGCCTTTTTCCTGGCGTTCCAGAACGTAGTTGACCCCGCGTGCCCGTTGATCGTCATGACGCATGTGATTGAACAACGAATAGGGGATAACGGTTGCAGCTTTGCGGACCATCTTTACGATATCAACGTGAGCGTGCATGCCGCGTAACACACCGTATATAAACACAAGTGCATTTTCTCCAAGTGCTTCAACATATTCATCGACAAAATCGCCTCCGATGGGATCGTATACAACGCGAACACCAGCTCCGCCCGTTGCTTCCAGAATACGAGCGGTGAGATCTTCTTCATCGGTCGCAACAACATAGTCTGCGCCACTGGCAAAAATTTCAGCCGCTTTCTTACTGGTTCGTGTTGTGGCAATGACGGTTGCGCCGACGTCTTTTGCCAAAGCAATGGCGCCAAGCCCCGCACTTGAACTTGCAGCCGGTATCAATACGAAATCAGTGCTCGTCAGCTTTGCGGTTTCAATAAGCGGATAGTAGGCAGTGAGCATTTCCATCCAGGTAGACGTTGCCTCTTCCTTCGACAATCGGTCTGACCAGTGGGCGATGTAATCCGCACTAAAAATAGCGTGTTGTGCATGAACACCGTATTTAGTGTTGGCGTGCGGAAGCGTGCACACTCTGTCCCCTACTTTGAACCCTTGGACACCTGCTCCGACCTCCTCAATAACACCGGCTGCTTCGGAGCCTAGTCCTGAGGGAAGGGATGCGACAGAATAATGATTATCTTCCAAATACAGGATGTCCGCACGATTTAACGCAAAGGCTTTTATGTCGATTAAAACTTCGTCTGGCCCAGGTTTGGGTCGATCAATTTCCTCGATCCGCAGCGAATCTACCCCGTTGGTTTCATGAAATTGCAATGCTGTTGTTTTCATTTTCTGCTCCCTAAAGATCTGTGTTTAGAAAGCTATTTTTCCACGTGAAGTAATCACATTTGCTTTCAAAAACACCACGGACTTACGCACTGGATGCGCTCAAAAGCAACATCTAATAAGGGTAGGTAATTGACCCTTGGCCCACCCAAAAGAGTGGGTGTATGCCGCGTTTTCCCTCGGTCTAGGTCCACGAGCCCCTTTGCCCGGTGGATTACTATCCCGCCGGGTGGGACGGGTAAAAAGGCTAGCAAATATTGGTGCTATAATCGCAGCGGAATGTTTGCGAAATCGGTGCAGTGGGGAGACCAGCCCTACAAATAAACCGGCCTCGATGCCATGATCGTTTTGGCAGCAATTTAGAAAGGACAATAAGATTGTTGGGCATCAGGCAGCTCGGTTTTAATTCACTTATGGAATTAACTAGCGGTTGCTTGAAAAGTTATTTTGACTATAGAGTTTTCTAAATTTTCAGATGAAGAACCGTAAATATGCAAGATGTCAGCTATCTCGGTAACTGGTTTATCGCCTCAAAAATTGAGCCTGAGCGGCCCAATATCAAGCTTGTCGATCGTCAGCGCCTGATTGAAACTCTGACTGATGCATTGTCAAACAAACTCATCCTTGTTGTCGCGCCCGCGGGCTTCGGAAAGTCGACCCTTGTAAGCCAGTGGCGAGAGACACAAGTCAAAAACGGCGTGTCGTGCCCGTGGGTCTCACTTGACGAAAACGACTTTGAAGGTCGCCAGTTCCTTTCCTACATAACTTTGTCATTGGCTAATGCTGGCATTGATATGGAAGAAATGGTTATTGGCGCAAAAAACGGTTTTTCTGACACCTCTGAACGTGTTGTTATTCGGCGTTTGATTTCAGAGATCGAAATGGCTGATGTAAAATGCGTGTTAATACTTGATGATTACCACCGGGTGCGCTCTCCTCAAATTGACAGTCTGATAAAACAGCTTATCAAGGAAACACCGCGGTCATTTTCGATTTTGATAAATAGCCGAACTGTTCCCGATATTGATTGTGCAACCCTAATTGCGTCGGGTTTGGCGGTTGAGTTGGGAACAGACAACCTACGGCTTACCAAGAGCGAGGCGAAAGAGGCAATTGCCTCGGACATTACGGACAACGACTTTGGTTCATTGTATGAAAAAACTGAAGGGTGGCCGGTCGCGGTTCAGTTGGCCAAATTAGATGGCGGCAATCTGGGTTCTTTCTCCGCGTCCAAGCCCGGTAACTCAAATAATTTCATCGCTTCTTACCTCACCGAACAGGTGGTGGATGCGCTGGACGAAGAGACCAAAAAGTTCCTGCTTTATACGTCGGTTTTTGAGCGTTTCAACGAAAGCCTCGTCAATCATGTTCTCGAGAAAGAAGATGCATGGATGTTGATGGGTCGCCTTACATCGTTGACGGCTTTTATCATCCCGATGGACCGGGAAGGCAGTTGGTATCGATACCATCATCTGTTTGCGGAGTATCTTTACGAGTCGCTGAAGAAAAGCGATCCAACAATCGTTAGCGACCTTTGTGTCCGGGCAAGCGAGTGGCATTTGGCCAATGGCCAACCCATCGAAGCAACCAGTTATGCCGCACGCGTGAAAGATTATGACCGTTGCGCAGACATTGTTTTAGATGCTGGCGGCTGGAAAATTATCCTGACACAAGGCATTGGTTTTATGCGCAAATTATTGCGTTTTATCCCAGAAAACGAGTTGCAAAACTATCCGCGGGTTGCCCTGGCCCGAACTTATTTGCACTGCAAGGACGGTGATCTCCAACAGGGTCGCTTTATGTATGATGCAACCTCCTGGTCCAACAGAGCTTGCGAGGATGCTGCGTGGCTGCAAGACCAGTTGGTTGTGGTCAGTTGCTTGGCATTTATCAGGATATAGTTCTTGAGGCGGGCACTGTTGATACATTTGTCGATGAAGTAAAAAGTGCGCTTCCCAATATCGATTCATTGTCTCTTGGAACGCTTAAGTGCATGGAAATAAATAGCTTATTTGCCAACGCTCAGTTGGAGAGAGTCGACCGCGGCCTAGCAGATGCATCGATGTTGATGCGGCAAGGTCGTTCCATACTTGGGCTTAACTATTGTTACGTTCATGCTTGTGTCGCCGCCTTGTATAAGTGTGACTTTGAGAATGCTGATGTGCATATCAAGTTGGCGTTTGAGCTTGCTGAGAATAATTTTGGTGCGGACAGCGGCCTGAAATATATCGCGAGCACGTTAAAATTTGCCATCATGGTTTGGTCCGGCCGTGCTGACCAGAGTGACCTGAAGGGGTTTGTTGCATCACTTGCTGACCTTGAGGAACACGATGGCTGGACAGAAATTTACCTGATCGGCCTGGATGCCGGATACCACCTTGCAGCAGCCAATTCTGATTGGGCAACCGCTTACGCTATTATCGAAAGATATGAAAGTGTCGCGGCGATTAGGGCTTTGGGCCGGCTTAAACAAAGTTGTCTGGCGTTAAAGTGTGAAGCTGAATTCAATGTTGGCCATGATCATAATTCGCGGTCCATTGTTCATAAAATCAAGGAATATGAGGCCGATAACAAGTGGCCAAAAAATTGGCAGGGTCATGTCGTCAGTGCGATAAAGCGTTCAAGTCTTGAAATGGATGATGACGCAGTAATTGAAGCTGCTTTGAAAGACGTATCTTTGAAATCAAAAGCGGCTGGCGCTCATTTTCACAATGTTCGGATCGTGGCGGAGCTTTGCGATTTTTATCTCCGTAGGGGCGATGAGACCAAAAGCCTAGAGGCGTTGGCAGAACTGGTTGAGCTATGTGCAGGGTTTGAGTTTTTCTGGCCTTTCAAATTCAATCCATCTCTAAAGAGTGCGCTTTACTCAATGCGAGACGATATGAATTTGACTGAAGGTAGTACAAAACGGGTATTTGTTGATAAATTTTTGTCAGGTCAGTTCGAGCGTCAAAATGTGAACGGTCCTAATATTTTAAGTCTGCGCGAGCGGCAGGTGCTTACGCATTTAGCACACGGGCTTTCTAATAAAGAAATTGCGATCAAATTGGACCTGACAGATAATACGGTGAAATTTCACTTGAAAAACATATATACAAAATTGTCTGTTAGTCGACGAGGTGAAGCTGTGTTTGAAGCCAAACATATGGGTTTGATATAGAAAACCGTTTTCGCCGTATACATTTGCTAATGGGCAAATATTCCTCCTCTAGATCGTCTAACCTGTTAACCCGCGCCAACCTACCCTTTTGGGCAGCTATCACTTGTCTCTTTTCTATGTAAGCTGATGTATTAACAGCAGGGAAGGCGGCCGAATGTCAGCAACAAACAGTTTACTGAAAATTGAGACAACCATCGGCACGATTGAGATTGCACTTGATTGTGCCAATGCCCCTTCAACGTCTGAATACTTTCGGAAGTTAGCCAGTCTAGGTGCGCTTGACGAGACGTCGTTTTTTCGGATCGTTACAACCGCAAATAACAGCTACAATCCAGCTGTGCCCATACATGTTGTTCAGGGGGGGCGCACCGACGATGACCCATCGGTCTTGCCGCCGGTTAAACATGAGCCGACCAATGAAACAGGGCTGGCACATAAAAAATGGGCTGTATCCACGGCGAGATACGAGGTTGGCGAAACATACGGCAGTTTCTTCATTGTTATGCGTGATGAACCCGACTTGGATTACGGCGGCCACAGACACCCCGACGGTCAGGGCTTTGCGGTTTTCGGTACCGTAACAAGGGGCCATAAAGTTGTTGAAACCATGTTTCTAAAGGCGGAAGAAAACGAATTCCTCAGCAACAAAATCCGAATCATTGCAGCGAAAGTGTGCTGATAACTATTGGGGGTCACCCACCCATTTGGGTAGGTATGTGCCTTTTCGGCACCACCCAAAATACATGCCAAACTACTCTAATGCGCTGTTGCAGGGTTGCTAGGCTGCGGTCACTATTTAAGCACAAATTTAAAAAATAAGTGCTCCTGGGAGGGAAACATGAATATCAAGGGTATCACGTCGCATCTGGCTATCTTAGCTTGCCTCGCTCCAATGACCTATGGGGTATCAGCGCAGGACGATGACCAGGATTCGTTCTCGCTGGAAGAGATTATCGTCACTGCTCGTGGCCGGGAAGAGACGCTGCAGGCTGCCCCTCTATCGGTTACGGTTCTGGGCAAGCAGACAATTGAAGACGCCAGAGTTAACCGGGTTGATGACTTCATTGGCATCATGTCTGGTATCACCATTGCCAACTCGCAGGATGCGGGCACAAATTTCATTACTATTCGCGGCATGTCGCAAACTCGAAACGGTGAGCCACCTGTAGCTGTCATTGTCGATGGTGTGTTGCAGATCAACTCTCGCACCTTTGACCAGACGCTTTTCGATGTTGAAAATATTCAGGTCTTGAGAGGTCCCCAGGGCGCGCGGTATGGCCGCAATGCGACCGGTGGTGCCATCATTATCAATACTGTTGGACCGGCGGAAGAATTTGAAGGTTATGTAAGAGCCGGAATTGGCCGCGGCGAGGAACGTAATTTTGAGGCATCAATTTCAGGCCCGTTGGTCGATGACAAACTATCATATCGCTTGTCGGGCAGTTACACCAACCGGGACGGAATATTTAACAACTTCGTACTGGATGACGAGGTAGATTATTTTGAAGATGTCACCGTGCGCGGACATTTGCGCTGGACGCCAACGGAAAACCTTACCGCCGATGCTCGTTTCAACATTGTTCGTACAGATGCCGGATCGCTAAATTTCTCCTATCAACCGGCTGTTGTTGATCCTGTCACGGGTCTTCCCGGTTTTGATTTTTCAATCGCTGATGCGGACCTCGTGGAGCGAAATTTTTCCGCCAATAACCTAGGTCTGGATGATCGTGATTTGAACCAGTTTTCACTTCGGTTGAATTACGAAGCGGACTGGGGAAGCTTCTCGTCTGTCACAAGCTATGACAGCATTGAACAAAGCACCGGCAGCGACCAATTCCCCTATACGGCGGCAACCAGCGTAACTTTTGGTGCTTTTCCGTTTTTTGATGGAATTCAGTCGCAGTATTTCGATATCGACGCCTTTAGCCAGGAAATTAGGTTTACATCAAACAGCGATCAGCGTTTGAGGTGGATGGCGGGTGCCTACCTTTTGCTAACCGACCGGTTTATCTCGTCGTCTATTTCCAATGATTTGGGTCAGGGTCTTGACCGGATTGAACGCGAGCCGATTACATTCTCTACCAATCCACTGACCTCGTTCATCGCGGATGACAACGACAATACTGCCTACGCTTTCTTCTTTGCGCTTGATTACGATCTCGCCGAAAATCTCGAGCTATCATTTGCTGGGCGCTACGACAAAGATGAGCGGAACCAGACGGTTTCTCCTCTGCAGGGCACCTATGCGGATGGTGCACTCATCACGCCGGTTGGCTCGCCTGGTGCTGTTAATGAAGCTAATTTCAGCAAGTTTCAGCCCAAAGTTAGTCTGCGATATTTGGTGAATGATGACTTCTCAGTATACGCCTCTTGGGGGCAGGGTTTCAGAAGCGGCCAATTTAACCAGAACGGTGTGGGCGCGGTGGCCGCTGGTGCGGGCGTTGCTGGTGTGTCTGATTTGCTGGGCAAGGAAAGCACTGAAACATATGAGGCAGGCTTTAAAGCGCAATTCCTGGACAACAGGGTGTCGCTTAACGGTGCGCTGTATCACACGGAAGTAACCAATGCGCCTTACTTTGTTTTCATTGGTGCGGTTAGTGCTCAGGTTTTGGTACCAATTGATGAAGTCACCATTCAAGGCGGCGAGCTGGAACTGAACGCCCGTGTTACGCCGAATTTTGATTTTTATGCAGGTCTTGCGATTTCAAGCAGCGAGGTCGATGCATATGCCGTAAACCCTGGGGCGGTTGGCAATGACGCGCCCTATGTTCCTGATTCTGCTATCAACATAGGCGGGCAATACCGCAAGGAAATTACCAAAAACCTCGGTATGTTTATGCGCGTAGATTATGAGCATCGTGGTAGCCAGTTTTGGGATCCCGAAAACACAACCGCGCGGTCTGCCATTGACCTTGTGAATGTTAGATTGGGTATCGAAGACAATGACGGTGCATGGTCATTGATCGGCTCCGTATCCAACCTTTTTGACGAGGTCTACAATTCGGAATGGGTATTGGGTGGCTTTGCCCATGCTGGTCAGCCCGACGTGTGGCGGGTGGATTTCCGGTACAATTTTTAGAGCTAAGCGCCGCGTGGGAAAGTTGTTTCTGCGCGGTGCTTTCTTCTACTTCGTGACTGTCAATAAAGAGTCGTCGGGGTCGCTCAGGCGGACATTCCGACCGGTTTGGTGCGGCCAGATTACATGAGTACGTCCCGCAGCGTCGATTTAGTCACTATCAATTTAAGCAAACAAAAGAGCTTCGACCATGGCAAAATATCGCATCTCAGCTGACATAGGTGGCACTTTCACCGACTTCGTAATTGAAGACCAAGATACCGGTGAAATGAAGATCGGGAAAGTTCCGACAACACCGGAAAATCCTGCTCGCGGTGTTTTAAATGGCGTGGAACAACTGGTTGAGGATGCGGCGGACATTGACTTCTTTGTTCACGGAACAACTGTTGGATTGAACGCTTTTTTAGAGCGGCGCGGGGCCAGAGTTTTACTTCTGATGACCAGCGGAATCAGTGATACCTATACGATTGCGCGAGGGCACCGGGAAGAGCTGTATAAACTGCATTACCGTAAGCCAGACCAGTTGGTGCCGCGCTGCGATGTCCACGAAGTTACCGAACGGTTGAGTTGGGATGGCTCTGAAGTTACGCCGCTTGATGAAAGCTCGCTTCTGCCCATCATCGAGAAAGTGAAGGCTGAGAACATCCCTGCGATCGCGGTTTGTCTTTTGCATGCTTATTCCAATCCGGAGCATGAAAAACGCGTCGGCGATATTTTGGCCGCTGCATTGCCTGGCGTTTCAATTTCTTTGTCGCATCAGGTGGCGCCAGAATGGCGAGAAGTGGAGCGAGCGTCGTCCACAGTGATGGACGCCTATGTTGCGCCGGTGGTGGAGTTGTACCTTTCTACCCTCAAGCGGGAATTGACCGATGTGAGCATGAATGAAACCGTCCATGTCATGCGTTCCAACGGCGGCGTGATGACAGACGCATACGCAAGCAGACACCCGATTACAACATTAATGTCCGGCCCGGTTGGTGGCAGCATTGGCGGTGTTGAACTTTCCAAATCAACTGGCATCAAGAACCTTCTCTGCGTCGATATGGGCGGCACATCTTTTGATCTTAGCCTTGTTGTTGACGGTCAGGCAGAGCTGTCCAGCGAAACCGTCCTACAGGGCTTGCCGCTCTTGATGTCTATCATCAATATTGAAACCGTTGGAGCAGGAGGCGGTTCTCTGGCCTGGATAGAAAACGGCGGATTGAGGGTTGGCCCCCAAAGCGCAGGCTCTCAACCTGGTCCGGTTTGTTATGGCAGGGGCGGAGCGCAACCAACAATTACAGACGCTAATCTTTTTCTAGGTCGTCTCGGTGAAGGCTCGCTCCTGAACGGTGAAATGTCTTTGGATATTCCTGCCACGGCTACTGCCTTTAAGAATCTGGCCTCTGAGATAGGACTTTCTGACATTGAGCTTGCCGAGGGGATGATATCTATCGGCAACGCCAAGATGGCAGACGCGATGCGAACAATCACTGTTGGCCGCGGCATTGACCCGCGTGATTTCACTTTGGTCGCTTTTGGTGGTGCGGGACCAATGCATGCGGTTGAGCTGGCGCGTGAGCTGGATATCGAAGAGATAATCATTCCGCAGTTCCCAGGGACCTTCTCTGCCTGGGGTATGCTGCAAAGCGATATCAGACACGATCTCAATGTAAGCTATTATGCGCTGTCCGATGACATAGACCATTCTGTTGTGGCGGGGCACTTCGGTGAAATGCGCGCTGATGGCGCGACTGTACTTGCTGAAGAGAATGTGGCTAACGACAATATGAAGTTCGATTTTTCGGTCGACCTTCGTTACGTGGGGCAAGAATATACAATCAATGTTCCTGTATCCGACGATGTCGATATCGAGATGACAGTCGACAGTTTTCACACATTGTATAAAGCGAGGTACGGCCACGCCCTTGACGATTCACCAGTTGAATTTATCAATCTTCGAGTGGCGGCGATAGGACAGCTGAAGCGGTCACCATCCAAAAGTATTGCCATTACACGAGATGAAATGTCGATAGTAGATCACCGGGACATTATCTTTAACGGCGAAACACACAAAACGCCGATCTTGAAACTTGACTTGATGACAGCTGGCCAGCTTTTTACCAGCCCAGCTGTGATCGAAGAAGCGAGCGCCACCACCATAATCCCGCCGGGGTATGGGTTTAAACTGGACCCAATCGGCAATGTAATCATTCAAGCGAAGGCTTCGTCATGACTAAAGAACAGGCCAACCCAATTACCACCGAGATTATCCGCAACGCTTTTAACTCTATTGCTGAGGACATGAATGCAGCGCTGATAAGGAGCGCATACACGCCTATCATTTATGAAGGAAAAGACTGCGCAGTAGCATTGTTGGATGAGGACGGTGAAGTTTTGGGGCAGTCTTTGGGGCTTCCTCTGTTTTTGGGGAATCTTTCATTATGCGTGCAGATCGTCGCCGAAATGCGCGGGTGGGACTATTTTCAGGAAGGTGACGTGGTCTTTTTGAACGATTCGTATATTGCCGGAACCCATCTCAACGATGTCACAGTAATTGTCCCCATATTCTGGAAGGGAAAACGGGTTGGTTTCGCAACTTCCAGAGCGCATTGGTTGGATGTCGGTGCAAAAGATGCCGGTCAATCAACAGATTCTCATGAAATTTACCAAGAGGGAATGCGGTGGGCCCCGACCAAGGCCTATGTGGGCGGAAAACCTCAGGAAGAAATTCTTACATTTCTGAAACGGAACAGCCGATTTGGTGATGCGTTGCTCGGTGACCTACACGCCCAAATCGCGGCGGGAAAAACCGGCGAGCAACGCTTCAGTTCACTGTTGGACCGGTTCGGATTAGAAACCGTGCTGGCGTCTCGCACCGACATTTTCAGACAATCTGCAGAAATGGAGCGAGAAACTATTCGGGCAATCCCGGACGGCGTATACAAAGCTGAGGGTGCCTTGGACAACGACGGGCTTACTGAAGACCCTGTTCCTGTGAAGCTTACCATTGATGTGCGCGGCGACAGGATGACCGTCGATCTGACGGGTTCTTCGGAGCAGACACGGGGTGCGGTAAATTGCGGCGAAACTCAGACCATTTCCGCAACACGCGTAGCGTTCAAATTGCTGATCAATCCGCGACGCCCGGTTGATGGGGGCACATTCACGTCACTTGATGTCATGGCGCCGAAAAACTCAATTTTCAACGCGCAGGAACCCGCCGCGTGCTCATGGTACTTCTCTTCCCTGGGCTTGTTGATTGACTTGTTTGTTAAGGCCTTGTCGCCAGTTATGCCGGACGCTGTTGCTGCCGCGCATTACGGCGATTCAATGGTTTTGATCTTAAGTGGCTACGATAAAACGAAAGATGACGAGTTGTTTGTCTCAATCGAAGCCAACACCGGTGGTTGGGGCGCATGGTCAGAAGGTGATGGACAGGACTGCTTGATCAACAATGTAAACGGCAGTTTCAGAGACTATCCCATTGAAGTGTATGAGCACCGTTATCCGGTTCGAATAATGAAATATGGCATTCGGGAAGATAGCGGCGGCCCCGGCAAGCATAGAGGGGGCAATGGCAGCTACAGGGAATATCACCTAACCAATGATGCCAGCATGTCCCTTTGGTTTGAAAGGTCAAACACAACAGCTTGGGGGCTTGAAGGTGGAAGTGCCGGTAAAGCGCCAGAGGTTAGAGTTACGTGCCCTGATAATACTGAGCTATCGCTTATGAAGACCAACGCAATGCCGCTTAAAGCGGGTACAATTATTATGACTAAAACCGGTGGTGGTGGTGGACACGGCGACCCAAAGGCGCGGGACACTGATCACGTAGCAAAGGACATTAAGAACCATTATGTAAGTGAAAATTTCGCACGGGAGTCATATCGCAATGCCGAATGATATGATCGATGCACAGGCAAGCCGCTACAGCCCTCTTAAGGCGGTTTATGATGGCTAACATTAGAGCGGCCAGCGACATTGGTGGAACATTCACTGATTTAGTTTATTTTGCGGTTGATGAAGAAACCGGACAAATCGCCGATATGAAAGCGGTGAAAACCCACACCACGCCAGATGAATTCCAGGCTGGTGTTATGACCAGCCTTGATGTTGCAGGTGTCTCTGCGAAGGACCTGTCTTTTTTTGCGCACGGATCTACGGTGGTCATCAACGCTTTGACAGAACGCAAAGGCGTGAAAACAGGCTTGATAACCACGCAAGGATTCAGAGATATTCTTGAAATTGCTCGGGGTAACAGACCGGATTTCTTTAATTTACGCTACCAAAAGCCAGAGGCATTTGTGCCCCGCTATCTTCGGCGTGAAGTTACCGAGCGGCTAACCCATCGCGGCGAAGTAGTAACACCGTTAGCGATTGAAGAAATTGAGCCTATTTTGCAGGACTTCAAGGCCGAAGGGGTTGAAGCAATTGCAGTTTGTCTGTTGCATTCCTACGCCAACACCGCGCACGAACAACAGCTTTGTGATGAGATCAAACGGTTGTCGCCTGATGTTACCATGGTGGCATCTCATCAGATATCGCGAGAGTGGCGCGAGTATGAGAGAACCAACACTGCCGCTTTATGTGCTTATGTTAAGCCAATAGCGAGTGCGTATCTCAGTGAAATGGAGAACGCCCTGCAGCGCGGTGGATTTACGGGGTCCTTTTACGTCATGCAGTCAAATGGCGGGATCGATACAGTTTCTTCGGCTAAAGAAGTGCCAATTTCAATCGTGGAATCCGGTCCGGCAAGCGGTGTTTTGGGAGCCGCAGCTTTAGGAAAGATGCTGGGTATCAATGACATCATTGCTTTCGATATTGGTGGCACAACGGCAAAATGTTCGTTGATTGATGGAGGGCGAGTTAGTCTTACCAATCAATATATGATCGAAAAAGATGCTCGCTCTGCGGGCTATCCAATAATGACACCAGTCGTCGATATTGTTGAAATTGGCAATGGCGGTGGCTCGATTGGATGGGTTGACGAGTTCGACAAAATGCATGTGGGGCCGCAAAGTGCAGGCGCTATGCCCGGGCCGGTTGCTTATGGAAAGGGCGGTACAGAACCCACTACCACCGACGCAAATATTATGTTGGGCAGGATTAACCCCAACTATTTTATTGGAGGAGAGATCAAGGCAGATGTTTCTGCTGTAAAGTTGGCATTCGAAAAATTAGGCAGTCAGCTCGATATCTCGGCCACAGATGCTGCACGCGGTGTTATCCGCATCGCTAATCATAATATGGGTAACGCACTTAAATTGGTATCGATAAACCGTGGCTATGACCCAAGAGATTTTACCATGATTGCTTTTGGTGGCGGGGGCGCAATGCATGCCGCTGCATTGGCTCAGGAATTGAATATTCCCAAAGTGATAATTCCGGCCCACGCAGCAGTATTTTCTGCTTGGGGAATGTTAATGTCCGATTTGCGGCGCGACTATGCACTGACTTTACCTTTGGCGCTTGAACCATCTAATGCAGCGCAGATTTCCAAGGCATTTGAAAATATTCGGGCTGAAGCTGTGGAAGCTTACACATCCGAATCCATAGACTTCGAAGATGTGTATTTTGAGCAAATGCTTGAGCTTCGCTACGAAGGCCAAGAACATACTGTTCAAGTTCTGGCTCCGCTTGGTGGCATTGATGGTACAGCGATTAAAGATTTGATTGATAGCTTTAATGACGCCTACGAACGCAAATATACATACCGCCTTAAAAACAACGTGGAACTTGTCAGCTGCAAAGTCACTGCATTCGCCAAGGTTGATCGACCCGAGATTGGAAAACTGGATGCGTCTGTGTTTGGGCCCCTCAAGGCTGCGATCAAGGAAGTTCGAGGTGTGGATTTTGATGAATACGGGGTTCATGAAACTACAATCTACCAAAGAGAAAAATTAGCTCCTGGCACTTTCCTGAGTGGACCGGCGGTTGTCGAAGAGTCGGGTAGCACAATAGTCGTTTTCCCGGCCCACACGTTGAAAGTGGATGAGTATGGCAACTTGCACATTGATACCACGGGGGGCTTATCATGATTAATCAAACAGCAACGCCGATTGATCCAATCACGACCGAAATTATCCAGAGTTCCCTGACGGCTATCACCGATGAAATGTTTGCCACTATGCGAAAAACGGCAATGAGCTCGATTATTTATGAGGTGTTAGATTTCGGTGTGGCCATGATGGATGCAAACGGAAATTTAGCAAGTTCTGGGTCTGGAATACCGGGGTTTATTGGTATGTTGGAGCCGGGGGTTCGGTCTGTCATGGAAAAATTTGATCCTGAAACGGAAGTGTTTCCCGGTGATATCTTCATGACCAATATCCCGCATCACGGCGGCGTCAGTCATTTGAACGATGTGGTTTTGATTTTACCGGTATTCGTGGAAGGCAAAATATTGGCTTGGCTCGCCAATAAAGCTCACTGGGTAGATGTTGGTGGCTGTTTTCCGGGCAGCATCAGTCCGGACGCAACCGAAATATATCAAGAGGGACTTCAGCTTCCCTGCATCAAGGTGATAGACAAAAACGAAACTAACCAGGCGGTGATTGATATTTTGGCGATCAACAGCCGTGTGCCAGATATAACGGTAGGCGACTTTTGGGCAGGTGTTGCCTCCATGCGTGCCGGAGAACGGCGGCTATTGGCTCTCGCTGAAAAATATGGGCCTGGCGCGCTGCTGTATGCGATCGAAGATTACATCAGGACCGGTGAAGCCATGTCCAGAAAAGCTTTAGGCAATCTTCCCAAGGGTACCTTTGAAGCAACAGATGTAACAGATGATGGATTGGAAATTCAGGCAACCATAAACATCTCCGATGAAGAATTTGTTGTAGACCTGCGCGGTAATCCGCCACAACGCAAGGATGCTTTGAACGCATCATATGATGCGACATTTGTAGATGTACAAATGATCTATAAGGCGATTGCCGGCGCACAAACTTTTGCCAATGCAGGCACTTTCAAGCCGCTTAAGGTGCTTGTAGACGACGATTCAATGTTTGCGGCAAAATACCCTTCAGCGATGAGTGTTTATTATGAAACCAGCATTATGGTGTTTGATCTGCTGTGGAAGGCACTGGCGCCGGTGATGCCCGAAAGTCTCCCTGCTGGGCATTATGCTTCTATATGTGGCACTTTTATGGGTGGGCGACACCCCGAGACAGGAAAAGATCATAGTATCGTTGAACCACAAATTGGTGGCTGGGGCGGTAGTCTTGACCGTGACGGCCTGAATGCCCTCTATACAGGCTATCACGGTGACACCTTTAACGTGCCGGTGGAGGTTGCAGAACAACGAAATGGTTTGATGATTGACCGCCTTTGTCTGAACGAAGATCATGGCGGTGAGGGTGAATATACAGGTGGGAAAGGGATCAATCTCGACTATAGAATTCTGCGTGATGATTGGTGGATTACCATGGCATATGTTCGTTCTAAAAAAGGACCCTGGGGCTTAAACGGCGGTTTGGAAGGCACCACCAATTACATCAAAGTTCTTCGTAAGGACGGTCAAGAGGAACGATACAGTAGTTGTACCGCACTTCCGCTCAACAAAGGCGATGTTGTGCAGGTTGTTACGGCCAACGGCGGAGGTTATGGTTCGCCTGAGAACAGGCCTCACGCAAAAGTCGCAGCTGATATCAGAAATGGCTATATAACCGCGGACCGAGCCAACAAAATATACGGATATAATGAATGAAGGACAGCGTCAGTCAGTTATACCTGAAAAATGTGCGAATTTTTAATGGGCAGGACAACCATGTATCTGACCCATCGCATGTCTTGGTTGAGGACAGTCGATTTGTGACGATAAGTTCCACCCAAATTGCCGGAAACTTTGCGCACGAAATTGATCTATCCGGTAAATTTATTATGCCCGGTCTAATTGATGCTCATTTTCACGCTTACGCTTCTGACCTCGATTTTGCCAAGCTCGATCTGCTTCCAGCTACATATCATTCGCTTAAAGGAAGCAGCTTGTTAACGGCGGCGTTGTTGCGCGGCTTCAGAACGGTTCGCGACGTTGGGGGAGCCGATTACGGTTTGTGGCGCGGTCTTGAAGACGGTTTGTTCCAAGGCCCCCGGCTTTTATATGGGGGGCGTGCGTTAAGTCAAACAGGCGGTCACGGTGATAATCGGGTTCCATCGCTTGAACCCTGCGCCTGCGGTACAACAAGCCGATTAACCAGAGTTGTTGACGGCGTTGACAATATTCGAGCTGCCGCCCGCGAAGAATTGCGTCGGGGAGCCAGCCACATCAAAGTGTTTGTTTCTGGGGGGATTTCGTCGCCCAGTGATCCGGTCTGGTCGCTTCAGTATTCAGATGAGGAACTGGAAGCTGTGGTTGATGAAGCAGTTAGGCGCCGCGCTTATGTGGTTGCCCACGCTTATACACCGGAGGCAATTGAACGGTCGGCGCGCGCTGGAATACGTTCCATCGAGCATGGGAACCTAATTATTAGCGACGTCGCTGAATTAGTGAGCGCCAAGGGGGCTTAAGTGGTGCCCACCCTTGTTACATATGATGCGCTCGGAAAATTCGGTGCTAATGAGGGTGCGCCGGAAACGTTGATCGAAAAGCTGGATGAAGTGGCAGGCAAAGGCCTTGAGGCTATCTCCATTTGTCGGCGGGCGGTGGTGAAGCTGGGTTTTGGAACCGATCTTCTCGGCGAATTGCATAAATTTCAGCGAGAAGAACTGCTCCTGCGCGCGCAGGTCGAAACGGCATTTCAAACGTTGCACTCAGCCACCGGCGTAAATGCCGAATTACTGCAGATGCAGGGTTTAATCGGGACAATTCAAGAGGGTGCCTTCGCTGATTTTCTGGTTTTAAAAAGTGATCCACTTGAAGATATTGCTGGTTTAGCTGGCGGCACATCAATCGACGCGATTTACAAATCAGGCCGATGCATCAATTGATTTTTGACAATGCCTTTACCTAGTCAATTACATTTTCGAGCTGGAAACAAACATGGACGAAGCCAGTGTCTCAACAACCGATGATTATGCCAGAGAACCAGTTTCCGCCGAGGTTACATCCACGGGGTGGCATCTGGCGTTAATCATTATTGGCGGAACTATCGGGTTTTCCGTATTTATCGTTTCGGCGCAAATAGGAGGGTCTTTAGGGTATTACGACGCTGGTTTGGCATTTGTTGTCGGTAGCCTAGTTCTTGGCACCCTTGGTGCGACAACTAGCTATGTGGGGGCGAAAACGCGTCTTTCTACATATATTTTATCCGAGTTTGCCTTTGGCCGAGATGGAGCAAAGCTCACAAATCTCGCGGTCGGCCTATCTCTCATCGGCTGGTACGGTGTAATCAGTAATTTTCTTGGGCAGGCGTCTCAGCAAATCCTTCTGGATGTTTTCGGCTGGGATGTCTCGGTCTATATGACAGTTTCGATCGCCAGTTTGTTGATGATTTCCGTGACAGTCAAAGGCTTCAAGGGAATTGACCAATTGGCGGCAATATTGGTGCCTGTCATGATTGCATTTATTCTTTACGCTGCCTATGCCAGCACTGTTGGGCATGGTACGGCTATAGTTGCCAGCCAGACTGGCGCCTTTACTTTCGCAACGGCTGTGTCAGCCGTTGTAGGTAGTTATATTGCGGGTGTTATTATTCAGCCCGACTATAGCCGGTTTGCAATTAACACTAAACATGCTGTGTGGTCGGTATTTGTCGCTTTGGCGGTTGTATTCCCTTTGATACAATTTTTTTCAGCAGTGCCCAGTATGGTTATTGGTGAGCCAGATCTTTTGGCGGTTTTGGTTTCTTTGGGGTTGATCCTTCCGGCATTTTTGCTTTTATTTTTTGGGTCTTGGTCAAGCAATGTCTTGTGTCTTTATTCTTCAGGGTTGTCTTTTGCGACCATGTTGCCGAAAATTGGACTGGATAAAATTATTGTCGCTGTCGGCATAGCGGGAACCGCAATTGCATTTGTGCCAGCTCAAGACTATCTGGTTGGGTTTCTCGTTTTGTTGGGTGTTGCGATACCTCCCATCGGTGCAATTTATATTGTTGAAGCTGCTTATGCGCGGCGGTTTGTTGTTGATGTCAAAGATCTTGTGGCCGACCCCAAATACAACTTTCGGGCACTTTTTTCATGGGGGTTGGCAATTGCGGCCGGTTATTTATCACAAACCGGAACATGGGGTTTGACGGATATTGCTTCTATAGATTCGCTGATTGTCTCGTTTGCATCATTCTTTTGTCTGAAGTATGTGCAGACAGTTAAGCGAACCAGTGCTCAAGACCGAATACCAGAGAAACCTTGACCGGATGACCAAACAGGGCTCATGCCCCATGATTGAAAGTCGCGACGTTCCGATACTCTCACGTATTCCCGCTTAATCTCGGATAATCTCATTTAACTGGCCCATTTGTGCAGTCTCTTGCCATACGTTTTGCTCTGGCAAACTGCCTCTCAGTTATATGATTCGATTGTAACTATAGAAAATATTTTTAATTGGTCTTACCAATATAAACTAATTGGTCAATAAAAAGGGTTGACAATATATGAATAATTGGTTCCCTATATCAATGTGTCAAAAATAAATTGATATCGGAGGGGAAGTTACCATGCGCGCAGATCAAGAAATGCTTCAAACGAGCTCACTCAAACAATTCCGGCTTGCGAAGCCTTTACTTTTGTTAGGAACAGCTATTTCAATGATGTCGGTACCGTTACAGGTGTCAGCACAAGAATCCGCTGATGACGATGAGGACATCGAAGAGATTGTTGTTACTGGCATCATAGGGTCACTTAGAAGCGCGCTTGCGCAAAAGCGGTCTGCAGCCAGTTTGGTTGAAGTTATTCAGGCCGAGGATATTGGTAAGCTGCCTGACCAAAACCTCGCTGAAGTGCTTGAAAATATCACGGGCATTCAAATTACGCGAAGGGCTGGTGTGGGTTCAGGGGTTCAAATCCGTGGTACCAATGCTAACCGTACAGAGATCAATGGTGTTTCAACGGTGGGTTCAGGGTCTGGTCGTACAGGCATAAGCTTTGAAGATGTTTCTGCATCGATAATCGCTGGTGTTGAAGTCATTAAGGCGCCAGAAGCAAAAACCATTGAAGGTTCAGTGGGCGGTACCATAAACCTAAAAACTATACGTCCTCTTGATCTGGATGACATGTTGTTGTCTTTCCGGGCACAGGGGGAGAATAGCAATCTTGCGGACAATGTATCGCCAAGGTTTTCCGGCACTATTGGCAATAGTTGGGACACGAACATCGGAAAGTTCGGTGTCGTTGTCAGCGGAAGCTACTCTGAACAAGAGGCGGTTTCATTCCGTCCTCGTGTTGACCGTGACGGCGGCCTAGTAGAAAATGTAAATGCGGACGTTATTAGAGGCGGCAATTTGCAAGACTTGGCTGATCGTCCTGCAGCTCAAGATTTCGATTTCCTTGGTATTCAATTCCTTAACCAAGAGTTGGAGAATTTTGAGTATGAGACCCTGAACATTGCCGGTACGGTAGAGTGGGCACCGAGCGATAATTTGAAGTTTTATTTTGACGCGGTCATTAACGACCAGGAGCGTAGACAGGACAGTTCCAGAATACAGGGGTCTGGTGTCAGCAGTGTGCGTGACCATAATGTGCCGGATACCTTTGGAACAGTTAACTTTGGCTCGCTAGACGGTGTAAACTTGGGTAGTATCCAAGTGGCAACCAGTGGCACAATTCAGCCAGACTTATCTGTTGACGACGACGATACAAACCTGCGTTTTTCGAGCGATACTGGGGCTCGTGTTACTGATAGCCGAGTCTTCAGACTGGGTACAGTATGGCCGACAGGAAGGCTTTCCGGCCGGAGGGGAGGGGCCGGGGGCGGGGGGGGGTGGGG